>Ga0265327_10000035_pt1 | contig 314419 bp, 276 predicted proteins | sample 41621metaG_FD_202089 | JGI IMG/M metagenome (GOLD analysis project Ga0265327, IMG submission 202089) | Rhizosphere microbial communities from Carex aquatilis grown in University of Washington, Seatle, WA, United States - 4-16-21 metaG | ecosystem: Host-associated > Plants > Roots >...
GTCGCCCGGACATTGAACAACAGGCCGCGCAAAACGCTGGGTTGGAAGACGCCGGCTGAAGCGCTGAATGACTACCTAAAATCGGCCGCTTAATCCGGTGTTGCGACGACCGGTTGAATCCGCCCAGTTCACCAGCCTGGCCTTCACCGACGCGCTCAAGAGCCGGGGAGTGGCCATCAGCATGGACGGGCGCGGGGCCTGGCGGGACAACGTGTTTGTCGAGCGGCTGTGGCGCTCGATCAAGTACGAGGAGGTGTACCTGCACGCGTACGAATCGGTCAGCGATGCGCGCCGGCGGATCGGACGGTACATTGAGTTTTACAACACGCGCCGGCCGCATTCCTCGCTTGGCAAGAAAACCCCGGATGAGTTCTACTTCGCGTCGCTGCCAGCGATTCAACAGGCAGCTTGAACGGACCAGCTCCACTTATCGATTAAGAAATCGTGTTCAAACAAGTGGGGCCACCTCTAATGATATGGGTTAGCCGACGCTGCCGGACGAGGCGGTAGCGCCGCGAAAGACCACTGTTCGGAACTGAATCCACCCTCTGCAGGGCCGGAACCTGCAGCCGGTCAACGCACCACTTCCACGCTGAAGCTCGTCGCCCCGAAGCTGTCGCAATTCGCGCCCTGGCAACTGGCCGGCGCCGCGCCCAAGAGCAGCGGCGTGCTGCGTGACCAGCTGTTGAGCACCGTGTCGGCCTTGGCGCCGGTGGGCAGGCTCTGGAAGATGTCTGCCGCTTCCAGCCCGAGGCTGGCGTAGTCGCGCGGCTCCTGGCTCACGATGACGAGTACGTGTTCGGTGCCCAGGGGCTCGCTGGCTTCCAGGGGCCACTCGCTGCCGGGCAGCTTGATGGTCTGGCCGGCGTTGATGCGCTGGGCCGGCGCCTTGGCATTGGGGAAGAGCTGCAGCAGCGAGCCATCGGGACCGAGCAGCAGCACCTGCACATAGCCGGCGCGCGCAGACGTGACGCTGAAGGTGAAGAAGTCCTTGCCGATGCGCAGGCTCGACTTGCCGGCCACGGCCCGCACGCCATAACTCGCATCCTGAGTGGCAAGCACGCGCTCGAACTGGGCCAGTGCGTCGAAACGCTGCGGCACCGGCGCGGCGGCGACAGGGGCCTGGACGGGCGCCGGAGCGGGCGCAGTTGCCGTGGCCGGCGCCGGGGCCGGCGCGGGTACCGGTTCGGCCGGCCGCAAGGCCAGCCACGCGGCCAGGCCGCCGCCGCCCAGCACCAGGGCCGCAGCGCCGGCGATCAGCGGCATGCGGCTGCGTGCGGCCTCGGGGTGAGGCGAGGCCGAAGGTGCGTGCACCTGCGTCTGGCCAAAAGCCGAAGGCGCAAAGCTGGAGCTGGCACCGAAGCGCGAGTCCGGCGGCGGCGCACTGCCCACGGGGCCGAAGCCGAAATCGCTGCGCATCTGCTCGATGCTCTGCGTGCGCTCTTCGGGCCTGACGTGCAGCGCACGGTCGATGGCGCTCAGGAAGCCGGGGCTGTAGAGGCCCGCAAGCCGCGTGGCGAGCGGCTCGTAGGTGTCGCTCATCATGCGGCTGACCGAGGGTGGCGGCGTCTTGCCGAGCAGGCAGAAGTGGATGGACGCGGCCAGCGCGTACACATCGGTCCAGCCGCCCTGCTTCATGTGCGGGGCTTCGGCGTACTGCTCCACCGGCGCGTAGCCGGGCTTGAGGATGACGGTCAGCGCCTGCGTCATGTCGCCGATCACGCGGCGTGCGGCGCCGAAGTCCAGAAGCAGCGGGCGGCTGCTGCGGCCGCCGAGCAGGATGACGTTGTCGGGCGCGATGTCGCGGTGGAAGCAGCTCTCGGCGTGGATCACCGACAGCGCGGCGGTCAGCGGCTCCAGCATGGTCAGCAGCCACGCCTCGTCGGGCGGCTCGGTGCGGCTGCGCAGCCAGTCCTTCAGCGTGATGCCTTCGTACAGCGGCATCACCATATAGGCCGTGCCGTTGGCCTCCCAGAATCGGTAGACCTTGACCAGCGACGGATGGTCGAACGAGGCCAGCAGCTTGGCCTCGTTGATGAAGCTCTTGCGGCCGGCTTCGAAGGTCTCGCGGTGGCGTTCCGAACGCACTTGCACGGTGGTGCCGTCGCTGCGCGAGGCGAGCGAGGCGGGCATGTATTCCTTCAGCGCGACCTTGCGCTCCAGCGAGTGGTCCCAGGCCTGGTAGACGATGCCGAAGCCGCCTTCGCCCAGCACCTGCTGCAGCTCGAACTCGGCCAGGTAGGTGCCCATGGGCAGGGCGTTGCCGCTGTCGCCGGCACTGGATGCAGCGCTGGCGGCCGACGAGGCCGGTGCGGGTGCCGTGGGCGGCGGCACGACCTGCGTGCGCGCCGATGCGGGCATCTGCGTCTGCGGCCGGATCACGGTGCGGTCGTCGTTGGGCACATCGCTCATGAGGGGCTCACATCAGTTTTCTACGGTGCCGAAGCGGCTACGGGGGTGGGTCATAAATTGTTCAGCTCACGTTCGAGGGTTGCGCGATCCGAGGCCGGTACGGCGTCCAGCAGCGCTTGCACAAATCGCGTCGGATCGCCGCCGCTCTGTTCGCGTGCACGCTTGTGCACGACCTTGGCAATCGGGCCGAGCACGCGGGTCAGCGCCTGCAGGGCCTTGGCGGCGTAGTCTTCGTTGAAGCTCACGCGGGTGCCCACCGCGGGCGCCACCACGGGCGTCGGTGCGGGCGTGCCGCCGCCGCTGAACATCGTCTTCAGCCGCGTGGCACCCGAGGGTGCGGGCGTCGCGCCGCTGCCGCCGGTGACCACGCTGATGAACTGCGCGCGCTTGGCCGGGTCGCTGATGTGCTGGGAGACGCTGGTGGCCAGCGCCGTCACGTCAGTGCAGCCGCGCGCGGCTTCGCGCACCATCAGCTTGGCCATGGGGCCCACATGCGTGGCCAGCGTGCGTTCGATGCGCGAGAGCGTCTGCGCATCCCAGTGCGCGAGCGCGGTGCCGGGCTGGCTTCCTCCGAGACCCTGCACGGGGCTGCCCGTAGGCGTGTACGGCGCCGTCACCGGCCTGGCGGCGCCGAGAATGACGGTGGCGTCGCTGTCGGCCGGCGCCACCGTCACGCCTTGCGCGATCTGCATCAGCGCCTCGCGCATGGCCTGCGTGCTGGGGTAGCGGTCCTCCGCGCGCTTGGCGATGGCGTGGGCCACCACGGAGTCATAGGCCGCCGGCCGCGCGCCGTTGCTGGCCTTGCTCGGCGGCACCGGGTTCTCGTTGAGGATCTTGTACATCGCCTGTTCGGACGAGCCGGCAAACGGGGCCTTGCCCGTCAGCAGCTTGTACAGCAGCACGCCGCAGGCAAAGATGTCGGCGCGGTGGTCGATGCCTTCGCCCATGTACTGCTCGGGCGCCATGTAGCCCGGGGTGCCGATGGCGGACGAGACCTGCGTCAGACCCATGTTGGCGATGCGCGCGATGCCAAAGTCGGTCAGCTTGACCTGGCCGTTAGCCGTCAGCAGCAGGTTGGCCGGCTTGATGTCGCGGTGCCACACGCCTTGCGCATGCGCGTGGTGCAGCGCGTCGAGCAGCTGGTCCATGATGCGCAGCAACTGCGCCTCGGCCAGCAGCGGCGTGCCGGCCAGCACCTGGTCGAGGTTGCGGCCCTCCACGAACTCCATGGCGATGTAGGCGGTCTTCTCGTCCTCGCCGAACTCATAGATCGCCACCACGCCCGGGTGGGCGATGCGGCCCACCGCCTGCGCCTCATTGCGGAAGCGCGCGGCGATGGAATCCTGGGCGGCATCGGTCTCCGGGTCGCCGATCAGGCTCTTGTGGATGGTCTTGATGGCGACCAGGCGCTGGATATGCGGATCAAAGCCTTTGTAGACCACGCCCATGGCGCCCTGGCCGAGCACCTCGGAGATCGTGTACTTGCCAATGCGCTCAGGAACTGCAGGCACCGATTTACTCCCCCAGCATCTTCATGGCGGTGGCGAGGCTCTTGCGCATGCGTCCGAAGGACTCCGAAAGCACGCCGATCTCGTCGCTGCTCTTCACTTCGAACTCATCGGCCTCCTCGCCCAGCGAGACCTTGTCGGCCGTGGCCGAGAGGCGCGAGACGGGCTGGATCACCAGCTTCCAGAGCATGAAGTTCAGCGTCGCGCCTATCAGCACGAAGACGGCGGTGAGCAGGCCCACGACCACCAGCAGCGCCTGGTGCGCATGCTTGAGCGGCACGTCCATCGGCACCGATACGACCTGCGCGCCCAGCGTCTCGTTGACCTTCCAGCCAAAGCCGTTGGAGGGGCCGTAGCGGTCCACCAGGGTCTTGGGCGCCATGTCCGGCGTGGTGTGGCAGGACAGGCAGGCTTCGTTGTTGATGCGGATCGGCTTGGCGATGTACAGCGACATGCCCGAGGGCGTGTCGCGCTCGCCGATGAACTCCTTCATGTCCGGCGTGTTCTTGAACTGGTTGATCACGTCCTCCTCCCAGGCCACGGCGCGGTCGCGCGGGTTGGTGGGGTTCAGCATCGCGGACTTGTAGCTGTAGTCGGGGTATACCTTCTTCAGCGAAGCCAGCACCTCATGCGCCGAATACGACGGCACCGACTGCGGCAGGAAGGTGTAGGTCATCTGCGTGGCCAGCAGCGGCTTGATCTGTGTGGCGGTGTAGCCGGCCACGGCGTTGGCCTTTTCCATCAGCAGCCGGGCGCGGTCGGTCACGTCTTCCTTGGCGGCCTGCTCCAGCAGGTTGCGCGCGATCAGCGTGGAAGCCCCGAGGCCGATCAGGAAAACCAGCAGGAAGATGAGATTGAACTTGGCGAGCAGCTTCATTTCGTGGTGCCTTCCTTGGGCTTGGGCGAAGGTGGGAACAGCACGGGTTCCCACTCGGGATGGTTCTTGAGATCGGCGATCAGGGTCTGGCGCACGTCTTCATCGCGCGCGAGGTTGCGCCAGCGCGAAATCTCGGCGCGGCGCAGGGCCGGCTCGGCGTCGATCCAATCTTTGGCATCGGCATAGGTCACCGGCCCCAGGGTCTTGAGCGTCACGCTCTTGCCCTGGAACATCGCGGCGCGCGAGGGTAGGGTGTCCATGAAGGGGCGCGGCAGCGACTGCAGGAATTGCGGCGTGGGCCGGCCCGAGGCGTCGAACTTGGCGGCGCCGTTGGCCAGCACCGCAAAGTCGCCGCGCTTGAGCGCCAGCGTGGGCGCGCCTGCGTGCTTCAACTGCCATTCGCCGTTCTCGGCAAACACCTGCGTGCCGTTGGCGCCGATGCCCAGCACCGCGCTGGCGCCCGAGCCCTGCAGGTCGGCCTGGGCCGAAGTCAGCTTGAAAGTGACGTTAGCCGGCGCCGACAGCTTGGCCCAGCCTGCCAGCACATAGGCCCGCGCGCCGCCGCGCTCGCCCGCCAGCCTGGGCGCGATCAGCACCCGGCTGCCGGGGCCCATCAGGAGGCCGGCGCCGTCGGTGAATTCCAGCTTCAGCAGCAGCCCTTGCGTCGGCAACTCCAAGATGTCGCCCGCCAGCACCGTGGCGCCCTCCACCAGCGCCAGCTTGCTCTCGTTGCGCAGGGCCGTGGCCGCGCCGTTCTGGATGGTGACCAGGGCGACGGACGCGGCCGGGGCGGCGGCGCCCCAGGCCAGGTTGGCGCAAGCAGCCAGCAGGATCAGGAAGAAGACGCGGAAGGCTTGGATGGGCATGCGAAGGATTATCTGCGGGCTGTGAGTGCAGATAACCCGTTATCAAAGCCGATTTTCGCAGGGCGGGCAATCCGGATTGATGGCAGGGAGGGGTGGCTATTTGGCTCTCTCTGCAGCTTTACGATCACAGACGCGGCCGCAAGGGCCATCAAGCCTTGCAACAACCCGGCCCCTACGCCGAAGCGACCGTCTACGCCGCTGCGTCGACGCGCTCGTGCAGGCTGCGCTCGAGGGTGATCTTGTCGCGGAAGATGGCGGCCACGCCGAGCTCTTGTGGAACCTTGGCCAGCGAACGCTGGACGTCCAGATAGATGAACCAGTCCGCGTGTTCGCCATGGAGCAGGGCTGCAAGCTTGGCTACGAGCTCGCGCGACAGGATGCGCTCATCGATCACGATGCTGCGGCTCCTCGATCCAAACCAGTCCCAGTTCGTGTAGACCAGTTCTTCGGCATGGCCGTCATTGCATGCGGCAACCGCAAGCTCGTGCACCCGTTCCGCAAGTCGGTAGTCGGTCTGCTCTCCCAGCTGTTCTTCTTCGTCTGAGGCAAATTCGGTATGCCGATCAGGCAGCTTCATCAGCTCGATCTCGATGTGCGTCGCGGATCGGACGACGATACAGGGAGGGAGAGCGTGATATGTCATGACGTTCTGAAACCTGAGGTTCCTCACGCTGACACGGGCTGCACCGAAAGTCTGACACCCAGCGCACGTGCCACCTTGACCACGGTATCGAACCTCGGCTTCGCCCCCGGCGTCAGCGCCTTGTAAAGGCTTTCTCTTCCAAGGCCTGCATCCTTCGCCACCTGTGCCATGCCTCGTGCACGGGCCACATCGCCTAGGGCTAGAAGTAGGAGGTCGGTATCGCCAGCTTCAAGAACGGCGCTCATGTATTCGGCGACGGCTGCGTCGTCGGTCAGGTAGCGCGCGGCGTCGAAGGGAACGAGTTTCACTTTGGTCTTGGCTTTGGTCGTGCTCATGGTTCCAGTTCCGATTGCGCCAGGAGCTTTTGTGCCCGCCTGATGTCCCTGGCTTGGGTTGACTTGTCACCGCCCGCGAGCATGACGATGAGGATGTGCTGGCGACGCGTGAAGTACAGGCGATAGCCGGGGCCCACATCCACCCGCATTCCGGACAGAGCGCCGCCCACGGATTTCCAATCGCCCAGATTGCCCGTCTCGGCCATGCGCAGCCGCGCAGCAATGCGGACCTGCGCCCTCACATCCTTGAGCGCGTCCAACCAGCCCTGAAACTCCTCGGTCTGGAGAACGGTAAACATGCGACTATCGTATCCAATTGGATACGATAGTCAAGCCTTAGGTGCGGCGCCTCCGCAAGTGATGGGTGCAACTCTTTCAGCTGCACCCTATATCCGGCTCCTCAGCCGTAACAGCGGGGGGAGTTACTGAGGTCCCTGTCTCGAGATCGTAAATCGCGGTCTCACTCATCCGCAGTTGGATAAGCGATGACTGTCAGCGCAAGGTTCGCTGCAGCCAGGGACGACAGGAGTGCAGGCGGGAAGTCGAGAGACGGGGCAAATGACTCCGAGGAGCCTACCGTGACTCCGACAACCAGCTCTGCCTTGAGACCTTCGCCCGCGGCGTATTTCAGGAGCGGCGCTCGCGTGGCAAGCAGGGTATCGACGACGGGGAGGGCTGATACCCAGGACTCCTCGTCAGGCAAAGTGATTGCAATGCCTGAGTCCCGATGATGGCGCCCTTTGCTTGACTGGAACGCATCGCCTTCGCGCCAGACGGAGCATCCCTGCAAGCTGAACTGGTCCATCACGGCTTGCGGTTCCCAGCTGAGCCCGCTGATTCGAAACAGCAAGAAGATTATGTTTGATCAGCGGCGCGCTGTCGTGCAAAAGGCCTCAACCCAATTCCTTGAGCAAGGCCTCCAGATCCGGATCCATCGCCGGCTCCTCGGCCGCAGCCGCGGGCGCTTCTTCAGCAGCCGCAACTTCCGCAGCCGGCGGCGGCGTGTCGTCCAGCGAGGCCAGCAGCGCGGCCAGCTCGTCGTCCACCGCGGCTGCCGTTTCTTCGGCTGGCGCCTCTGCGGCTGCTGGCTCTCCAGACGACGAAGACTCCGCCAACTTCTGCGGCGCCGTGCTCATGCCTACGGTGCCCGCACTGCGTGCTGCCGGCGCCCATTCGGTCTTCACACGAGCATCTTTCGACGAACCTACATCGGCGCGGCTGTCGCTCGCCGACTTGCGCGGCGCGGCCGTGCTCGAAGCCAGGCCGTCGCCGTTGATCGCCTCCAGCCCGGCCAGGCGCACGCGCGCCTCGCCCTTGTAAGCCATCACGCCATTGATGCCGAAGCTGCGCAAGAGGCTCGCGCCATCGGTGCCGATGAGCCGGTCCGTGCAGGGCAGGGCGGTGCTGTCGCCGTCGGCATCGCGGAAGTGGTGGAAGGCCAGCTCGTCGATGTTGAGCTGTCCGCCGCGCACCGCCAGCACGCACATCGCGAGCAGCGCCGGGTGGCCCCAGAGCATGCCACGCAGGCCCGCGCTGCGGCTGAATTCCTCGAACGCAAAGCTGCTGATCGGATCGCTCTTCTTGCCGTACACATGGCGCAGCATGAAGCGCGGGCCCATCAGCGCGAGATAGCTCGCATCGGGCATGGACTTGAGCGCCTCGAAGGCCTCGCACACCAGGCGATGCGGCGGCTCGCGGCGGTCGGTGAAAGGGTCGGTCGCCATGCCGGTGATGAAGGGCGCACCGGCATGCGCGGCTACGCGCGCGGCGCGGCCCAGCAGCTCGGCGTGCGGCGGCGTGGCGTCAAAGTGATAGCAGGCTGCGATGTAGCTGTAGCCGCCATCGGCCTCCTGGCTTTGCTGCTCCACCAGCAGCTTGTACAAGCCGGTTTCCGAGAGATCGTCATTGCTCGCCAGGTCGGCCGCCAGCTCTTCGGCGCTGATGTCGATCAGGTGCACCTGCAGCGCGTGGCTGGTCTCCAGCCGGCGCAGCAGGAAATCCGCGCCGCGCCACAGCGATTCGAGGTTCTGGAAGTCCGGGTGGTGCAGCACCGCGCGCATCAGGTCGCTCAAGGCCTCGTCCACATGGGCAATGAAAGCGTCCTTGTTCGGGTTGGCCGCCGGCACGACAAACGGGCCGACGATGCGGCGCAGGTAGTCGGCGATATCCGCCTCGGCCACCTCCACGCGGGCCTTGCGGCCGGTCAGGCGCGCGAAGTCGTCCAGCGTCGAACCCTTGCTCGGCGTGGCGCCGCGCGAAGGCGATTGCAGCGAGGTGCGCGAGACCGGCCGGCCCGCACCTTCGGCCCATTCCTGCAGCTCCTTGGCCGCTGCGGCAAAGGTCGAGGGCGTGTTCAAGCGCTTGCGCAGCGAGGCCAGGGCAGAGAACAACTCGACGTTGCGGTACAGCTCGTCAGGGTGGAAGGACTCCAGCTCGCTGATCTCGATCTCGATCGGCGCGCCGTCGGGGCCCAGCGGCAGCGCGAGCTTCAAGTTGGCGCGGCCCAGCGCGTCCTCCAGCGAATCAAACTCCACCGGCCGCGGCTTGCGCTTGGCCAGCGCTGCGCCCGTGTCCATGCGGCCCGTCAGCGCGCCTGCGCCGAAGTCGCCCAGCAGCGCGATGCGCAAGGGGCGCTTGGCGTTCCATTGCACGGGAGTGCGGCCCACGCCGCCGAAGTTGGGGGTCCAGTCAGTGCTCATGGGATTCGATGGTCTGAATGAAGGAAGAGGGACGGGGGATTGCGCTGATTATGGGCGTTAGGACTGCGGATGCGCAGTAGTAGGGAGGTAGGCACGCATCGGGCGAAACCCTTTGGTGGAAAGGCGACGTCCTCAGCTAAAACATGGTTCTCTGGGAGACACAAACGAACAAGGATGGACATGCGCAGACTGATCGCCACGCTTGCAATCGTCGCTCTATCGCTCTCGGCTGGCGCCGCGGAGCCTAGTGCGCAGGACATTGCAAAGATGCAGCAGAAGTTGATGGCCGAGACCAAGGTCTCCGCTCGCATGGGCTTGTCGGTGCCCGTTGCGGAGTTCAAGTCCGATGGCGATCCGAACACGCTGGAGATTGTGTTTCTTGAGAAATCCGAGCCCGGGGCGAATACTGTGTCCGAGGATGGCGAAGCGATCTTTCTTTTCGAGGCTTCCGACGAGTTGCAGAGCAAGCTGATCGGCAAGGCGTTTGAGATCCGGGCGAGGCGCAGGTTGGGCGCGACTTGAAGAGCAGGCGTGCATGACCAAGCGACCAAAGCGACGCGCGACTTTGGAGCAGGTTCTGGCGTCAACGTCTGACATCCTCTTTCCGGCGGAATTGGGTGAAGCCGCGGTCGCAGTCGACAGCGTGGGTTCCGATGGCGACACACCGCTTCATGTCATGGTTTGGCGCAACGATTTGCACGGCGCTCTCACGCTCCTGGAAGCCGGTACGGACGTAAATGCCGTCGGTGACATGGGTGAAACGCCTTTGCACGCCGCGGTCGGGAAAGAGAATTTTGCAATCATTGGAGCGCCGACTGCGGCCGGCGCACGAACGGATATTCGGTCGGATTTCCACGAAACGGCGGCTGAGCGCGCTGTGAAGAAGGGCGTTGACTTGCCCAGGTCTTTGCAAGCCCGGTAGGTTGGACTGAGCTCCGGCGAACTCCAACACGGACCCATTCATCCGCACTTCACACCATGCGCCAACAGATCCACTCTGAAATCGAATCCATCGCCCCTCTTGACGCCACCGAGGCCGCCCAACGCGCCGACGCCCTCGCTTGGATCGCCTCCGGCGCCGAACTCTGCCGCATCGCCAAGCCCGCGACGCCGCCCAAGCACCTGGTCTCCTACTTCGCCGTCGTGGATCTCGAGAGCATGAGCATCCTCCTGGTTGACCACCGGAATGCTCAGCTCTGGCTCCCATCCGGCGGCCATGTGGAACCAGGCGAGCATCCGCGTGAGACCGTGGCCCGCGAGCTGTTCGAGGAGCTTGGCTTCCATGCCGCCCACGAGATCGGCCCGCCGCTGATGATCACGGCTAGCGAGACGGTCGGCCTGACGGCAGGGCACACGGATGTGTCGCTCTGGTATGTCGTCTACGCCGAGCGCGGCCAGACGCTTCGGTATGACGAAGACGAATTCAACGGCGTGCGCTGGTTCGACTTTTCGGAGATTCCGTGCGATCGCAGCGATCCGCACCTGCGGCGGTTTGTGGAGAAACTCAGGTTTTCCTCGTCAAACTTCAGCCTCACATGACGCCCGCCCTGCAGATCCGCATCGCATCGAAAAGCGACGCCCATGACATCGCGGCGATGTCGCGCGAGCTGATCGAGCATGGCCTGCCCTGGACCTGGCGGCCGCATCGCGTGGCGCGCGCCATCGCAAGCCCGGAGACCAACGTCGCCGTCGTTCGAGAACAAGGCGCGCTGGTCGGCTTCGGCATCATGGAATATCTGGAAGAGGACGCGCATCTGGTGCTGTTTGCCGTGCGGCCGCAAAGCCGGCGGCAGGGCGTGGGCACCGAGCTGCTGCGATGGCTGGAAGCCTCGGCGCTTGTTGCCGGCGCCCAGCGGATCCGGCTCGAAGCACGCCGCGAGAACGTCGCGGCGCGGAGCTTCTACAACGAGCACGGTTATCACGAGCTGGTGATCAAGTCCCGCATGTACAGCGGTGCCGTGGACGGTATTCGCTTGGAGAAATGGCTGCGGACAGCGACCGATGGTGAGGCCTGAGCTGCGTGTTTGCCGCGAGCGGGCCCTTGCGCTCTAATCAATCGTTAGGCCTTATCAAAGGACAAGCCCGCCATGCACGTCTCCCATCCCCGGCGCCGTCGCCTGATCCTCGGCGTTCCCGTCGTTGTTTTCGCGGGCGTCCGCGCCAGCGCTGCGAACGCTCAGTCGACCGAACTCAAGGAATCGGATTCGGAGGCCGTTGCCTTTGAATACAAGGCCGACGCCAGCAAGGTCGATCCGGCCAAGAGCCCCAAATACAAGCCCGGCCAGACCTGCGCGAACTGCGGCCTGTTCTTTCCGCAAGCCGGTGCGCCGCTGGGGGGCTGCCAGCTTTTCATGGGCAAGGATGTGGCGGCCATCGGCTGGTGCAATGCCTGGGAAGCCAAAACGAAGTAGTGTTGATGAGCGATCCTGTGAACGCTCCGCAAGCGGGAATCCAGCGCTGGTCCGGCGGCGCCATCGGTCGCAATCTTGCCGTGGCTTACGGCGGTCTCGTTTGGACCGTGGCCAATGCGAGAGACGCCAGCGCCGGCTTCGAAGATCAGGTCGCGCAGAGCCTTCAGATGCTCGACGAGCACCTCGTGATGGCCGGTTCGGCGAGCACGCATCTGCTGTCCCTGCAGGTCATGCTGGCAGACATCTCGCAGCGCAATGCCTTCGACACGCTGTGGCGCGAATGGGTCGGCCCTGATCCACAGCACTGGCCGCAGCGGGCCTGTTTTCAGGCGGAGCTTGCGCCTGGGATGCTCGTTGAGCTGGTGGCCGTTGCTGCGCCGGCATCGGCAGTCAACGTGCCGACGGCCCGCTAACTCTCGAACAGCCCCATCACCATCGGCAGCCCCTGGTACTGCCGCAGCACGGGCTCGCCCTGCGGCCCCTGGCTGACCCACAGCGTCTGGCCTGCGGTGACTTGCAGCAGCTGCGCGGACAAAGGCCCCGCATGCTCCGAGCCGCAGATCGCCACGCGCGCTAGCTCGGCCTCGAACTGATCCACAGGCCAGTCCTCGTGCAGCGCATCCACGGCCAGGTCATCCAGCTTCAGCAGCCAGTCGAGCAGGCTTTGCGCGCCGGTATCGGAGATGGGCAGCGTGATGGCTTGCGCGATGCACAGCGGGAAGTAGCGGCCCACGCGGTCGCACGAGGGCATCAGCACACCGGCCCAGGCCGAAGCGCCGATCACGCCGGGTGACAGGACGAAGCGCCAGGTCGGGCTGGAAAGATATTGGTCCAGCCAGCCTTCATCTCTCGATTGCCAGTCCGCCAGACCTGCAGCCAGCCATGCATCCCACGGCTCGACGAAATCAGGCGGCAGGCGGCGCTGTGCGAAGTCGCCGAGCACGGGTAACTTCCCGTACCAACCTGCGGGGGGCGCCAAGACGCCGTCTGAATCAGGCGTTAGCATCTGAACCCACCATGACCTGCTTCTGCTCCGCCAAGACTTCTTCGCTGATGGCGTCGTTGCAGCTCGTCCCGCCCAATCTCGGCAGCCTGGTGCCGCCCATCAACGTGAGCCTGATGGCCGCCCTGAGCGCTTCGCTGGGCCTGAACGCGGCCTTGAGCGCGAGCATGACGGCCAACGTCTCGGCCATGGCCAATCTCTCCGCCATGGCCGGCTTCAACGCGGCGCTCAACGCGGCCCTGGGCCTGGGCCTGAGCGCAGCGCTGCAGGCTTCGGCCATGGCCTCGGTCAACGCGAAGCTCGCCGCTTCGATCAACGGCTTCAATGCCAACAGCGGCGCCTTCCTGCCTCATCTGTCCATGCTGATGAACCTGCAGGTCAGCCTGGCAGGACTGGCCACGCTGTCGGGCCTGATCCTCGGCTTGCAGGCCTCGCTGGGTATCAACCTGGCCGCGCCTGGCGCCCTGCTGGCCTTGAGCGCCAGGCTCAATGCCTCGGCCAATGCCAATCTGTCGGCCAAGCTGCAGGTCTCGGCGATTGCTTCGCTGATGGCCGCGCTGGGCCTCAAGGCCACGGCGGTGGGCGCGCTGCGCGCCAATGCCATGGCCTCGGGCACCGCTTCGCTCACCGCCGGCCTGCCGACGCTGGGCAATCTCAATTTCCTCGCGGCGCTGCTGCCCGTGCTCTCCATGATCGCCGCGATCAAGCTCGCGCTCGGCGTGAACCTGCTGCTGCCCAATGCGATGGTGAGCCTGCGCGCCGCGCTCTCGCTGCTGCCGCTGAGCGCGCTCGCGGCACTCAGCGCCAACCTCTCGGCCAATGCAAGCGCCAGCCTCTCGGCCAGTGCCAGCGCCAATATGGCGGCTGGCCTCAATCTGGCCGGCGTGGTCAGCGCCAATCTCTCGGCCCTGGCCAGCCTGTCCCTGCTGCTGAACGTGATGGCCACGGCCAAGCTCGGCATGCCGGCAGGCAGCTGCGGCATGCCTTGCCCACTCGCGCTGCTGCAAGGCATGCCGTCGCTGCCGAGTGTGTCCGGCAGCGTCAGCCACTAGAGGCTCTCCGGGCAACGGAACTGCTGCATTTCTCGCATGCGCAGCGGATTGATCGCGCTGCCCGAGATGATCTCCAGCTTGGCGCGCTTGCCGTCCACGTTCACGAGCAGCGTGAAGCGCTCGGGTTGAGCCGAAGGCTGCACCTCGTACTGGTTGATCAAGCGGAACAGCGCCCAGGGCCCGTCGAACACAGCAGGCGTACCGCCATTGGCCGACAGCTTGATCTGCGAGGCCACGCGCGCGCTCGGCCACGTCAGCGTCTGCGCTGCCGTGTTGCCCGCCACGAACTTGAAGGCCGTGCCGTCCATGTCGAGCGTCAGGTCCTTCATGCCGTCGCTCATTTCCAGAACGCGGATGTCGACCTTGAAGCCGGGCTGCTTGCCGCCGCTGCGGAAGAAGGCGTCCTTGATGCGCGCGGCGCGCTGGAAGTCCACCAGCCCCGTGCCGCCCGGCGGCTTGCTGCCATCGGGCAGGGGCTTGTAGGTCCAGGTCGCCTGGCCGATGTCCACCAGATTGCTCAGTCGGCGCTGGAAGAAATCGTCGATCAGGCCACCCGCGCCGAAGAGTTGGCCGAAGTCGTCCGGCAGCACGTCGGCCTTGGCGCCTTGCGCAAACGGGAAGCGGCCGGCCACGGTGCGCGCACACAGCTCGACGATGGGCCGTAGCTCGTCCGACAGGCCCGCCCGCTCGGCCGTGCGGCCCTGCGTGGCGCCGGCGCCGAGCAGGCTGCCCAGCATGGACTTGATCGGCTCCGGCTGCATGGCAGCGGCTGCTTGTGCTGCGGCGCCACCGCCACCACCGGCCGGCGGCGGTGCGCTCTTGCTCTTCTGCGCCGCGTCGATGGCCGAGAGCTGCACGAAGACGTCGTTGAACATCTTGATCACGTCGTCCAACGGTGCGGGCTGGCCGGCGGTCAGGCGGTGCAGCGCGGCGAAGTGATCGTCCACCAGGGCTTCGAGCATCGTTCCGTCGGCGCTCGCATCGCCACCGGGCTTGCTGCCCACCAGCGCGGCGAGGTCGGCCTTGGCCTTGTCCACCTTGGGGTTGAGCTTGATGGCCGGGCCCTTCTTCTTGAGCAGCTCCTCGGCTATCGGAACCAGCGTCGTCTCGCGCGAGGCGGCGCGCATGTAGGCGGCCAGCGGCGAGTCCGGCGCGGCCAGCACGCGGGCGACTTCCATGCTGCGCGAGATGTCCGTCAGCTTCACCAGCTTCACGTCGGCCAGGTAGGCGTCCCAGACCTTGACGTATTCCTGCAGATAGAGCCGGCGCACGCGCTGCTCCATCTCGGGGTCCACCGCGAAGGCGCCCTTGGCCGACTCAGCCGCAGACTTGGGCGGCGGGGCCATGCCCAGCACCCACTGCTGCTCTTCGCTGAGCTGCTTGATGACGTTGCCCATCGCGCCCTTGAAGGCCTTGAAGTAGGCATCGCGTGTGAACAGGCCAGGGATGCCGCGCGAGAGCGGCTGGTGGCTCTCACGCTCGAAGACGAGCGCGCTGTTGGGCCCGCCGGCCGCGGCCACCGAGAACTCGGGGAAGTCCGCGCCCACGTTGGCGCGCTTGAGGCGGCTGAACACGCGGTACTCCAGCGGGTAGGCCACCAGCATGTCGCGCACCTGGGCTACGAGCGCCTTGTCCATCGGCAACAGCGCTTGCGGCGCGCCGCCGGCGAGGGCGTTCTCCAGATGCGCCGTCAGGTTGGCGCGCTGCTCGGGCGTCAGCGTACTGGCGAGGTTCAGGTCCCAATCGAGGCTAACGAAGTTCTTCAGCGCATCGGCGTCGTAGTGCTCGGGCGTGTAGAGCATCAGGTAGCTCTTCAGCGCCTCGTAGGCCAGCTCCAGGTTGTTGCGGTCCACGGCACGCAGGCGCTCTTCCAGACGCCTCGCCACGCGCGGCAGCAGGCCGCGGTCGAGGATGTGGTGATAGCCGATCTGCATGCCACCGTTGATGTAGTCGCCCTGGAACAGGCCCAGGCGATTGAGCAGCGGCGGAGAGTCGATGTCGTAGTCGGCGGCCTGCGGCACGGCGTAGAGCTTGTCGAGTACTTGCGGCAGCGGCGTCACGTCCGCATTGCCGGCCGGCGGCAGCGCAGCCACGGCGGCTTGCGCCTCGGGCACGCGTTGCGCCACTTCCTCGATGTAGGCCTTGTTGCGGCCATAGCTGACGAACCAGCCGGCCAGCAGCGCGACGGAGGCGATCAGGATCGAGGCCAGCGCAAAGCGGCGGCCAATGCGGCGGCGCCGTTCTACCTGCTTGTTGGCGCCCACCAGGTGCGCCTCGGCAAACACCAGTTCCTTCAGCAGGCGCGAGAGGAAGAAGCTCTTGCCCCGCGTGTTGGCCGTGGCAGCCACCTTGGCATCGACGCCGAAGGTGCGTGAGAGCGTGCCCAGCACGCGGTCGATCGGCGTGCCTTCCTGCGTGCCGCTGGTGAAGTAGATGCCGCGCAGCAGCGGGCGTTGTTCGAGCGAGCCGCCGCCTTCGAACACCTGTTCGAGGAAGCCGCCCAGCAGGCCCTTGAAGCCGCCGAACTGCTGCGGGAAGCTGAAGATCGCGGCGCGCTTCTGCACCTCGCCTTCGCGTTCCAGGTTCTCCAGCAGGCGATCACGCAGGCGCTTTTCCAGCGCAGCGAATTCGCTCGGAAACTCCTGCATCGCCGAGTCCTGGCCACGCGGGTCGTACGGGAAAGTGAAGCCCCAAACCTGGTCGCGCTCCTCCTTGCCCATGTCGCCGAAGGTCTCGTTGAAGCCGGCCAGGAGGTCGCATTTCGTCACCATCACGTAGATCGGCGGGCGCACGCCCAGGCGCTCGTGCAGCTCCTGGATGCGGGCGCGCAGGCGCTGTGCGTGGTCCTTGCGGTCGGCCGGGCTCTGCTGCAGCAGGTCCTGCACATTGACGGTCAGGATCACGCCGTTGATCGGCTGGCGCGGGCGCGATTTGCGCAGCAGGTCGAGGAAGGTCAGCCACGCTTTCGCGTCAACGCTTTCGTCCGACTGCTGCAGCGTGTAGCGGCCGGCCGTGTCGATCATCACGGCTTCATCCGTGAACCACCAGTCGCAGTTGCGCGTGCCGCCCACGCCCTTGATGGGGCTCTGGCCCATCTTGCCGGCGAGCGGGAAGGTCAGGCCGGCGTTCATCAGCGCGGTCGTCTTGCCCGAGCCCGGCGCGCCGATGAACATGTACCAGGGCAGTTCGTACAGCGTGGCGCTCTTCTTGAAGAAGCCGCCCTTGCCGCTCTTCTTCGCGCTGTCCTGCAGCGTGGCCAGGGCTTCGGCGAAGCGCTGGTCCAGCACCTGCGCTTCGCGGTCGGAAGCGGACGCGCCCTTCATGCCCTGAACCAACGAGGCACTTGCACGGCGGCGGCGCCAGGCACGGAACAGGGCGATCAGGACCCAGATCGCGATGACGATCAGGATCGCCACCACGCGCGAGAAGATCGAGTCGAGCGGATGGTTGTCCTCGCCGAAGGAGATCAGCGGGCCGACCCACCAGATCAGCGCAGAGATGGCCAAGAGGCCGTAGATCGTCAGCGCGATGGGGTGGAAAACGATGGAGAAGAATTTCTTCATGTCAGTTGCCCGCCTTGTTGGTGCTGTTGTCGTTGTTATTGCCAGACAGCAGGAGGGTCAGTTCAACGCGGCGATTCTTGGCGCGGCCGGCAGGCGTGTCGTTCTCCGACACCGGCTCGGCGTCGGCCTTGCCTTCGGCCTTGAGAATCTTCGGATCGAGGATCTTGGCCAGTTCGTTCTTGACCGCATCGGCGCGGTCTTGCGAGAGGTGCCAGTTGCTCGGGTAGCGCAGCGTGCGGATCGGCTGGTTGTCGGTGTGGCCGGTGATGAGCACCGTGCCGCCGAGCGGCTTCATGCCTTCCGCGATGTGCGGCAGCAGCGAGCGCACGGCCGGCGCGATCACCGCGCTGCCGGGCTCGAAGAAGCCGTCGCCCTTGATGATGACGATGCTGCGGTCGGAGAGGTCAGAAACCTGCACCAGGCCCGCCGCGATCTCGTTCTTCAGCAGCTGCGCCAGGCGTGGCACGGGGGCCGGCGGCGCAGGCGGCGCGATGGAAGCCTTCTTGGCATCGAGCGCCGCGAGCTGGCCGAACACCGGCGTGGCCGTGCTCGCGAGCGAGAAGCGCAGGGCCATGAAGACGATGGACAGCAGCACCGCGGCCGTCGTGGCGATGATCCACATCGGGATGCCGTCGCGCAGGCGGCCCGGCTGTGCGGCCTCGCCCTGCCAGCGCGGCGAGAGCGCCTTGTCGGGTGTCTCGCGCTGCTGCCTGAGCATCTGCGCCAAGCGCGTCTTCACGCTGTCCAGCTGCGCGCGACCGTTGTCCAGCACGCGGTAGCGACCCTCGAAGCCGAAGGCCAGCACGACGTAGAGCAGCTCCAGTAGATTGCGGTTGGCGGCCACGTTCTCGGCCAGCTTGCTCATCAGCTGGAAGACTTTTTCGCCGCCCCAAGTCTCGTTGTGGAAGAGCACGAGCAGGCTTTGCGAAGACCAGATGCCCGAGCCGCCCCAGGGCGTGCTGGCGGCCGATTCATCGATGAAGGTGCACAGGATGTAGCGGCCCGCCACGATCTGCTCGTTGGGCAGACCCTGGTTGCGCGCCTGCGCCTCGAACTTGCGGATGCCATCGGCCAGCGCGTCCTTCAGCCCCACCGGATTGGCGTGGCGCGCCGTGGCACGCAGGCGCACGGCCGCGGCCAGCAGCGGCTGCGCGGCGGCCACCAGCGGGTTGATGCTCGCGCCCATCAGCGCGTCGAGCGCGAGCGGGGCGTTGGCGCCAGCCGCTTGCTGCTGTTGAGCAGGTGGCGGCGGTGTCTGCTGAGGCGGCTGCCCGTCCGACTTGGGCGTGCGTCCGCCGCTGGGCTTGATGATGGTGCGGTCGTTGCCGAAGGCGGCAAACGGATCGCGGGTGCTGTCGTCACTCATTGCTTACCTCACTGCCCAGAACTCAAGCTCGAGTCCGGGGAAATCACCCGCGATGTGCATCGCCAAGCCGCCCGAGTTCTCAAGCTGCTTCCACATCTCGTTGCCGCGCGTCTCCAGCTCGAAATAGTTGTAGCCCGCGTGATAAGGAATCTGCCGTGGCGCCACCGGCAGCGGCCGCAGTGGCACGCCGGGCAGCTGCAGGTTGACCAGGTCGCGGATTTTTTCAACCGTGCCGATCTTGACCTGCGTGGGGAAGCGCGCACGCAGCGCGTCGCCCGGCAATTGCGCCGAAACGGCCAGCACGAACTGCGCCGTGCGCTGCAGCTCCAGGTCCGGGATGATGGCCACGCGCACGCCGTACTTGCGGTCCTGCAGCTCGATGGGGATGGCCGTCTGTTCCATCACCATGCTGAGCGACTGGCGCAGATCGTCCATCAGCGGCGCGAAGCAGCGCGAGGGGTTGTCGTGGTCATACGCCGGCAGGTCGGTGGGTCGGCGGCGCTCGCGGAAGGTGGAGAGATCGCCGGCCAGCGAGACCGCGCCGAAGTAGAAATCCTTGGGGTGCAGCAGCGTCGTCTGGCGCCACTGCGCGATCAGCGGCTCCCAGCGGTTGATGGTCTCCAGCAGCAGGAAGTCGGCGATCTCGCCCACGCCCGCGCGGCCCGGCTGCGCCAGGCGCGCGGCCAGCGCCTCGCCGCGCTGGTGCACCAGGCCGTGCAGCTCGCGCAGGTGCGAGGCCAGCAGCTCGTGGCCCAGCGCATTTAGCGTCGGCGGGATGTAGGTGGTGTCAATGACTAACTTGTTATCTGCGCGGCGTTCGATCACGCGGGCGAGGCCGATGGTGGCGTAGCCTTCCGTGCAATCGCGCGCCAGCATGATGCGCAGGTTCATGCGGCCTACCTGCAGCGGCGCCACGCGCTGGCCGGTGACGTTGCTGTCGCCCACGTCCACCTCGGCCGCCTTGAAGCGCGGCGGCATGCTGTTGGCATCGCCCTCGGCATCGGTCTCGGCCACGCCGGGACGCGGCAGGGCCAGGGCCAGCACGACGAGCTCGTCACGCGTGTCGCTCGGCACATCCAGCGCAGCCGGTGCGGCGTCCTGGCCGGGCAGGTCGAAGGCCAGGCCATCGGGCAGCACGCCCGCGCCTTGGGTCAGCGCGAGCTTGCCCAGGTTGAGCGCCGCGCTGTCGATGGAGAACTTAAGCCAGCCCCAGCCGTAGCCCGCCGTGGCCGCAAAGCGCGCCTGGGCTTGCGCCGCGGTGAAGCGGTCATGCTGCTGGTAATGCTGCGGCTGGAGGAACATGCCCTCCGTCCAGATGACTTTGTTGGTCCAGGTCATGGGATCTGATGGGTGAATTGGCCGGGAGTGGTGAAGGCGATCACGCCACCCCAGGCACAGTTGAGCTTGCAGTTGTTGTCCAGCGCAGGCTGATTGGTGATGAGCACGGTCGGCGCGCCCGGCACCCAGGGGGCGGGCAGCACGGGAACGCAGGGCATCGGGGTGAGCACGCCTAGGGCCGCGGCTGTTGCGGCGGCCACTTGCGGGTTGGAGGGCGAGTTGCACATGCCGAACGGCGGCACGTTCATCATCGGGATGTGGTCCATGATGATGCCGGCCTGCATATTGCTGGTCTCCACCATCTTGGGCGTGGCGTTGAAGGTGGACGGCGCCACGCCGAAGGTGCAGGTCATCATGGCGCCGGTGCAGACTTGCATGGGCATGTCAGTGGCTCCTTGGCGTTAGGTCGTGCTGTCGCTCGATCGATGCGCTACGGCGCAGGCCCAGCGGGAAACTCGCCCCCGCAGGCGACCTACTTTCTTGGTTGCCCAAGAAAGTAGGCAAGGAAACCGCCCCTGCTGCACCGCCCTCCGCTTCGCTGCGGGTCCCCTGCGATGCTCGAAGCCCGAGGCCGCGCCGAACTCGCTTCGCTACGCTCAGCTCAAACAGAGCGGCGCGAGTCAGAAGTTGAAGCGCGCGAGTACGCGCGCGCCACGGGCTTCTGCGCTTCTCGGCGGCTCCACAAGGGGAGGACGGCGTGCCGCGACGCTTCGCTAGCGGCAGGTGCGGGGCGGGGCGCGCTTGCTTCATGGCTTGCCGAACCAGACGCTGATCGCGCTGAAGTTGTCGTGGTTCTTCTTCTGCTGCTCGGCCGCATGCTTGAGCACCAGCTGCTCCAGGTGCGCGAGCCAGGCTTGCGGGTCGGCGGCGCGGGAGAGGCTGGCGCTCATCTCGACTTCATTGACGTACTCCCACAGCCCATCGGTGCAGAGCAAAAACACATCACCGGCCTGCAGGCGCCAGGGCTTGGCGGCCGCGGTGATGTGCAGGTGCTCGGGGTCGGTGCCCAGCGCGGAAAGAAGCTCGGAGCGGCGCGGGTGGGTGCGCATCTGGTCGTCGTTCAGGAGGCCCGCTTCCACCAGGCTTTGCACCAGGCTGTGGTCGCGCGTGTGGGCCAGCATCTGGCCGTCGCGGAACAGGTAGAGCCGCGAGTCTCCCGCGTGGCCCCACAGGGCCTGGCTGGTCTCCAGGTCGATGAACAGGGCCACCACGGTGGTGTGCATGTTGGCCTGCGTGGGCGCATCGGCGCGGTGGCTGATCACGCTGGCGTTGGTGTCCAGCAGCAGGTCCTCCACCTCGTCGGGGCGGCTCACCGGTGCGCTCGAATGCTGCGTCAGGATGTGCTGCACCGCGAGCTTGCTCGCCACGTCGCCGCCGCCATGGCCGCCTGCGCCATCGGCCACCACGCAGCACAGGTGCCGCTCGGAATGCCAATGGCCGCAGGCGTCCTCGTTGTACTCGCGGCCGCCAGGGCGCGAGAGGATGGCCAGTTCAATAGCGAGGGTCGGTGCAGCTGCGTCCATCAATGTTGCCCTCGTTCCAACTGGCTGATGTGCTCTTCATAGGCCTTCAGGAAGGCCTTGCCGAAGAGGCTGTGGAAATCGTCCTCGGCCTCCTGGCCGATCTGGGCATAGTGCTCGATGAACACGTCCCACATCGCGGCCTTGCGGCTGCCCGGCAGCAGGGACTTGATGCCTGAGGTCTTGGTCAGACGGCCTTCGAGCTGTGAAGGATCGAAGCGCTGCAGCACGCCGGCCAGCGCGGCCTTCATGCCGGCGATGAAGCCGAACTGGTGGGCGCGCAGATCGTTGTAGGCATCGCGCATGGCGGGCGCGGCGGGCATGAAGCCGCGCAGCGGCGGCGCGAGCAGATGCTGCAGCGCGGCCTCGGCGCTGGGCGAGAACTTCAGCGGGTTGTTCTCGCGCGCCACGATCATCGTCGCCTCGGCCTTGACCTCGCGCTTGAGCGCAGCGCGGGCCACGAGCAAGTCCACCGTGCCGGCCGCGGCTTCGCGCACCAGCTGGCCGATCAGCTTCATCACCTCGGGCGTCAGCGCATCGAGCTGCACCTCGGGCGTGGCCAGGCCTTCGCGGAAGGCGGCCAGCAGATCGGCGGAAGCGGCGTTGCTGCTGACGGGCGCGGCGGCGCGTGGAGCAGGGGCGGCTGCGGCAACGACAGGAGCCATAGCGACGGGCGGCGGCACGGGCGCGACAGGCTCGGGCGCGACCGAACGCGCGCTCGGCCGGATCACCGTGTGGCCCTCGGCCTGCGAATCCCAGGACAGCACGGGTGCGCCACCGATCGGTGTGGCGGGTGCAGGTACAGGTGTCGGAGCCGCCGGAGTCGCAATAGGCATCGGCACCGGCGCCGGAGCGGGCGGCAACTGGAAGGCGCGGTTGAGGTCCGAGAAATCATCGCGGACCGCTTCGCCGATGGCTTTGGGCGCCGCCTGCAGCGCGCGCATCGGGTCGGCATGCGCGGCCATGTTCGGCAGCGCCGCAGCTTCGCTGAGCATCGAGCCGCCGAGCGGATCGGCGCTGCCGCCGCCGGGCTTCAAGCCGAACAGCGCGTCGAGCGAATCGCTACCACCCGCGGGCGCGGCGGCCGGGCCCATGCCGGGGATCAGCGGCGCCGGTGCGCCAGCGCCGACGTCAAAGCCCATGTCCAGCGGATCGCGCCCGCGCGAGGCAGGCTTGTTACTGGCGGCCGGCGCATCGGGCGCGAACGGATCCCAGTCGTCAGGGATGCCGCCGGCAGCGGGCGCGGATGACGATGAAGAAGACGCTGGCGGCGGCGAAGAGCGCATGTAGGCGCCGGGCATGGTGCCGGGCACGTACTCCTGCTTGAAACTGTTGCTGCTGGCCGGCTGCGGGCTCAGAGGGTCCCAGTTGGCCGCCGGTGCAGATGAGGCCTTGCCGCCCGAGGGCGCGCTGGCCGGACCGAGCAGATCGGCGAACGGATCACTGCTGCTCACCGCAGGCGTGCCCGCAGCGCGCAGCGCGCAGCGCAGCACGTAGCCGCCGATCATCACCTGGTCGCCGTCCTTGAGCAGGGCCTCGGTGCCGCTGCCCAGGGCGCGGCCGTTGACCGAGATCGGATTGGAGCCGCGGTCCACGATGGCATAACTGCCATTTCGGTAGACGATCTGGGCATGTACGCGCGAGATGCCGCGGTCGGGGTCGGGCAGCACCAACTGGTTGGTGTCGGCGCGGCCGATGGTGCCGCCGAGTTCGTCGAAGCCGGCACTCAAGGCTTCGCCGTTGGGCGCGCCGTTGTAGGAGATGACGGTGAGGGTGATCATTCTTTTGTCTTCAGGTTCAAATCAGCGGAGCACATACAGGCGCCCCTCAACGGCAGCGACGCGCAGCGGGAAGGCATGCACGCGGCCCTGTTCATCGGCTTCGGTCTTCAGCACCGGCTCGCCATCGGCGCCCAGCAGTTCCATCAATCGGCCGCCGGCCAGTGGGCGCAGCACCATCGCTTCGGCGTCCACCTCCGCCCAGGCTGCGCCCTGCAGTGCTTCGAGCTGGCCGCGCAGCCGCGTCGTCGCTTCCTCCGCCGGGCGCTGGTAGGCCACGGCCAGCTCCTCGGTACGGAATCGTACGGCGCTCAGGTAATTCGTTACGTCACCGGCTTCAAGTTCGGTGCGGAACTGCTGCACCAGGGCCGCGGCCTGCTGCCGCAGCTGCGGCGTGATGGCTTGCGCGGGCGGCGCATCCATCCAGCGCCAGCGCGGGAAGCTCACGGGCAACTGCAAATCCTGCGAAAGCCGCACCGGCGGCTCGAAAGCTTCGCCCGCCGGCGGCGCCCAGACCACGTCGGCCAGGCTGCGCGCGCTGCTCTCGTCCACTGCATTGCCGATGCGCGGCAGCAGGATGCGCGCCGCGGCCATGCTCTGGCCGTCGGCCTTCACCTGCATCGGGGGCGGCAGGTCTTCCGGCTTGGCGGTGACCGGATGCGGCCAGACGACCAGCTCCAGCCGGTTGTTGCCGGCCAGCGTGTACTCGTGGATGGGCACCAGCGCGCGCGGCCTTGCGGCGTTGACGCGGGCCAGTGGCACGCCGTTGAGCAGGGCCTCGGCCTCGCAGCCGACGGCGTCCAGTTTGAGCGCCAGCAGTCGGTCCATCAGGAAAGCCTCCAGCTCACCAGTTTCATGGCCGGGAGCAAAGGCCGGATCAGCGCCTGCTGGCCGATCAGCGGGTCGCTGACGACGAGGCGCACGGCCACGGGCTCGACGGCCAGCTCGCAGAACCACTCCAGCCCCGGGCCGTCGGTACGCATGCGCAGGCCGGCGCTGCCGACGATGGCGCCGGCCACCGGGCCGGCCTGGTCCAGCAGGGAGGGCTGCTCGGCGTTGGCGATGGATTCGATGTGCAGGACGAAAGGCTGGCGGAAGTTGCACTGCGCGGCCTTGACCGCCTCCGCCATGTCGGCCGCGGCGCTCTTGCGCTCGAAGGTGGCGTTCAGCTTTTCGCTGGCGCTCACATGCAGGGCCAGTCGGCTTTGCGAGCCGGCCAGCATCAGCTCGCCGCCCAGGCGCAGCTTCAGCTCGCAGACGAGGAGGTCCAGCATGCCGGCAGCGCGGTAATGCGGCGGCGTGGCGATCTCTGCAGCCGATGCCCAGCCCCAGGTCAGCGCGGCCACGCCGGTCATCAATTGCGGATCGGCTTCCATGCGGCCGTGGGTCACGCCGCTTTCGCGCTCCCAGGCGGTGGTCAGGCGTGCGAGAGATTCCTTGAGCTGCTTGTCCAGATCGGCCAGGCCCGTCGTCCAGCGCGTGGCATCGAGCGCCTGTCCGTCGCGTTCGATGCGCGCGCGCGGCGCCGCGCTGGCCTCGCGCTTCCAGGCCAGCAGATGCTGCTCGGCCGGATAGGTGGCGATGGTCGTCTTCTGCTCGCCAAACGGCTCGCCCGTCTCGCGCAGGCCACAGCCGGCGGCGGTGAGCAGGCTCAGGGCGGGCGAGCCTTCCACGGCCTGGCCTTCGGGTGCCGGCAATGCGCTCAAGTACAGCGTTACATCGGCGGCATGCTTGCCGCGCCATTCCTGCAGGCCCTGCTCGCCGGCGTGCTGGATCAGCGGGTGGACGGCGTGGTCGCAGAACTTTTCGGCACGGCTGCGCACGCGCAAAGACTTGGCGAGCAGATGGACTTGCGCAGGCAGGGGCGCGCCGTTGCTGAGCGTGAGGCCTTGCGGAGCTTCGGTCGGCATGCGTTGCCATTGGCCTTGCTGCAGCCAGTAGGTCTGCGGCGCGGGGCCGTTGGCGCGCAGGTCCAGCGCGTCGATGTCGCAGGGCTCGCCCAGCGTGAGTTTTTCGGGCGGCAGCAGCGAGCCGATCTGGCCGCGCGGCATCAGGGCCGTGTCCATGGCGCGGATCGCGGCTTCGAAATCGGCGGCCGGCATCTGGCCCGCTTGTGGCCGGGCCAGCAGTTCGCGGCCGCGGCGGCAGAGCTGGAAGACCTTGGAACCTTCCGGCCGCCTGGGCGCGAGGATGTCGCGCGCCCAGGCGCCTTCGGGCTTGGCCTCGAACTCGGCGCCGAACATGCACCAGCAGGCCAGGTAACGCGCAATCGCGACGGTGTGCGCAAGACCGAAGGCGGCGCCGCGCTGGATGCCATGTTCGATCAGCGTGGGCAGGCGCTCGCCGACGCGGGCGGCCACTTCGGGGAAGGAGGTGCTCAGTGCCAGGGCGAGCGCGCGCAGGTCGCGGCCTCGCTTGATGGCGATGAGGGCTTGGGTTTGTTCAGGGCTTAGCGCGAGCATGGTCGATGAACCCCGGAAGCGCCGTCTCCCAACTCCCTTGTGCCTACGCCGAGAAGCGCAGCGCCTTGCGACGCACGAGTGCGCGCGAGCCGCGGGCTTCTGCGCTTCTCGGCGGTTCCACAAGGGGCATTCAGGATGCCGCGCCGCTTCGCTTGTGTCATTGGGGCAGCGGGGTGGCGTGTGCACATATCAAGCCGCCTTCGCCAGGGGGATGTCCACTTGCTGCAGCAGGTTCGATTCGAGCCGCGCGTGACGCCATGCGCTCGCGCCCGGCTGCGCCAGCGTGGTGACCGGGCCGAAGAATCGTGCAAGGCCCGCGGGATCGAACAGCGGCAAGAGAGCCCAGAAGATCTCGGGGTCCATCCAGTCGAGCGCAATCGAATGACCGTCGGGCAAATGAGCCCGTAGCAGGCTGCGCCAGTGCGCGCGCAGCGTGAGTTGCGGCGCGCCGGACACGGCGACGAGGCCCCAGTCTCCGAGCGAGGCGCCGGCTTCGAATAGCAGCCAGTCGGTGAAGGTGGATTCGGCGCGCAGGTGCACCAGATACGGCGCGTTATGGGCGGCGCGTGCATCGAGCGCGCCGGGCAGCAGGCAGTCGTAATCGACCACATCGGCTTCGGCCAGGCGTTTGGGCAGATCGGGCACGCGCGAGCCCATCACGAGGGCGTAGACCTGCTGCGTCGAGTCGGACCAGAGCCGGCTCTTCAGCTGTGCAGGAGCCTGTGCGTTCATGCGTGCTCTCCGGGCCGCGCCCAAGCCGGCCGGCTTGGCCGTGTGCTTGCCGGTCGAGCCGGCAAGCTTCGCCGTCCCCTCGGGGGACCGACCGTCGTACTCGGCGGGCGAGGGGCTGTCACTTTTTGCCTCCAGCCAGCGGGTCTTCGTTCTTCTTCTGCTCGCCCGGCTCCTTGGGCGCTGCCGGCGCGGCCTTTTCCGCCGCGTTGGCAGAACCCGCCGAGCCGCCGGAGTTGATCTTGACGATGGGGCCCTGGATGGTCACGCCTTCCGGGCCGAGCAGGATGAAGCCGGCGCCGGCCTTGATGCACAGCTGCATGCCGCCGTCGATGACGACGCCGGTCGCGGCCTTCATGTGCAGGGTCGTGCCGGCCTGCACGTTGAGCGCCGTGCCGGCGTTGACGTCGAGGCCGGTGCCGGCGGTCAGCGCGATGGTTGTTGCGCCCTTGAGGGCGATCTTGTCCTTGACCTCGAGGTTGAAGGCGCCGGTGACGGCGCTGTTGAGGTCGGCGCCGAGCTTGGCGTGCGTGTCGCCGTCGAGCTTGAGGGTGCTGATCTTGCCGACCGAGAAGGTGTAGTTCTCGCCGACCTTATGCTGCGAGTTCTTGATCACCTCGGCCCACAGGTCGTTGTTGACCGTGTCGTGCGAGTCGTTCTTGACCAGGCGGTGGAAGTCCTTCTCGGCCTGCAGCCACACGTACTCGCTGCCCTTCTTGTCGTCGAAGCGCAGCTCGTTGAAGTTGTCGGCGCCGCCTTCCTTGCTGCTGTGCGTGCGGATGCCGCTGACCGTGGCCTGCGCGGGCAGCTCCCAGGGATGGGTGTTGGTGGCGTTGTAGACGCGGCCGGTGATCAGCGGGCGATCCGGGTTGCCTTCCAGGAACTCGACCACGACTTCGTCGCCGATGCGCGGCAGCGCCACCATGCCGAAGCCCTTGCCGGCCCAGGGATGCGCCACGCGCACCCAACAGCTGCTCTTCTCGTCCTTCTTGCCCACACGGTCCCAGTGGAACTGGACCTTCACGCGGCCGTACTTGTCGGTGTGGATCTCATCGCCGCTGGGGCCGGTCACGACGGCGGTCTGCGGCCCGCGCACGGTGGGCACGGGCGTGACGGCCTCGGGTTGGAAGGCCACGCTCTTGGGCACGGCGTTGAAGCGGCAGGCGTAGTTGGTGCTGCCGTCCTTGCCGTCCCCGTTGTCGCCGCCCTCGTAGCCGTTGTATTCCATCTCGGTGATGGAAGAGGTGACGAGGAAGCCGCCCTCAGCGCCGATGAGGCCGCTGAAGTCAAAGGTCTTGCCGACCGAGAGCAGGCGGTAGCCCGTGAGGCCGGTGGCCACGCTGTGCATGGACTCGAACCGGTCCACCTCGATCTGCGCGCGCGCCTTGCCGGCCTTGACCTTAGCCCCGGTGTTCTCGGCCATCGCGTAGTCGTCCTGGCCACCGGGGTAGTTGAAGACTTCCCAGTCGTTGGGCTTGGGGTAGGGCGGGCTGCGCTCGGCGCTGGCGGTCAGGTCGGTGGCGGGCGCCTCGGCCGCGTAGTCGGTGCTGGTGTACTTGAGCGACTGCAGCAGATGGGCCTGCGCCCAGTCCTGGATCAGGTCTTCGCGGTAATCATCATCCTTGATGCTGGCGGCATAGGGCAGCTTACCCACGGCGATGGCGTCATGGCCCGAGGGGCTGTTGCACAGGACCATGGTGTGCTGCCCGGTCTCGTGCTTGAAGTAGTAATAGATGCCTTCTTCTTCCATCAGCCGCGAGACGAAATCGAAATCGCTCTCGCGGTATTGCACGGTGTAGGGGCGCGAGGTGAAGCTGCCGGTCAGCTTCTTCTCCACGCGGCCCGAGGAGCCGTACTCGGCAAAGATGGCGTCGAGGATCTCCACCACCGTCTTATCCTGGTAGACGCGGCAGTCCGCGCCCAGGGTCAGTTGCCACAGCCAGGGCCGCAGCACGATGCGGTAGAGGTCGTAGGAGCCGCGCACACCGCCACGCTCGAACTGCGTGATGTGGCCGTGCAGATAGCGCTTGTCGCCCTTGTGCGGCGTGATCTGCACCGAGGCCGTCTTGCCCAGCAGTTGCTTGGCTTCGAGCGGCTTGAGTCGGCTGGTGCGCACCAGGTCGAGCCGGATCTCGGGCAGGCGCCCCAGCTCCTCCCGCGCCATCATGCGGAAGAACAGCAGCTCCTCGTCCGGCAGGGGGGATTTGAATTCGGCTTCATTCATGGTGCGCTACCGCTCAGAGACCTCGTTAGGCGAACGTATACGTGAAGTCGCTGTCGGCCGCGCCCAGCGTGATGCCCTTCAACTCCTCGCCCCGCGTCATGCGGCCCAGATACTCCAGCGAGATCTTGGGCAGCACGGTGTTGGTCAGGATGGAGTCGATGATGCGGCCGCCGGCCTCGGGGTTGTCGCAGCGCTTGACGATCAGGCTCACGGCCTCGTCGCTGTAGCTGAACGGGATGCGATGGTTTTCTTCCACGCGTTTCTTGATGCGATTGAGCTGCAGGCGCACGATCTTGCCCATCATCTCGGGCGAGAGCGGGTAGTAGGGGATGACGACCAAGCGGCCCAGCAGCGCCGGCGGGAAGATCTTCATCAGTGGCTCCTGCAGCGCCGTGGCCAGCGAGTCCGGATCGGGCAGCAGCTCCGGGTCCTTGCACATGTTCATCACCAGCTCGGAGCCGGCGTTGCTGGTCAGCAGGATGATCGTGTTCTTGAAGTCGATCATGCGGCCTTCGCCGTCTTCCATGCGGCCCTTGTCGAAGACCTGGAAGAACAGCTCGTGCACGTCGGTGTGCGCCTTCTCCACTTCGTCCAGCAGCACCACCGAGTAGGGGCGGCGGCGCACGGCTTCGGTCAGGATGCCGCCTTCGCCGTAGCCGATGTATCCCGGGGGCGAGCCCTTGAGCGTGGAGACCGTGTGCGCCTCCTGGAACTCGCTCATGTTGATGGTGATGACGTTCTGCTCGCCGCCATACAGCGCCTCGGCCAGCGCCAATGCGGTCTCGGTCTTGCCCACGCCCGAGGTGCCGCAGAGCATGAACACGCCGATCGGCTTGTTCGGGTTGTCCAGGCGGGCACGCGCGGTCTGGATGCGCTTGGCGATCATGTCCAGGCCATGCTGCTGGCCGATCACGCGCTGGCCCAGCGATTCGCCGAGCTTGAGCACGGTCTCCAGCTCGTTCTTGACCATGCGGCCCACGGGGATGCCGGTCCAGTCCGCCACAACGCTGGCCACGGCCTGCGCGTCCACGCTGGGCATGATCAGCGGCGCATCGCCCTGCAGCGCAGCGAGCGCGTCCTGCTGGACGTGCAGCTCCTTCATCAGCGCTTCGCGGTCCACGGTCGGGGCGGGCTCGTCGTCCACGGGCTTGTCATCGCCGCGCAGGGTGGCGCGCAGGGCGAGGATCTTGTCGACAATGGTCTTCTCTTCCTTCCAGCGCGTTTCCAGCAGGCCGCGGCGCTCGCGCTCGGTGGCCAGCTTGGCGGCGACTTCGTTGCCGCGCTCGCCGATCAGCACGCCCACGGCGGCTTCGCGGCTGATGATGCCTTCCTCGATCTCCAGCGCCTCGATGCGGCGCATGCAGTCTTCGAGCTCGGCCGGTGTTGCATGCTGGCTCACGGCCACGCGGGCGCAGGCGGTGTCGAGCAGGCTCACGGCCTTGTCGGGCAGCTGGCGCGCGGGGATGTAGCGGTGGCTGAGCTTGACGGCGGCCTCGATGGCCTCGTCAAGCAGCTGCGCGCGGTGGTGCTTTTCAAGCACGGTGGCCACGCCGCGCAGCATCAGGATGGCCTTGTGCTCGTCGGGCTCCGGCACTTGCACGACCTGGAAGCGGCGGGTCAGGGCCGGGTCCTTCTCGATGTACTTCTTGTACTCGGCCCAGGTGGTGGCGCCGATGGTGCGCAGGTTGCCGCGTGCGAGCGCAGGCTTCAGCAAGTTGGCCGCATCGCCGGTGCCGGCGGCACCGCCAGCGCCCACCAGGGTGTGCACTTCGTCGATGAACAGGATGATGGGTTTCGGGCTCGCTTGAACTTCATCAATCACTTGACGAAGACGCTGCTCGAACTCGCCCTTCATGCTCGCGCCCGCTTGCAGCAGGCCGAGGTCGAGCGAGAGCAGCGAGACTTCCTTCAACTGCGGCGGCACATCGCCGCGCGCCAGGCGCTGGGCAAAGCCTTCTACCACGGCCGTTTTGCCCACGCCGGCTTCGCCGGTCAGGATGGGGTTGTTCTGGCGGCGGCGCATCAGGATGTCGACGATCTGGCGGATCTCCTCGTCGCGGCCCGTCACCGGGTCCATCTTGCCTTCGCGGGCGCGCTCGGTCATGTCCACGCAGAACTTCTTTAACGCTTCGCCCTTGCCCATGGCGGCCGGCGCCATCGAGCCCGAATCGGTGCCCGGCTCACCCGAGCCCATGCCCGTTCCGTCCTGCGCGCCGAGCTTGCTCTCGGGCGTGCCGCCGCAGATCTTGTTGAAGTTCTCGGCTAGGTCGTCGGCGCGGACCTTGGCGAATTCCTTGGAGATGGAGAGCAGCGCGTTGCGCAGGTTGGTGCTCTTCATCATGCCGATGATCAGCGTGCCGGTGCGCACATGCGCCTCGCCGAACTGCAGCGTGGCGTAGACCCAGGCGCGCTCGATGCTGTTCTCGATCAGCTCCGAGAAATCGCTGATGGCGGTGGAGCCGCGCGGCAGGCGGTCCAGCGCGGCCGTCATGTCCTTGGCCATGGCCGAGGCGTCGATCTGGTAGTGGCGCAGGATGGCATCGAGATCGGTCTCGTTGTTCTGCACCAGTTGCACCATCCAGTGCACCAGTTCCACATAGGGATTGCCGCGCATCTTGCAGAAGACGGTGGCGCTTTCGATGGCCTTGTAGGCCATCGGGTTGAGCTTGCCGAACAGGGCAACGCGGCTGATCTCGCTCATGGGCTGTCTCTCCTCAATGCGGGTTGGATTTCTCTTTGAAACTCTTGCGCTGCGCGCGTTCGCGCGTCAGCGTGCGTTCAACGTCGATGACGAGTTCGTCGGCATCGCCGCTCTTCTTGTAGTCGCCCAGCCAGGTGCTGCGGCCCAGCTCGCCGCTGCGGCCGAGCTTGAGCTTGGGCACATCGGCCTTGAAGAGGATGAGCTGCAAGTCCCACTCGAACTCCAGCCCGACCCATTGCCGAACCATGGCCTGCAGCCGCGCCAGGTCGCTGCCGCCGGGCAGGAAGGCGTGGTAGCGCGATTCGCGCAGCGGACCGATGACGATGCGGAACTTGTGCTGCACATCCCACACCGTGTCGCCGAGTACGGCGCCCTGGCCGAGGCTTTGCGCGATGTTGTTCTTGTGGCGGGTCTTGAGCCGCGTACGCTCGTCGCTGCCGAGAGGCATCCAGTGGCCCTTCCACTGCTCGATGCGCACGGGCGCGTCGAACTCGGATCGGCACCATTGCAAGAGGCCATCGGCATCGCGCGTCTGCCGCGCCAGGCGCCCGGTGAAGTGCAGCTTGGCCGCATCGCCCACGGCGTCGCGGTCCAGTAGGCTCTCGGAGCCAATGCCCGAGAGCGCGCCCAGCCGCAGCGCAAAGCTCTTGTCGCTGCGCCGATCCAGGCTGATGGTCGGCTGAGCCTGCGCCCAGGCGCGGTAGAACAGCAGGGACATGCGGTTGCCCAGCATGTCGAGAAAGCGCTGCAGCGTGGGGTCCACCGCCTGCACGCGGCGCTCGCGCACCAGCTCGGTCAGGTGCAGCGGCAGCGGGCCGTTGGGGCCGGTGAAGCCGAAGATGCGCTGCTCCACGCGCGGCTTCTTCGCGTCGAGCGAAAGGCCCTGGACCGGGGCCGGCGCAAAGCTCAGCTCGGCCGGCTGCGTGACGCGCACCGGCTCGTCCGAAGGCCGCAGCGCCTCGCCCAGGCGCGGCAGCTCGGGGTTGGCCGCCTCCACATGGCGCAGCAGCTGGTAGAAGTCATAACGCCAAGGCTCGGCGGATACGGCGCCGAGCCAGTGGGCGTAGGTCTCCTTGCTCACAGGACGGGCCTCGTGCCGCGCGAGGGCGCGAAGCGGGCCACCTCGCCGCGCGAGAGCGACTCCAGCACCGTCTCCACGAAGCTGTTCATGGAGACATGGCGCGAGAGGTAATGGTGCAGGGCCGCGCCGAACAGATAGGCGCTGCCGCCGGCGTGGCCGAGTTCATCCACGCTGAGCTTGATCTCCACGCCGCGGCCGAACGCGACCGGGCCTTTGGCCGGATGGCGGCGAACGATGGGCCTGGCGCTCACGGCCTGCAGCGATTCGATCTGGCGCCGGCCGGCGTTCTCGCTCGATTGCGGCAGGCGCGAGAGCAGGTCGCGCAGCGAGCGCAGGGCCGTGCCTTCCTCCTCGCCATCGAGCAGCGAGAGGTAGTTGAGCGAGAGCAGGTTGATCAGCCGCCAGGCTACGCCGCCATCGCGCAGGGCCGAGGCCGGGCGCGATGGGCCGGCCACCATGCGCACCGTGTCGATGGGCACGCCTGCGTCGAGTGAGAACTCGGCATTGCCGCCGGTGGGCAGGAAGACGGCCAGGTCGCGGTTGGTGCACAGCGTGGTCACCGAGACCTGGCGCAGCGATTCGCTGTAGGGCGCTTCAAACGGATCGACGAGCGAGACGAAGACCTCGCTGCCGATGTAACCGCTGCGCGGGCCGTCGCGGCGTGCCTTTTCGCTCAGGTGCCGGGGCTCGCGCCAGATCGTGTAGTGCGCGGTCTGCCTGCCGGGCTGGCCGCGGTCGGGGCTGTAGAGGGGCAGGAAGCGGCGCTCGGAGCCGGCCTCGTCATAGCCCGTCATCCCGACGACGTCGAAGACCTCGTAGTCCAGCGGCATCGAGCGGTCGGGCACGACCTGGAACTCGTACTGGCCTTCGGAAATATGGATGCGGTCGGCGCGTTTTTCGAACAGATTGATGGCCGGCACGCAGTTGGTCAAGAAGTTATCTGGCGTGAGCAGGCCTTCCAGGCCTTGGCCGCTTTGCGAGAGCAGCAGCACGAGATCAAAACTGTTGCCCTTGCACTGCGCGAAAGCCTCAGCCAAGCCGCAGACGTCGATGAACAGGAAGCGCTCGGGGAAGGCGAAGTACTCCTGCAGCAGGCGCACGCCGGCCAGCTTGTTGGGTGGCGTGGGCAGCATGGCCTCGTCATCAGCATAGCCGACGGCGCGCACCTCGGCGTCGGGCAGCCACTGGCGCGGCGAGCCTCCCATGCCTGGCGTGGAGCCGGCCATCACGCCGACGATGGAGGTCAGGCACAGCTCGTGCAGCTTCATCGCCACGTCGCTCTGGCCCGAGAGATAGAAGCGCAGGCTGTCCACCTTGAGCTGCGCAAAGCTCATGCCCGCGGGCAGTTGCAGCGTTAGGCGGATGGCCGAGCGCGGCCGGGTGTTGAGCGGCAGGTTCGATGCGCCCAAGTCCGCGAGGTTGAGCGCGAGCTCGGCATTGACCGTGTTCACCGGCGTCAGCGTGGTGGCCTGCGCGCTGCGGAACTCGCAACGCGTGGGGCTGATCGCGCTGCGCGGGCCGATCAGCGCCGCGCCGCGCGGCAGCACATGGCCCTTGAGCAGGTTGGCGTCCGGCGTGGGCTGCACGCGCGCCACCATCATGGCCGGCACGGGTGCGAGAAAGCCCGGGTAGATCAGCTCCAGCAGGCGGTGCGAGAGACGCGGGAATTCGGCATCGAGCTTGAGCTGCACGCGCGCGGCGAGGAAGGCGCTGCCTTCGAGCAGGCGCTCCACATACGGGTCCGCAACTTCGAGCCCTTCCATGCCGAGACGCGAAGCGATCTTCGGAAACTCCTCGGCGAACTCGGCCCCGAGCTCGCGCAGGTAGCGCAGCTCGTTGTTGTAGTAGCGGAGAAGCCGTGCATCCATGCTCAGCCCCGCATCTCGCGCACTTGCGCGTGTCCGGTCTCGACATCAAGGTCTGCCGACAGCAGCAATTCGAGCGGCACCGGCTGGCTCCACATCTGGCCGCGGATGACTATCTGCATCAGGTTGTGCGCGCCGGCCGCGTCGCCGGTACGCACCTCGACGTGCAGCGTGTCTGGATCGATGCGCGGCTCAAACTGGCGGATTGCGGCTTCGATGCCGGACTCGATGCCCGAGGTGTCCATCGAAGCCAGCGTGGTGCCCGAAAAGGCCGGCATGCCGTAGTTGAGGACCGAGCGACGCGCATCGTCGTTGGCTTCCCACATCGCCGTTTCGCTGCTGCGGTCCGAGCCGGGATCGGGCTCGTTGCGGGTGGCGTTGAAGAGCCAGGACAGGTCGCGCAGCACGGCGGCGCGCAGCTGCTGGCGGGTGAGCACGCGCGCGTCCGCACCTTCCGCCTTGTCGCTCGGCGTGGTGTCGATGAGCCGGTCCAGCAGCGAGGGCTGCAGGCGGTCGCGCGAGTTCAGTTGGACCATGTCAGCGCCCGCCCGGCCGCCCGAAGGGCGCTGAGCGCCCCTCGGGGGGCAGTGAACGAAGTGAACGTGGGGGGCTCATATCAGTCGAATTCGATGAGCTTGACGTTGAGCAGGTCGTGATCGCCCTGGTCGGTCACCAGCACGCGCTGGCCATAACCGGCAAATCGCTCGGGGCCGATCTCGCGCCATTCGGTCTTGGCGGCCATCAGGAGCTGGCCGTCGTCTTGCGACTCCGTGCCGGCATAGCGCACGGGGATCATGGCGATGGCCTCGCCGCCGTTGGCGAAGTGCAGGGTGGCGGGCAGCCAGACGCGGTCGCGCAGGTCCACCGGCGGCTCCATCAGCACCTTGCTCAAGCTGGCGAACGGCACCCAGTAGTAGCGGCCGTTGACCATGGCTTCGAGCACCGGCCCGAGGCGCGAATCGGCATCGGCCAGCCATTCGAAGCGCTCGCCGTTGATCTGGCCCGAACGCGTCGGCGCCTCGTCAAAAGCCTTGGTCGCCAGATCGTTGTTGCCGGTGATCAGCGACTCGATCAGCAGGGCCAGCCACTGCTCGGGCTGGCCGAAGATCATCGGTGAGCGCTTGCCCTCGAACACGGCCTTGCGGATCAGCTCGCAGCGCAGCGCGTGGCCCACCATCTCGCGCATCGGGCCGGCGTCGCTCTGCATGTCGGCAATCACGTTCAACTGGGTGTGGGCGCGTTCCCACTGGCCCAGCACGCACAGCAGCTGGGCCATGAAGATGCGCAGCTCCACCTTGGCCGGCGCGGCCTTGACGGCGGCAGTCAGCTGGGCGAGCGCTTCCTTGGGCTTGCTGGCGCGGACCAGGCTTTCGGCGGCGGCGAGGGCTTCGGTGGTCATAGTGGGTAATCCGTTACTTGAACTGACTGTTAGAAGCTGTGCCCGCAATCGCCGCAGAAGCGCGCCGCTCGCGCGCTCATGGCGCCGCAGGTGGGGCAGCTCTTGTGGGTGCTGGCCATGTCGAAGCCACATTCGTTGCAGAAGCGCCCGCCGGCTGAGCGGCATTGGCAATTGGGGCAGGTCAGGGCGGCTGCCGCGCCGGCATCCTCGTGGGCCTGGCGCTCGGCCGCCGCGGCGCCTTCGCGTTCCTTGGTGATGCAGTCCACGCATTCGTCCTGGCGGCTGTCGAAGCAGTCGCCGCAGACGGCCTTGCGGCATTTGCGGCATTCGGTGTACATGCTTTCCGCGCGCAGCAAGGCCTCCTGGAAAGCCTTGTCCTTGGCGCCGCCCGAGCCCATGTCGGCAAAGTTGCCGGTGGCGCGGCCGGCGGTGCGCATGTCGGTGAAGAGAAAAGCGAAGCGGTTCAGCAGGCCGGTGAACTGGCCCATCCGGTAGGGCTTGAAGGTGCTCTTCCAGCGCCGGTCGCAGCACTGGCAGAAGAACTCGAACTGGAAGCCCGAACCGATGTCGGAGCCGCCGGAGCTGATGTCGCGGTAGTTTTCGAGAGCCACTTCATTCGTCCTTTTTCGTCGGGCCCTGAGCGAGCGCCTTCCCGTCGGGCCGGTTCTTCTCTTCCTCGTAGGTCCGGATCATGTCGGCCCAGAGCTTGTTGAGATTGGTGACCGTGAACTCGCCGCTCTTGAGCATTTCCATGCCGATCTTGCGCAGCTCGCCTTCCTGCACGCCCGAGGGCTTGCCACTCTCGGCATTGAGCGGGCGCGTCAGCTTGACCGACTTGACGCCGGTCTTGGCGTCGGGCTGATGCTCGAAGGTGATCCAGCGGTAGTCGAGCACCCACTCCTCGTCGACCGTGGCGCCCTTGTCGCCGATCTGGGTGTTGAAGCTGTAGTCCTTGATGACCACATGTTCGAGCGCGAGGGCGAGCTCGAACAGCACGTCGTCCGAGCCGTCGTCCACCACCAGGCGCGCGCGCAGCTGCTCGCCCTTGAGCATGGCGGCCAGCATGGCCGTGCTCGACTTGTCCATCAGCTTGGAGATGGTCAGCAGCGAGGGCTCGGCGGTGGCGTCCTCGTCCTTGGCGCGGGCCATGGACCAGTTCCAGCTGTCCAGCTCAATCCACTCCTCGTACTCGTCGGCCGTGCACTCGCCCTTGATAACGCCTGTGCTGGGGCTGGTGAGCTTGAGGAAGATGCGTGAGTTCTCGGCCATGACTACTCCTTCGCCTCCAGCTTGAAGGTCGTGGCGCCGCCGCGCGCGTCGCCGGCGGCGGCGGGGAAGTAGTCGATCTGAAGGTCCTGGAAGGCCAGGCTGATGTCTTCGGTCAGCGAGAGAAATGAGCCGCTCTCGCTGGCCCGGCTGTTGATGCTCTTGAGCCGCGCGCCGGAGACGGTGACCTTCATCAGCACGGGCATCTTCTCGCCCGTCTTGACGGCCGAGACGCCGACCATGGTGATGACGGCCTTGTTGTCGGTCTTGCTCTTGGAGATGGCCGAGCGGGCCGAGGAACGCAGGCCTTCACGCTCGTCCATGTGGCCGAACAGCGTGGTGGAGGCGCCGTCGAAGTACTTGGACAGGCGCAGCTCCTTGGCCTCCCAGTTCTTGGCGACCTTGGCGTCGCCCTTGGAAGCGGTCTGGTTCTTGATGGCCAGGCCCCACTGCATGGACTTGAGCTCGATCTGGCCTTCGTAGCCCTTGATCTTGGAATCGCCCGGCACAGCCTTGCCCTTGAGGGTCAGCTGCATGAAGAGCATTTCATTGGCCATGGCGCATCTTCCTTAGGGCCTGTTAACGCGGCGAGTCAAAGCACTCCAGCGCCCGGTGCCGCTGGCAAGGGGCGCTGGTTGCAACACAGGACCGCCCTATTTCAGCTTGGTCTTGATGGTGGTGTCGCCGCCCAGGGCCAGCTTCTGGTCCTTGACGCTCCACTCGAAGGGGATGGCCGCTTCCAGGCCGCCCTGGTTGGTCTGCGCCTTGTAGCCGACGTAGATTTCCTTGAACACGAACTCCACGTCCTGCGACATCGAGCCGTCTTCCTGGCCCTTGGTGGAGACCTTGGTCACGTAGGCGGAATTGACCTGCACCTGGAAGTAGATCTGCAGACCGTTGCCGGTGGTCTTGCACATGTCGATGGTGATCAGCTCGAAGTGCTTGCCCGAGACCATCTTGGAGAGGATGGTGGGCGAGGACGTGTCGAAGTAATGCGTGATCGACAGGTTGCCCGGGGTGGCCTTGCCGACCGAGGCGCCCGTGCCCTTGGCGGCACTGTGCTCGGCCTCAATGTCCCAGCTCCAGTCCGAGACTTCGATCCAGCCGTCCTTGCCCTCGTGCCCCTTTTGCAGGGACTCGCCCATCGGCACATCCTTGCCGAAATTGATGAAGCTATTGCCTGGCATGGTTCTTACCTCACTTGATGGTTAGGACGGCGTCCTTAGTGACCTGGGTCTGCTCGGCGATGCTCCACTTGAAGGGGAGCATGGTGCCGAGTGCGCCGGTGTTCAGCTGCTGCTTGTAGCCGATCGCGATTTCCTTGCAGACGAATTCCACGTCCTGGTTGACCGCGCCGTCCTCGCCGCCCTTGCTCGACACCTTGGTGATGAACACGCTGCTGCAGACCATCTCGAAGAACAGCTCAGGCTGCTCCTTGCCCGTCTGCTTGAGCATGTGGATGGTGGCGGTCTTGAAGTGCGTGCCCTTGACGATGTACTGCATCAGCACGGGCGAGCTCTTGTCGTAGTAGTGCGTGATGCTGATCGCGCCCGGGTTGGGCTTGCCGACCGAGGCGCCAGTGCCCTTGAGGTGGCTGGCTTCGGCCTCGACGTCCCAGCTCCAGTCGCCAATCTCGATCCAGCCGTCCGAGCCCAGGTGGCCGATCTGCTGGGATTCGCCCGGGGCCGGCTTGTCGGCCATGAACTTGATGAATGCATTTCCTGGCATGTTGTGCTCCTAGTGATTGCGTTTGCTGAAGGCGTTGGGGCTTCAGCCCTTCTCTGCAGGCAGCTTCGAAACCAGGCGCAGAGAGACCGACAGGCCTTCGAGCTGGAAATGAGGCTTCAGGAAGAACTTGCTCTGGTAGTAGCCGGGTGCGCCTTCAACTTCCTCCACGACCACTTCAGCGGCGGCGAGCGGACGCTCGGCCTTGGTTTCCTCGGTCGAGTTGGCCGGATCTCCGTCCACATAACCAAGAATCCATTCGTTGAGCCAGCGCTCCATCGCTTCGCGCGTCTTGAAGGAGCCGACCTTGTCGCGCACCATGCACTTCAGGTAGTGGGCGAAGCGGTTGCAGGCAAACAGATAGGGCAGGCGAGCGGCCAGCGCGGCATTGGCCGTGGCGTCCGCGTCGTCGTACTCGGTTGGCTTCTGCAGCGATTGCGCGCCGATGAAGGCGGCGAAGTCGCTGTTCTTGCGGTGGATCATCGCGAGGAAGCCGTTCTTGCTCAGCTCGGCCTCGCGGCGGTCGCTGATGGCGATCTCGGTCGGGCACTTGGCGTCCACGCCACCGTCGTCGGTGGGGAAGCTGTGCACCGGCAGGTTCTCGACCGCGCCGCCCGACTCCACGCCGCGGATGCGCGAGCACCAGCCGTGGACCTTGAACGAGCGGTTGATGTTCGTCGCCATCGCGTAGGCGGCGTTGCACCAGCTGTACTTATCGTGGTCACTGCCGGTTGTGTCTTCCTCGAAGTTGAAGGCGTCCACGGGGTCGGTCTTGGCGCCATACGGCAGGCGGCCCAGGAAGCGCGGCATGCACATCGCCAGGTACTTGGCGTCGTCACTCTCGCGCAGCGAGCGCCAGGCGGCGTACTCGGGCGTGGTGAAGATCTTGGTCAGGTCGCGCGGGTTGGCCAGCTCGCCCCAAGAGTCCATCTGCATCACGGTCGGCGCGGCGCCGGTGATGAAGGGCGCGTGCGCGGCCGCGGCCACCTTGGCCATCTCGCCCAGCAGCTCCACGTCGGGCGGGCTGTGGTCGAAGTGGTAGTCGCCGACGATGGCGCCGAAGGGCTCGCCACCGAACTGGCCGTACTCTTCTTCGTACAGCTTCTTGAACACGGGGGACTGGTCCCAGGCCGTGCCCTTGTAGCGCTTCAAGGTCTTGCCCAGGTCCTGCTTGGAGATCGCCATCACGCGGATCTTCAGGTGCTCGTCGGTCTCGGTGTTGTTCACCATGTAGTGCAGACCGCGCCAGGCACCTTCGAGCTTCTGGTAGTCCTCGTGGTGCAGGATCAGGTTGACCTGTTCGGAGAGCTTCTTGTCGATCGCCGCGATCATGGCCTCGATGGAGGCCACGGTGTCCGAGCTGATCAGCTTGACGTTGGCCAGCGCCTGCTGCGCGAGCGTCGCAACAGCGGCCTCGACCTGGCTGCGCGCCTCGTCGGACTTGGGCTTGAATTCCTTGCTCAGCAGCGACGCGAAGTCGTTGCCTTCCATGGTGACGCCGGCAAAGTGCTGGCCGGCTGCTTGGGTTTCTGCCATCTCAGCTTCTCCTCTTTATTCGGGCTTGGCGGCGCTGGTCAGCGAAGCCAGCAAGGACGGATCAGCCATCACCTTGGAGATCAACTCCTCGGCCCCACCCTTGCCGTCCATGTAGGTGACGAGGTTGGAGAGCTGCTGGCGCGCTTCGAGCATCTGCTTCAAGCCATCCACCTTCTGCGCGATGGCGGCGGGTGAGAAGTCCTCCATGCTTTCAAACGTCAGGTCCACAGAGAGGTTGCCCTCGCCCGTCAGCGTGTTGGGCACGGTGAAGGCCACGCGCGGCTTCATGGCCTTCATGCGCGTGTCGAAGTTGTCCACGTCGAACTCAAGGAACTTGCGGTCGGCCACCGGGGGGAGCGGTTCCTCGGGCTTGCCGGCCAGATCGGCCATCACGCCCATCACGAAGGGCAGTTGCACCTTTTTCTGAGCTCCATAGAGCTCCACGTCGTACTCGATCTGAACGCGCGGTGCGCGGTTGCGTCCGATGAACTTCTGGCTGCTGCCCATGGGAATCCTCCGTTAGGGTCTGGGGTCTGGAATGAATCTGAATCAGTAGCTGTCCGCGAAATCGTTGGGGTCCACGCCCAGGATTCGCGCCACTTCGGCAACGGCGTCGGGCGCAAGATCGCGCACGAGCTGGATGAAGTTCTTGTCGATCAATCGCTCGGCCCGGCGCAGTAGCAGCTGCGCGGGGTTGGTCGGCTCGGTACGTTCGAGAAAAGCGCAGATCGCGTTGATCGCGCGCACCGCGTCCTGGCGGCTTTCGATGCTGCCCGGCGCGCCACGGCGCCCGCCACCACCACCGCTGTTGCCGATGTCTTCGCTTGTTGCGTCTTCTTCGACCGGTGATTCGCCCGGGATCAGCGACTGCACGCCGGTCAGCATGGTCTTGAGCTGCTTGGTCTCCACCGCTTCCATGCCGAAGCGTTCGTCCATCAGCATGCGCAGCTTGGCCAGTCCTTCGAGCGAGTGGCTCACGGCGGCCTTGAGCCGCTCGCTCAGCTCGGGCACTTCGCCGAAGATGCCTTCGATCTGCGTGCTGTTGTAGACGGTGTCCTCAGCGCGCGCTTCGAGCTTGTCCAGCGCCACTTCCACGTCGCGCATGCGCAGGCCGGCCAGGCGGCGGTCGAAGATCAGCTGCGAGTTGCGCACGTCGCCCAGCAGGCCTTCCAGCGAATCGAGGCTGCCCAGCACGCTCACGCGTGCAAAGGTGTCGCCCTCGTCGGGCTGCGGATGAAGCTCGTTCCAGAAATTGCCGAGCAGGTCGTGGATCAGGTGCAGGGCCGGGCCCAGGCCTTCGAGGCCGCCCATGTTGACGGCAGCGCGGCTCCACAGCATCGCCACGCGCAGATCGCGCGTCTGGCCGAAGAGGCTTTCTGAAAGTTCACGCACTTGCGGCCAGACGGGAGGTTCGGCCGGTCCAAACTGCGTCTCGGGTTTACCCGCAGCCGCCTGGCCCAGCTCCATGAAGCTGGGGTCGTACTCAAGATCAGGTCCACACGCATCGCCCGGCAAAGCTTCCAACCATGCCGGTTGAACTTGCATGTCCATCGTAATCCTTGATGTAGATCGTTGAAAGTTCAGAAAGAATAGGCCGGCAATGTAGCACCGCCACAAGTCCGTGACATCAAGGGATTGCCATATTTCTCGGCGACGATCTCGGAACCATTTCACGGCGCATGCTCAGCAGGGAATCTGGAGTGAGACCAATGCCAAAGCGACGTGCGCGAATTGCGCTGATTCTGTCTACTGAAATGGCCGTTATGGCTGCTTTGTGGACGGCTGTTCCAGCGCATGCGCAAGCGAACCAGGCAGCGGCATCCGACCCCCGCATTCGAGTGGAATCATTTCGCATCCAGGGCAACACCCTGTTGCCCGAAGTGCTTCTGCAGAATGCGCTCGCGCCCTTCAAGGGCGAGCGCACGCTCGCCGAACTCAAGGTCGCTGCGGCGAAGGTGCAAGCGCTGTATGCCGAGCAAGGTTTTGGCGGCGTGATCGCGTATGTGCCGCCGCAGCAAGGCGCGGCCGGCGAGGCCACCATCGAAGTGCTGGAAGGCCGCATTGCGCACATCACCGTGTTAGGCACGGCGCGCGACAGCGCCGAGCAGGTGCGCCGCAGCGTGCCCAAGTTGCAGGAAGGCCAGACGCCGCGCCCGGCGCAGCTGGACGCGCAGGTGGCGCTGGCCAACCAGTACCCGGGCCGCCAGCTGGCGGTGACGCTGGAGCCCGGGCCTGAGCGGGGCCAGATCGATGCGCGCATCAGCGTGACCGAGCAATCGCTCTCGCGCTGGAGCCTCTCGGCCGACAACACCGGCACCAGCCAGACCGGCCGCATGCGCGCCTCGCTGGGCTGGCAGGGTGCCAATGTGGCGGGCCTGGACGACACGCTTTCGCTGCAGGCGCAGATCGCGCCGCAGCACCCGGGCCGCGTGGCCGTGTTCACCGCTGGCTGGCATGCGCCGCTGTACAACGCTGGCCTCGCCTTCGATCTGATGGCGGCCTATTCGGATGTGGACGGCGGCAGCACCAGCACGGCCGCGGGCCCGCTGCAGTTCACGGGCAAGGGCGAGGTCTTCGGCGCGCGGCTCTCGGGTGCGCTGCCGCGCCTGGGTGATTTCACGCAGGCGCTCTCTGCTGGTGTGGACCACCGTGTCTACCTCAACGACTGCAGCATCACCGGCCTGCCAGCGGGCGCCTGCGGCTCATCGGGCGCCAGTGTGGCCGTCACGCCGCTAATGCTCGAATACCAATTGCAGGCGCCGTCCGAAGGCCTGCGGCCTGCGCTGGCTTTGAGCCTGAGCCTGGTGGGCAATCTCGATCCCGGCGGCCCGCATGGCGCGCCGGTCGATTTCGAGGCCGTGCGCCCCGGCGCGCCGCACAGCTACCAGCTCGTGCGCGTCAACGGCATGGCGCAGTTCAGCTTGCCGGCGGACTGGCAATTGGGCTTGCGCGGCGCGGGCCAGGGCACGGGCGACGCGCTGGTGCCGGGCGAGCAGTTCGGCCTGGGCGGCGCCAACGCCGTGCGCGGCTATGAGGAGCGTGAAGTGACGGGCGACCAGGCGGTGTTCGGCACGGCCGAGCTCTATGGCCCGGACATCGGCAAGTCGCTCGATGACAAGCTCGACCATCTGCGCCTGCTCGGCTTCGTCGATGGCGGCCGCGCGTGGAACAAGCTGGGCACGGCCTGCCTGGGCGCGCAGACGCGCTGCACCCTGGCCTCCTTCGGCCTCGGCGCGCGCCTGGCGGTCGGCGGCTTCCAGCTCAAGCTGGACCTGGCCCGCGCGCTCAAGAACGGCACGCTGACCGAGCGCCACGACAACTTCCTGCATGTGCAGGCCACCTACGATTTCTAAGAGGTGACCGAGATGAAGCTCCCGCACCATTTCAAGCTCCTCCCCCTGGTCGGCCTGCTACTGACCATGGCCGCGCAAGCCCAGTTGCCCACCGGCATGACGGTGGTGGCCGGCCAGGCCACGGCCCAGCAAAGCGGCAAGCAGCTGACCATCAACAACATCAGCAACACCATCCTCAACTGGCAGAGCTTCTCGATCGGTGCGGCCAACAGCGTGCGATTCGTGCAGCCCAGCAGCACGAGCCAGGTGCTCAACCGCGTGACGGGCAACGATCTGTCGGCCATCCTCGGCAGCCTCTCCAGCAATGGCCACGTCTGGCTGCTAAACCCGAACGGCGTGCTGTTCGGCCAGGGTGCGCGCATCGACGTGGCGAGCCTGGTGACTTCCACGCTCAACATCGCCAACAGCGACTGGCTCTCGGGCCGCGCGCTGTTCACGGGCGGTGGTGCTGCGGGCAGCGTCGTCAATCAGGGCGAGATCCGCACGACGAGCGGCGGGCGCGTGGCGCTGATCGGCTCGTCGGTCAGCAACGAGGGGCTCATCAGCGCACCCAATGGCCAGATCGTGCTGGCCGCGGGCCAGTCGGTGGAGCTGGTGGACACCGGAGCGCCTAACCTCGCCGTCAAGCTGACAGCGCCGACCGGATCGGCATTCAATCTCGGCACCCTCAGCGGCGGCCGGGTGGACGTGCTGGCGGCGGCGGTCAACCAGCAGGGTATCGTCGAGGCGCAGAGCATCGTGCTGCAGGCCGATGGACGCTTGACGCTGGTCAGCGGCAGCAGCACGCGCGCAGATGGGGAGCAGGGCGGCAACATCAAGCTGTTGGGCCAGACCATCGAGCTGCAGGACAGCTCTGCCGTCAGCGCGAACGGCAACAGCGGCGGCGGCACCGTGCTGGTCGGCGGCGGCGCGCAAGGCCAGGACGCCAGCGTGCCCAACGCGCAGGGCGTGTACTTCGCACCGGGCGCCAGCATCAGCGCCGACGCGCTGGTGAACGGCAACGGCGGCCACATCGTGCTGTGGGCTGACCAGGCCACGCGCGCCTTTGGCAGCTTGAGCGCGCATGCCGGCGTGCAGGGCGGCAATGGCGGCCTGATCGAGACCTCGGGCCATTGGCTCGATGCGCGCCCGGCCCATCTAGACGTGAGCGCCGCGGCTGGCAAGGCGGGCACCTGGCTGCTCGATCCCTACGACATCACGATCAGCGATGCGGTCTCTGACAGCAATTTCGACGCCAGCTTCACGGCCACGGGCAACAGCGCGACGATCAGCACAAGCACGATCGAGACGGCGCTGACCAATGGCAACAGCGTCACGATCAGCACCAGCAGCGGCGGCGGGCAGGCCGGCAACATCACGCTTACCGCGGCCAACATCTACGTGAGCCCGAGCGTCGGCGTCGCGCTGACCTTGAATGCGGCGGCCGACATTACCGCCGACAGCACCATCATCTCGAACAGCTACTACGCCCCGCTCACGGTGATCTTCAATGCCGGGCTCACCACCGCCGGCGCGGTCTCGCTGAACAACACGACGATCACCACCAGCGATGGCAGCATCGCGCTGAATGGCTCGGGCCACCCCGGCCTGCCCGATGGCGTCAAGCTGGCCGGCACCACGATCTCCACCAACACGGGCAACATCACGATCAACGGCTCGACGGGCGAGGCGGGCGGCCGCGGCGTGGCCATGGACCCGGGCGGCTCCGGCAACAGCCTGAGCAGCCAGTTCGCCACCATCACCGGCAGCTCCACGCTCGGCACGGGCGTGCAGATCCGGGCTGCACAGATCACCGAAAGCAGCAACCTCACCATCAACGGCACCGGCGGCGGCAACGGGCTGGAACTCAGCTACTTCGGCGCCAACTCTCCGCTCAGGCTGTCGGCAAACGACATCGTCCTCAACGGCAGCTCGACCGGCAGCAACTACGGCGTGCTGATCGACTTCAGCGGCGCCAGCAGCGGCGGCACCGGCCTGAGCGCCAGCGCGGCCGGCGGCACCGCACTGCGGATCACCGGCAGCAACAGCGCCGGCAATCTGCAGGCCGTGGCCCTGCTGGGTTCGACGCAGGACTACATGCTGTCCGTCGGCACCAGCAGCGTCAGCCTCAATGCCACCGGGGGCGGCATGCTCCTGAAGGACGTATCGACGAACGACACCGTCGCCAACTTCAGCGCCACCAGCGACAGCAGCCTGGTGATCGACGGCGGCTACATCTCCACGGACAGCCAGAGCCGCATTGGCCTGCATGCGCACGACATCACGCTGCAGGGCGCGTTGACCCTGTCCGCCGGCGCGGCGTCGGGCACCGCGATCATCGTCAACGGCGCCGACAGCAGCGGCCCGGCGCAGACCTTCGACAACAAGGCCGGCCCGCAGGTCCTGCTGGTCGACACCTCAAGCGGCGCCCGCTTCATCCTCTACGTGGCCAACGCCACCGACAGCGCGAGCTTCAACCTCGGCGGCATTCCCTACGACTTCCAGCGCTACGGCGCCGTCAACGGTGCCAGCGACTGGTCCGGCGACAGCGGCAACGGCATCGTCAGCTACCAGGGCCAGACCGTCAGCTACACCGGTACGGTGGACCCGCGTGCCTATGACGGCAGCCTCAGCGCCAGCATAAGCAACGTCCAGGTCGTGCCCGGTGTCAGCGGCGACCAGCAGTCCGTGGCCGGCGTCTACACCGGAACGTTCGGCGACAAGAACGCGGGCACCGGCAAGACCGTGCTGCTGAGCATCGTGCAGGCGCCCGCCATCACCGACTCGACCGGCCATCCGGTCTATGGCTACAACCTCAGCGGCACGCTCACCGGCGACATCACGCCGGCCGTGCTGACGGCCAACGTGACCGCGGCCAACAAGGTCTACGACGCCACGACCACGGCCACGATGAACGTCTCCAACGTCCTGGGCCTGGTGGGCAGCGAGACCGTGGGCGTGAGCGCCACGGGCAACTTCTCCGACAAGAACGTGGGCACGGGCAAGCTCGTCACAGCCGGCTATGTGCTGAGCGACGGCAGCAACGGCGGCCTGGCGTCCAACTACCAGTTCTCGGGGTCCGAGATCCCTCCGGCCGACATCACGCCGGCACCCATCACCTTCACGGCCACGGCGCTGAACAAGGTCTACGACACGACGATCAATGCGACGGTCAACAACATCGGCATCACGCCGCTGGGCAGCGATCAGCTGACGGTCAACGCGGGCAGCGCCCTGTTCAGCGACAAGAACGTGGGCACTGCAAAGACGGTGTTCCTCAGCGGCTTCAGCCTGGGCGGCGCCGATGCCGCCAACTACACCCTGCAAAACCCCGTCAATCTGACGGCCGACATCACGCCGGCGCCGATCAGCTTCACGGCCACGGCGCAGAACAAGGCCTACGACGGCACGACCACCGCCACGCTGGTCAACATCGGGTTCCGGCCCCTGGGCAGCGATGCGGTGACGCTCAACAACGGCAGCGCCGCCTTCGCCGACAAGAACGCCGGTACCGCCAAGAACGTGAACACCAGCGGCTTCAGCCTGAGCGGCCTCGACGCCGGCAACTACCAGCTGAGCGCGCCGGTGCTGGTGGCCGACATCACGCCGGCCGTGTTGAGCGGCACGGTCACCGTCGCGAACAAGGTCTACGACGGCACGGCCACGGCCACGGTCAGCGTCAGCGGCGTCACCGGCCTGATCGGCAGCGAGACCGTGGCGGTGAGCGGCCTGGGCAATTTCTCCGACAAGAACGTCGGCAGCGCCAAGCCCATCGCCGCCAGCTACCAGATCGGCAACGGCGCGAACGGCGGCCTCGCTTCCAACTACCGGTTCTCGCCACCGGCCAACAACCCGACGGCGGACATCACGCCCGCAACGCTCGTCTATGCAGCCAACGCCGCCCAGCTGCAGAGCGGCGCGCCGCTGCCCACCTTCACGGGCAGCGTCAGCGGCTTCGTGGGCGGCGATACGCAGGGCAGCGCCACCACCGGCAGCCTGGCCTTCGTCTCCGGCACCAGCAGCACCGCTGTGCCAGGCAGTTATGCCATCAACGGCCAGGGCCTGAGCGCCACCAACTACCAGTTCGTGCAGGCCGCGGGCAACGCCACGGCGCTGACCATCGTCGGCGGCGGCCCGGCCGAGACGCAGGCGCAGAGCAGCACGGTGCCTGTCAGCCATGTGCAGCCGGCCGCCCCGCAGCCCAGCAACCCGCAATCGACCGGCATGGTCGACATGACCGTGGTGCCCACCATCACCGCCAGCAGCGGTGGCACCAGCGCCAGCTTCGACAGCGTGCCCGTCAGCGACATGTCGCCCAGCTCGCTGGCCGGCATGCTCGGCGCGCGCGCCGGCTTCATGCAGCAGCTGCTCGGCAACGGCCTCGGCCAGCTCGCGCAAAACCCCGGCCTGGCCGACGCCGTGCCGTGCAAGAGCCTCAAGGAAGCCGCAGCCGGCACCTGCCTGGTGACCGAGACGCTCAAGCTGCAGGCCAAGGCGGAGGCGGGCACCGCGGTGCCCCTGCCGCAGGCGCCGGGCGGGCCCGGCACGGCTGCACCAGCATCTGCGCCCACCGCACCCACAGCGCCCGTGCTGGCCGCCGCGCCGGCGCCGGTGCTGCCGCTGTTCAACCAGCGCCGCATCGTCAAGGTGGCGGCCCTGCCCGAGATCCGCCGCAAGGTGGCCGTGCTGATCGGCGAAGGTCAGTACCAGGACGCCAGCATCCCCGCGCTGGCCAACTCGGTGGGCGATGCCCATGCGGTGGCCGCCACGCTCAACCAGCAGCTCGGCTACGAGACCCTGGTGCTCGACAACCCGAGCAAGGAGATGGTGATCTCCACGCTCAACCGCCTGGCGCTGGAAACCGGCCCGCAGGACTCCGTCGTCGTCTACTACGCCGGCCACGGCGCGCAGGTGGATTCATCGGGACAGGGCTACTGGCTGATGAGTAACAGCGATCCTGCCAACGCCAAGACATGGCTCTCCAACGCCGACATCGGCCGCCTGATCCAGCAGATCGACGCGCGCCAGGTGGCGCTGATCTCGGACAGCTGCTACTCCGGCGCCCTGGTGGGCGGCTCGCGCATCCGCGCCACGCCCGGCAGCGCTGCCGTCAAGCCGAGCGAACTGCTGGCCAAGCGCAGCACCGTGGTGATGAGCTCGGGCGGCAACGAGCCCGTGTTCGACTCCGGCCGCGGCGGGCATTCTCTGTTCGCCTGGACGCTGATGGATAACCTCGGCAAGGTCAAGGACTGGCAGCTCGGCGGCAACGTCTTCGAGCGCGTGCGCTTTGCCGTGGCCCGCGAGCTGCCGCAGCGCCCGCAGTACGGCGCCGCGGCCGGCAATGCCGATGGCGGCGACTATCTGTTCGAGATGCGCCAACTCGACGCCGCCTCCAGCAGCGCACCCGGTGCGGAGTGAATTGCGCTCAAATAACGCATTACCAAGACTGACGAGGACCTCCATCATGATGAAGAAGCTGATCAAGCCGGCCCTGTTCGCCCTGCTGCTGGGCACAGCCCTGGTTTCGCAGGCTGCCGACGACAACAAGGACAAGGGCAACCCCGTGCTCAAGGGCAACCAGGTCACCGAAAGCAACCTGATCGATGCCCTGTCCATCGCCCCGCCCGAGGCCGCCAGCGGCGCCACGCGCGGCTTCAAGGTGGCCAAGAGCGGCCAGCAATCGGCGCCCGTCAAGGCCGGCCCCGGCAAGGCCAGCCTGCTGATCACCTTCGCCACCAACTCTACCGAGCTGACCGAAGAGGCCAAGGGCCTGCTCGCCACGCTGGGCAAGGCCTTGCAGTCCGACACCCTGGCCGGCTTCAGCTTCAAGGTCGAAGGGCATGCCGATGCGCGCGGCGATGCGGAGGCCAATATGCGCCTCTCGCAAGGCCGCGCCCAGGCCGTGGTGGACTACCTGGCCAGCCACGACGGCATCCTGCCCGAGCGCCTGAGCGCCGTCGGCAAGGGTTCCACCGAGCCCATGAACACGGCGCGCATCGACGCGCCGGAGAACCGCCGCGTCACCATCGTCACGACTCGCTGATCAGGCCTTGCGCAAGCTCGGGGCAGCGCCCATCCTCGGCGGCGCGGCGCTGCTCGTCGCGCTGATGCTCGCGGGCGCGCTCGCCTGGCGGCACACGCGGGTGTCCGCGGCGCCAGAGCCCGCCGTTGCGCCCGCTGCCGCAACGGCGGCTGACTTTGCAGCCTTCACGCCCGAACAGCTGCTGGCTGAACAGGCCACGGCCGACTGGCAGGTGCACCGCTTGGCCGGCCATCCCGCCGTGCTCGTGATCGAGTTCCCTACGCTGGCCGCGCAAGGCGAAGCCCTCAACCGTGCCGCCGCGCTGATCGAGAAGAAGGGCGGCAGCCGCAGTGCCGTGCTCAGCGACGCGCAGCTGCAGGCGCTGATCCACGCGGCCGGCGACAGCGCCGCCACTTTTTACTTCGGCCACGACTACACCGCCGCCGATCTGGCGCGCTTCTTCAGCCTGGCCGATGCCCAGAAGCTCGCGCTCAACACCTCCGAGCTGCGCCTACGCCAGCTGCTGCAAGACGCGGGCCTGTTGATCCCCTCTGCGACCGCGTGGCGCGGCGCTGACCCCGGCGCCTTGGTCAGCTTCCCCGCCGTCCAGGCCAACGATCCGCGCACGGCCCGCGACGAAAGCGTGGACCCCGCCCGCCGCGCCTCCGTCATGCGCCACGAGCTGAGCCACGGCCGCTACTTCACCGACCCCGCCTATCGCGAGCACTGCGCCTTCTTCTGGCGCAGCCTCATGCGAGAGGACGAACGCGAACTCTGGCGCCGCTATCTCGCAAGCCAAGGCTATGACCGCGGCAATGAAGACCTGATGATCAACGAGACCCAAGCCTTGCTGATGCACACGCCGGATGGGCGGGACTTCAGCGCGAAGGAACTGCACCTGGGCGATGCAGAGCTGGAGGGGCTGAGGCAGAGGTTCAGGTTGGGGTGGGGTGGATGAGGCGCGGGCGTGGTGGAAAAAGGGCAAGACCTGATTCCGACTCCAGCGCGTGCTCATCCATGCGCACGCGAAAGCCCGCGTTGCCGGCGTCCCGATGTTCGAACAAACGCTAGTCGATCGCGCTTGAGTACCAGGCGGAGATGAGGTAGGCAACCGGCTCCGTTGGTCCGTCGATATTGGCTTGTCCTGAAGCTACTGGGCATCAACGCGCTGGAGACCAACGGCACAAGAGCCGGGTGCGCAAGGCTTGCGTTGCCGGACAGTTTCTACGCGGACATGGAACAGGTTCGACTTTGGAGCGGAGCTTCCGTTGTCGTGACAGGCAGGGCTTTCGCGCAGCCGAGTTTCAGTGAGAAAGATGGCGAGCTGACGCTTTGGTACACGGAAGGCGACAGAAAGAACGCGACGGGCGTGTGCGATGGCGGCATCGGCATTTACATCTATGCGCTGCGGACAGAAGACGGCATGAGCTGGCTCTCGAATGCCGAGGTGTCTTCGACCCATCAACAATGATTTCGGCGAACAGCCGGCGCTGCGAAACGCAAGACGCGACTCGCAATGCGCTACCGGCGCGCGCACCTACACTGCCAGCCTCGTCAGCTCACACGAAGCCCGCCATGTCGCGCCTCCTTTTGTCCCTGGCTTATCGCTGCTTTTGCTATTGCCTGCTGACGATCCTGTTCGCGACAGCCATGCCCGCGCAGGCACAACAACAAGCGGTCGCTGCCGCTGCTAACTACGCGCCGCACGCGATTCCCAATTCGCTGCTGCGCACCCTGCCCACCAACGCCGACGGCCGCGGCTATCAGCTGCACATTCATCTGCCGGCTTCCTTCGCGCAGGAGCCCAAGCGCCGCTACCCGGTGCTGTACGTGACCGATGGCTACTGGGACTTCCCGACGCTGGCCACTTCGTATGACAGCCTGGTCTACGACAAGGTGCTGCCCGAGTTCATCATCGTCGGCTTGGGCTATGCGGGCGACAGCAGCAAGCTCGACTACGGCCAGCTGCGCGGCTGGGAGCTGACGCCCGTGCCGCTGGACGGGCAGGCCACAGGTACCACCGGCCATGCCGACCGCTTCCTCGCTGCGCTGGCGCGCGACATCATCCCCTTCATGGAGCGGGAGTACCGTGCCGATCCCGCGCACCGCGTTCTGGCCGGCAGCTCGCTGGGCGGCCTGTTCACGCTCTACGCCATGTACACCAAGCCCGAGCTGTTCGAGGGCTATATTGCCGCGAGCCCGGCCATCGTCGTCGGCAATGACTGGATCATCGGGCAGGCCAAGGCCTACGCAGCCACAGGCAAGCCCATCAAGGCGCGGCTCTATGTGACGGGCGCCGAGTACGAGTGGCCCACCTTCCTGGCCGGCATCAAGCGCTACCAGGCGCTGCTGCCGGAGCTGAAACACCCCGGGCTGGTCTGGCAGAGCCGCATCATCGACGGCGAGCGGCACGCGGGGACCAAGGCCGAGAGCTACACGCGAGGGATGCGCTTTGTCTTTGAGCCGCTGGCGCCGGAGACGGGACCGTCGAAGGACTGAATCGAGCGCATGCGGGACCGGTTCAGGTTGGGCCGATGAGGCCCTGCGGACTATGCTCGGGCGCACGATCGGAGTGGCCATGAATATCGTAACGATGCTGGGCGCGTTGAAGACAAGTCTCATCGCAACCCTCTTGACCTTCGCGAGCGTGTTCGTGCACTCGATTGAGCAGACGCCGGAGATATTGACCCGAGCCGCGCACTGCCTTTGGGCGAAGCATGCCCTGTCCATGCGACAGGAACAAGCGCTCACGATGGCGTACTTCCTGGACGCAACGTCTTACCCGAATGAGAAGGTCATCTATGTGTTGAGCGACGCAAGCGCTGCCAGGTCAAGAGGCCTTGTCTTCACGATCTTCATAACCGAGCAGGATGGCTGCAGGTCTTGAACATCCAGAACAACGCCAGTTTTGTTCTGGACTCGCGTGAGGCACAAGGCGTCTCCTTTCCTGATCCCCCTTTGGGCGGGGAGTGGGTACAGCAGCATCTCGCGTCGGGTGTCAAAGTGGCGTCAAGCAAACCCCTGTTCGTCATTCCTGCCAAGGATGCCGGCGCCGCGTCACCTTCGACTCGGTGTGCGGCGTATTGGGATCGTTCATGAAGCTCGCCAAATCATTCTTGCTGAGCTTCCTGCTCGTTTTTCCCCTCGCGCTGCACGCGGAAAGCACGATTGAGTCGAACGCTACAAGTTCGGTGGGGAAGTTCGTCCAGGACTTCTACGACTGGTACGCACCTCTGGCGGCGAACCCTCACGCTGGACCCGCGTGGGACGCGGCGCTGCATGCAAGACTGACCTGTTTCAGTGCCGACCTGAGACGCGAACTTCAGGAGGAGTAGGAGGCTCAACGCAAGGCCGATGGGGAAATTGTCGGACTTTACTTTGACCCATTCCTGAACAGCCAGGACCCCGGAAAACGCTACCGCGTAGGCAAGGTGGTTCCGCACGGCAAGAGCTACCTGGCGGAAGTTCACGGTGCCTCTTCCGGCAAACCCGAAGCGAGCGTCGCGGTGCTTGCCGAGGTGGCTGGCGAACCGGGGCGTTGGCATTTCGTGAATTTCGTTGATCCTCAGGGACAGACGCTGCGTGATGTCCTGAAGAGACTGCGCACATCCAGAGAGAAGCCGGGTGGTTAGCCGGCGGTCGGGCGAAGTTCCCGATAGCAGCGAAGAACCGAACGAGCGAGCCAATGGGACTTGTGGCACTGCGGACCTGCGCTAGCAGGCCGTCACGCGCCAAGCAAGAACCGCAGCGGCTGATCGAGCCGCGCCCGCCAACTCGGCCCGTCATGCCCCGCGCCCGGAAAGACCCGTGAGACGAAGCCCGGCGGCTTGAAGCCGAGGCTGGCGAGCAGGGTGTCGAGCTTGGCTTGCGCCTGGGCGTAGTTGCCGTCGAGCCCCTGGTCGCCGTGATCCATGTAGAGACGCACGCGGGCGGCCTCGGGCAGGTTGATGCGCAGGTAGGCCAAGACAGCGCGCACGAAGTTTTCGTTGCCCTGGTAGGTGCCGATGAGGTGGGTGCTGAGGCAGGCCGCACCACCGAATACGCGGGGGTACTCGCACAGGGCGTACAGGCTCTGCAGCGCGCCGAGGCTGGCGCCCATGATGAAGCAGGATTCGCGCGCTGGCAGCGTGGCGTAGCGCGCGTCGATGGCGGGCTTGAGCTCATCGACGATAAAGCGCAGGTAGGGGTCGGAGAGCGACAGGCCACCCATTTCCTGGACGAGGCCGTTGCGGATGTCCATGGGGTAGAGCTGTTCCAGCACGGCGCGGGGATAGAACTCGGCCAAGCGCAGGCGTCCGTTGTTCCAGGGTGCAACGACGATGAAGTTGCGCAGCGCGCCGCTGGCGATCAGCGGGGCGGCAATGGCATCCACGCCCCAGTTCGGCAGCGCACCGAAGAGGAATTGGCCGTCGTTCACGTAGAGCACCGCGTGCGGCTTGCTGCCATCGTAGAGCGGCGGCAGCCACACATCAACGGGGCGCGGCTCCACGTAGCGAGAAGTCAGCGCCAGGCGCTCGATCCGGCCCGTGGCCGGTTGCGGCAGGGGAGGTGCCTCGGCTCCGGCCAAGGCGGCCAGCATGAACGCGCGACGTAGCATGCGCCGATTCTGCGCGTGCCGTCGCGCCGCTGACATTCGTCAGGGGTTCAAGGTCACCCGCCAGATCACGTTCCCCACATCGTCCGCCACCAGCAGCGCGCCGCGCTTGTCCAGCGCCACACCCACCGGGCGGCCCATGGCCTCGCCCTTCCGGTTCAGAAAACCCTCCAGCACCGTCAGCGGCTGGCCTTGCGGCTTCGCGTTCACGAAGGGCACGAAGATGACCTTGTAGCCGCTGGCGTTCTTGCGGTTCCAGGAGCCGTGCTGGCCAACGAACATGCCGTGGGTGTAGGCCGGGCCGAGGCTGTTGCCATCGCTGGCGGCCAGGCCGAGCGAGGCGGTGTGCGAGCCCAGGGCGTAGTCGGGCACGAGGGCCTTGTCCACGAGATCGGGCCGCTGGGGTTTGACGCGCGGGTCCAGATGCCTGCCGTAGTAGCTGTAGGGCCAGCCGTAGAAGCCGCCATCGTGCACCGCGGTCATGTAGTCGGGCACGAGATCGTCGCCGAGTTCGTCGCGCTCGTTGACCGAGGTCCAGAGCACCCCGCTGCCGGGCTCCCAGGCCATGCCGACCGGGTTGCGCAAGCCCGTGGCGTAGACGCGCTTGGCGCCGCTGACGATGTCGATCTCGACGATGGCGGCGCGGCCTTCCTCGGCCTCGATGCCGTTCTCGGCCGCGTTGCTGTTGGAGCCGATGCTGGCGTAGAGCTTCTTGCCGTCCGCGCTGGCGATCAGGTTCTTGGTCCAGTGGTGGTTGATGGTGCCTGCGGGCAGGTCGGTGAGATGGTTGGCCGGCCCTTGCAGGCTGGTCTGGCCGGTCGTGTAGGCATAACTGACGATCGCATCGGTGTTGGCCACGTAGAAGGTATTGCCCACCAGCGCCATGCCGAAGGGCGAGTTCAGGCCATCGACGAAGACCGAGCGCTGGTCGGCCACGCCGTCGCCCTTGGTGTCGCGCAGCAGGATGATGCGATTGGCGCTGGGCGTGCCGGCGCCGGCCTTCTTCATGAACTGTTTCGTCACCCAGGCCTTGGGGCCCTTGCCATCGTCGGGCCGCGTGGTCGGTGCATTGGTCTCGGCCACCAGCACGTCGCCGTTGGGCAGCACGTAGATCCAGCGCGGATGGTCGAGGCCGTTGGCGAAGGCATCGACGTTGTGCCCGCCATAGGCCTGCGGCTTGGCACCCGCCGGCCAGCCCACCGAGGCCGCCACATGCACGGTCGGGAGCAGTTGCCTGCGGGGCTCCGGCAGCGTCGGGTGCGGGCCGAAGCCTGCCGCGGCCTTCTGGTCGGGCGTGGCGGCAAGGGCAAGTCCGGCGGCGAAGGCTATCGCCAACAGCGGCAGCAGCAGTGCTCTCGCCTTCAACGGCATGCGTGATGGTTCCATGGGGCCTCCTCGGCGCGTAGCTGCAGGCCAATATCCGTCGCATCGGCGCCGGCCTTCGTAGGACGGCAAGTGATCGCGAGGTAGGCCCCAGTTCCGAGGCCAACGCGGCGCAAGGCCGAAGCGCGGTGGCGGGGAAATCCCTAGCTATCCAGCCATCATCACACTGGATGAAGCCCTGGGCTTTGCGGCATCGGCAAACCGTCGGCCAGTGCTAATGTCTGCCGGTCGCAACATCAGCAGAAGAGGTCTTCATCATGCGCAGCTCATTGATCCTGGCCACGGTGTTCGCTTTCGGCCTGGTTGGCGTGCCGGCCCATTCTTCGCCGGTGACGGAGACCTACAGCTTCGCGCTCGGCGGCTTTGTGGACATCAACGGCAGCCCGGCGCTGCCCACGCCCGTGAGCCAGATCACCGGCTCGTTCACGGTCACCTTCGATCCCACCCAGAGCTACGACAACGCCACCGCCGGTCTCGTCGTCCATTCGCTCACGGGCGTCACGGTCGATTCGACGCTGGGATTCACCTACGACGCCACCGCCCACCTCTTCTTTCTGGGCGGCACGCAGAACGACTCCGACTTTGTCGTGACGGGAACGAACGACTTCGTGCTCGCCTACGACGTGACCGACCTGTCAAACCCGGCCTTCGTGCCTTGCAGCACGCCCGGCTTCGTCTGCGGCGCGCTCACGGGCAGCCCCTTGTACGACGCGGCCGGCTTCACCACGGTCGGCAACGACTCGCTCTGGTTCATCACGGCGGCCGACAGCAATCCCGTCGGCACCACCGTGCCCGAGCCCGCCACGGCGGCGCTCGTGCTCGTCGCCTTGCTCGGCCTGGCCGGCGCGCGTCGAGGCGCAATCCAGGGCTGAATGGCACCACGCTGCCGAGTTGCTGATTCGCAGCGTGCGTCATCTTCGCCGGGCCGGGGGGGCTTAGACTGGGCAAGCCTTGTCCCGTCTTCCTCTACCGGACGATCACGCCATGAACGCGCTTCTTGCCGCCTACAGCTATCTGTCCAACAACTGGGCGCAAGTCCATGCCAGCCGGCTCTGCGGCTGCTGCAACTGCCTGCGGACCTTCGCGCCGGACGAGATCGTCGGCTGGGTCGGGCTGACGATGGAGAACATGAACGATCCCGAAGCTGTCGACAAGCAGACCGCCATGTGCCCGCATTGCGGCGCCGAGGCGGTGCTGGGCGACCATTCCGGGATGCCCGTCAATGCAGCCTTCCTCACCAGCATGAACGAGGCCTGGTTCCAGCGCACGATGATCCGCAAGAGCAACAAGTGAGGACTACCGGCCCGATGGTACCGGGGCGATAGACTCGAAACGCCTTGCCAAACCTCGCCGCCTTTTTTCGTTGCAGCCGACTGCTTCAGCATATCGCCTGCGTGCTCCTGATGCTGGCTTGCTGCGCAGTGCGTGCGCAGGAGCCACCTCTTGTGTTCGCCTTCAGCGAACTGGCGCCGTGGAAGACCAAGGACGGGGTCGACTATGGCGGCGCCTACACCGAGATCGTGCGCGAACTGGCGCGCCGTGTGCACCGCGAGCTGCAAATCACCGAATGCCCGCATGCACGCTGCCTGCTGATGATGAAGTCGGGCGAGGCCGACCTGGGCATCGGCATCCAGCGAAGCCCCGAGCGCGAGCTCTTCCTGGCCTATTTGCAAACGCCTTATCGCAAGACCGCCTCGGATCGCGTGTTCTACGTGCGCCGCGGCGAGGCGCAGCGCATCGGCCGCTATGAAGACCTGCAAGGCCTGCGTATCGGCATCACGCTGGGCAGCGCATACTTCGATCGCTTCGACGACGACAAGACGCTGGACAAGGAAGCGGCGCCGACCAATGCCGCCAATCTGCAGAAGCTGCTGCTCAAGCGCGTGGATGCCGTGCTGATGCCGGAGGACCAGGGAGCCGTGCTGCTCAGCCAGCTGGGCCTGGCCGGGCAAGTGGAGACGGCCGTTTACCGCGAGCACGACCTCGACCCGCGCTCCGTCGCCGTCTCGCGGCATTCTGCAGCCTTCGCCCTGATGCCGCAGCTTGAAGCCGCCATGCTGGCCATGCGCCGCGACGGCACGCTGGCGGCCATCTATGACAAGCACTATTACGAGCGCTACCGGGTGACCCGCAAGCAGGTGCGGCTGGAGTAGCGCCCGCCGCCCGGTTGCTGCTGAAATCATTGACAGGGTAAACACTGGAAGCAAGGAAATGTCTAGGACCGGACCGCTCCCATCGTGAGGAAGAGCTCGGGCGATTTGTTTTTTCAATATCTCCCGGAGCCCGAACCCGTGCGCAACCTCACCCCGCTGGCCGGCGCCCTCCTGTGCGCCGGCCTCGCCCACGCCGACAACGGCTACACCGTGCTGCCTTTCACGCCCGACAGCATCAGCGCCGATAGCAAGACCGTCCTCGGCGAGGACGACGGTCTGAACCAGCTGCGGACTGGGGCGCGGCTCAGGCCAGGTCTATATCGGCGGCGTGACCTCGGTCCGGCCGGGTGCCGGCATGCCCGTCATCAGCAGCGACGGCACGCGCATCGCCGGCAATGTGATCGACCCGGTCACCGGCAAGAGCAGTCCGTCCTACTGCAGCACCGCCACCGGCACCTGGACGGCTCTGCCCGACTACGGCAGTTCCACCGCTGGTGCCGGCGACACCTACGGCGCCGCCGGCACCGTCTGGGCCATGAGCAGCAACGGCAACTACGTCGCCGGCTATGCCTACAACGGTGGCGTCGGCCTGACCAATGTGTGCGCCAGCATCTGGAACGTGCAGATCGGCACGATCACCAACCTCGGCCCGTCCACGCAGAGCGGCCCCAACTCGCAAAGCCGCGTCAACGCCATCAGCGACAACGGTCTTGTGGCCGGTGGCCGCGGCGGCAACAACCTGGGCCTGATCCGGACCGACCCCACCGGTAGCGGCACCTATACCCGCACCTTGATCGCCAACGAAGGCATGGTGCAGGCCGTCTCGGCTGACGGCGTCTGGGCCGGCGGCATCGGTGGCTCGGCCACCAACAACGATGCCTACCGCTGCAACGTGCAGACCAACACGGTCCAATCGCTCGGGCGTCTGAACACCAGCGACCTCGGCGGCTGCATCTCGGCCATCAGCGCCGACGGCTCCGTGATCGTCGGCTACGAGGACGCCTGCGGCGGCTCGCCGCAGGAAGGCACCGGCTTCATCTGGCGCGCGGGCATCGGCATGCAGACCTTTGACAGCTCCCAGGCCAGCTACGGCATCGACCTGAACAACACCCTCAATTTCGTCACGCCCCCCGATGTCTCGGCCGACGGCCTCAGCTTCACCGGCTTCGGCTATGCGCCGGGCTCCAGCATCGGCCAGGGCTGGTATGTGAGCATCGCCGGCCTCGCGCCTGTGCCCGAGCCCTCGAGCTACGCAATGCTGGCGGCCGGCCTGGGGTTGCCGGGCTTTGTGGCACGCCGCCGCCGCGCGCGCTGAGCGCAAGCGCACCTCTGCGATACGGGGCCCGGAAATGCCGGGCCCTTTCTTTTCCATGCGTAACAGTAACTCGTTAGTTCAGCGCATACCCAGCCTCGCCGTGATAGCCTTCCTGGCTGTCCTACGAGCGATAGGAAGCGCCTGTGCGTCTTGGTCTGAGGTCCGGCCCCGTTACCCTTCGTAAGGCGCTGGTTCTGCGCATCGCGGCGCTGCTCGCGGCCGTGCTGCTGGTGTTCTCGTACTGCGCGGTCCGCTGGGTCGTGGCGCCTTCTGTGGAGGCGCTGGCGCGGGCGCAGATGAGCGAGGTCACGGCGGAGCTGGACGCGCGCGTGCAGCAACTGCTCAAGAGCGTGGAATCGACGCTGCGCACGAGCCAGAGCTGGGGCCGCTTCGGCCTGCTCAGCCTGGATGACCTGCCGCGCTTCAACGATTTCTTCTTCGCCGTCATCGCCAACAACGCCGAGATCAGCTCGGTGCAGATCGCGGGTGAGAGCGGGCGCGAGATCTTTCTGCTGCACAACACCGACGGCTCCTGGGTCAACCGCATCAGCGACCCCGAGCACTGGAGCCGCAAGACCTACTGGCTGTACTGGAACAGCAATCGCGAACTCGTGAACGTGGAGATGCGCGAGCTCGACTACGACGCGCGCACGCGGCCCTGGTTCAAGGGCGCGATGGAGCTGGGCGACGAGAGCAAGACGGCCTGGACCGAGCCCTATGTCTTCTTCACCACCAAGGAGCCCGGCGTCACCGCCTCGGCCATGTGGCGTGCCGCTGACGGACGGCGTTATGTGATCAGCCACGACGTGCGGCTGATGGACCTCTCGCGCTTTTCCACCCACGTGGCGGCCGGCACCGCCGGCATGGCCGCGGTGATGATGCGCGACGGACGCGCCATCGCCCTGCCGCGCGATCCGCGTTTCGACAGCGATGCCGAGCTGCGCGAGAACGCGCTCAAGCCGCTGGACACGCTCGGCCTGGCACCGCTCACCGTCGGCCTGCGGCAGTGGCGCGCGGCTGGCATGCCGGCGCGCGAGCTGCTGCGCCAGGGCAGCCTCGGCTCTGCCTGGTACACGCTGTTCCAGCCCAGCGCCGTGGGCGCCAACAATGTGTGGATGGTGGTGGCCGCGCCCGAGAGCGACTTCATCCCCAGCAAGCCGGGCGATATCGCGGGCCTCGTGGGCATCGCGCTGCTGGCCCTGGCCGCGGGCGGGCTGATGGCGGCGCGCATCGCCAGGCAGTTCGTCACGCCGCTCTCGGTCCTGGGCGAAGAGAGCCGGCGCATCGGCGCGCTGCAGCTGGAGCAGCCGGTGAAGACCGGGGCCCGCTGGACCGAGATCGTGCAGCTGGCCGAAAGCCAGGAGCAGATGCGCCAGATGCTGCGCGACGCCACGCAGCGGCTGGAAGAGCAGGTGGCCCAGCGCACCGCGCAGCTCGAAGGCAGCCGCGCCGAGCTGGCCCGGCGCGAGCAGTTCTTCCACGCCATCTTCGATTTCGCGCCGGTGGGCATCATCAGCCTCGATGCAGGCGATCTCTCGCGCAGCGCCAACCCGGCCTTCGCCGCCATGATGGGCTACTCCGCCGACGAGCTGGCGGCGCTGCCCTCGCTGACCGATCTTGCGCCGGAGGAGCAGCCGCGCATCGACGCGCTGCTGCGCGAGGTGCGGCTCGGCCACCGGCAGCATTCGCACACCGAGATCACCTTCCGCGACCGCAGCGGCCAGACGCGCCACGCGGACATGAGCGTCTCGGCCGTCAATGCGGCCGATGGCTCGGTCGATTCGCTGGTCATCACGCTCTCGGACATCACCGAGGTCAAGCTCGCCGCGAGCCGCCTGCAGCACATCCTCGACACCGCGCCGGTGGGCGTGGCGATCTCGGTGGACGGCGTGTTCCGCTTCGCCAACCCGCGCAGCCGCGAGCTGGTGCGCATCACCGAGGGCGAGGTCGAGTCGAACTCGCTCTACGTGGACCCGGCCGCGCGCGATCAGCTGATGGCCGGGCTTGAAGCCGACGGCGTGGTGCGCGACTTCGAGCTGGAACTCTGGGGTCCGCAGGGCGAGCGTCGGCAGATCATGGCGACCTTCCTGCGCACCGAGTTCGAAGGCCGGCCCGGCGTGCTGGGCTGGCTGGTAGACATCGAGAAGCTCAAGCAGGCGGAAGGCCAGATGCGCCGCGCCAAGGAGCTGGCCGAGGACGCGGCGCGCATGAAGGCCGACTTCCTCGCCAACATGAGCCACGAGATCCGCACGCCGCTCAACGCCATCATCGGCATGGGCCATCTGGCGCTGAAGACCGATCTCAACCCGCGCCAGCGCGACTACCTCGACAAGATCCGCACCTCCGGCCAGCACCTGCTGGGCATCATCAACGACATCCTTGACTTCTCCAAGATCGAGGCCGGCAAGCTCAGCGTGGAGATGCGCGAGTTCCGGCTCGACGCTGTGCTGGAGAACCTGGCCAACCTCAGCGCCGACAAGGCCCATGCCAAGGGCCTGGAGCTGCTCTTCGACGTAGCGCGCGGCGTTCCCGAGCTACTGGTGGGCGATGCGCTGCGCCTCGGCCAGGTGCTGATCAACTACACGAGCAACGCGATCAAGTTCACCGAGACGGGCGAGGTCGAGGTGCAGGTGCGCGTGCTGGAGCGCGACGAGGCCGGCGTGCTTCTGCACTTGGCCGTGCGCGACACCGGCATCGGCCTCACGCCCGAGCAGCAAAGCCGCCTGTTCCAGAGCTTCAGCCAGGCCGATGCATCCACCACACGCAAGTACGGCGGCACCGGCCTGGGCCTGGCGATCTGCAAGAGCCTGGCCGAGCTGATGGGGGGCGAGGTGGGCCTCAGCAGCGCGCCGGGAGAGGGCTCGACCTTCTGGTTCACAGCGCGCATGGGGGTGGCAAGCGGCAGCACTTCGCGCAGTGCCGAACTGCGCGGGCGCCGCGTGCTGGTGGCCGACGACCATCCTCACGCGCGCCAGGTGCTGGCCGATTTGCTGCGTGCGCTTGAAATGGAGGTCAGCGAAGTGGAGTCCGGCGAGGCGGCGCTGCAGGCGCTGGGCAAGAAGAGCTTCGACGCCGTGCTGCTCGACTGGCAGATGCCGGGGCTGGACGGCGTGGAAACGGCCCGCCGTATCGCCGCGCTGCATCTCACGCCGCCGCCGCTGATGGCCATCGTTACTGCCCATGGCCGCGAGGAGGTGGCCGATGCGGCTTTGCAGGCCGGCGTGCGCGAGGTACTCGTCAAGCCCGTCACGGCCTCGATGCTGCAGCTGATGCTGGGCCGGCTCTTTGGTGGTGCGTCGAGCGCGGGCGAGGTGATGCCGACGGCGCAGGCGCTCGAAGACCTGCGCGGCGCGCGCGTGCTGCTGGCCGAGGACAACGAACTGAACCGCCAGATCGCCACCGAGATGCTGATCGACGCCGGCCTGCGCGTGGACGCGGCCGAGAACGGCGAGATCGCGCTGGCAATGGCCCAGGCGCAGCCCTACGACATCGTGCTGATGGACATGCAGATGCCCGTGATGGACGGCCTGGAGGCCACGCGCGCGCTGCGCGAGCTGCCGCATCTGGCCCAGCTGCCCATCATCGCCATGACCGCGAACGCCATGGAAGCCGACCGCGAACGCTGCATCGCGGCCGGCATGAACGACTTCGTCGCCAAGCCGGTGGAGCCCGATGATTTGTGGCGCGCGCTGGTGCGCTGGGTCAAGCCGGGCCCGCGCGAAGTGCTGCCCCTTGCCGAAGCCAGGCCCGCGGCGCCAAGCGCCGAATTGCCCGCCCAGATCGAGGGCCTGGACCTGGCGGCCGGCCTGCGTCGCGTGCTCGGCAAGCCTGATCGCTATCTCGCCATGCTGCGCGGCTTCGTGGTCGGCCAGGCACATGCGCCGCAGCAGATCCGCGCCGCGCTGGCGGCTGGTGATGCCGCCACGGCCGAGCGCCTGGCCCACACGCTCAAGGGCCTGGCCGGCAATATCGCGGCCGTCGGCGTGCAGCAGCGCGCCGCAGCGGTGGAGGCCAGGCTGCACGCGGGTGACCGTGAGGTGGCGGCGCTGCTGGCCGATCTGGAAGCCGAGCTGTCCACGCGCCTGTACGTTATCTCAGCGGCATTGCCGCCCGAGGTGCAGGTGGAAGAATCCGTGGACGTGGGCCCGGCGCAGCGCGCGGCCGTGCTCCGGCAGCTGAGGGATCTGCTGGCCGATGACGACGCGCAGGCCGAGCAGCACCTGATCGACCACGCCGGCCTGCTGGCCCATGCGCTGGGCAGCCGCTTCAACGCCGTGCGTGAAGCCGTGCGCAATTTCGATTACGAGCAGGCACTGAACTTGCTCGAAGCCTTGCAGGGAGAAATGAACTGATGAACACCCCCACAATCGCCGCCCGCCCCATGGTGCTGGTGGTGGACGACACGCCCGAGAACCTCTCGCTGATGAACCAGCTGCTGCAGGACCTCTACCAGGTGAAGGTAGCGCCAAGCGGCGCCCGTGCGCTTAAGATCGCCCGCTCGGGCACGCCGCCGGACCTGATCCTGCTCGACATCATGATGCCCGAGATGGATGGTTACGCCGTCTGCTGCGAGCTCAAGGCCGATCCGTTGACGCGCGATATTCCCGTTATCTTTCTGACGGCCCTGGCCGACGACGCCGACGAGGAAATGGGCCTGGGCCTGGGCGCGGTGGACTACCTGACCAAACCGATCAACGCGCCCATCCTGCGGGCCCGCGTGCATGCGCATCTGCAGCTCAAGGCGGCGGCCGATTTTCTGCGCGACCAGAGCGCCTATCTGGCGCAGGAGGTGGAGCGGCGCACGCAGGAGGTGCGCGATGTGCAGGATGCCACCATCCTGATGATGTCCTCGCTGGCCGAGACGCGCGATAACGAGACCGGCAACCACATCCAGCGCACCCAGCGCTATGTGCGCGCCCTGGCCGAGGCGCTGCGCACGCATCCGCGCTTTGCAGCCGCGCTGGACGATGAAACGATTGAGCTGCTCTACAAGTCCGCGCCGCTGCACGACATCGGCAAGGTCGGCATCCCCGACCGCATCCTGCTCAAGCCCGGCAAGCTCACGGCCGAAGAATTCGAGACCATGAAGCAGCACACCACGATGGGCCGCGACGCCATCATGCAGGCCGAGGCGCGGCTGGGCCGTTCGGTGCCCTTCCTCGTGCTGGCCAAGGAGATCGCCTATTCGCACCAGGAGAAATGGGATGGCAGCGGCTATCCGCGGGGCCTGGCCGGCGATGCGATTCCTGTCTCCGCGCGGCTGATGGCCGTGGCTGATGTGTATGACGCGCTGATCAGCAAGCGCGTCTACAAGGCCGCCATGCCGCACGAGCAGGCCGCGGCCATCATCAGCGAGGGGCGGGCCAAGCATTTCGACCCCGATGTGTGCGATGCCTTCCTCGCCATCCAGGCGCAGTTCCAGGCGATTGCCGGGCAGTTCAGCGATGGCGAGGCGGAGCTGCAGCGCGAGGTGGAGCGGCTGGTGTGGGTCACGGAGAAGCCATGAATGTTCCTGCCCTGAATGAGCTGAAGTTGATGGTGGTGGACCCGGTGTCCGCGCTGCGGCACCAGACGGCCGGCCTGCTGCGCGGCCTGGCCGTGGGCAGCACACTGATGGCCGACGGCGGCGAGAACGCGCTGGCGCAGATGCGGCTGGAAAAGCCCCACCTCGTGTTGTCGGAATGGAACATGCCGGGCATGGATGGCCTGGGCCTCTTGCAGGCCATGCGCGCCGACGCGCAGCTCTGCGATGTGCCGGTGGTCCTGGTGACGAACGACGTGGCCCGCGAGCTGGTGGAGAAGGCGGTGATCAGCGGCGTGAGCGACCTGCTGGTCAAGCCCTACACGCTGCGCCGGCTGGAGGAAAAGATCGTCGGCTCGGTGCGCCGCGGCGTGCCGCCGCCGGCCATCGGCATCAAGCCCGCCCTCGCGCAAGGGCCCGCCGAAACCGAACAGAAGCCGCTCCTGCTGCTGGTGGACGACACGCCCGACAACCTGCGCATGATGGCCGGCCTGTTCAGCGAGGAGTTCCGCGTCAAGGTGGCCGACAACGGCGAGAAGGCGCTCACCATCTGCAGCGGCGACGTGCCGCCCGACCTTGTGCTGCTCGACGTGATGATGCCCGGCATGGACGGCTTCGAGGTCGCACGCCGCCTGCGCGCGCAGGCCAACGGCGAGACCATTCCCGTCGTCTTCGTCACCGCGCTGACCGATGAGCAGTCTCAGCTCAAGGGCCTGGACCTCGGCGCCGTGGACTTCGTCTCCAAGCCCATCGACCCCGACGTGCTCAAGCTCCGCGTGCGCAACTTCATGCGCTATGTGAGCCTGCACAAGCGCAAGCAGGCCGAGTTCGACGCCATGCTGGCCGAGGCGCGCGAGAAACAGGCCATGGCCAGCCGGCTGCGCGACGAGGTGGCGGCGCCGCTGCAGCAGGCCTTGCAGACCTTGCGTGCCTTGCAGACTCAAGCACGCATGGACCCGGCGCAGCAGCAGCAGGCGCTGCTGGGCATCGGCAAGGAGCTGGAGCAGGTGATCGAGATGACGGGGCGGTACGCAGCGTGAACGAGGCAGCGCTGTCATATCGAAGCGCTAGGCTTCGGGCGGACGAGGAGACTTACGATGAGCTTGAACAATTTCCGTGTGGGCGCCCGCTTGGGCGCCGGCTTCGCAGCCATCCTGGTGCTGCTTGCGCTGATGCTGATCGTCAGCGTCTGGCGACTCAAGAGCGCCTCGGCGGCCGTGCAGGAGATGATGGCAACGCCGCTGGCCAAGGAGCGGCTGGTGGAAGAGCAGTTCCGCAACGTGGCCATCGGCGTGGTTCGTGGCAAGGCCATTGCCAAGAACGCCGACGGCACGCTGGAGGCGCTGTTCCGCGACGAGGCCAAGGCCGCCACCGTGCGCGGCGGGGAGATCATCAAGGCGCTGGCAGCCCTGCCGATCAGCCCGGGTGAGCAGCCGCTGATCGACAAGTTCAACGCTGCACGCACGGTCTACCTGGAGACCCGCGACCGCATGATGGCGACCAAGCGCGCCGGCAAGGCGGACGACGCCAACCAGATCTATGAATCCGAGTTCGTCGGAGCCTCGTCCAGCTATCTGGCCGCGCTGCAGGCGGTGCTGGATTTCCAGCGCCAGTCCATCGACGGCATGAACAAGACCATCGCTGCGGATACCGCCAGCGGTGAAGTCCAGCTGGAGATTCTCGGCGCGCTGGCCATCGCGCTCGGCGCGGTGCTGGCGCTGCAGCTGACGCGCTCCATCACGCGGCCGCTGGCTCAGGCCAACGCGCTTGTGGACGCGGTTGCGCACGGCGATCTCTCCCAACACCTGCACATGGATGGCAGCGACGAGATCGCGCAGCTGGTCGGCTCGCTGGGCCGTATGAACGAAGGCCTGCACCAGATGGTGAGGCAGGTGCGCCAGACCTCCGAAGGCATCCAGACCGCGGCCGAGGAAGTCGCCCTGGGCAACAACGACCTGAGCGCCCGCACCGAGCAGCAGGCCAGCGCCTTGCAGCAGACGGCCTCGTCGATGGAAGAGCTGAGCTCCACCGTCAAGCAGAACGCCGACAGCGCCCGCCAGGCCAACCAGCTGGCGCAGAGCGCCTCGACCGTTGCCACGCAGGGCGGCGAGGTGGTGGGCCAGGTGGTCGAGACCATGAAGGGCATCAACGACTCGTCTCGCAAGATCGCCGACATCATCAGCGTGATCGACGGCATCGCCTTCCAGACCAACATCCTCGCGCTGAACGCTGCTGTGGAGGCCGCGCGCGCCGGCGAGCAGGGCCGCGGCTTTGCGGTCGTGGCCTCCGAAGTCCGCTCGCTCGCGGGCCGCTCGGCCGAGGCCGCCAAGGAGATCAAGAGCCTCATCAGCGCCAGCGTGGAGCGCGTGGAGCTGGGCACTGCGATGGTGGACAAGGCCGGCGAGACCATGACCGAAGTCGTCAGCAGCATCCGCCGCGTCACCGACATCATGGGCGAGATCAGCGCCGCCAGCACCGAGCAATCGGCCGGCGTGGCGCAAGTCGGCGAAGCCGTCACCCACATCGATCACGCCACGCAGCAGAACGCTGCGCTGGTGGAGGAAATGGCGGCTGCGGCGAGCGGGCTCAAGGGCCAGGCTCAGCAACTGGTGCAGGTGGTGGCGGCGTTCAGGTTGGCGAAGGGTCGCTGATCGGCGAGGGGCTTTCGGATGTCCGGCGAGATGATCGGCTTCCGGCGATGCCGAGCAGCAGCAGCACGCTGCCCACCAGCATCCAGTTGTCCAGGTCCCAGAACGCGAGGAACAGCGCGGAGCCGATGACGATGCACAGAGATGCCGCGCGGATACGGGTGCTACGGTCCCACAGCGCCAGGCCTTGAAGGGCCAAGCCGGCAAAAGCGAGCTTGGCAAGTGTCGTGGTGAGCAGGAATGCACCGTGCGGTGAGCTCATGGCAGCGAAGCTTGCGATGGCGCCATCGACGTTGCGCGGATCGACGCGAGACAGGCCGTCGTAGAACGAGGTCCACATGCCGAACAGACCACCCAGGTAGATCGTGCCGACCACGGTTGTTGCGCAGGCTGCGGCGCTGAGTACGGGACGGCGCAGCCGCGAGAGGCGATGCAGCCACAGCGCGGTCGCAAGAAACAGCGGCAGCGCCAGGTAGGCGATGACGTGTGGGTCGTGCAGCAGCGGGCGCTGCGCGCCGTGCGCGATCAGCCAGGGCACGATGACCTCGGGCGGCGTCGGCACGTAGCTCAAACGGAAATCGAGGAATTGCGACAGGCTGCGCAGATGCATGGCGAAGACAAGCACCAGCAGCACCGGCAGGAGCAGGGGCACAACGGCGGCGGCGAAGGCGCGCAAGCGAAGAAGGGATGGCATGAGGCGAGATGAAGTGAGTGGAGACCGCCCCTATCATTCCGTGCATCCTCATTGCGCTCCACCTGCAACATGCCTGCCCTGTCTCCTACCGGACAGCAACGCGAAGATGTCCGGAAACCCATGGACCGTCGGGTCTCGCGGACACGGCGAAGCATCGACGCCGCCTTTCTTGTGCTGCTGCAGACACGCGGCTACGAGAGCGTGGGTGTGAGCGACATCGTGCGGGAAGCCGATGTCGGCCGTGCGACGTTCTACGAGCACTACACCTCCAAGGACGACCTGCTGCGCACCCAGTTGCATCACGTTTCAGGAACGATGCTGCGCGGCGGCCTCGGCCTGCCGGGCCTGCTCGACGCGACGCCGCTGTTCGCGCACATCCGCGATGTGCCGATGCTTTACCGCCTGGTGGCGGGTCGTTCGGCGGCTGCCCGGTCGCTGCGGATCCTGCAGGAGGTGATGCAGGACCGCGCGGCCGTGCTGCTGGCCGAGGGCCTGAGGGTGGGCGCCACTCTGCGCGCGCCGCTGACGCCGCCTGTCGCCACGCGCCTGATCGTTGCGAACCTCATGGCGCTGCTGGCATGGTGGACCGAGAGCGGCATGAAGGAGACACCGGCCGAAATGCAGGCGCTCTTTCAGTCCTGCGTCGGCCCCATGGTCCTCGGGCGCGGGCAGCGGATTCCTGGATGAGCGACAGCGTCCCGCACCCTGTCGGCGAGCTGTCTGTCCTGCCTCATCCGAGATGCCCGCGTCGCCCGAATGAGCATAGACTTGTGCGATAGACAAACAAACAGGCCATTCGAGGGCCTGATGCGATCAGGGAGCAGGCTGGATAGCGCGGCGGGGGATGCCATGCCCGAGCACGACAAGCTCCTCAAGATCATCGCCATCCACAGCGAAGTGGCTCAACTGGGACTCGACCTCGGCGGCGTGATGGCTTTGGCCGTTCGACGCACGCTCGAACTCGTCGACGCCGAGGGCGCGGTGATCGAGCTGGCGGAAGGCGAGGACCTCGTCTACCGCGCCGTCTCCGGCGCCATGGAAGCGCAGCTCGGTGCGCGGGTGAAGCGGAACATGAGCCTGTCCGGCACCTGCCTGACGGAAGCGCGTTCCCTGGTCTGCGAAGACACCGAGACCGACCCTCGCGTGGACCTCGCGGCCTGCCGGCGGGTGGGTGTGCGTTCCATGGTCGTGATTCCGCTGATCCATGCCGGAGAGACCGTGGGTGTGCTGAAGGCAGGGTCGGCCCGGCCCGGCGTCTTCAACGTGCAGGGCGCGGAGACGCTGGAACTGCTGTCCAAGGTCGTTGGCGCCGCGATGTACTGGGCGACCCGCTACGGTAAGGACGATCTCTTCCATCGCGCCACGCATGACCATCTCACGGGCCTGGCCAACCGTTCCCTGTTCATGGACCGGCTGCGTCATGCGGTCGTGCAAACCGGGCGCCTGGCGCCTGCCGTGGCAGTGCTGACCGTGGACATGGACGGACTCAAGCAGATCAACGACCAGCACGGCCATGCGGCGGGAGACGCGGCCCTGGTGGCCTTCGGCGAGTTGCTGTGTGGCGTTGCGCGGGAAACGGACACCGTGGCCCGCATCGGCGGCGACGAGTTCGCCGTGATCCTGTCGCCTTTCCCGATGGCTGCGGGCTTGCCCCTGGCCATCGAGCGCTACCAGGCTCAGCTGGATGGGACCCTGGACTTCCGGGGCACAAAGTTGCCCCTGCGCGGCAGCATCGGAGGAGCCGTCTGCCCGCATGACTCGCCAGACCTCGGCCGGCTGATCGAGCTGGCGGATCAGCGCATGTACGAGGCCAAACGCCATCGCAAGTCTGCGACGGAAGCTGCTGCCTTGGCCTGAGGCGGGACGGACAGACCCCGCTGCGCGGCGGCGCCTTCGAGCCCTCAGCGCCGGAACGAATCCCCGCTCGGGTCGCAGCCTCAGTCTTTTTTGGCAGCAGACCATTCGCGGAACACGACGCGGACCGTCGTCTTGTCCAGCATCGCAAAGTCGCGCGAGCCCCATGACCGCGCGTCGCGCAGCTGGGCCTAGAAGATCTTGGGGATGAGGTTCCTGAACAGGGTCATCGCATGCCTACGCCTGCCGGCCCGCTTGCAGCCAGGCCAAGGCCAAGGCCAAGGCCAGCAGCGCGCGGATCGCGACCGACAGCACGAGCGGCGCCACGAAGAAATACTTCAGCGTCAGCGCGGTGATCAGCAGGAACGCAACGAGCAACGTCACGATCATTGGTCGCACGCGCTTCGCGTCCGTCTTTGCCAGGCCGCGCCGCTGCCAGAGGATCACCGCCGGCGCGGCCAGGTAGACCGTGATGCTCACGCAGAAGCCGTAATAGAAATCCCAGTAGCTGCGCTCAGCTCCCGTGGTATCGAAGTGCAGGAGCTTCATCGTTTCTCCTGAGCTGGAGGGAGGCTAGCTTTCTAGGCCTCCGGGCGGCAAGGCCTCGTAGGTGAATATCCACCTGGCCCGCTCGTCCGCGGCAAGTCTTGCTGCGTCGATGGTCACCACAGTCACTACCTCAGCTGCCGCAACTACCGCAACTACCTATTGCGAGCGCATGGTCCTTGGAAAAAATCCGCGCTCATCTATGAAGCCCGGCGCGCGCATTCATCGGGTTCGAATTGCAGACTGATGATGAGGTCCCCGTGAAGCGAACACTCCAACTCCCCGCGGCGCTCCTGTTGTCGATGACGCTCGTGCTTGGCGGATGCGCCACGTCGTACGGCGGTGCGGGACTGACCGGCGGCTACGCGCAAGCACGTGTGAACGATCGCCTAATGAAGGTGGACTTTTACGGCAACGGCTATATCAAGGCGGACATGGTTCAGTCCTATGCCCTGTATCGATGTGCCGAGATTGCCAAGGAGAGGAACAAGGCCTACGTCGTCATCTATGACAGCTTGCGTACCGCTGCGCTGGACATCCCGACGCCCTTGCCCAAGGTGGGGAGCCTGGGCGGCAAGCCATCTGCCTTTGCGTTTGTGACGGTCGAAGACACGCAACGCAGCGGCGCCCAGGAAGTTGAGCCTCTGCTGGCGCGCTTGCGCCCGCTGGTTCAAGGTGAATCCAAGCAATAGGAAAAAAGGAAGACGATCGCGATGGCAATGAAACGAAGCGGCCTTGCGTGCTTGCTGCTGTGCTGTGCTGCACTGCAGGGATGCGTGGCGACCTATTCGCCTGCTCCGGGGGAGCCGACGGCCCAAGTCCGGGTGGTGGGCTGGGGACGCACCCAGATCTGCAGGGCCGGTGAGCTGAACTGGGCGCCGACGACCGAAGGCAGCAAGGACATGGTGACGGTGCCGGCAGGTCGCCGCCTGACTATCGGCTCGCATCTGTCCGACGCCGGCTACCAGGTGATCCATTACTGTCGGCCATTCATGAGTTTTGTGCCGGACGCGGGCAAAACCTACGTGCTGAACAGCGCACTGGAAGGGCAGGGGCGCTGCGTGGTGGAATTGGTGCGCGAGGAGCCTGGTCGTGTCAACGGCCTGTCGGTCGAGACCTCGGTCGGCCCACCGGATTGTGCGAAGCGCTGACGGCGCTGCCGCTACTTGCCTTGCGGCTTTGCCGGCCCCACCGAATCCCGCCACGTCACTCCGATCTCGAACTCGCGCTTGATCGGCAGTTCGGAGCCGTAGCAGCGATTCATCAGCCAGTGCAGGCCGTTGAGCGTGACCTCGCGCAGCGGCAGGTGGACGCTGGACAGGCGCGGGGCCGCGTACTCGGCGCTGGCGGTGTCGTCGTAGCCGAGCACCGAGATGTCCTTAGGCACGCGGATGCCCCGCTGCTGGAAATAGGAGAGGGCGCCGACTGCGCTTTCGTCGTTGGCGCAGAAGAGGGCGGTGAAGGGATGGCCGCCTTCGATCAGCGTCTGCGCGCAGGCCCAGCCGCCCTGGGGTGAGAAGTCGCTGTAGAGCAGCTGCACCTGGGCGGTGTCGATGCCGTGCCGCGCCAGCTCGCCCATGAAGCCCTGCACGCGTTCCACGTTGTCGGGCGAGGTGGCCGGGCCGGCGATGACGGCGAAGTGGCTGTGCCTGTGCTTGAGCAGCGCGCGCGCCGCCACCACGCCGCCCTGCACGTGGTCGGCGGTGAAGCACTGGCTCTTGAGCCGGGCAAAGTGGCGGTTGAGCACGACGATGTGGTGCTTGCTCGACTTGAGCGACTGCACGTCGGCCTCCAGCAGCGCGTTGCTCATCACCACTAGGCCGTCGCAGCCGCGGTCGATCAGGAACTGGATGCCTTCGAGCGCCTGCGCGCGCTCCTCGCCGTCACCCTGGCCAAAGGCCACCACCATGTGCCGGCCATGCTGGCGCAAGGTGCTGTCGATGACCTGCAGGATGGGCGTGTAGAAGGTGCCCTTGAGCAGCGGGATGAAGACGCCGATCATCTGCGAGCTGCCGGAGAGCAGGGAGCGCGCCGCATGCGAGGGCCGGAAGTTCAGCTCGGCGATGGCTTCGCGCACCCGCTCGGCCGTGGCTGCGGCCACCGAGCCCTTGCCGCTGATCACCCGCGAGGCCGTGCCCACGCCGACGCCGGCCAGGCGGGCAACGTCCTTGATGGTGGGCATGAGGCTTGGATTGGGAGTGGGGGCGGCCGGATTATGTCAGCGGGCCCTGTGGCGGCTTGACGTCGAAGGTAAGTGTTAGCGCGGACGCAGCAGTCTGGGCTGCTGCCTAGGATCGGTCTCGATCAACACAAGGCCACAAGGCCGGGAGACAACATCATGGATCGACGCAATTTCCTTGTCAGCGGCGCGGCCGCCAGTGGCGCGCTGCTTTCGCCCCTGGCTTTGGCCGCTGAAGCCGCTGCGGCAGCGAAGCCGGCAGGCCAAGGCGTGACGCGCACGCTGGCCCGCTACATCGTGAATGCGCGTTACGAGGACTTGCCCGCCAATGTTCGCAAGGAAGGTACGCGCACGCTGATGAACTGGGTCGGCGTGGCCGTGGGCGGTTCGCACCACGAGACGGTGGAGCGCGCCATCGCTGCGCTGTCGCCCTTCTCGGGCCCGGCACAGGCCAGCGCACTGGGCCGCAGCGAGCGCTTCGACATCATGACGACGGCCTTCATCAACGGCGTCAGCAGCCACATCTTCGACTACGACGACACGCACCTGAAGACCATCATCCATCCGGCCGGGCCGGTGATGTCGGCCATCCTCGCGCTGTCCGAATACAAGCCCTGCACGGGCAAGGAATTCCTCAACGCGCTGGTGCTTGGCGTGGAGACCGAATGCCGCATCGGCAATGCCGTCTACCCGAACCATTACGACGTGGGCTGGCACATCACCGGCACGGCCGGCGTGTTCGGCGCGGCGGCGGCGGCGGGCAAGCTGCTGGGCTTGACGGAGCAGCAGATGGTCTGGGCGCTGGGCCTCGCGGCCTCGCAGCCTGTCGGCCTGCGCGAGTCCTTCGGCTCCATGAACAAGAGCTTCAACCCGGGCCGCGCGGCCGGCAACGGCCTGTTCGCCGCGCTGCTCGCGGCCAGGGACTACACCAGCTCCGACGGCATGATCGAAGCCAAGCGCGGCTGGGCCAATGCGATCAGCACCAAGCAGGACTACGCCGAGATCACCGAAGGCCTGGGCACGCGCTACGAGGCCCTGCTCAACACCTACAAGCCTTTTGCCTGCGGCATCGTCATCCATCCGGCCATCGATGCGGCGATCCAGCTGCGCAACGCCAACAACCTGAAGCCCGAGCAGATCGAGCGCGTGGAGCTGCGCGTGCATCCGCTGGTGATCGAGCTGACCGGCAAGAAGACGCCGCAGATCGGCCTGGAGGGGAAGTTCAGCGTTTATCACTCGGTGGCCATTGCGCTGATCGACGGCGCAGCGGGCGAGAAGCAGTACAGCGACAAGGCGGTGCGCGATCCGCGCACCATCGCCCTGCGCGACAAGGTCAACGCCACCGTCGACCCCAACATCAAGCCCGAGCAGGTGGACATGACCCTAGTGCTGACCGACGGCCGCAAGCTGCACAAGTACATCGAGCACGCCATCGGCAGCGTGGAGGTGCCGATGTCGGACGCCCAGCTCGAAGCCAAGTTCACCGACCTGGCCGACGGCATCCTGCCGGCGGTCCAGACGCAGGCCTTGATCAAGACCTGCTGGCAGGTGGAATCGCTGGTATCGGCCGGCACGATTGCGCGTGCGGCGATGGTGGCGAACAAGGGCTGAGCGAGTGGGGCCGGCTGCTGCGGCGCGTCAGGCTAGGCCTGGATCACATGCGGAAACTGCGGCTGCGACCGGTCATGCGGCGGCATTTGCGCGGACAAGGGCGCACCCGCCAGCCCGTGCAGGGCGCTGTCCATCGCCTTGTCGTTCAGGGCGCGGCCGCTGGGCACGGGCGGCTTGTACGCGGCGGGCGTGCCCACGGTGTAGGGCACCGCGTAGGGCAGGAAGCGCCGGGCCATGCCTGGGCATAGGCTTGCGGGTCGGCCTGCACCATGACCAGCCGCGCGAAGCGCTCGATGATGCCGGCCACGATGGCGAGCCTGTCCCTGTCGGTCTCGTGGCCGTTGCCGTCGTGGGCGCTGCGCTGTGCCGCTCTTGCAGGTACAGGTGCGGCAGCAGTACATGGCCGATGCGGTTGACGCGGTGCCAGTGGCCGTGGTCGAACCAGGCGCTGGAGGCACTGTAGTGAATGAAGGGCGGCAGGCTGGCGTTGGGCAGTTCGAACACGATGGGCGTGGTGTGCATCGTTTCGAAAGGGCTGGCCGCGTTGTCGAAGGCCTGCGGCTTGTCGTCGCCCTTGCCGGCTGCGTCGAGAAAAGCGTGCATGCCGGCGGGGTTGCCGGCAAACGGGTTCTTGGCCACGTCCACCCAGAGTTCATCTCTGCCGCCGAAGCGGGCGTGCCGTAGGCCACCACGCCCAGGTCCGCGCCGATGTCGCCAAGGGCCGGCACGGCGGCATCGACCCGGCCCACGCGCAAGCGGTCACCGTCGGGCTGGAAGGTGTAGCTCATTCCCTGCGCCAGGGCGCGCCCGTGGGCGATGTGAAAGCTGTAGAGCCCCGCATCGTGCAGGCCGTTCGGCGCGCCGGGCTTGCTTTGCGGGTGCTGCACATGATGGAGACCGTGTGCCCAGGCCGCTCGGACGGGAACACGTAAAGGTCACTCAGGTTGAGCTGCGGCTTGTCCTTGACCAGTTCGGAGCTGAAGTGATGGCTCATGGGGATGTTTCCTGCGATGGTGCTGAAGACGTGCCTTGATCTTCTCCGCAATTCATTTGCACCGCGCATCGGCAAGGCGCGCATCCGCCTTGGCTTGACGCATCGCAGCTAGCTGCCGCCTTGCTCGCTGTTCATGTGATCGATGTTCTCGATCAGCCTGAGCAGCAGCGCCATCAATTGCTCGATCTCCTGCTCGCTGAAACCCGTCAGCGCTTCCTGGAGCAGGCCTTCCATCACGCGGCGGGCCAGGTGCATGCGCTTAGCAGCGGGCGCGGTCAGCGAGATCAGGCGGCTACGCTTGTCGGCCGGGTCGGGAACGCGCTCCACCAGACCATCGCGCTCCATGCGGTTGAGCAGCTGCGCCATGCTCGGCTGCTCGACCTGGGCAATGCGCGCCAGCTCGGCCTGCGAGCGCGCCACGCCTCCCTTGAGCGATCCCAGCACGGGCAACTGGCCCGTCGCGAATCCATGGTCCCGCAGGGCGCCATCGGCCAGCTTGGTGAAGCCACGAGAGGCGCGGCCGATCAGCTTGATCGGATTGGGAGACAAGGTCTTGTCGTTCATGGCACTTGACGATGCATAGGACGCTATATTACATTACATAGGAGCCTATTTTAAACCAGATCATTCAATCCGTGCAGCCGACCGTCTGCATGCGCCCGACATGCCATCCACGACCCCTGACTCATCTCCCGCGCCCAAAGGCGCAGCGCAGTTCACGCGCTACCAGAGCTTCATTGCCGGCCTGATGGCCTTCCTGCAGTTTGCGGTGATCCTCGATTTCATGATCATGTCGCCTCTGGGCGCGGTGATCATGCCCGCACTCAACATCACGACGACGCAGTTCGGCGGCGTGGTGTCGGCCTATGCCTTCAGCGCGGGCCTCTCGGGCCTGCTGACGGCCGGCATGGCCGACCGCTTCGACCGCAAGAAGCTGCTGCTGTTCTTCTACACCGGCTTCGTGCTGGCCACGCTGTGGTGCGGCCTTGCGCCCACGTTTCCGATGCTGCTGGCCGCGCGCATCGTGACGGGCATCTTCGGCGGTGTGATCGGCTCCATCGTGATGGCGATCACCGCGGACCTCTTCGCGCCCGCACTGCGCGGCCGCGTGATGGGCATCATCCAGACCGCCTTTGCCGCCAGCCAGGTGCTGGGCCTGCCGGTGGGCTTGTATCTGTCCAACCATTGGGGCTGGCATGCGCCCTTCCTGGCGATGGTGCTCTTCGGCGTGAGCGGCGGCGTGGTGATCGCCTGGCGCATGAAGCCGGTGGCCGATCACCTGAAGATCCCGCAGGAGCACAGCGCGGTGATGCATCTGTTCCACACCGTGACCGAGCGGCGCTACCTGCTGGCCTTTGCCACCACTGCGCTGGTGACGACCGGCGGCTTCATGCTGATGCCCTTTAGCAGCGCCTTCCTGGTCAACAACCTGGGTATCCCGCTCGCCCAGCTGCCGACGATCTATCTGGTGACGGGCATCTGCACGATCTTCGTCGGCCCGATGGTGGGCAAGGCGACGGACGCTTTCGGCAAGTTCCCCGTCTACGTGGCCGGCAGCATCACCACTGTCGCGATGGTGCTCATCTACACGCACCTGGAGGCCGTGCCCTTTGCGGTGGTCATCCTCGTCAACGTGCTGATGTTCGTGGGCATCTTCTCGCGCATGATCCCCTTCCAGGCGATGCTGAGCCTGGTGCCGGAGCCCGTCAAGCGCGGCTCCTTCAACGCCATCAATGCGTCCACGCAGCAGCTCGCCGGCGGCCTGGCTTCGCTGGTGGCGGGGCACATCGTTTCCTTCGGCGCGGACGGCAGGCTGCAGCACTTTCCGGTCGTCGGCTATGTGCTGGTTCTGACGGCGCTGATGGGCGTCGGCATGGTGTGGCGCATCCATCGCGGCGTCCAGGCGGTGGCGCGTCCTTAACTTGATGGAGCGCCACCAGGCCAAACTCCGCTAGCGTTGCGCCCGACCCGGGAGGCGACCATGGCATTCGTGAACGATCCGATTCGGCGAGTCGTCGTGCTGATGCTGGAGAACCGCTCTTTCGATCACGTGCTGGGTGATCTGCCGCGGATCGATCCGACGCGCGGCATCGAAGGCATAGCCCGCGCGCAGCCCGGCAGCAACCCGATGCCGGACGGCGGCACGATGGCGCAGACGGACGCGGCGCTGGCCCAGTTGCCCGACCAGTTCGACCCCAAGCACGAGCTGCCCGACGTGCAGAAGCAGCTGGGCGGGTTCGACCAGCCGACGATGGCCGGTTTCGTGCAGGACGGCGTGGAGCAGCTCACGCGCTTCAAGCCCGAGACGGTAGCCCGGCAGATCATGGCCTTCTTCCCGGCCGAGCAGGACCTGGGCGCCGACCCGCTGCCCGCGCTGCGCAGCCTCGCGCGGCAGTACACGGTCTGCGATCACTGGCATGCCTCGCTGCCCGGGCCGACCTGGCCCAACCGCTTCTTCGCGCTGTGCGGCACGGCGGCGGGCCACGTGAAGATGCCCGCGAGCATCAGCGACGTGAGCCTGCTGTTCAAGGCCTACGACATGGACACGCTGTTCGACCGGCTGCGCGATGCGGGCCGCAGCCACCGCGTCTTCCACCATGGCGTGTCCTTGTCCATTCTCTTGCGCCACACCTGGGCGCATCCCGGCATCTACGCGGACATGGATGACTTTCATTCGCTGGCCGCCGGCAATCCGGACGACTTCCCCGAGTTCTCCTTCATCGAGCCCAAGTATTTCTCGGTCTTCGGCAGCAGCCAGAACGACCAGCATCCGCCACATGACATGGCCCTGGGTGATGCGCTGATCGCCGATGTCTACAACAGCTTACGCGGCAACGAGGCGCTGTGGCAGCAGACCCTGCTGGTGGTGCTCTACGACGAGCATGGCGGCTTTTATGACCATGTCGTGCCGCCGACGACGGTGCCGCCCGATGGCGCCGCGGACCCCGACTTCAATTTCGATTTCCGGCGCCTCGGCGTGCGCGTGCCGGCCCTGCTGGTCTCTCCGCACGTGGCCGCCGGCGGCGTGGATTCGCACACCTACGACCACACCAGCCTGCTCGCCTACCTGTGCCGTAAATGGAACATGCCCATGCTCGGTGCGCGCAGCAGCCAGGCGCTGGATTTCTCGGGCGCCATCGTTGCCAATGCCAACCAGCCCGACGCACTGCCGATCATCAAGCTGCCCAGCAAGAGGGCGCTGCGCGCGCCCCCGGCCGATGATGGCCTGGTCAACGAGAACCAGCGCGCCCTGTCTCTGATGGTGGACTTCGTCCGCGGAGAGCTGGGCATGACCGAGCGGCCCGTCGATCCACCGGCCGGCACGCGTGCGCTGCGCGCGCCGCCCTCAGGCGAGCAGGTCGAGCGCAAGTCAAGGGAAGCGCTGCAATGGCTGCAGAGCCAGGCCGCGTCGGCGCCACCGCCGCTGCCGGCCCAGGCGCTCGTGCGCGCTCCGGCGGCAGCGCTGGCGGTCCTGGCCGTGGGCGAGGCGGCCCGCCCCCTCAAGGTGCTGATGGTCCACGGCGTTGGCCATGGCGATGATCCGGGAGCGCAGGCCTGGAAGCAGCAGTGGCAGGACGCTTTCAGCGCCAGCGCGCACGCGGCCGGCCTGCCGGCGGATGCGCGCATCGAGTTCGAGTTCACGCCCTTTGACGACATCTTCGCCAGCCATCCGCTCGACGCCGCCACGGTTGCCCGCGGCCTGCTCCTGCTGGGCCGCGACACCTTCGGTGCCGCGCCCGCGTTCGGTCAGCGAAACCTGGTGCAGCGCGGCCTCGTAGACACTGTGCGCTGGACGGCCGGCATGGTCATCCAGTGGATCGAAAGCCAGCAGTTGCGCGACGAACTCTCCGCGCGCGTGATGGAGAGCTTCCACAACAGCCAGTGCGACCTCGTCTGCGCCCACAGCCTCGGCTCGCTGGCCTGCTACGACGCCTTCCGGCGCCAGATCGTCGCCCAGCAGGGCGCCGCCTTCGACGGGCGCAGCCTCGTCACCTTCGGCAGCCAGATCGCCCATCCGGGCGTGCAAAGCGTCTTCGGCGGGCGCATCGAGCCGCTTCGCGACGCGAAAGACGGCTTCGCGCAATGGTTCCACCTCTTCAATCCGCACGACCATGTGTTCACCGCGCCGCTGCCCGGCGGTGATGCGTGCACGCATTCCCTGCTTGTGGACTTCGATCTGCCCCTCGATCCGCTCAATCACGACGGTGCCGCCTATCTCGGCCATGGCGTCATGGCGCGCTCGGTCCTGCCCATCGTGCTTTCCCAGGGCGGCCTCGCGCCCGCCATGCACATCATGCGCGCCGCACCGGCCCTGATCGCGCCGCGCCGCTCTAGCCGCCGCGCCCTGCTGGTGGGTATCAACGAGTACCCGGACCCGCAGATGCGGCTCAACGGCTGCGTCAATGACGCGTACCTGATGAGCGCCGTGCTGCAGGAATGCGGCTTCGAGGCCGACGACATCCGCGTTCTGACCGATGGCCGAGCCACGCGCGACGCCCTGTTCGAACGGCTCGACTGGCTGGCCGATGGCGTGGGCAATGGCGACGAGCGCGTCTTCTTCTACTCCGGCCATGGCGCGCAGATGCCGCTGTACGGCGCGGACAAACCCGGGCAGATGGCCGAGACCCTGGTGCCGGCCGACTTCGACTGGAGCGAGGCCCACGCCTTCACCGACAAGGATTTCAACCGCTTCTACAGTCAGCTGCCCTACGAGAGCAATTTCGTCGCCATGTTCGACTGCTGCCACGCAGGCGGCATGACGCGCGGCGGCCAGCGCGTGCGCGGCATCGACCCGCCCGACGACGTGCGCCATCGTGCGCTGCGCTGGAGCCCGGCCCACCAGATGTGGGTGCCGCGCGATTTCGTGGAGGCCACGCGCGGCGTGGCGCGGCCCTTCGACATCAGCCGCGCCAACGGCAAGCCGCAGGGAACCCGTAACACCAGCGCGCAACGCTCGGGCCTGGGTGAGGCCGGCGAGCTGCGGCTGGGCGGCAAGGGCCGCTTCGATGCGGCGCGGGAGCGCTACGGCCACCAGGGTCCCTACCTGCCGCTGCTGATCTTCGCCGCCGGCCAGAACGAGCTGGCCGCCGAGTACGACCATGGCGCAACGGCCTATGGCGCCTTCACCTTTGCCATGGCGAAGCAACTTCGCCGCAGCAACAAGCCTCCGACCTTCAGCCGGCTGGTGAGCGGCGTGCGCAAGGAACTGGTCCAGCTCGGCTACCAGCAGACGCCCAGCGCCAGCGGCCCGAGCCAGAAGCTGGAGCAGGTGGTGCCGATGCTGCGCTGGCGCGAGGCCGGCAAGCGCTGACCTCAGCTGATGTGAGGATGTTGCGGCGCGCGTCCGCAGGCAGACTGCGGTGAATTCCTGGGGAGGAACTTGCCATGTCGATGCCGAAGCCTGCCGATCCCACAGAGGCGAAGCCGGCGCCCGCCACGCTAGACCCTTCGCTGCTCGGAGGCGCGGTGGGCGTGGGCAGCGTGCTGGTGCTGCTGCCGGGCGCCTCGCTGTTCTTCGGCATGCACTACCTCGACGCCCATCCCAGCTTCGGCCTGCCGATCATGGCGGTGTTCGGCATCATGATGCTGGTCGGCACGCTCGCGCTGACCTCAACCCTGTTCAGCCGGCTGGGCCTGGCCCGCCGCAGCGAGCCGCTGGCCATGCCGCCGGGCTCGGTGCGTGCCACTATTGCCCTGGCGCTGATCGTGCTGTTTGCGATCGTCGCCAGCACGGAGCCCCGGCCAGCCGGCAGCCCGTACGAGCTTCACGGCGTGAGCGCGGATGCGAGGAACGAGATTGCGAAGGACGGCAAGCTCATGATCCTCGCGACCGTGACGGAATCCTGTGCCCGGACTTCAGTCGCCACCACGCCGCCGGCCTTGCCGCGAGATGTCGTGCCCGCCGCGTCGGCCGCACAGGCTGCCGCAGCCTCCGTGTGCGCCGCCGCCGATCAGCGCTTCACCGTCGTCATCCAGCCTGGCCCGAGCCCGGCTTCGGTCGAACTGGCCAAGCAGTTGCAGGCACAGATCGTCCAGCTGCTGTCGACTGTTGTGGCCTTCTATTTCGCGACGCGGGCCATGACCAAGAGCACGACACCTGCACCTGCACCTGCACCTGCACCTGCACCTGCGCCGAGCAACGCGCCTGCACCAGCACCGGCACCGGTTGCTGCTGCACCCGCTGCCGACACGCATGACGACCACGTCGATGGTTGCAACGTCCCCATCACGAACCCCACGCTCGACCATGAGCTGCCAGCCGCGCAGGGAGGCGTCGTCCCCAAATGATTTATTCATTGACATGGTTGCCCGCCGTGCTTCGCGCCGCGGGCCTGAAGGTCGCCGAGGTCGACGGTTGGGAATCGCGCGGCGTGGGCGACATGGGCGATGTGGTCGGCGTCATCTGCCACCACACCGCAGGCCCGCGGCAGGGCAACATGCCCAGCCTGCGCACGCTGATCGAAGGGCGCTCCGATCTTTCCGGCCCACTGGCGCAGCTCGGGCTCGGCCGCGACGGCACCTGCTACGTTATCGCCGCCGGGCGCTGCAATCACGCCGGCACGGGGACCTGGCAGGGCGTCTCGATGGGCAACACCTGCTTCATCGGCATCGATGCGGAGAACACCGGCGGCGCAGACGATTCGCCATGGCCCCCAGTGCAGCTGGATGCCTATCAGCGCTGCGTCGCCGCGCTGCTGAGGCGGCTGAACCGGCCGGCCAGCTTCTGCGCCGGCCACAAGGAATACGCGACGCCGGCCGGTCGCAAGTCCGATCCCGATTTCGACATGGCGGCCTTCCGCGCTGCGGTGGCCGCGATCATGGACGGCTCTGCGCCGGCGCCGGTTCTGATCCCGGCCGCCGAACCCGCGGGGCAGGGTCGCCCGACGCTGCGCCGCAACGACCATGGCGATGCCGTGAAGCAGTTGCAGGCCTTGCTGCGGATCGACGTGGACGGCTATTTCGGTCCGCTCTGCGAGGCCGCCGTACGTGCCTTTCAGCGGGATCAAGCTTTGGTTCCAGACGGCATCGTCGGACCCAAGACCTGGGCGGCGCTGGACGCGCGCTGAGCCGTTGTCGCCAAAGGCCTGTCAACACCTTGGATGGAGGCGCTTCATGCCCAACTGGTCGTCACGAGTCTTCGCCTTGCGCGCCGGCCGGCACCCCAGGTCTTCGATCTTGGCCTTGGCCATCACGGCGCTGCTGCTCAACGCTTGTGTCAGTCCTTATGTGGCCCTCGATAATCAGCCGCCGTCAAACCAAGGCGTCAAGCCCCAGGCCCTGGCCGAAGCCATCGGCGCCGCGCGGGCCGTGGAAGGCAAGTACCGCGACAAGGTGGTGGAGCTCGGCGAGGGCGAGCGTGCCTTATCGAACAGCCTGCTGAGCCTGGGCGCGCTGATCGTCGGCCTGGGTGTGGCCAAGGTCCATCCGAGCACCATCAACGGCGCCGTGCTCGGCGCGGGTGCGGTCTACACGATCGGCAACTTCAACACCGACAAGCATCGCGCGCAGGTTTACATCGCTGGCATGAAGGCGCTCGATTGCGCGGTGGATGCCGTGACGCCGCTGGCGTTGGGCGACGGACAGGCCGAGCGGCTGGATACGGAGCGCCAGGGCACCTCGGCAGCCATCGAGCGCGTGAGCGCCGCCATCGGCGATGCGGAAAAGTGGTCGGCTATCGCGCACCTGACCGACGCGGCCAAATTCACCGACACCCTGACCGCGCTGACGCAGGCCATCACGCAGGGGCAGGCCGCCGTCGGCCAGGCCAACGACGCGGTGTATCTGGCCACGCAGCGGATCGACAAGGCGCAGCAGATCGCCACGGAACTGCGCAGCGCGGTGAAGTCCATTGACCGCGCGGTGCTGGACGAGATTCGCGGCACAGAGAACGCCGTGCAGGCGGTGCCCGGCATCCTGGCCGGGCTGCAGAGCAACGCGCAGCTGTTTTCTCTGGCGACGCTGGCGCCGGCCCTGCTGCCGACGAACGCAGCCAGCGCCCCGGCGAACGGGGCTCCTTCGCCGATGAACGCCGAAATAGACGTTGCCGGTGACGACGGTTCCAAGTCCGGCGACAGCGATCAGGCCAAGGCCAAGGCGCTGGCGGACGCCCAGGCAAAGGCCCGGGCCAAGCGCGACCTGGCCATACTTGGCGGGCTCTCCGCATCACTCGGCGAGCTTCGCAGCCGGACAGTGTCGCTTGCCAGCCACGCAGACCGGCTCTCACGCGCAGCTGCGTTGAGCAACCCGCAAGCCGCCTCGGCAGCGCTGAAAACCTGCCAGGTGGACGGCGTGGTTCAGAATATCAGCGCGAGCCCCACCGCCGTGAGCTTCACGGCCAAGACGGCGGCCACGCAAAGCGTGCTCGTGGATGGCGGAAACGGCAACTACAGCGCCGCCTTCATGCAGACGCCCACGCCGGGCCTGACTGTGGCCATCCCGCCTCGCTCCAAGGGCGTCGTGAACATCGTGGCCACCGATCAGACCGTCGGCGGCGGCAGCTACCAGCTGCTGATCGAGGACACGACGCAGCAGTCGAGGCAGATCGTCACGGTCAGCATCACGGGCAGCTCAACGCCAGCGACATCCATCACACCAGATGCCGTTAATGCCGCCGCTGCCGCGATCCGGGCCGCCAGCCCACTCAAGCTCGCCGATGGCTCCGCCGTGGTGGTCGACAGCGTCGACGTCGTCGCGGGAACCAGCCTGAACGTGCTGTACACGGCGCCGGCCGGCTCGACGGCCACCTCGGCGGACGTGGCGACAGCCGCCTTTGGGGTGCCGAGCGTCAGCAATCTTTTGGGTGCGAATCCCAAGCTCGTTGTCGCGGCGCCGTCCAACGCGCCGCACGGATTGGCCGTCCGTGCACGAGCAGCAGCGAAGCGGGACTGGGGCGCCGCCGTGGATGCATTGAACCCCAGCCAGATCAAGCGCATCCAGCAGCGCCTGTGCATGCCGGCGAATCAGATCGACGGAGGCTGGGGCAGGATCACGCAGGCGGCGCTCAAGCATGACCGGACGCTCAGCAAGAACGTTCATCCCGCGGACGTCGGATCCGACGACATGCTCTCATTCGCGGAAGCCAAGTTGATTCTTGCCTTGACGGATGAGCAGGCGACCCAGCGCTGCCTCCATTGAATTCTGCCCAGGCGCTGTTCACCGTGACCACCCGGCCATCCCCAAAGCCCGCAGGCGGCAGGGCGCACACCCTGCCCCCAGAGCACACCAGCCTGGCGCAAGCGCAGCGCAATTTTTCGCGCGGGTTGACGCGGGCGGCCCAGCTCCAGCTCGCGCACGAGGTGGCATTGACGCGCGGGCCGGAGCTCTGCCTGGCCTACGACAATCTGGTGGCCGTGAGTTCGGGGTTCCGCACCCGGCGCGCACAGGCGGGCGCCGCAGCGGAAATCTGCCGCGAGCCTTGTGTAGGCTTCATCGTCCAGCGCAAATGGCCCACGCCCGGGCGTCCTGGCCATCCGCAGGCGCTGCCCAAACACCTGATTGCCTTCGGCGACGTGGCCGGTAAAAGAGTCTTGTGCGCGGTGCCGACCGATGTGCGCGCCAAGCGTGACTACGGCCGGCCGGTGCCTCACGATGCTGCAGTCGAGGAGCTTCCCTACGGCATCCTGGTGACCCGGCAGGACGCCCGGAAATATTCCGGCGGGGTCGCCACCTGCGCGATCCGGCGCCCCGCCGCGGGCGACCAGGTCTTCCTGATGAGCTGCCGCCATGTACTGAGTCGGACCGACCTTGACCTTGACACCGATGAGACCGACTTGCCAGTGCTGCAAGGCACGGCGGCGCTCACGCCGCTGGGCACGACCACCGGCATCCGCGGCAGCCTCGACGGCGGCGCCACCTCGGGCTTCGACGCGCAGTTGGCCGCCATCGACGATGATGAGGCGCTGACGCTGGCCATGGGGGGCGTTGCCTTCGACGACGCCGAGAGCTATGTTCGACTGACCGGGGACGTCCCGGCCGCCTACTGGATTGCCACCGGCCGCGTGGGCGCCGACGGCCGGCGCCTGCTGGTCGGTGTTCAGCACCTCGATACCGTGGTGAATTTTCAGATGGACTATCCGCAGGCCGACGGTTCCAAGGTCAGGGTCACGCACGATCTGGTGCTGCACGGGCGTCCTTCGGAAACGCTCACCTTCGGCGACAGCGGCTCGCCCGTCATCCTCTTCAAGCGCGGCCGGACCCTCATCGGCATGTACATCGGCGGCGGCCCCGGCAACGCATACATCATCCCGGCATGGCAGCTGATGACACCCGGCAATTTCGGGCAGGCCGGGGAGAGTGGCTGGACCCTGGCATAGCGGCCTGCCTCTTCAGAGGAGCATGTTGAGAGGCGCCCAGGGCGCACCCAAGGCGGCCGAGCCCACGGTAATCTGGCCCGAGGTGTGATTGCCGAGCACGGTGACGCGGCCATCCTTGAGCGGCGTGAGCTGGATGCTCGTGAACAGGGGGCCGCCGAGCTGGCGGTCCTCTGCGCCGTCGACGATGTTGTGGCTGGCCGTCAATGCCATTGCGACGAGGATGACGGGCGCCGCAAGCTGCTGAGTGCTGGACAGGCTGCCGGTGAAGCGCTGGCACTGGTTGTCGACGAAGCTCACGCTGGTGCCGCTCAAGGCTGCACAGGCGCCGAGCCCCAGGCCGACGACCTGGTTGCCGCGCGCTACCACCGAGACCGCGTCCGGCTGGGCTGTCGGACGGGCCTGCGGTGTCGGGCCGTGGGTCTGCCCTCCCGAACTGCCGGGCAGGACCACGGGCACGACGGGGGGCAGGGTGATGGGCGGGATCTTGATGATGGGGCTGAAATGGCTGATTGCAGCGGCCGCGGCCGTGCTCGCCTTGCTGCGTTTCTTCGCGACGCTGGCCGCCGCGATCTGCGTCGGCTTTGGAGCCTGCACCAGCAGGCCAGCGTAGAGGCCGCCCCAGATGGAGGTGTCGCCGGTCGTGCTGGTCGAGCTGCGGCGCACGCGATTGCCCGACATGTCGAGATCCACATAGGGCAGGAAGGCGCCGACGCCGACGGCCGCGCCGGCGAAGGCATCCGCCGGCGCGAGGTCGAGCACGTCGTTGTCCGTGAGCTGGGCGCGCACGCAGTTGTAGGCGATGACACCCAGGATGGTGGTTCCAGCCGCCGCCGCAGCGACGCCGATCCGGCGCAGCGTGTTGCCGCTCAGATGTGCCCCGCTTGCGCCGAAGACGAAGATGCCCGTGATGGCCTCGGTCGCTGCAGGCGTAGCGAAGGCCGGGATGCCGAGATCGCTGACCTGGTTGGCTTCAATCGCGACGGTGGCTTCCGAGTTGGCCTGCCCGGCAATCACGGAGATGCCGATTCTTCCGTCGTGTATCTGGTTGCCGGCAATGCGCGTGCGTGCAGGCGGCTGCACCACGTAGATGCCGGTCGCGAAGCCGCTGATCTGGTTGTCGAGCACCTGGAAGTCGCCGTCTGCCTGCGCCAGCGACATGGCTGCGATTCCAAAAGCCTCTTCAGTCTGCGTCATGCCGACGAGGTGATTGCCGGATACCCGGAGCGCCGAGGTTTCGACGCCCAGGCCAGGGCCGGAGACTCGCACATCGTTGTCAAGGAATTCAATCGGCGTGCCCACTGAACTCGACCCCTTGATCAACACGGCGCCGTTCGCGCCGCCCTCGAACTGGCATCCGCGCACCCGCACCGGCTGCGAAAAATCATTCAACGACATCGAGATGCCAGCCGCCGCGCAGCTGAAGCGGCAGTCGGTGATGTCCAGGCCCTCGATCGAGACGGTCAGTACCGGCGCACCCGGCATCGATCCGCCGGCGATTCCGACCGGCGCGGTGAATTCGCAATGCTGCAAGCGCAAGTCCTGCAGCTTGCCGCTCACGAAGAAGGCGAGTCCCTTGGCGTCGGCTGCCCGCACCAGGATCTGCACGTCCAGCAGATCGAAGCCACGCGTGTCCTGCATGCCCAGCGCGGCGAAGGCATCGGCTCCGCTGCTTTCGAGGACCAGGGCTTCCACGCGCACGTCGGCGCTCTGGTCGACCAGCAGCAGCGCGCCGGGGCCGCGTATGCGGCTCCTGCTGCCCTTGCCGCGCAGGACCAGGTCTGCGGCCCCGCTGATCCGCAGCGCCGTGCGGACCTCGTAGTTGCCCACGTCGAGGCACACGACGCCGCCGCCGTTCTTGATCACCCGCTCGATCGCCTTCTGCAGGGCCATGGGGTCGGCCGCCTGGGCTTGTGGGCTCACGCAAACGTTGCACGCGCAATCCTGGTCGGCGATGCTGGCCGAGAAATCGACCGGCAGGTAGTGCGTGGCCGATGGCACGCCGCCCTCTAGCAGCTCGGCCCGCCCGTACTGGTGCGGCCGGTTCGCGGCGAGCGTCCAGCTGATCTTTGCGATGCCCTTGTCGGCCGGCGCCAGCGTCACATCCTGCGTTGCCGTGCCGTTGGGCAGCGTGCCGCTTTCCACCGTGAAACGCACGGTCGCAACGCCGACCGGGAGCGCGCCCATCGACACGCCGACCTCCAACGGCCGCGGCAGCATGAGCGGCTCGCCCTCGAAGACGGTCTGCGCGTCGCCGCCCACATAGCTGAGCTGGACCAGCTCGGTCAGGCTCGGGAACAGCGGCCGGCAGTCGCTCAATACGGACCAGGCGGTGCCGTCGAAGGACAGCATAGCCAGGCGGCCCCAGAGGTGCGCGATGCCTTCCTGCGCCTGATAGACCGGGTTGCCGCCGGCGTCCACCGGCCACTCGACCGTGGCCCCCGCGACCTGCGTGGCGGTGCGCGCGGCGAAGGTCCAGTAGTCGCCGTGGCGCAGGTTTAGGGCCTGCCACTTGAACTTGACCTGCACGCCGTCCTCCAGCTCGTACCAGCCGCCCGACACGCTGGCCGCGGTCGCGTTCTTGACGAAGTCCCAGCCATCCCAGCGGCGCAGGCGCGGGTTGGCGGGGAAGCTGGCGATGTCGGTGGGCGCGCCTGCGGGGAAGACCTGCGCGGCGGTGATGTCCACCGTCACGCCGCCGCTGTCGGCGCTCACGACCTTGACCAGCGTCCCCGGCCGCCCCATCAGCTCGGTCGTGTCGTCGAACAGCTCCACCCATTGGCCGGGTCCGAAGGAGAGCACCGCGTCGCGCCCGAGCGTCGCCACGCTGAGGTTCAACTGGTTGGCCAGCTGGCCCGGCGCGGAGCCGCGCCAGGAGGTCTCGATGCTGCCGTTGTCGTGCGACCACTTGAAGGCCGGATCGAGGCCCGGCATCAGATGAACTTCGACGCGGTAGAGCAGATTGTCCAAACGCCGGTAGCCGGCCGTGGGCGAGAGCTTGCAGGGGTTGGACGGGTCGGGCGAGGGCTCGGCGCGGGCCGCGAGCTGGCAGTTGGGCGCCTGGATCAGGCTGTCCCAGGCCGGGATGGCGGACAGGCAGCCGAGCGGCGCGGCGGGGTTGCTGCTGGCCTGCAGAAGCTGCACCTGCCACAGCGTCTTCAGGCGCGTGGCGGTGTCCGGCCCGCCGAGCGCGATCTCGCGGATCGACGGGTCTTCAAGCGCCGTCAAATGGCGCTGCCAGACGTGGATGAAGCCCAGGTACACACCGACGGGCGCAGGCAGGCCTTGCGCCAGGCCGTTGACCAGCACGCAGGCCGAGGCCGGCAGGTCGGGCTGCTGGTCGATGAGGAGACCGTCCGTGTCGTTCTCGCACATCACGCCGCCGACGTAGAGGCGGCCCTGGCCGAGGGTCACCGTCGCGCCCGCGCCGGGCGCGCTGAGCTGGAAGCCCGTGCCGTCGGCTGGGGCTGCGAGCGGCCCCAGCACGTCGGCAGTCTCGGTCTCGATGCGGTGGTCGAGGATGTCCTGCTGCTCGTTCCAGTCGGCGTCGATCTGGACGCGCCCCTGCTGCATGCGCACGCTGCGGTAGTGCTTGCCTGGATCGAAGGTGTTGCGGGTGAGGTCGGCTTTCATGGGATGTCGTCCTGGTGTTTGCGCTGCCGTCAGGTGACGTTGATCAGCGCGGCCTCGAGGCCGAAACGGAGGTACTCATCCAAGGCGTTGCGCAGATTGGCAACGCGCTGGGGCTGCTGAAGGAAGTTCCACACGCCCATCTCGCTGCCGTTGTCGGCGCCGCTGAGCAGTTCGTCGGCGCACTGCGGGCCGAGCTGCGCATAGGCAGGGCTGGCGAAGTCCTCGCTGGAGAACATGGGCCTGAGGCGGCCGAGTGCCGCGGAGAGCGCGGTGCCGCTCAGGGCCTGGGTGGCGAGATCGGGCTGGCAGCGGTAGCGCCGCGGCGTGAGCGAGGCGGGCGGCAGGTAGCTGAAGCGCACGCAGCCCTGCTGGCGGCGCGCCACCGTCACCGCCTCCGTGAAGATCGAGTCGCTTGCCGAGAGCGTGAGCGTGCGCGTGGCGCCGAGCACGCTGCAGCGGTCGACGGTGACGGCCACCCGGGCATCCACGGCCCAGGCGGCGCCGGCGGCGTCGATGACGGCCTCAGCCAGCGTCAGGCTGTCGAGCTTGTCAATGATGACGACGGGCCCGCACAGGCTGCGCCGTAGCTCGACGGTGCAGTCGCCGCCCAGCGATAGGCAGGCCAGGCCACCGCGTGCGCGGTTCAGCGTGCAGTGCTGCACGCGCGCCTGGGCGAGCGGTCCTGACAGGGTCAGCGCGCCGTCGATGATGAGGCCGTTCAGGGTCACACGCGTTTTGGCGTTGCCGCGGATGAGCAGGTCGCCGATCAGAGCCGGCCGGTGCTGGTTCGAGGCCTGTAGCACGAGGTCGATGCCGGGGATGTCGAGCGTGAAGCCGGCCGGCCAGGCCGCGTCGTCGATGATTTCCAGCAGCACGCGTGAGCCTGCGGGCAGGGCCTCGACGGCCGCGATCGCGCTTCCGAGATCGGCGAAGCCCTGCGCGAGCGGCGACAGCTCGGACGAGCTGCTGGGGAGCTGGAACCACAGCGAATCCGGGAAAGACTGGCGCGTCTGCAGGGCTGCCGGATCGTCGGCCGCGGCGCCGCGCCGGTCGTAGGGGCCGCCGCCGACATCGCCGGAAAAGCCGTAGGCATGGCTCACGTCGATACGCGTGGCCGTGCGGCCGGCCGGCAGCGCGATGCGGCCGAGCACCGGATCGACGGCCACCTGGATCAGCGCCGCGTCGGCCGGGCGCCGCCAGTCGACGGGCAGGCTGCCGGGGATGTCGTCGAGGTTGCAGATGAACAGGCGCTCGGGCGGCACGAGCGCGCCATCGACCGTGACGCTGAGCACCGGCGCCGACTGGCTGATCGGCGCCGGCCGGTCGTCGAAGTAGACCGGCACGGCCGGTGCCACACCGGCTGCGATGGCGGCGCGGCGCTGCTCCAGCTCGTCGAACAGCGGACGCCGGCGCAGCGGCGCCGGCACATTGCTCTCGTTGGCGAGCTGCGTGATGTCGGTCTCGGCGCGCGGCAGGTTGAATAGCGGCAGGTCGCGGCCCAGCGCATCGAAGCGGTAGAGGCCCGGCGCGGCGCCGCTGGCGGGGCGGGCGGTGGCGTTGCGAAGCGGGTATTCCTGCAGGCGCCAGACGAACAGGCCGACGTTGGGCAGGTTGTAGCGGCCGGCCGGCAGGTGACGCACGGCGGCGGTGTGGGCAATGTCGTCGAAGGCGCCGTCCAGGCCTTCGAGGCGGGCGCTATCGCGCAGGTCGGGCGTGCGCGCGTTCGACAGCCGGACGTGGTTGACGTTCTGCGTGGTTGCCATCAGCTGGAAGAACTCGACCGCGTGCGCGGGCCAGCCCGTGCAGTCGCGCGCGAGCTGCTCCAGCACGGACGCCGTGCCCTTGCGGCGGCGCATGCGCAGCGTGTCCGCCACCAGCGCGCGCGTGCTGAAGGCCGGCGTGCCGGGGATCGCGCGCAGGCCGCGCACGCCCAGCAGCTCGCCCAGATAGGGCACCACCCAGTCTTCGCAGGTCTCGATGAACCAGTTGCGGTACAGGCGATCCATGTCGGCCTCGACCACCGAAGCCTGTTCGGCGATCACGGCGAGCAGCGCCTTGAGCGGCTCGCCGGCCTGGGCGTCGCGCAGGCGGTGCACGGCCGGCAGGCGCTGGTAGAGGTAGTCGAGGTCGATGATCATGGTGAGCTTCCGCGCAGGGTTCAGACCAGGGCCGTGAGCTTGATCCCGTCGGAGTCGAGCAGCAGCAGCTCGGCCGGTGCGATCAGCGTGCCGTCCCAGCGTGCGCCGCGCGCCTCGATGGGGTCGCTCTGCAGGTTCGTCACGCGCCCGCCGCTGCCGACCGAGATCAGCGCCACATGGTCGACGCCAGCGACGGCCTGCATCGTCGCCACCACCTCGCTGCCGCTCAGGGGCTGCGTGAAGTCGCGTGCGTCGAAGCCGAAACGATCGGTGAGCGCCGCGGCCACGGCCTTGGAGACGGCGTCGAAGGCGTAGCCCGCGGTCACAGCGATGCGCGCCTCGAGCGGCAGTGAAACCACCTCGCCCACGGCGATGCGCAGCTCCTGGTGCGGCGGTCGCGCCGCGTCGATGGCCGCGCGCAGGTTGGTGAAGAGCGCCGAATCGATGGGCAGCTCCGCTCCGTCGATGGCCGCCACGCTCAGGTGCACCAGCCGCTGCTGGCCATCCCACAGCCAGACGGCGCGCGCCTTGCCGATACCGGTGAAAGCGGCGGCGAAATCCTCGAAGTCGACCAGCGAGACGATGCGCTCTAGCGTCAACACCGTGAGCGGCGCGTTGCGGCGGGCGCGGTCAAAGGGTTCGGGGTCGGTGCCGCCCGTGGCCGGTACCGGGTTGGTGACCGACTTCAGGCCCAACTGGGGTGTGAGCAGCAGGTTGAGCTGGCCAGCGTCCAGGTTGCCCGGTGCGCCGATGCCCACGCGGTAGACGGCCTGCACGTTCTCCACGCCGGTGGGCAGTCGGGCGCCCGTGAGCCCATCGCCAAAGCGCAGCGTGACGGTGCCGTCGTCGGCGCGCCGCGTGGTGAAGATGCGCGCATCGGCGGACGTGCCGTAGAGGCTGCTCACTTCCTGCCACGCCACGCCCGACACGCTGAGCTGCAAGGTTGTTTCGGCGCCGCTCGCGTTGGCCGCGGAGACGTAGGTCAGGGGCGCCTGCTTCAGGGTGAAGGACTGGAAGGTGGCGGAGCCATCGCCCGAACCCTGAGCCTCGGGCTGCGCGAGCAGCTGGCTGCCGTCGCCCTGGCCGGCGGAGCCGATGTTCTGCAGGCGCATCTGGCGGCTGTCGCCATGGCTGGCGGGCGCGACATTGGCGTTGATGCGCACGGTCTGCGGCAGCCAGCTGTTGGCGAGTTCGCGCATGAAGCGCAGCACAGTCGTCGCACCGCTCTCATCGACGCCTTGCAGCTCGGCCATTTCCGTTGTGGGCACGAGTGGCAGCAGCAGGTCGGCCTTGGCATCCACATCGGCCTCGAAACGCAGGGCAGCGCTCCGGCCATCGTCTGTCACGCGCAGCAGCGCCAGCGCCTCGCCGGCCTTGAGCCGCGCGAGGATCGCGGCATCGGCCGACGGCGCGGGCGCCAGGCCGCTGATCGCAACACGCCGGCCGGCGGACAGGCCCGTGCCGTCGGTCGCCAGCGTGAGCGCCGTGCCGCCGACCAGCCCGCTGCGCGGTGGATCGGCCCAGGCGAGTTCCTCGGGATCGCCGAATACGGCGGTCTCGCGCAGCGAGAAGTTGAAGCGCTCGAACAGGTTCTCGCCCGTGAGGCGCAGCCAGGTGGACTTGGCGGACATGGCGAAGTCCGCGCAGGCTGTCTCGCCGGTTTCCGCGATGGTGTAGAGCTCGGTGTAGGCCGACGAGGCGAGTACGACCCAGCTGCCAGCGGCCATGCGCGGGTAGGTGGCATCGAGCTTCAGGTCGTAGACGGCGCGTGCGTCGAGCACGGTCTTGGGGATGGTGGCGAACGCGTTCGCGCCGGGCGGCTGCCAGCGTAGCTGCAAGGTGGAGGGCCCGCCGCCCTGGAAGAATTCGAGGCGCAGCTCGTAGCGCGCGCCGGCAGTGAGAGTGAGGCGGGCTGGCGTCGCCGAGCCCGTCGGAGGATCGAACGTCGGTGCATGGCTGGTCCAATTGTCGATCAGCAGCTTGCCGTCTATCCACAGCCGCACACCATCGTCGCTGCAGGTCTGGAAGTCGTGCGGACCCGTGGCTTGCGGCTTCAGCCAGCCGGCCCAGCGCGTTGAGAAGTTGGTGGCCGGCACACCGTCGGGCCATGCGGAAGCCGCACCGGCGCCGAAGTCAAGCTGCTCGTCCACGCGCGAGCCAAGCAAGCGGTTGAAGCCGATGCCGTCGTAGCACACAGCGAGCAGGCCTGGCTTCAGGGCTGTGCCCGCAGGCGGCGGGTCGGACAGCTCGGCAAGCGAGAAGCCGGGCCACTGCGGGTAGTTGACGATCTCCTGGCCCTGAGCGTCCGCAGCCGAAGGGGGCAGGCCGAGGTAGGTGGCGCGCATCTGCACAGGCATGGCGCGCCAGTCCGGCGCGTTGTTGCCGAACAGCGCGGCGCGCGTGCGCAAGGCATAGACGCGTGCGTTGCCGTGCGCGGGGTTTACGCGCCGAAAGCCTTCGGTGCGGCCGAGGCCGCGGTCGAGTGTGACGACGGTGTAGCTGCCCGAGCCGTCCGGCGTCGGCGGCGAGGGCTGCACGACGCGCACCGTCAGCACGCGGCGGAAATCCCAGTTCTCGTTGCCTGTGTCCTGGAGGCGCTCGTCGCCGACCACCAGCAGCGCGTCGCCCGGTTGCAGTCGCGTGTTCTGGCCGGCCAGATAGAGCACGCGGCGGCCGCGCGCCAGCGGCAGAACCGAAGCGCTGGCGGGCAGGCTCAGCGCGTTCCATGCGGCGCGCGCGTCGATGGCTTCGAGTGTCTCGAAGGTCTGCGCCTGCTGGCCTTGCGCCGGCACGCTCTGCACGCGAGTACCCGCAGGGATCGTTGCCGCCGGCGGAGCGCCGCCGATGGTCTCCAGCGTGAAGGCAAGGGCCGTCGATGCGGCCACCCCGGGCCGCAGCTCGTAGCCGATGGCGCGGGCGAGTTCGAGCACCGAGCGCCGCTCGGTGCAGGTGCCGAGGAAGCCTTCGTTGGCGATGCGCTCCTGGTAGAAGGTCAGCACATCGAGCGAGCAGGCCCAGGCGTCGATCAGCGCTAGCGCCGGGTCGTCGTCGGTGCGCGTGCTCAGCCGTGCGAGCGCTGCCTGAGCGCCCAGGCGCTCCTTCATCGCGCGCTTGAAGCTGGGCTGCGTGCCAACCCGGTAGCTGATCGCCGCCAGCCCGGCGGGGTTGCTCGGCGGCAGCTCGGCGGTGTCGCCGCCCGGTGGGCAGCAGTCGCAGTCGTCGCGGCTCATCAGAGGCCTCCCAGCATGTTGAACACCATGCGGCCGTTCTCGGGAAAGTTCGGGTCGTTGTCCAGGCGCAGCACTTCGAGCGCCGCGATGGGGATGACTTCTGCCGCGAGCTCGCCGTTGGCCGTCTTGCCCCAGCGCTGGAAGCGCGTCGCCTTGACCGAGGCCACGCCGGGAACGTCGAGCGCTGCCTTGACAAGCCGCGACAGGTAGAGCGGGTCGCCGAAGCTGAAGGCGTCGGGGTTGAAGAAGGCCGTACGACCCGCCACCACGCCGGTGCCGAAGCGGCGCAGCAGCTCGACCTCGACGTCCGCGGCATAACGCCCGGGTTGGACGCAGACCTGCAGCGCGATGTCCAGCGGCACATAGCTCGGATCGCGGATTTCGAGGTCGTAGCCGGCCAGGCGGAAGCGCTCGATCCAGGCACTCAGTCCGGCAATGAAGAGCGGGTCTTGTGCGGCCGAGCTGCCGCCCACGCGGTCAACCGAGATGAAGACCGTGTACCAGCTACCCGTCCAGCGCAGGCGCGCGACGGCGCGCTGCACGCCCGGGAACTGCTGGGCGACGCGGGCGAAGTCGTCTTCGGTGACGGCGCGCTCCTGCACGCGGAAGGCCTGCGGCGCGTACTGCCGCACCTGCTCGGCGGATTCCGGGTCCTGCCCGCCCGCGGCCGGCAAGGGGTTGCGCACGCGCCGCAGCGAAGCGCCGAGGTCGAGGTCGTCGGTCACCAGGCGGGTGATGGCCTCCGGCCCGACGTTGCCTGCCGTGCCTCCGCCCAGCCGGTAGCTGGCGAGCAGTTGCTTGCCGGGCATGGGCGCGAGCCCGTTGCGGCCGTCCCCGAAGCGCAGGCGCGCACCGCCGTCGTTCTCGGTCTCGAGCACGAACTTGGGATCGAAACGGTCGCAGCCGAGCAGGTCGCGCAGCGGGAGCCAGGCCGGCTCGTCTTCGAGCACGGCGCCGGCGGGCAGGGCGGCGCGAGGGTCCTGCAGCAGCGCGGTGCTTGCCGGCCGGGCGGCCAGGGCGAGCGCATCGTAGGGCTCGGCGAAGGCGATGCCGGTGTCGGGCAGCAGCGGCTGGTAGTCGCCCTCGTCGGGCACTAGGGGCGGGTCGAGCGCGACGTTCTTGTACGTGAGGCCGTGATCGACCAGCACGATGTTGCCGCGCGCCACGCTGATGTCCGGCGTGATGTCGATCGCGTCGCCGATGCGCGCGGACAGGCACAGGGGGAAGGGCAGCGCGTCCGCATCGGACCAGGCGATCTCCCACAAGGCGAGCTGGGTCAGCGGGTCCTTCGATTGCGTGGCGGAAACCAGGCGGACCGCCCAGCGGTGCGACAGATCGGCATCCTGCGCGAGGCCGGTGTCAGGGCTGAGCACTTCCTCGAACACCAGCACGTCGCCGGCAGCGAGCGTCTGCCCCTCGTTGAGCAGCGTCGCGCGCGTGGCGCCAAGAGGCAGCCAGCAAGCCTCGTCGCTCCAGCCATAGAAGTGGATCAGGTTGTTGAGCTGGATGGGGGTCAGATCGTGCAGCGTCTCGAAGACCAGGGTGTCGGCATCGAGCTGGCGCGGCAGCTCGGCGCTGCGCAGCCAGGAGCCTGCCGCTTCGCCGCGCGTGAGCAGGGTCGCACCGGCCTTGAGCGGGTTCACGGCGTCCTTGTTCACCTCCACCGCGACCCAGGCGCGCGCGTTGCAGCCGTCGTGCATCGCGTAGTCGAGCAGGCGCGCGTGGCGGCGCAGCGAGATGCGGCTGCGTGCGGTGCCGAGGTAGGCCTCGGTGCCGACGGCGTCCTGGTAGTAGCTCAGGTGATCGGCCGCGTAGGCGAGCAGCTCGACCAGCGTAACCTGCAGATCGGCCGGATTGCGCTCGGAGAAGCCGGGCATCAGCACGCCGAGCCGGTCGAGCATCAGCTCGGTGAAGCTGGGGTAGTCCTTGGCCAGGTAATCGATCACCGGCGCGGGCGTGGCGTCGGTGCTGCAGTCGGGCACGGGGGCGCAGTCGAAGTCCGACTGGCACTGCGCTTTGAACGAGAAGGTGATCTGCGCCAGTCGCGGGTCGAAGCCCGGCGCGGGCTGGTCGGGGGCGCTCGGATCGACGAAGCGCAGCGTGTAGTCCGAGAAGTCGCCGGCCGCGGAGACGCTCAGGCGCAGGCGGTAGTCCTTCGTCTGCGAATTGAGCACGTTGCTGGGGACTACGGAGACGACGCTGATGCCGGTGATGCGCGCGCCGCCGTCGATGCGGCAGTGCTCGCGCGTGAGTGCCGTCGTCGGCAGCAGGCACCAGACGTCGAGCGTGCGCTGGTCGTGGGAGGCCACCTCCAGGTAGTCGATAGCGTTGAGCTGCTGCGCGGGCGGCTGCGTGGTGTTGTACTTGCGCACGCTTTCGAGCCGGTTCGGGACCGTGCAGCAATAGCTTGTATCTGCGCTCATTCCAGCCCCTGCGTGAACTGCGCCGTCGCGCGGCGCTGGTTGCTGCGCAGCATGTACTGCACCTGCACGGAGAGGGTCGCGTCGTCCACCTGCAGATCGACGGACTCGATCACGATCAGCGGTGCGAGCCACTGCTGCAGCGCGCCCTGCACCGTCATCTGCAGGGCGGCGGCGACGGTGTCGCTGTTGGGCGCGAAGACGAGCTGCAGCAGGCCGCAGCCGAAGTCGGGCCGGTTCACGCGTTCGCCGGGCGCGGTGAACAGCACCTGCTCGATCATGTCGCGGACATGGCCTTCGTCATCGACCTCGGCGCTGCGGCCGCGCGGATCGATGGCATAGGGAAAGGCGAGGCTCATGGTCTTGTCCTCGGGTCAGGTGGCCAGCACGCGCGTCTGCGCGACGACCGGCATCAGGGGCGTGGCGGTCGGTGCGCAGATCGAGCTGCCCGTCATCACCAGCACGGGCAGGCCGCCCGCGAGCACGCGCGTGGCGCCGCTGATCCACTGGCCGGTGATGCAGGGCCCGTTGCCGGCGATGGGTGGCGGCATGGCGCAGCCGCCCACCGTCCACGGTGCGCCGAGCGTGGCCACGGGTTGTCCGCCCACCAGCACGCGCGGCGAGGTCACGGTGGGCACGGCCTGGCCGCCGTGCGAGCACAGCACGGTGGCGCCGAGGTGGAGGATGGGGCCGGGCATGCGCGTCGCTCCGTCAGATGATGGTGAGGGCGCCGTTGTTGAGCGTGATCTGCGGCCCGGCCATCACGATGGTTGCGCCCTGCCCGTTGGACAGGGTGATGCCGATCTCGTTGATCGAAATCATCGCGCCGCTCACACTCTTGAGCAGCAGGCCGCCGGTGGGGCCGGGCAGGTCGGAGATCATCAGCGTGTTCTGGCTGCCGGTTTGCAGCACGATGCTCGGAGAGACCGGCAGGCCCGCCAGCGCGAGCGCCGGCACCTCGGCCGCGCTGCCCCAGAAGCCGCCGACCCAGATCGGGTAATCCGGGTCGCCATGTTCGAACTCCACCCACACGCCCGCGCCGACCTGCGGAATCGCGTAGATGCCGCTCTGCTTGGCTGCAATCGGCATGCAGGGCATCGCCCAGCTGCCCGGGACCAGTCCGCCAACATCCGGCACTTGCACCTGCAGCCGGCCGATCTGCATCGGGTCGATGTTGTTAATCACCATGCCGCGGTACTTGCCGAAGAATTTTGGGTGGTCGCTCATGGCCGGGCTTTCATCAGACGGGCACGCGCGGCAAGGTCGAGACCAGGCCGTTGCGCGTAAGGGAAAAGGACTGCTTGAACTCGCCGGCTTTGAGCGTGCTCGTCACGCTCTTGACGTAGTACAGGCCGTCGAAGGAGATGCCCGCGCCGCGCACGCCCACCAGCGATCGCGCCTTGAGCGGTCGGCCGTAGCGCAGCACGTCCAGGCTGCCGCTGGCGGTGACGACCTCGCTCGAACCCGCCGCCTTGGCCAGCCCCTTGGACAGCGCCGCGAGCGGCGATAGCTTGGCGGTGTCGTTCATGAACTGGATCGACTTGGGCAGCGGCGGCATGAGGGCCAGCGGCGGATTGAGCAGGCTCACGTCGGGGATGGGCAGCGGGATGGCGACCTTGCTCAGCGCGTTCTGGATGTAGACGATCGGCAGCGTGCGGCCTTCGTTGTTGAACTTGAAGCTCAGGCCTTCGCAGTTGCTGTGCGCGTCCATGCCGATGTTCAGCGCTGGCTGCGGCGGGCCCACCTTCACCTCCGGGCCCCAGTAGGCGATGTTGGTGCCGGGCGCGGGGCCGGGCTCCACGTAGAACACATAGCCCACGTCCTTGGCGAGCTTGAGGATGTATTGCAGGTCGGTGCCCTGCTGAACGGGGATGCGGTCGGTCGGGATCGGCAGGTCGGAGAACAGCGCCGGGATGACGACGGGGATCATCCCGAAGATCGCGTACTTGGCGATCATCAGCGCCACGCGCGCCTCGGCCGGCATGGCCGGGTAGGGCAGGCCGCTGAACTCCTGCTGGTCCATCGCGATGGAGAGGTCCTTGCCGCTGACGGTCAGCGTGGAAGCGCCGGGGTCGTTGGAGCCGGTGACCTCCTGGTGCGTAACCAGGCCATCCATCAGCACGCTGGGCTGGCCGTTGATGGTGACGACCAGCATCACGCGCAGCCACGGAACCTGGCCGCCCGCGAGCAGCAACAGGGTGTGCAGCGGCGAGTGCGGGTTGACTGCGAAGGTGAGCTGGAAGCCACTTTGCGAGCCCGCGGCCGAGGTGACCGTGACGCCCTGCAGCGCATCCATGATGGGCTTGGGCGCCGGCAGCGGCACGGCCGGCCCGACGAGCAGGGTGAGATGGATGCCTCTAAGCACTGGGCACCCCCGGCAAGCCTTCGGGCAAGGTGATGCGGACCTGGCGCTCGGGCTGTTCGAGCTCATCGGGATGCAGCACGCCGTTGGCGTCGGCGATGCGCCAGTACTGCTGGGGGTCGCCCAGGAACTGCCAGGTGATGCGGTCCAGCCGCTCGCCCTGCGCTACGGTGTGCATGGTGAAGGTGACGAAGCGCGAGGGATCGGGCACGAAGCGGCGCCGCAGATAGGCCAGCGGCGTGCCGTCGGGCAGGTTCAGCTGCGCGACCTCCAGCGAGCTGTAGCGGCTGCCGAGCGGGAAGGGGTTGGGCAAGGCCATGGCTGATTCCTTCGATTCCATCAAGACAGGCCGGCGAGACCGAAGCTGGAGAGCGTGCCGCGTGCGACCTTGGCGGCGAGCTGCTCCTTGCGCTGCTGGTAGACCATGTAGAGATGGCCGCCCTTGTCGTCGTAGCCCAGGTCGTTGACATTGAGCACACGCATGCCCAGGCTGACTTTGGCGCGGATCGGGTTGAGCTGCGGATCGAAGGCTTCCTCGATGATCGAGAAGTCCGTCAGCCGCACCGGCACCACGCGCTCCTTGCTCCACACGAACAGCGTCAGCGGTGCCTGCATGGGCACGATCTCCAGCGTGCCGGCCTGAGCCAGCTGGTTGTTGCTGATCAGCGTGCCGCTGTCCGGGTAGACGATGGTCTCCAGCAGGGCGAGCTGGGGGTGCAGTCCTTCCGAGACCGCGTCCGGGTTCTGCTGTTCGAGCTGGTCGGTCGCATCGATCTCCGCGTCGAGCTTGAAGGTCTCGATCGGCGGGCCCTTCAGGCGCAGCGGCTCGCTGTAGGCCGCCGTGCCGCCCACGCTCTGTGGCTGCAGCGAGCGTGTCAGCGTGTCGGGGTTGTACTGCAGCGAGATCACGCGCTGGATCGCGCCGGTGACCGGGTCGATCAGCACGAGCCCGCCCCTGAGCACGCGCGGCGAGCCTGGGAAGCCGGTGCTCATTGGAGAACCTCCGCGCTTCGCACTGCGGTGCGAGCACCCTTCGGAGCGGCCGGGTGGGTGCTCATGCGCCCTCCTTCTTGTCGTTTTCAGAGGTGGTCGCTGCCTTGAAGATGCGACCGAGCAGATCGGACGGGTCGATCTTGGGCGGCGGGCTCCATTCGATGGTGTCCATCGACGGCGCCTTGAAGGGCTCGTCGCTGGCGTAGTGGATGGGCGCCCTGAGCTTGAAGTCGATGCCCGTGGGCACGTCGAGGTGCTTGAGGTTCCAGGTCTTACTCTTCTCGCCGAGCAGGGCCGCCTTGGCGCGCACCGTCGCATCCAGGCCGAGGCCTAGGATCAGCGCGGCCGAGATCTCGGCCGCCGCGTCAACCGTGAAGCGGTGCTTGGCGTAGCGCCCCTTGAACTCCGCGGCCAGGCCGCCGTTGAGCATCAGCGAGGCCGAGACGGTGAGGAAGCCCGAGACCTCGGCGACAGTGACGTCCAGCGCGATGCCGCCCTTGATGTAGCCCGTGAAGCGGGCATGGGCCGGGATTTCGAGCCGGCCGCCCATGCCGACGTCCAGGTCCGGGTTGTCTTCCAGCGGGTTGAATTCGGCAGCGATGAAGACGTTCTTCAGCACGCCAGGCCCGATCCCGTAGCCGATCTTCACGCCGCCGCCGACCTTGGCCATCAGACCGCCGACGCCGGGAATCGAGGCGCCGGGGATGGGGATGTTCTGCTCCACGTCGAACAGCGTGCGCTCGCCTTGCACGCCCTTGAACAGCTCGATCAGCTCGATGCGAAGCTCGCCTGAGAGCCGGACCTTCTGATGCTCATCGACGACGACACCGGCGTTGGCGGTGAGCTTGTCGGTGACGCGCACCGTGACCTTGCCGCCGCCCGTGAACTGCCCCGTCGGCAGCAGCTTCACGTCGATGTGGCCGGTGACGCGGCCCTTGTTGACTTCGAGCCGGCCGGTGCCGCTGACCTTGCCTTCCTCGCCCTTCTTCACCACGTAGGTGAGCGGGTCCAGCGTGCCCTTGAGCGCATGGAAGGTAAAGCCGGTCTTGCCGCTCGCGATCAGCGTCTCGCCGTCGTAGCTGACCTTGACCTCGGTGTCGTCGAGCTTTGGGATCTTGAATTTTCCGGTGCCGGTGAAGAGCCACTTGTCGCCACTGCGCTGCAGGCCCACCTGGGCCTTGTTGCCGCCAGGCAGAGCGAGGCCGACCTCGCCGTCTGCGCTCACGCCGGCCTCGCCGAGGCGGACACGCACCGAGCCGCTCTCGACATAGGGAATCTTGATCTGCGTGCTTTGCACGACGATCTCGCCGGACCATGCGCCGTCCTGGTAGCTCACCTCGCCCTTGGCCTCGTCAACGCCGGGCAGGTGGACCCGGAGCACGCCCTTGGCCACCAGACCGTTGTCGTTCCTGGTGATCTTGATGGTGGCCGTGGCAATCGGCTTTTTCTCGGGGCCGGCTTCGAAGGCGAGCGTGCCTTCGGGCTTGAACTCGGGGGCCAGTGTCATCGAGACATCGGCCTGGGTCAGCCGCACGCCCTTGATCGGCGGCTTGAGCTTGTCCGGCTCCAGGCCCTTGGTGATCTTCAGCTCGCCCTTCTGGTAACTCACGTCGAGCTGGCCGAGGAACTTGACCCGCGGCGTGATGTAGCCCGCCCATTCGAGGCCGCCCGCGTCGTCCGTCTTGAGCTTGGTGATCACGCCGGGGCTGAGGTACTTGTAGGTGAACTGCAGATGGGGCGTGGCGTTGGCAAAGCTGAGCTGGCCGGTGGGCGAGACCTTCATCGCCACCGTGTCGTTCTTGCCTTCGAGCGCGATGGGCAGGCGTGTCTTCTCGCGCGTATCGATCTTGGCATCAATGCCCAGCCCGGAGCCTGCGGCGTGATGGAGCTGGTTCAGCAGCAGGCCGGGCATCAGCTCGCCGGCCGATCCATTGATCGGGTCGCCGTAGATCGGCGCGAAGGCTTTCGGCGTGGACTTGAATTTCGGGTCTAGCTTGAGCTTGGCCGCAGCACCGGCGGCGCTGATCTCGAAGTCCACCAAGCCGGCCGTTTTTGCAGCCGTCTTGGTCGAGGCCCCGCCCGTGCGCGCGCAGTTCTCGACCGATAGGCAGGTGGCCTTGTTCTTAGGCGCCGGGCAGGTCTGGGGCAAGGTCTCCGGCGTCCCCTGCGCCACGGCGGTCTTGAAACGCAGGGTGATCTGTTCGGCCCTGCCATCGCTGAGCCTTCGCTCCTTGCTGATCGCCTGCGCCAGGGAGAAGACCTGGTTCTTGATCGCTCCGCCGCTGTCGCGGTTCTGCTTGGCGTCGAGGGCCTGGATGTTCTCGTTGGTGTTGTTGCCGCCGATCTGCAGTTCGACGACGTGGTCCATCTGGCAGGACTGGCCACCCACCTTGGGGAAGATCGAGTCGCCGCCGGCGGCGTTCCAGAGGGCGTCGGCCTCCTTGCTTTGCCAGCCCACGGCCTGCAGCCAGCGGCTGCGCAGGTCGTCGGTGTCGGCGCGCTCCTGCCACAGCACGGCCTTCGTGCGTCCGTCCACATTGAGCGTGGCCTGCAGGCCCTTGCCTTCCATGGCCTTGTAGACGGCCAGCGCGTTCGGACCCTTGGTGCCGGGCACGAAGAGCTTGTCCACGATGAAGGATTCCTGGCGCGCCGTTGTGCCCGCCGTGTCCTTGCGCTCGAAGGCGCCCTCCGGTGCCACGTTGTGATCGCCCATCTGGACGGAGGGTTCTTTTGCGGAGGTGGGCGCCGCGCCGCCGTCGTCCAGCTGGCGCGCCGCGCGGGCGAGCGTGGGCTTGTGTGCCCGGCTGGTGGTGTCGACGTGCAGGCTCGACATCACGGCATCTGCCATCCGGTCCGCCTCGCCCTCCAGTCTTCGATACTCCGGACCCTGATCCATCAGCGCCGCCGTGCCGGCGCGCTGCAAGCCCTCCTGCTGGATCGTGTGGGCGAGCTCGTGGGCGAGCAGGTGCTGGCCGCTGTCGGTGCCGGGCTGGTATTGGCCCCTGCCGAAGACCACGTGTTGCCCCACCGTGTAGGCGTGCGCATTCACGTCTGCGGCGGACTGTGCGGCGCCGGCATCGTCGTGCACGCGCACCTGGCCGAAGTCGCGCTCGAAGCGGCTCTCCATGAAGCTGCGCGTCACCGGCTCCAGCGGCCGGCCCGGCGAGCCGAGAGTCTGCTCCACCGAAGCGGGGACCGCCTCGTGCGCGCCGCTGCCGGCATGGGTGCCTCGCCGCTGCAGGCCCAGGCGCCGGGCTCCGCAGGCCTCGCATTCGCCGCTGGCACTGCTGCCGCCTTCGCCGCCGCAGGCACAGCGGCGCTGCAGCATCAGGCGCCGCGCCGGCGCGTGCGTCGCCGGAGCTGGCGGCTCCAGCACCGATGCAGCTTGGCGCTCGCTCACGGTGCGTCTCCTGTCGCTTCGCTGTCCTGCTGGCGCAGGCTGCGTGCGATCACGCGTGCGAGACGGCGGCCGATCACTTCGGGCCGCTCGGTGGGTGACATGCTCAGCGTGCCGCCGTCGATGCGTGCCTGCTGCCGTGACTTGACGAAGGCGCCGCCAGTGTTGTGCGCGAGCAGCACACCGAGTTCACGGCACAGCGCCTCGCCAATGCGCTGTGCCTGGGCCGGCGAGGCGCCAGGCAGGCTCAGGGTGCCGATGCGGAGTTGCAGCGGCGCCTGCTGCCGCGCATCACGTGGGGGGCGAACGGGCGCGGCCATCAGGTCACCAGTCCGCCACGTCGTTGCGCGGCATGGGTTTTTCGAGCCGCGCGTATTCGGCTTCGGCAGCGCTCAGCAGGTGGCTCATGCGCACGGGCTGGGACTCGCCCGCAGCGAGGAAGGCGGCGTTCAGGGCGAGGGCGCGGATGTGGCCGCCGGAGAGGTTCAGCCGGGCTAGGCGGTCAAGATCAAGGTCCTCGCGCGGCATGCCGGGCGGGAACACGCGCTCCCAGATGCGGCGGCGCGCGGCGGCGTCGGGGAAAGGGAAGTGGACGATGAAGCGCAGCCGGCGCAGGAAGGCCGTGTCCATCGATTGCTTCATGTTGGTGGTGAGGATCGCCAGGCCGCGGTAGGTCTCGACGCGCTGCAGCAGGTAGGCGACCTCCATGTTCGCGTGCCGGTCCAGGCTGTCGCGCACCTCGGAACGCGCGCCGAACAGCGCATCGGCCTCGTCGAAGAGCAGCACCGCGCCGCCGGCTTCGGCCGCGTCGAACACGTGGCGCAGGTTCTTCTGCGTCTCGCCGACGTACTTGCTCACCATCGCCGAGAGGTCGATGCGGTACAGGTCCAGCTGCAGCGCACTGGCCAGCACCTCGGCCGCGAGCGTCTTGCCCGTGCCGCTCGGCCCGCTGAACAGGGCCGCGATGCCGAGGCCGCGGCCGCCCTTGGCGTCAAAGCCCCAGTCGCGGTAGACGCGGTGGCGCTGGCGCACGTGCAGGGCCATGGTGCGCAGCATTTCGGCCTGCGCTGCGGGGAGCACGAGGTCGTCCCAATCCACCTGAGCATCGATGCGCTGCGCCAGTGCGTCGAGCGCACCGCGGGTGCGTTCGCGGCAGGCATCCCACAAGCGCGCGGGCAGGCCAATGGCCCCGGGCTCGACGACCTGCGCAACGACCTGGCGCATCGCCTCTCTTGAGAGCGGGAACTGCGCAGCGAGCGGCTCCAGCTGGGCCATCGTGTCCGCATCGTGCGGCCCGAAGGAGGCGAGCGCAGCCTGCCATTGCGCCAGGCCCGAGGCCGCGGCGAGCGGCAAGGCGCAGCGCAGGCGCGCGCGGCGCAGGGGCGGCGTCGCACCGGCCGTGAATAGCAGGCCGAGCACGCCGTCCAGGAAATGTGCGGCGCGAGCCGTCGAGAGGGCATCGCCTTCCTCGCATTCGACCAGCAGCGCGCCGTTCACGAGCAGGGCCTCACGCTCCCACAGCCGGGCCAGCGCTTCGCGCTCGGCAGCATTCGCGGGCAGGTCGCGCGCGTCGAGCCGGTGCAGGTACAGGCCCAGGGCCGCGCAGGTGGCGCCGGCCACGCGTTCGGCTTCGTCGACGGAGAGTTCTCCGAGATCGGCGAGCACGCAATCGTCGGCGCGCGCGGCCAGGCTCCAGGCGGCCGCGATGCGGCGGCTGGCTTCATCGGGCGTCTGATCGCCGGGCGTGCATGGCCGCACCAGGCCTTCGAGCCGCGGGTCGAGGAAGGAGCGTTCGACAAGGACGTTGAGAATCCGCTCGTCGACGCTCAGCCGCGCTTCGGCCACGCCCAGGCCCGGCGCGACATCGACGAGACGCCAGCGCCGTAGCCGCGAATCAGGCGCCAGTGCCGAAGCGTCACCATCGGCGAACAGCGCGCAGGCCAGGCCATGGGTCGGCCAGGCGCGCGCAGGGTCGCCATGGGCTTGGGCGCAAGCCCGCGCCACATCGCCGTCCCACTCGGTGCCGGCGCATAGGGCCAGCGTGGCGACTTCCACATCGTTGAGGCCGAAGCGTTCAGCCACGCGTTCGAGCGGCGGCGGCGCGAGCGCGCGCAGCGTCGCACGCGCCTCGCGGCCGGCCGGCGGGGCATCGGTGCGGGCCGCCACCACCGCGGCCAGCTCGCGCAGCAGCGGACGCCAGGCGCGCAGGCCGGCGCTGGGCAGGGGAGAGACATGGGCGCGGCGGCTCACAGCGTCACCTGCGGCTGGGTGTAGACGCCGTTGGCATTGGCGATGAGCGGGCTCTCGACGCCATCGACCTGCACGCGAACCAGGTAGGCGCCGGTCTTGACGCCCGAGACGGGCACGTCGAGGCTCCGGGTCTCCACCGCAGGGTCGATGACACCGTTGCCGGCCGGGGCGCCGAAACTGTAGGCGTAGGGTGGGCGCTCCGGCGGTGCGCCGATTTCGTTGAGCAGCAGGTTGACGCGCTGGTCCTTGCCGATCGGGATGTCGCTCGTCACGCGCACGGCCGCGCCGTTCTTCGCGGCCTGCAGGGTGGGTGCGATCAGGAAGGGCAGCAGGTTGGATTCGACCGCGCCGTGCGCCACGGGCGGCGTTCCCATCGCGTCGGGCACGACGAGCTGCAGACCCGCTACGCCCGGGTGCAGGCCGGCCGGCCACGCCGGCCCCGGCGGCTGCAGCAGCGTGAAGCGCAGCAACTCCGGCCCGCGCGAGACGACGCCCGCTGTCAGGTCGATGCCGTTGGCTTGCAGCAGTGCCGTCGGCGCGTCGAGATTCGCGCCATAGACGCGCACGGTCGAGCCGGAGGTGATGGCGGCGTTCGGGTCGGCGGCGTTTTCGATCCGGTCGATGCGCGGTTGGCGGAAAGTGCGCGCGTAGAGGTTGCGACCGCGCACCGGCAGCGGCCGGCGCGTGGGCAGGGCGGACTGCATCAGCACTACGCTGACGAGATAGGCGACGCTGGGCCGGTAGTTGCTCTGGAAGGCCGACCACAGGCGCACGATCTCCTCGGTGGACATCGGCAGCGGCGTGATGCGCAGGCCCTCGGACTGATCGGCGAGGCCGCAGAACTGGATGTCCTTGGGCAGCTTTGTGCCCGCGGCCAGCGCGTTGCGGATCTCGTCGCGGCCAAGGCCGGGCGTGTCGTGCAGCACCTGCATCGCGCCGCCCAGCAGCACCTCGGCGTCGTAATCGACGGCGCCGTAGGTCGTCAGCAGGTAGTAGAGATCCAGGCCGAGAACCGGGTTGTCGATGCGCTCGCCGCGCGCATCGCGGCTGGGCAGGCCGAGGTTGGCCCAGCCTGGGTTGCGCGCGACGTTGTAGAGGAAAAGATTGAGCTGCGAGTGCGCGCTAGTGCCCTGCACCGTGACGCGATCCGGCGCGCCCACGCTGACCACCGCGTCGCCGCTGGCCGCGCCCTGCAGGGCATCGCCGAGCTTCATCGCTGTCATGCCGGTTTGCAGCAGGTCGCGCAGCACGGCGGAAACCGCGGCGATGGCGAGCGGTCCGCTCATGCCGGCTCCCCGCGCCGGCGGCGCAGCAGTTCGTCGAGGCCCGTGGGCGTACGCGCGGGCGCAGCCACGGCATGCTGAGCCACTGGCGCCGCTGCCGGCGTGAAGCCGCGGACCTCGATGCGGTCGATGTGTATTTCAATCGGCGCCGGCGCAGCGGCGGCTTGCCGTTCGGCGGCGCGAGCCTCGCGCAATCCTGTGCTGCGTTCGCTTGCCGCAAGCGTCTGTGCCTGCGCTACTGCCGCGTGCTCCGCAGGCCATCGCGCGGGTGCGGCGTCGAGCCGTTCGATCGGACCCAGCGTCGGCGCTGATGCAGCTTCCGGGCGGGTGCCGGCCGCCTGTGCGCTGGCGCTCTCCGGCATGTGGGCATCGCGCGTCGCGGGGCCGAGCGCGGGAGCTTCGTGACGGTCCGCAGGCCGGCTGGCCAGAAGAGGCACCTGCGGCTGAGGCTCGCCTTGTGGCGCGCCCGGGCTCTGCAGATCGACGGCGGCGGCGGTGCCCCTCGGCTCGTGCACCAGCGAGGCCAGGTCTCCGAGCGCAGGGGGCTGGCTCGCCGCGGGCATCGGCGCGCGCGGCGCCGGTCGCGCGCGCGCTGGCGCTGCACCGCGCGCAGGCCGCTCCGGTGCTTGCATCACTTCTGCGCTGGATGGGGACGGGGAGCCCGCGTCGACTTCGACCCAGGCCTCGACTTCGCGCAGCGCTGCCTGCTCGTGCAGATCACCGGCTGCGCCGGGTTCGAAGCGCGATGCGATGCGCGGTTCGAGCTTCGGTGCAAGGGGGGGCTGCACCGCCTGTGCCGCGAGGCGGTCAAAGTAGTTCGGCGCGATGCCCCCGGCCGAGGTGGAGGCGGGGGCGCGCGGCGGGTCCTTGGGGGTACTGGACATCGGGCTCATGGCGTGGGTCCGTCGCCCTCAGGCATCGGCCAGGTCGAGATAGGCGCGCCGCCGTGCGGGGGAGAGCGCGAACACATCGGTTTCCGTCCAGCCGTAGCGCTGCGCGAGCAAGTGCACGTCGAGCAGCAGGCGCCGGGCCCAGGCGTCGAGCTCGCGGGCGAGGAAGGCCGCGATGTCGAAGCCCGCCTCCCAGGCATGGCCGCAAGCGGGGCAGCTCAAGGCCACGGTGGGGGCCGCCTGCGGGTCAGCCTCGGCCAGCGCTTGTGCGACGCGCGTGACGAGCTCTTCGGGCAAGTCGCTCGGCGTGATCGGCGCTTCTCCCAGGCGTGCGTCGACCACGCAGGCTTCAATCAGGGCAGTGCGTGCACGCGCCATATCGGCCGCGCTTGCGACGCGGGCAATGTCCAGCGCCGTGGGCAGGCGAAAGCGCACGGCGAATCCTGCGTGGGCCAATTGCAGTTCAGCGGGCGCGTGGCCGGCAGGGGCCGCGCGCAGGTCGGCGAGGTGGAAGCCGAGTTCGAGCCGCTCTGCGCAGGCGGGGCAGTTGCTCGTGCAGGCAAGCGAGCCGCCGAACAAGGCTTCGCGCAGGTCGAGCAGCAGCGCGTCGCGCCGGCCCGGGCTCAGCGCAGCCAGGCTGGCCGCCTCGGCCTCGGGGCAGGCCGCGCGCAGCAGGTGCAGGGCCGCGAGCGCCGAGGGCTGCCCTGCGCATGTTTCCCAGACCTGCAGCCATCGTGAGACTTCGGTGTCGGCCATCGCGATCTGCTCCGGTTCGGGCGCGCGCTCAGGTGGTGAGCGTCGGCTCCTGGGGTTCCTGGACCTGGTCGTCGATGATCCAGCCTTCGTTCTCGATCTTGATGCGCTCGATGGCGACGGCGTTGGCGTTCGCATCCAGATCGGGCAGCGCCTGGAACTCGGAAACCCAGCAGCGGAAGAGCTTGTAGGTGATGGCCACCTGGCCCGCTTCGTTGTAGAGCTCCAGCATGATGTCCTTGCGGAAATCCTTGAGCGAGACCTCGGCGCCGAGCCCGTTGCCGTGGCTCCAGACCTTGTTGGCCCAGCTCGTGAATTCCTTGTCGTGCGTGACGCCGCGCTCGATGGTGATGGCGTCGTACTCGGTGCGGCCCGGCGATTTGCGGCTGGAGCTGGGGTCGCCGCCATCGCGGTGCTTGACCACTTCGGTCGTCCGCTTGAGGGTGCCGATCTTGCTCACGCCGGCCACGTAGCGGCCGTCCCACTTGAGCCGGAACTTGAAGTTCTTGTAGGGGTCGAAGCGATTTGGATTCACGCTGAATTGCGCCATGTCGGTCTCCCGGGTGGATTCGAAAGGCTCAGGTCTGGATCTGGCCGGCCAGTTGCTGGATCTGGATGACGACGAACTCGGCCGGCTTCAGCGGCGCGAAGGCCACATAGATGTTCACGATGCCGTGGTCGATGTCGGTCTGCGTCGTGGTCTGGCTGTCGCACTTGACGACGTAGGCGTCCGTCGGCGTCTTGCCCTGGAAGGCGCCCTGGCGGAACAGGTCATGCATGAAGGAGCCGACGTTGAGCCGGATCTGCGCCCACAGCGATTCGTCGTTGGGCTCGAACACCACCCACTTGGTGCCGCGGAACAGGCTCTCCTCGATGTAGAGCGCGGTGCGCCGCACGGGCACATACTTCCATTCGCTGCCCTCGTCGTCGGAGCCCACGAGCGTGCGGCTGCCCCAAGACACGTTGCCGTAGACCGGGAAGTTGCGCAGCGCGTTCAGGCCGAGTTGGTTGATCACGCCGTTCTCAAGATCGGTGAGGCCGTAGGCCTGGCCCTGCACGCCAGTCAGCGTGGCCTCGACGCCGGCCGGCGCCTTCCACACGCCGCGCGTGGCGTCGATGCGCGCCATCACGCCGGCCATCACGCCGCAGGGCGCGTAGGTGCGCAGCTTGTACTTGGCCAGCGCGTCGGGCAGGCGCAGGCGCGGAAAGTAGGCGGCAGCGTTGGCGTCATGCACGGTGAGCCCGCTCGACTTCCAGCCGACGGCGCTTTCGAGATCGCCGATGTTGGGCGGCGGATCGACAAGCAGGAAGGCGCGCCGCCGCTGGCAGAAGGTCAGCGCCTTGGCGTAGATCGCGTTCGGGTCGACCGTGGTGTCCGGCGCATTCGGGTTGCCGGGCAGCGAACGGGTGGCGTCGGGGATGCATAGCAGGTTGAACAGATCGACGCGATCCAGCGCGTAGAGGCCGGTGAAGGCGGCCTCGTCGCCGATCAGATCGTCGGTCTGCGGCAGCTTGACGCCATCCACGCCGGCCACCGCGGCCGCTGCCTGGCTCTGCGCGGCGGACTTCTTGCCCATGCCGAGCCAGAAGTGGCCGACGTTGCAGTCAGCGCCGCTGAGGCCGAGCTTGGACAGCAGCGAGCTGCCGCTGGTCGGCGCGGCGAAATCCAGCACCGCGTCGAAGCCGGCGCCAGGCACCTGCGTCGGGTCGAAGTCCGCGTACAGGCGTAGGCCGTCGCCGTTGGCGTTGACCACGCAGCGCATGGCGGCGCCGGGCTCCACGGTCTGCAGCGCTGCGTTGATCTTGCGCTCGACCAGGCGCGCGAGGCCGAGCATTGAGGTGGGCGCAGTTTCGCCCGCCGCGACGATCACGGCGTCGACGCCATCCTTGAGCGAGGGCAGCAGCTTGACCATGACCTTGACGGCGAAGTCCTTGCTCGCGTCCAGCGTTAGCGGCAGGGTGATCTTGGCGCCCGCCGTGCCCGTCTGGGCCGGCCGCGAGTTGACGTCGTCGGGGCCGACGACGGCCTGGACCATGCTCGATCCGTTGTCCGGGTCGTTCAGTACCTTGACGCAGTAGTTCGCCGAAGCCGAGTCCGCGCTCAGATTGCTGAACAGCTCCTGCGCCTGTGTCGTGCGGTCGGTGATCGTCAGGTTGAACGACGAGGTGTCCGACACGCCGCCGTAGTCGACGTCGATCACCACGCGGTTGGCCCAAGCGCCCTTACTCAAGGCCGTGAGCTTGAGTGCGAGCTTGGCGCCGGCCGTGACGGCCGCATGCAGATTGAGCGTAGCCGCGACCGCATCGTTCTTGGGCACGCGCACGACATAGGCCTGGCTGCCGCCGTTGTCGTAGAACTGGCTGACGGCATAGCTCAGCTCGCTGTCGGGCGCGAGGCCGCCGTAGGCACGCTCGAAGTCGGCAAAGCTGAGGATGCGTTGCGCACGGTTGTCGATGCCGCGCGCCGTGTAGCCGACGAAGGCGGTGATCGACGTGGCAACGCCGGTGATGGTGTGGACAGGGCTTGTCAGCTCCTGGATGTAGACGCCGGGATAGCTCAGGACCGCGGACATGGCGTTCCTCCATTCCACAAGGTTGATTGAGGCAAAAACGCTGCGACAGCCTCGGACTGCAAGGCGAGGTGATAGTCGCTTCAATCGCCTGGAGGGCCATCACCAAGGTTGTGGAAGGAGCGTGAGACAAGGGAGTGGCCTGGGTCAAGAATCGCACCGTTCGCTGTTCCGGCCTTGCCGGTTCTGTCCATGAATCTCAACCAGGAAGATGGAACATGACGACGAAGAAGACCGCCAAGACCGTGCCAGCCCACGGTGCTCCCGCAGAGTGGACCGTCATGGTCTATCTGGCGGGCGACAACTCGCTCTCGTCGGCGGCGCCTGCCGACCTGGCGGAGATGAAGCAGGTGGGCTCCAGCGAGCAGCTGCATGTGCTGGCCCAGGTGGACCGGGCCGGCAGCAAGAGCAGCACCACACGCTACCGCTTGCGCAAGGGCACGACGCTTGCAGCGGACGCCCTGGAAAAGCTCGGCGAAACCGACGATGGCGATCCCGCCGTGCTGGTGGACTTTCTGCAGTGGGGCGTGAAGAACTATCCCGCGGCACACCACCTGGTGGTGATCTGGAACCACGGCGCAGGCTGGGACGATTCCGATGTCTACCAAGGCTCTGCGCTCGGCGGCGCTGCACCGCCGGTGGCGCGCAAGGGCAGGATCGTCAGCGCGGGCCGGCCGGTCGCGGGCAAGAAGGTGCCGGTGGGCCAGGCCCGCGCGGCGGTGAAGCGCGCCAGCCGGGCCCTGTTCTCCACCACGGTGGCGAAGATGGTCAAGATGCGCGCCATTGCCTTTGACGATCAGGCCCAGGACTATCTGGACAACATCGAGCTGAAGAACGCGCTGGCCGCGATGACGAAAAGCCTGGGCAGCAAGATCGACATCGTGGGCTTCGACGCCTGCCTGATGAGCATGGCGGAGGTGTCCTACCAGATCAGGAACTGCGCCCTCTACACGGTCGGATCGCAGGAAGAGGAACCCGGCGACGGCTGGCCCTACGCGGCCGTGCTGTCGGTCCTGGACAAGAGGCCGCAGACCTCGCCCGAGGACCTGTCCAAGGCCATCGTGCAGGCCTATGTTGCTTCGTACGCCGCCGGCTCAGGCGTGACGCAGTCCGCCGTGGATCTCGTGCAGATCGGCGGCGTAGAGAAGCAGGTCAGCCTCCTCGGCAAGGCCCTGACACCGTGCCTGGATGATCCGGTGCTGCGCGCGGCGATCTCGGCCGTCCGCGGGCAGGCGCAGAGCTACACGGCGCCCTACGACGAGTATGTCGATCTGGTGGACCTGTGCATCGGCTTGTCCGCCCGCGTTGCCAACGCTGCCGTCAAGCGTGCCTGCCAGGCCGTGCAGACTGCCGTGCAGAAGGCGGTGATCGCCTCGGCCTTCAAGGGCGGCAGCGTGGCCCACTCGCATGGCACGTCGATCTACTTCCCCCGCCGGCCGGTATGCAGCCTGTACCGCACGCTGGACTTCGCGAAGGGTAACGACTGGGTGGGCTTCATCAACAAGTTCGTCACGCCGGGCACGCGCGACTGGTGAGCGGCGAGCGTGCCGCTCCGCTGCACTCAGGGCGCGCTCTTCACGCGCCAGCGGTCATCGACCTTGCACAGCGTCCAGACACTTGCCTTGTCGGCCATCTGGCGCGAGCGCAGGGTGAAGCGCATACGCTTGCAGACGCCGTCAGCACCCGGGATGCGTTTCAATTCGAGGAACTTGCCGCCCGCGCCCGTGGCCGGGTTGCTCCAGGTGGTTTCCTGGGCCGGCCCTTGCTCTTCCAGGGAGAGCTTGGCGCTGTCGAGGAAGAGCTTGAGATCCTCTTCATCAAAGGACTCCGCCGGCGTGTTCTTGAGGATGGACACCCAGCCGGCGGCCGATGCGAGCGGCGCGGCGGCGCACAGGGCTGCGCCGAGAATCCAGGTTGGCAGCGATTTCTTGTTCATGAAGATCACTCCAGGCAGAGAGCGCCGACGCTAACGGACTCAGGCCGACGCAGCCGCGATCTGGCGCAAGGCCTGCTCGAAGACCTCCGGCGGCTGGCCTCCCGAGATCAGATGCCGCTCGTTGATGATGACGGCGGGCACCGAGTGGACGCCGTGCGATTGATAAAAGGCCTCGGCCTCGCGCACTTCGTCAGCGTACTGGCCGCTCTCCAGCACGGCGCGCGCCGCATCGGCGTCCAGGCCCACGGCTGCGGCGCGTTCGATCAGCAGTGCATGGCTGCTCGGGTCCTGGCCATCGCTGAAGTAGGCCGCCAGCAGCGCGAGCTTCAGATCGCGTTGATGGTGGCCGCCCTGCAGGCCGGCCCAATGCAGGAGGCGGTGCGCATCGAAGGTGTTGTAGATGCGGCTGCGCGCGCCCTGCACGAAATCAAAGCCCACCGCCGCGCCACGCTGGCGGATCGCCGCACGGTTGGCCTCCAGCTGCGCAAGCGGCATGCCGTACTTGCGGCCCAGGTGCTCGTTGATGTCCTCACCCTCGGGCTCCATGCCCGGGTTCAGCTCGAAGGGTTGGAAATGCAGATCCACCTTCAGCTCGGGCAGGCGCTCCAGCGCCTGTTCCAGAGACTTGAGGCCGATGGCGCACCAGGGGCAGGAAACGTCGGAGACGAAATCGATCTTCATGCTCGCAATTTAGCGGACTTGGCAAAGGCTTGCTGGAGAAGGGTTTGCGCCCTGTCTGGCGCGTCAAACCCTCTGATAGCATGCCCCCGAAATTCCCGGCGCAGGCAAGAAACAACCGGAGAATCGGGGAGGGAAATTGAACATAGCGCAACGCGCTGCGGCGCTCTTCGTCTCGGCGTTTGTGGCCTGGACCACGCCGGGGTCGCAAGCGCAGGCGGCGACCGAAGCGCCCGGCTACACGGTCGAGCCGGCCCCGGCTTGGGTCGTGCCCGCGGTCGAGAGCTCGACGGCGCAGCCCTATCGAGCTGGCATGCACTATCGGGTGATCGACCAGCAGCTGCGGATCGAAGGCCGATCGCAGCTGGACTACACGCACCTCGTGCGCGTTGCCGACGATGCCGCCGGCTTGGCCACGGCCTCTCAGATCGAGATCGAGTTCGACCCGAGCTACCAGTCGCTGGCGCTGCATCACCTTGAAGTGACCAGGGACGGCAAACACTCCGACCGACTGACGGGGCGCAAGTTCCAGGTGCTGCAGCGCGAGACCCAGCTTGAGCGCAACATCTACGATGGCCGCGCGACGCTGTCGGTCGTGCTCGACGACGTGCGAGTTGGCGACCAGATCGATATTGCCTACACCATCCGCGGTGCCAACCCGGTCTTCGACGGGAAGTTCGTCTTCACCACCTGGATGACTTCGCAGCGCGGGCCGGTGACGCTATATCAGATGCGCTTGCTCGCGCCCGTGGATCGGCAGATCGAGCTGCGCACCGGTTCGCCAGACATGGCGGTGCGTTCCTCCATCGCCCACGGCCTGCGCGAGACGGTGGTCCGTCGCGATGCGGTGCAGCAGCTGGATGTCGAGCCGGGCGCGCCGTATTCGGCGCTGCTCGAACAGCAGGTGCAGTTCAGCGAATTCGCTGACTGGGCCGCGGTCTCGCGTTGGGCCGAGGGCGTGTTTGCTCAAGGGAATGGCGGCGATGCGGTCGAGCGCAAGGCCGAGGAAATCCGGAAGGGCTCGCCCGGCCGCAGCGAACGCCTGCTGGCCGCGCTTCGCTTCGTCCAGCGCGATATCCGCTACTTCGGCAACGAGTTCGGCGTGAGTTCGCACCGCCCGGAGGCGCCGGATCGGGTGCTGGAGCGGCGCTTCGGCGATTGCAAGGACAAGGTGACGCTGCTGATCGCGCTGCTGCGTCGGCTCGACATCCCGGCGCAGCCCGTGCTCGTCTCCACCTTCCAGCGCGGCGGCATTGACCGGCTGCTGCCCAGCCCGCTGGCCTTCAATCACGTGATCGCGCGGGTCGATCTCGACGGCGCCAGCTACTGGCTCGACGGGACGCGCACGCACCAGAGCGGACCCTTGTCCGCCCGACAGTCTGAGGGCTATGGCCGCGGGCTGGTGGTGGCGCCGGCCACCCAGGCCTTGGCCGACTTGCCGCCGGCCTATGACAGCGAACAGGTCGGGGTCAACGACACCATTCGCGTCGAACGCTTCGTGGCAGATCCGGTGCTGGTGTCGCGCATCACCTACCGTGGCGACCTCGCGGAAGCCTACCGCCAGCTGTTGACCAGCCGCAGCCTGCAGGAGATCGGCAACGACCTGGCCAGCCCTTACATGAAGGTCTATCCCGGGCTTCGCACGCGCTCGCCGCCTCGCGTTGAGGAGGCGGCCGACGATGGCTCGATCACCTTCGTGCAGGAGTTCTACATCCCAGCTTTCTGGCGGTTCCCGGAGCAAAAGCAGCTGGTGGCGGACATCGTGGAGTGGGCGGCGCTTGATGCACTGAGCTTCCCTCGTTCGGATCGGCGGCGTGCGCCGCTGGCCTTCAGCCGGCCTGGCAAGTACCGGCACACGATCACGGTGCAATTCCCGGAAGACGTGTTTGCGCAGCCGACGTCCGAGCACTTCGAGGACGGCGACTCGCACCTGGTCCTGAAGACCTTGCTGGAAGGAGATCTGCGACGTACGAGCTATACCGCCGAGGTCCGATTCGGAGCGGACGAGGTCGAGCCCGAAGACTGGACGGCCTTCAGCGCCAAGGTGGCACAACTGCGGCGCAAACTGTCCCTCACCACCGGCGCGCCTTCGTTCCCCATCGAGCGCATTGACGAGCTGAACCGCGAGCTGCGAGCGGCCGAGTACTCGGTCCGCAGCAAGCGGCTACAGCTGGGCTCCGATGAACAGGTGCAGGCGCTGTACAAGTCGATCTCGCTCACCGCACGCATCGACGGCGGCCGGCTGCCGCCCGCCTTGCTGGCCGAGGCCTACGGCGCGCGAGGCATCGCCTACGAGCGTCTGGGCCGGCAGGAAGACGCCTCGAACGACTTCGACAAGGCGCTGGCGCTAGCGCCGGATGCCGATGACGCCGTGAACGCAGCGGCAGCCCATTCGTTCAGGGTGCTCGACCTCGACCGCACCTTGGAGCGCGCCAACCGCGTGCTCAAGCACAGTCCGCGCGACGACGTCGCGCTGCAGTTCCGTGCGCTGGCCCACTATTTCAGGGGCGAGTCGGCGCCTTGCGAGGCCGATCTGCTGGAGCTGCTGAAGCAGGGCAATGCGGTGCGCCGCGGCTACCCGATGGTGTGGCTCACATTGGCCATGCGGCAGACAGGCAAGGATGCGGCGGCACTGGAGAAGCGCTATCCCCCGACTCTGTGGCCGAGCGAATGGCCCCGCCCACTCGTGGATCTGATGTTCGGCAAGACCACACCGGAGGCCGTGATCCAGGCCGCCGGTACGCAAAAGCAGTCGGCGCGATCCTTGGGCGAGTCCTATTTCTTCATCGGCGAGATGTACCGTGCTTCGGGAGACCCGGTGCGGGCCGCCGAGTACTGGAAGAAGTCTCTCGACACGGGTGAATCCGGGCGCATCGAGTTCACGGCAGCCCGCCTTCGCCTGGACAAGGTCGGCCAGCCGTGACGGCCTCCCAGACTCCCGACAGCATCGCGCGCGGCCTCCCGCAGGCGCGATCCTTTTCCGTCAACTTCGCCACTTCACACACACTGGATCCGTGACATGTCGCACCCTGCCCGCCTTCTCGTCTCCTGCCTGTTCTTGCTGAGCTTTGCCACCCAGGCGACCCAGCGCGGAATCACCGAAAAGGGTGACGAGGTGCTGCTGGAGGACGACGGCACCTGGCACTACCTGAAGGCGCCTCCGGAGGGCGCTGCCAGCAGCCCGGTGAGCGTGAACGCAAGCCGCTTCACGCGAGCGAAGGAGGCCAGCTTCACGGTGCGCAGTTCGCGCAACAACGCGGTCGTGTACATCAACCCGAAGAAGTGGACCTTCTCGAAGTCGGCAAAGAACGGCGCCTCCGAATACACGTTCCAGTCCACGGACGGCGACCTCTACGGCATGCTCATCACGGAGAGGATCTCGATGCCGCTGGATATCCTGGGTGCCGCCGCGCTGAACAATATGCGCAAGGTCGCGCCCGACGCGGAGCTGCTCAAGCAGGAGTACCGCTACGTCAACGACCGCAAGATGCTCTACATGCGGGTCGGCGCGACGATGCAGGGCATGAAGCTGGTCTATGCGGGCTACTACTATTCGGACGAAGGCGGCACCACGCAGCTGGTAGCCTACACGTCGCAAAACCTGGCGCAACAGCGCACGGCCGCGGCCGAGGAGTTCCTTGGCGGTCTCCTGCCTATGCCAGTGCAGGCGGCGGCCGATCCCAAGCCTTGATCGGTCGCCGATCAGCACTGCATAAGGCGCCAGATCGAGATTCCCGCCCAACAGCACGACACCTGCGCGCCAAGGCTGCCCGCGCTCTCGGCATTTCAATGCGGCGCTTCAAACCCGTCGCGGATGGCCGCCGCCAGCACGTCAAGGTGGATGTCCTTCAAGGCCTTGAACTTGATGCAATACCCAGTCACGCTGGCCTTGCCGATGGTCTTGCCATAGGTTCTGGCCAGGTAGGTCTTGTCCTCGATGCCCAGGATGTAGACAGAGAGGCCGCCGGTGTTCGGGCTGAGGCCGACCTGATAGAACTCCCGCGTCTTGCCGTCGGCGTATTGGATGGTGTGCAGGCCGTACCCCATGTTGGGATTGGAGACCGTCTTGCCCTCACCGTTCCTGCCGTCCAGGAACCACAGCTTGCATGCGGGAGCCATGTCCAGGATGAGGCGGTGCAAGGCCTGCATGTCGTTGCGCCTGGGTTCGGTCTGACTGGCCATCAGCGCGTCGATCTGTTCCTGCACGTCCATGGCCGATATCCCTCCTTGCGCGAAGCGTCGGCGACAATCGCCGCATGACAGAACCCGACCCGCCACCGACGCCGGCGCAGCCACGCAATCCGTTGCACGGCCTGACGCTGGAAGCCATCGTGACGGCGCTCAGTGAGGAGTATGGCTGGGAGGGCCTGGACGAGCGCATCCCGCTGCGCTGCTTCGCCTTCGATCCGAGCGTCAAGTCGAGCCTGAAGTTCCTGCGCAAGACGCCGTGGGCGCGCGAGAAGGTCGAAGGGCTCTATCTGTTCATGCTGCGCGAGCGCAAGCGCAACGAGCGCCACTGAGCTTCAGCCGCGCCGATCCCCGCCATAGATCGGCCCGAAGCGCCACGCCAGTCCCAGCGCCAGGAGCAAGGCGCCAGCGCCGGCAGCAGCCATCTGCGGCAGCGAGCGCAGGTCCAGCTGTGCCACATGCAAGAGCAGCAGGTAGCCGGCGCAGAGATTGGCCGCACCCCAGCCCACGTTGAGGTAGGCCGAAGACTCACCGCGCCCGCGCGGCCGGGCGAAAGGTGTCGGGAAGGCGCGGCCCGACATGCCTTGAATGAAGTGCGGCAGGCCGTTGGCCAGCAAGGCGCCGCCGAAGAAACAGCTCAGCAAATCCATCATCGATCTCCTTCAGGAACGGCCGACTCGGCGCCGGTGGGTGGCGGGCGGCTCGACGTCTTTTCAGCCACCCAGCGCGCCAGCCGCGGCCCAAAGGCGATGACGACGAACAGGCGCACGGTTTGCAGGCACATCACGAAGGGCAGGTCCACCGGGCTCGAAGCCGCGATGATCGCCACCGTGTCCATGCCGCCCGGGCTCATCGCCAGATAGGCGGTGAGCGCATCGACATGCGCGACGCGCGCCAGCACCCACGAGAGTGCAGCGCAGATCGCGATCAGCGTGGCGATCGATGCCAGGATGGCGGGCAGCGCGCCCAGCGAATGGCGAAAGGCTTCGCGCGTGAAACGCAGGCCGATGGTCCAGCCCACCAGGGCATAGGTCACGATCAGCAGCAGAGGCGGAAGTTCGATGCGCAGCCAGCCGGCGAGGTGCAGCGCAGCCGCGGCAAAGGCCGGCAGCAGCAGGGCGCCGGCGTGCACGCGCAGGCGCAGGCCCAGCCAGGCTGCGGCGCCCAGCACGGCCAGCGTTTCGGCGCAGGCCGTGATGTCCACCGGCGCCAGCACCGCAGGCAGGGGCCGTGCCACGCTGCCCAGGTGCAGCATGAAGTGCGCGATGCCGGCGGCGAACAGGGCCACGCAGATCACGCGCAGGTACTGCATGAAGGCGACGAGGCGCGCGTCGGCGCCCCAGGCTTCGGCCATCACCACCATCGCGGTGGCGGCGCCCGGCGTTACGCCCCAGATGGCCGTTGTGCCGGGTAGCGCGTGCGAGCGGCTCAGGCCCACGCCCAGCGCGCTGCTGGCAGCCAGCGTCGCCAGAATGGTCGCGAGAAAAAGCCACCAGTGGGCGAGAAAAGTCTGCGCGATCTGCGCGGTGATCGTCGTTGCGATCATGCCGCCGATCAAGGCCTGCGCGGCCACGTAGCCGGACGGACCCACACGCACGCTGGCACCGTGCGTGCCCAGCGCGATGCCTGCAAACATCGGCCCCAGCAGCCAGGCCGCGGGCAGGTGCAGCACCAGCAAGGCGACCGCGATGGCGAGCGAGAGCGTTGCGAGCAGCGCCCACTGCGCAGCACGCGGCCATGGGTGGAGGGTCGGAGGCACGCCCGGCGCTGCTCAGGCCAGCTGGAGGTCTGCCGCCTTCACGACACGGCCGAGGCGCGGGAAGATGTTCTTGAACGCGAACTCATGCATCTCGGCCGACTGGCCGGTGGTCGCGTCCTCGACGAGCACCACGTCGTAGCTGTGCTCGTGGGCGCTGCGCGCGGTGGACTCGACGCCGATATTGGTGGCGATGCCGCCGATCACCACGGTGCGGATGCCGCGCCGGCGCAGCAGCAGGTCGAGGTCGGTGCCATGGAAGGATCCCCAGTGGCGCTTGGTGACGATCAGGTCGCCCTGGGCGGCGGGGTCGTCCGGGAACTCGGCAAAGTCTGGCGGCAGGGCGCCAGGCGCGAGCGTGGCATCGACCTTTCCCGGCGGGCCGCCAACGCCACCCAGGTCCACGCGCACGCGCACCACGGCTGCCTTGGCGGCGCGGAATAGATCGGCGAGCTCAATGCCGCGCGCAAAAACCTCGGCTCCCGAATAGGGGGCCCGCGGCAGGGCGAGAATGCCCTTCTGCAGATCGACAAGGATGAGCGCGGTGGTTTGGGCGTCGAGTTCCAGCATGATGGGGCTCCGTCTTGACGGGTCGTATGGATGGAATAGGCTGGGCATTCATGGAAACATGAGGATGTCCTCGCAAAATTATATGAGGATATCCTCGCAAATGTCAAAAGCACAGGAAACCGCGGCGGACGGTGCGCGTGCCCCGCAGCGCAAGCGGGGCGAACTGCGTGTGGCGGCGCTGCTCGAAGCGGCGGCGGCGGTGTTCGCCGAACGCGGCTATGCGGCGGCCACGATGACCGAGATTGCCGCGCGTGCGCAGGCGCCGATCGGCTCGCTCTACCAGTTCTTCCCGAGCAAGGAGGCGCTGGGCGCGGCGCTGATGCAGCGCTACCTCGCGCTTGCCGTGGCGGCGCTGGAGGCCATCGAGGCGCGGGCCGGGGCGCTGCCGGCCGAGGCGCTGGCCGATGCGCTGCTGCGCGTCTTCGCCGATCTCCGGGAGGAGCGCTCGGCGGCGGTCTCTATGCTCGATGCGGTGTCCGGCCTGCGCCAGACCGGCGCGAGCACCTTGCGCACCACCATGCTGGCGCATCTGGCGCGCATCCTGAAGGCGCGTCGTCCGCGGCTGGGCCCGGCGCGCCTGAACGCCATGGCGCTGACCGTGCTGCTGCAGCTCAAGGCTGCGGCGGCCATGGAGTCTTACACCGCCGATGCAAAGGAGACGACGGCGGCGCTGCGCGAACTGCGCACGATGTTGGCGCTGTATCTGGACGCGCCTTGAGGGGTGGGCTCAGCCATTGATCAATTCCGCGTAGCGCGCTAGGTCGATATTGCCGCCCGACAGCACCACGCCCACGCGCGAGCCGCGTACGTCGAGCTTGCCCGTCAGTACGGCCGCCAGCGCGAGGCAGCCGGTCGGCTCGGCCACCAGCTTCAGCTGTCGGGCCAGCCAGGCCATGGTCTGCATGAGTTCGGCGTCGCTGACTGTCAGGATGGCTTCGACATGGCCTTGCAGTACCGGGAAGACGTGCCGGCCGACACTGCGGCTCTGCGCTGCATCTGCAATCGTCTGCGGCGTGGCGATCTTCACGATGCGGCCCGCGGCCAGGCTTTGCTGCGCATCGTTGCCGGCCTCGGGTTCCACGCCGAAAAGGCGGCAGCCGGGGCTCAAATGCCTGGCCGCCACCGCGCAGCCCGACAGCAGGCCGCCGCCGCCGACCGGCGTGATCAGCAGGTCGAGCGGGTCGGCGTCTTCGATCAGCTCCTTGGCCAGCGTGCCCTGGCCGGCCATCACGTCGGGGTGGTCGAAGGGCGGGATCAGCGTCAGGCCGCGTTCTTGGGCAAGTGCGGCGGCCAGCTCCTGGCCATCCTGCGCGTAGCGGTCGAACAGCTGCACGTTCGCGCCATAGCCGCGCGTGGCGGCCAGCTTGATCTGCGGTGCATCGGCCGGCATCAGGATGGTGGTGGGCACGCCGAGCAACTGGCTCGCCAGCGCTACGGCCTGCGCGTGGTTGCCAGATGAAGCGGTGACCACACCGCGCTTTCGCTGCGCCTCGTCGAGCCGGGAGATGGCGTTGTAGGCGCCGCGAATCTTGAAGGCGCCGCCGCGTTGCAGCAGCTCGGGCTTGAAGACGATGCGGGCGCCGAGCTGCGCATCCAACGCGGCCGAGCGCAGCAGCGGCGTGCGGGTGGCAACGCCGTGCAGGCGTTCGTGCGCAGCGGCGATGTCGTCGAAGGTGATGGCGAGGTCTTCTTGCATGCCGGCATCTTGCGGCAGGCCACGCGAATTGAAACTGTGTGCCTTGCAGCGCTGACACAGTGCATCGGGCTTGTGTCTTCACGGCAGCTGACCGCGTTCATACGCTGACCGCCATGAGTACCGACCTGTTGCCCCTCGCCACCTACTGCGCGCTGATGTCCAGCACGCCCGGGCCCAACAACATGATGCTGACTGCCTCGGGTGCCAGCTTCGGCTACCGTCGCACACTGCCGCAGATCCTGGGCATTGCCTTCGGCGGCTTCTTGCAGACGCTGCTGTGCTGCCTGGGCCTGGGTGCCCTGATCGCCTCGGCACCGCAAGTGCAGAACGGCCTGCGCGTGGCCGGCGCGCTCTACCTTCTGTGGCTGGCGTGGCGGATGCTGCGCAGTTCGGTGGCCGAGGCGCAGATGGCCGAGCCACTGAGCTTTGCACAGGGCTGCCTCTTCCAGGCCGTCAACCCCAAGGCCTGGAGCCGCTCGATCACCGTGGCTGCGGTCTTCATGCCGCCCGAGCTGGCACCGCTGCAGGGCGCGCTGCTGGTCAGCATGCTGGGCGCCATGATCGGCGTGCCCTGCGTCTCGATCTGGGCCCTGTTCGGCATGGCGATTCGGCGCTGGCTGGCGGATGCGCGCATGCGGCGCCGCTTCAATGCCATGATGGCGGCCGGGCTTGCCGTGCTGGCGCTGACCTTCCTGTACTGAACGATGTTTTCACTTGACCGCGACTCCCCCGATCCGCTCGCCGACCAGATCGAGCTGCGCCTGCGCGAGCTGATCGGCAGCTGCCAATGCGCGCCGGGCAGTCGCCTCGTCTCGATCCGCCAGCTGGCGCAGCAACTGGGCGTCAGCCCCAACACCGTGGTGACCGCCTACGACCGGCTGGTGGCGGCCGGCCTGATCGATTCACGCGGCACCGCGGGCTTCTTCGTCAGCGATCGCGCCGCCGCGCCGCTGCCCGATGACGCGGCGCTGGAAGCCGGTGAGGAACAGGAGCCCGTCTGGCTCGCCCAACAGGCCAACGACCAGCGCGCCGGCGTCCTGCAGGCCAGCAGCGGCACCCTGCCGGCGAGCTGGCTGTCCGATGCGCTGCCGGCCGCAGCGCTGCAGCGCGCGCTGGCCCGCCATGAGGCCGGCCTGGCTGCGCGCTGCCCGCCGCAAGGCCTGCCCGAGCTGCGCGAGCACATGGCCGCGATGCTGCGCGGCCAGGGCATCGCCGTGGACGCCGGCCGCCTTCTCACCACCTGGGGCGGAACGCACGCCATCGACCTGATCCTGCGCGTGTTCACGCAGCCCGGCGACGTGGTGCTGGTGGAGAACCCTGGCTACTTCCTGATGTTCGGCCGCCTGCGCCAGGCCGGCCTGCGCATCGTGCCTATCACGCGCCGCTTCGATGGCATCGACCTGGACGAGCTGGAGGTCGCCTGCCGCGAGCACCGGCCGCGCCTGCTCTTCATTCAGAGCGTGCTGCACAACCCAACCGGCTGGGGCTCCACCGCCGCCAACCTGCACAAGGTGCTGGTGATCGCCAAGGCGCATGGCGTGCTGATTGCCGAGGACGATGTGCAGGGGCATTTCCACCCCGGTCACCCGACGCGCCTGGCCCAGCTCTCGGGCCTGGAGGGCGTCATCTACTACTCCAGCTTTTGCAAGGCGCTGAGCCCGGCGCTGCGGCTGGGCTACATGGCCGCCGAGCCGGCGCTGCTCAAGCTCTTGCTGCGCGAGAAGATCTACTCGGTGCTGACCACCGGCGCGCTCAATGAGCTGGTGCTGCTGGAGCTGCTCAGCGCCGGCCGCTGGCGCAAGCACCTGGAGCGCCTGCAGGGCCGGCTGGCCAGCGCGCGCACGGCTGCGGCCCGGCAGCTGCGCCAGGCCGGCGTGCTGCTCCACCACCCGGGCGAGGGCGGCTTGTTCTTATGGGGCGCGGTGCCGGCGGGCGTGGACGTGGACGAACTCGTCAAGGATGCCTACCTGAACAAGATCCTGCTGGTGCGCGGCGCAACCTTCCGCGCCGACGGCGCGCCCGACCCGCACATCCGCTTCAACGTGGCCTTCAGCCAGCACGCTGAACTGGCGCGTTACCTGAGCGTCAGGCTGGCGGCTGTGGCGGATGGGCGCCGTGCCGTGCAAACCGTGCAGAAGGCAAGCGCGGGGCGCTGAGCTTCGGCGCGAGGGTCGCGCTCACAAGCGGCCGAGCAGGACCAGGACTAGCACGACCAGCAGGACCAGGCCCAGGCCACCGCTGGGCAGATAGCCCCACGAATGGCTGTGCGGCCAGACCGGCACGACGCCGACCAGTGCCAGCACGATGATGATCAGGAGGATGACGCCGAGATTCATGGCTTGGGCCCTTTGCTTCGTGTGCGTTGTGGAGCGCAGGCCGCGTGAGAGACAAGGAAGTCGGCGCGCCTGGCACGGTGCCAGCCTAGGCGCGGGCGCTCGCGGGCTCTGTGCGGTAGCGAACGCAAGTAACGAACATAACTTCAATGTTCGGTGGAGTACCGCACGGATGGATGGGCGCCGGGTGGGCACAGTGACGCTTCGCCCCTTGCTGGGGCAGCGAGGTCACCCATGAAGCCTTTCGAAACAGGGCAGCAGCCGTCAGGTCAGTCCAATGCCTACGCCGCCGGCAGCGCCGGCCGTGAGTGCCGGCCGCTTTGCCCCTGCTGCGGCCGCCCCCTGTGCCGCATCCCGCGGCGGCGCATGGACCTGCTGCTAAGCATTATCCTGCCCGTGCGCCGCTATGCCTGCGGCGCCATGCTCTGCCAGTGGACCGGGCTGCGCCGCGGGACGCGGGAGAGCCACCTTGGCGGCATCGTCCTTGAGGCCAGCGATGAATCCTGCTCGCGCTGAAGTTCGGCCTGATGCCGAGCTAGGGCGCCTGCCCGAACTGGGTGCGATAGCGCACCGACGGCATTGCCGGCCGCGCGCACCGTACAGCTCTGAAAGCTTCCTTGAGATCCCCAATGAATCCGCGTTTCAACACGACCTTGCTCGCCCTGGCGCTGCTGGCTCCCTTCGGCGCCGCTGCGCAGGCTTCGCTGTCCATCACGGTCGCGCCGCCGCCGCTGCCTTACTACGCGCAGCCGCCTTCGCCGGGCGATGACTACATCTGGTCGCCAGGCTACTGGGCCTGGTCGGCGGCCGATGGCGACTACTACTGGGTGCCGGGCACCTGGGTCGAGGCGCCCGATGTCGGCGATCTCTGGACGCCCGGCTACTGGGCCTACGAGGGCAGCGGCTACCTCTGGCACATCGGCTACTGGGGCGCCGCGGTGGGCTTCTATGGCGGCGTCAACTACGGTTACGGCTACAGCGGCACCGGCTACCAGGGCGGCCATTGGAACCACAGCCACTTCGTCCGCACGCGTGTGACGCAGCGCGGCCGCAGCAGCAGCCCGGTCAGCTTCAACGGCGGGCCCGGCGGCCAGCGCGCCAGGCCGCCAGCACAGGGCGCACACCCGGCATCCAACGAGCACCGGGCGCCGAGCGAAGTGCAGATGCAGCACGAGCACGCAGCCGTGACGCGGCCGACGCAGCGCGCGAGCGGCGCGCACGAGCAGCCCCTGGTGGCCGCCACACCCAGGCCGATGGCCTTCGAGGGCCCTGGCGTCGAGCATGCGCGCGGCGCCCCGCCGCCTCAGCGGGCGAATCGTCCCGCCCCGCAAGCGGCGCGAGGCAGCCCGCCGGCCCATCCAGAGGCGCCATCGCGCCGCGAGCACTGAGATGCCCGTCATCCACATCTACGGAGGCACAACGATGACCGCACGCGACACCTATGTCCAGAACATGCAGATCGAACTCGACAAGCTGAACGAACGGCTGAGCGCGCTGGAGGCCAAGGCTGCGCACGCCAAGCTTGAGGCGCGCGAGCACTTCGAGGCCAAGCTCGACAAGCTGCGCGGCCACTCGCGCGACGCGCTCAGCAAGTGGGATGAGCTGAAGGTCTCCAGCGAGGCCTCATGGCACCAATGGGCATCGGACATGGACCGCATGCGCGACGCCTTCGTCCATGCCTTCCACGATTTCAAGTCGCGCGTCTGAGGAGGTCCCCATGAAAAAGTCGATGAAGGCCAAGCGCCCAGCCCAGCCCGCCAGCCACCCGCCAGTGCTTGCGGCCCAACCCGAACTGCCCAAGCCCTCGGGCCAGATGCCGGAGCGCCACAGGCAGGCCGGGCGCAAGGGCCAGAAGGGCGGGCGGTGATCGGCGCGTCCAGGCGCTAACGCCGATTGCCGACGGACACCCGAAAACGACAAAGCCCCGCAGTGCGGGGCTTTTGTTCGTCATCGGCGGCGAATCACTTCGCCTGACGGGCCTTACTTCTTGCTCTCTTCCTTCACGTCCTTGGCCGTGGGCTTGCCGGCGGCGGTCGGGTAGGCATTCATCACGCGGGTCGGGTCGGCGGTTTCCAGGTAGGCCACGTACTGCTTCTCAGTGCAGGGCAGCGCCTTACCGGCCTGGGCTTCACCCTTGTACTCGCCCTTGGCGTAGACGAACTGGTACTCGTTGGCCTGGGTGGCCTTGGCCTCCAGCTTGGCGTCGTACTTGGCGGCGCACTCGTTCTTCAGCGCGGCGACGGCGGCGTTTTCATCGGCGTGGGCGAACGAGCAGGTGGCCAGTGCGAGCGTGGCGGCGAGCAGGGTGCGGTTCATGTTCGGGTCTACCTTTTGAGTGGTGGAGAGAAGATGGCTGCAGCGTATCAAAAGCCGGCCCGGGGCCGATACCCATAACTGCGGGGTTCAGCGGCATGTCGTGTTCGTAATGCGACCGGGGAAACCCTGGCAACGGCCCTGAAGGCGCCAGCCGCTCCGTCCGATTTGACTGTTATCGTGGCCGCTGCCCCGGCCGCGCGGCCCCAACGAGGAGACCCCAGGTGTTCAAGCAAGCCCACAAGATTTCCACCCTGATTGCGTCCGCGGGCGCGCTGCTTGCGGGCATGGCGGGCAGCGCTGCCGCGGCGGAGCTCCAGGTCCTGCAGCGATACCCGCTCGGTGGCGAAGGCGGCTGGGACTATCTGAGCTACGAGCCGCAGTCGCACCGCCTGTTCATCTCGCGCGGCCAGCATGTGCAGGTGGTGGACCCGCGCAGCGGCGCGCAGGTTGGCGACATCCCGGACACGCCGGGCGTGCACGGCATCGCCTTGGCCGCCGATCAGGGCAAGGCCTTCATCAGCAACGGGCGCGACAATTCGGTCAGCGTCGTTGCACTGGCTTCGCTGACGACGCTGCACAAGATCCCCACGCCGGCCGGCGAGAACCCGGACTTCATCGCCTACGACGAAAGTACGCAGCGCGTGGTGGCCTTCAATGGCCGCACGCACAACGCGAGCGTCATCGATGCCAAGGCCGACAAGCTGCTGGCCACCGTGGAGCTGGCGGGCAAGCCCGAGGCCGGCGTGGCCGACGGGCGCGGCCAGATGTTCGTGGACATCGAGGACAAGAACGTGCTGCAATCCATCGACCTGAAGACCCAGGCCGTGACGGCGACGTGGCCCCTGGCCGGCTGCGACGAGCCCTCGGGCCTGGCGATGGATCGCGCCACGCGCCGGCTCTTCGTCGGCTGCCACAACAAGACCCTGCTCGTTGTCGATGCGGACAGCGGCAAGACCGTGGCCAGACTCGACATCGGCGACGGCGTGGACGCCAATGTGTTCGATGCCGAGCGTAAGCTGGCCTTCAGTTCGCAGGGTGACGGCACGCTGTCGGTCATCCAGGAATCCGCTGCCGATCGATTCGCGCTGAAACAGACCGTGCCCACGGCGCGCGGCGCTCGCACCATGGCGCTCAACGCGGTGGACCACCAGGTCTATCTGGTTACGGCCGAGTTCGACGAACAGCCGCCCGCCGCGGGCCAGACCCGGCCGCGCCGCACGATGAAGCCGGGCAGCTTCACGCTCCTGGTGGTGGGCGAGAAGTAATCGGGAACAGGGCGGCAAGCGCGTTCGCCATGCCCCGCTACATCGCCTTCCTCCGTGGCGTCAGCCCCATGAACGCCAGGATGCCCGAACTCAAAAGCGCCTTCGAGGCGGCCGGCTTCAGCGAGGTGAAGACTTTGCTATCGAGCGGCAATGTGGTGTTCAACGCGCGCAGCGCCGCATTACAGACGCTGGCCCGGCGCGCCGAGAAGGCCATGCTGGCCGTTCTGGGCCGCAACTTCGATGTCTACCTGCGCAGCCAGGCCGACATGCGGCGCCTGATCGAATCCGAGCCGCATGCCGAGTTCGGCCTGCCGGCTGAGGCCAAGCTCATCGTCACCTTTCTGCGCGCGCCCCTGCCTGAGCCGCCCGCGCTGCCAATCGAGCGCGACGGCGCCCGTATCCTCAGGATCGAAGGGGCCGAGGTCTTCAGCGCCTACTTGCCCACAACCAACGGCCCCGTCTTCATGGCCCTGCTGGAGCGCAGCTTCAGCAAGCAGATCACCACGCGTACGCTCGAGACCGTGCGCAAGTGCGCCAGGGCTTGAGAGGAGCCAGCCTTTGACGGCCGTCCTTCAAGACGGATGAAGTCATCGGGCCGAGCTGTGCGCGTCTTGGATGGAAGAATGGGTGTGACCTTGCGCGTGTCGGTAGGCTGACTGCAAAGTGAAAGAACCCGGAAGAATGAAAAAAGCCCGCCAGGGCGGGCTTCCTACCTCACAGCAGAACGCTTGTTTCAGATCTTGCTGTCGTCGGCTGAGGCCAGCTGAACGTCAGCCTCGGCGGCGCGCTTGCCGGTGATGACCACGCGGGGCAGCACGGCGACTTCGGTGGCGGCTTCAGCGCGCTTTCCAACGATCACCACACGCTCCAGCTTGACGATCTGCTGCTCGGGTTGGGCCGTGGTCGTGTCAGCCAGGCCGGTGCCGATGGCAGCGGCGACGGCAACAGAGGCAACGGCGAAGACGAGGGCTTGGGCGGTGATGTTCATGGTGGGCTCCTGAAGGGGTGTTTGCTGTGTCGGTGAGTGAACTATCGGTGTTGGCTTCAGGCCTCGCCACCGCCAAGCGACAAAGTGCCGGAGCCGCGCGATGAAGTGCAGTTGGTGGCGACGATCTGCAGGCTGTGCGACGAGATTTACCCGCTCTTGACGGGGAGAAACACTGTTCCGTGCGCGGGCCCTTCCCATGCAAACTCCCCATGACAAACACATGACAAGGGAGGCAAGGCCATGAACGGTTTGATGATGCAGCAGCCGCTGCTGATCTCGTCGCTGCTGCTGCACGCCGAGCGGCATCACCCGGAGCAGGTGATGGTGTCGCGCCGGGTGGAGGGCGATATCCACCGCCAGACCTTCCGCCAGTTTGCCGCCCGCTGCCGCCGTCTGGCCAACGCCCTGGCTGCGCTGGGGGTGGCGGAATCCGAAAAGGTGGGCACCCTGGCCTGGAACGGCTATCGGCACATGGAGTTGTACTACGGCGTCTCGGGTTCGGGCGCGGTGCTGCACACGCTCAACCCGCGCCTGCATCCGGAGCAGTTGGCCTGGATCATTAGTCACGCCGACGACCGCGTGCTGTTTTTCGACCTGAGCTTCCTGCCCCTGGTGGAAGCGGTGGCGGACAAGCTGCCGCGGGTGCGGCATTTCGTGCTGATGTGCGATGCCGAGCGCATGCCCGTCAGCAGCAAGATCCCCGGCCTGCTGTGCTACGAGATCCTGCTTGCGCAGGCGAGCGAGCGCTACACCTGGCCGGTCTTCGACGAGCAGCGCGCCTCCTCGCTCTGCTACACCTCGGGCACCACGGGCAACCCTAAGGGCGTGCTCTACAGCCACCGCTCCACCCTGCTGCACACCTTTGCGGGTGCCTTGCCCGATGTGCTCAATATGTCGGCGCGGGATTCGGTGCTGCCGGTGGTGCCGATGTTCCACGTCAATGCCTGGGGGCTGCCTTATGCGGTGTGCATGGTCGGCGCCAAGGCAGTGTTTCCGGGGCCGGCGCTGGACGGCAAATCGCTGTACGAACTGTTCGAGGCCGAGCGTGTGACCTTCTCGGCCGGCGTGCCCACGGTCTGGCAGGGCCTGCTGGCCTATATGGACGCCAACAAGCTCGGCTTCAGCACCATGAAGCGCACGGTGATCGGCGGCGCGGCCTGCCCGCCGGCCATGCTGCGCGCCTTCGTGGAGCGCTACGGCGTGCAGGTGCTGCATGGCTGGGGCATGACTGAGATGAGCCCGCTGGGCACCCTGTGCACGCTCAAGCCCGGCCAGGAGGAGCTGCCGCTGGATGAGCGCCTGGCCGTGCTGGCCAAGCAGGGGCGTTGCATCTACGGCGTAGACATGAAGGTGGTGGGCCCCGACGGCGAAGACCTGCCTTGGGACGCCCACACCTCGGGCGAGCTGCTGGTGCGCGGCCATTGGGTGCTGTCGCAGTACGCGGGCGGCGAGAACGAAGCCGGCCTGGACCCGCTGCTGCAATCGGGCGGCGAGGGCTGGTTCCCCACCGGCGACGTGGCCAACATCTGCCCGCGCGGTTTCCTGCAGATCACCGACCGGGCCAAGGACGTGATCAAGTCCGGCGGCGAGTGGATCGGCTCCATCGACCTGGAAAACATCGCCATGGCGCACCCGAGCGTGGCCATGGCAGCCTGCATCGCCGCGCGCCACGAGAAGTGGGACGAGCGGCCCCTGCTGGTGGTGGTGAGGAAGCCCGGCGCCGAGCTGACGCGCGAGGAGCTGATTGCCTTCTTCGACGGCAAGATCGCCAAATGGTGGACGCCCGACGACGTGGTCTTCGTCGATGTGATTCCGCTCGGCGCCACCGGCAAGATGCAGAAGAACAAGCTGCGCGAGCTGTTCGGCGATCGACTGCTCACTTCACACTGAACGACAGGGAACCATGAAAGCTTCCAGGATTGCTCAAGCCGCCACCTTGCTGGCCGCGTTTTCAATGTGTGCTCATGCCGAGGACGCGCCCGTCACCGTGCTGCGCGCCGCGCATCTGTTTGACGCCGTCTCGGGCAAGCTCGTCAGCCCCGGCGTGCTGGTGGTGCGCGGCAAGAAGATCGAGTCCGTGGGCGCCTCAGGCCCCGTGCCGCCCGGCGCGCGCGTGATCGAGCTGGGCGATGCCACGCTGATGCCCGGCTTCATCGACGCCCATGTGCATCTGTCCGGCCAGATGAGCGACAACTTCTACAAGGACTTCTACATCGGCGAGCTGCGCTTCCCGGCCGAGCAGGCGCACTACGCGGCGCGCAACGCGCGGGCCACGCTGGAGGCCGGCTTCACCAGCGTGCGCGACGTCGGCTCGGGCGACTATCAATCGCTGGGCCTGCGCAACGCGATCAATGCCGGCGTGATCCCGGGCCCGCGCATGCTGATCGCCAACTACGCCATCGGCGCGACGGCCGGCCACGCAGACCAGGCGCCTTACCCGCCCGAGCATGTGGCGCCTGCGGGCCCGATCCAGGGTGTCTGCAACGGCGCCGACCAGTGCCGCGCGGCGGTGCGCTACCAGATCAAGTACGGCGCCGACGTGATCAAGTTCATGCCCTCGGGCGGCGTGCTCTCGCTGACTGACCCGGTCGATGTGCCCGAGCTTACGCAGGAGGAGATGAACGCCATCGTCTCCGAGGCGCATGCCTGGAAACGCAAGGTTGCCGCGCATTGCCATGGCGACAAGGCCGCCAAGATGGCCATCGCCGCGGGCGTGGACTCCATCGAGCACGGCAGCTTTCTTGAAGACGACACGCTGCAGGAGATGAGGAAGAAGCATGTCTTCCTCGTGGCCACGCTGTTTGCCGGCTACTGGGTCGGGCAGCGCGCCGACAGCTTCCCGCCGGTGATCGCCGACAAGGCCCGTGCGGCGGCTGCACAGATGATGGGCATGTTCCAGCGCGCCGCGCGCATCGGCGTGCCCGTGGCCTTTGGCACCGATGCCGGCGTGGAGCCGCATGGGCAGAACGCCAAGGAGTTCCAACTGATGGCGAGCAACGGTTTCAGTCCAGCGCAATCGTTGCTGGCCGGCACGGCCGGCGCCGCCGAACTGCTCGGCATCCAGGAAAGCACCGGCACCCTGCAGGCCGGCAAGCTCGCCGATGTGGTGGCCGTGCCTGGCGATGTGCTGGCCCACATCGAGGCCACGGCCAAGCCGCTCCTGGTGATGAAGGAAGGCGTGCTGGTGGTCGGCGGCGGGTAGTCAGATATTGGGCCGGGTGCTGGGCCGCTCCCGAGCCGGCCAGTCTGGCGATGTGCTTGCCGGTCGATCCGGCAAGCATCGCCGCCCCATCGGGGGGGCGCCCAGCGTACTCGCTGGGTGGGGGCTCAATGAAGGGTGCGCTGATCCTGGTCGTTGTCTTCGTCGTCGTCGCTCTTGCCGTCGTCTGGTTTGCCCAGCTTGTAGACGTTGCCTTGCCAGCGACCCTTGGCTGGGCGGCGGGCGCGGCGGATCGCGTCCTGCGTCTGTGCTGCGGCCTGGGCCCGCGCCTTGCGGCCCAGCGGGTCGCGCGCCCACAGCGTGAGGCGGGCGCGCCAGCGTGCCGGCAGGGCCATGTGGATACCCACGGCGATGCACGACAGCAAGACCAGCGCGGCGAGGACTTTCTCGAACATGCGTCAATTCTGGCACGCGGTGAATTGCGGCGCATGACCAATGGCGGCCCTTCGCCGCGCTTCTAGAATCCGCCGGCCCGAATCTGGAGACGAGCTTGAATAGACAACTGACCCGAGTGGCGAGCGTGTGCTCGCTGGTGCTGGCCCTGGCCGGCGCGATGAGCACCTCGATGCTGGCCCAGGCAGCAGACGCCGCCGACGCGCGCGGCGCGTTGACGCTGGAGCAGCTCTACCGCGCCAAACCCTACGCCGGCGAGGTGGCCAAGGAGATCGAGTTCAGCCACAGCGGCCGCTATCTGTCTTACCGCTGGAATCCATACGGCGAGCCGGGCGGCGACCTCTATGTCTACGACACGCAGACGGGCAAGAGCCAGCGCCTGACCGCACCCGCCGTGATGGCCGCCTTCGACGCACCCGAAGACCTCGACCGCTTTGCCGCCAAGCAGGCGCAGAAGACCCGCGAAGCCGCCGACCGCCAGGCCAGGGAAGAAGCCCAGCAGGCCTATCTGCGCGGCGAGAAGGTGGACCTGAACCAGTGGGACAACGCGGATCTGGAAAAGGTCAGGAAGGAAGTCACCGAGAAGTTCCAGCGCGAGGAAGCCCAGAAGGTCGCCGACAAGCGCGATGCGGACCTGGAGAAGCAGGCCATGGCCGCCCTCGAAGCGCGCCGCGCCGGCAAGCCCGTGCCTGCGGCTGCCTCCGCTGCAGCCGTGCCCGCCAGCGCTGCCAGCAGCCCGGACAAGCAGGACTGGGAATGGCGCGACGAGCTGAAGAAGTGGCGCAAGAAGAACGAGCTCAAGCCGACCGACCTCTACCCCGGCGTGGCGCAGATCGTCTGGGCCCACAACAAGGACGAGCTGATCTTCCAGTACCGCGGCGGCCTGTTCCGCTGGCAAGCCGGCTCCGTCAAGATCGAGCCCCTGCAGGCCACCCAGCGCACGCTCAAGATCGTCGCTTACACCGCTGACGATCAGGGTTATGTCTACAGCGACGACAAGCGCGTGCTGCGCGCCCAGTTCAAGGTCGGCGGCGTGGACGTGGTCAACCGCGAGCTGATCCACCCGGACGACGCCGACAAGAAGTACAAGATCGAAGAGACCGTAATCAGCGAAGACGGCCGCTGGATGGCCGTGCTGGGCAGCGCGCCGCTCAAGGTGGGCGAGGATGGCAAGCCAGTCGAGACGCCCGAGCGCAAGGTCGAGATCATGAACTACGGCGAGCGCTTCGCCACGGCCAAGAAAGTCGATCGCGAGGTCTCGGACGACAAGCGCAATGTGAAGCCCACGGCGCTGTACATCCGCCATGTTCCCGCCCATGGTGAGGCGCCGGCCAAGCAGCCCACGCCGGTCTTCACCAATGCCGGCGGCGATGTATGGTTCGAGATGAGCACCGTGGCCTGGGCGCGCGATGGTAGCCACTACGCCTTCGCCACCTGGGAGCGCGACAGGGAGCTGCTGCGCGTCTACCTGGGCAATGCCGATGAGAGCGCGAAGCCCGAGCTGGTGCTGGAGCGTCGCGGCGACGTGGGCCACGAGGTGGTCAACGTGATGGACCCGAAGTTCACGCCCGATGGCAAGACCTTGGTGCTGGGCCTGGACGAAGCCGGCTTCCGCCAGCCCTACGCGATTGACGTGGCCAGCCACGCGCTGCGCGCGCTGGTCAAGGGCGATTTCGAGGCGACCCAGGTGCTGGGCTTCACGCCCGACAGCAAGGCCATGTTCGTGGCGGCCAACAAGGATGACTTCGCCGCCATGAACCTCTACCGCGTGGACATGGCCAGCGGTGCCATGACGGCGCTGGGCGCGAAGGATGAGTACTACCGCGACGCCGCGGTGTCCTACGACGGCCGCCTGGTGGCTGCCGATGGCGGCAACTGGATGGCACGTCCCGAACTCAAGCTGCTCAACGGCACGCAAGCGGGGGCCGAGAAGGTGCTGACGCAAAGCCATGACGCCAAGGCCTGGGCCGCCGTGGATGTGCTTCACCCCGAACGCTTCAGCTTCAAGAACCGCCATGGCGATGAACTTCAGGGTTATGTCTTCAAGCCTGCGGGCTGGCGGGCCAGCGACAAGCGCCCGGCCGTGATGTACGTCTACGGCGGCCCGCTGGGCGACCGCCACATCGTCGAGGTGGACAGCTACCAGCAGACCGCCTACGTCTTCGGCATGTACATGGCCGCCAAGCATGGCTACGTGATGCTGACCGTGGACCCGCGCGGCCATTCCAACTACGGCCGCAAGTTCTCCGACGCCAACTGGGAAGAGCCCGGTAAGCCGCAGGCCGACGACCTCGAAGACGCCAAGGCCTATGCTATCGCCAACCTCGGCGTGGACGCCGGCCGCGTGGGCCTCACGGGCTGGAGCTTCGGTGGCTTCCAGACCCAGTTCACGCTGTACACCAAGCCCGATGTGTTCGCCGCCGGCATCGCCGGTGCGGGCCCGACGGAATGGGAGAACTACAACTCCTGGTACAGCGGCCGTACCATCGGCAAGGCCACGGACCGGACCAAGCCCGTTCTGCGCAAGTACTCGCTGCTGCCGCTGGCCAGGAACCTCAAGCAGCCGCTGCTCCTGGTGCACGGCATGCAAGACCCGAACGTGCTCTACCAGGACACGGTCAACGTCTACCGCGAATTGCTGTTGAGCGGCAAGGACGCGCTGGTTGAGCTCTACCTGGACCCGGACGGCGTGCACGGCCTAGGCGGCACGGTCAAGCCCGTCAGCCTGCACCGCAAGTTCGAGGCCTTCTGGCTGCGCAACCTGGGCGAAGGACAGCATTGAGGAGCGTGGGCGCAGCGCTGGCTTTGACGATGCTGCTGGCGCTGCAGCAGGCTGCTGTTGCTGGCGCTGCAGCTGAGGCGACCGAAGCTCCGTCGCATCCCTTGGCCGCGGCCTGCCCCGGCGCCGCGGCCTGGAACGCCGAGCATGCGGATCAACTGCCCGCCGCCCTGCAGCGGGCCGACGATGAACATCCACCGAGCGACACGAAGCTGGTGGCCGAGATTGCCTCGCGCGTTGACGCTGACCAGCGTGCCCGCCGGGCGTATCTGGCGGATCGGCAGGACGACGCCGCGCTGCGCACGGCGCAAAACGTCGATGCCGACAATCTGCACTGGCTGCTTCGCCTGCTCAAGCGGCAAGGCATGCCAAGCATCGAGCAGGTCGGCCGGATGGGCTTGCACCGGCTCTGGCTGCTGACGCATCACGCCGACACGCACCCCGAGCTGCAGGCGACGGCGCTGCGCGATTTCGAGCGTCTGCACGCAGCCGGCGCCGTCGTGGACGATGACCTCGCGCGGCTGACCGACCGCGTTCTCGTGCACCGCCAGCAGCCTCAGCGCTACGGGACCCAGCACGACTGGTCGCGCAAGGACATGCTGTCGTCACTAGATGCCTCCGAGCGTGACGCCATCGATGCGAACCGGCGGGAGCTGGGCGTGATGCCGCTGGCGGACTATGCCTGCCTGATGCATTTCTTCCGCGGGACGGACTCGGCGCCCTGATGAATCAGCCCGGCTTGCCCGGGCCGTACAGCGCATAGAGCGCGATCGCGCTGTCGGGCAGCGCGCGGCTCAGCGCATCGCGCTCGTCGGGGTCGCTCAGGCGCTCGCGGGCGGCTTCGTCGAGTTCGTCCTCGGCCGCGCCCAGCAGCAGGATGGGCTCCAGCAGGGCCGCGGCCTTGGGGTCGGTGAAGAGCGGTTCCCAGGCAGCATGGGCCAGATCGACCGCGCACATGAAGCCGACGGCCCAGTCCTCGGCGTCGGCCACTTCGTCGTCGCCGTCGTCGGCCACGCTGAGGATGGGTTCCCAGGCCTGCGGGTTCCTCTGCCATTGGATGGCGATGGACTGTAGGTGGCGCAGGATCAGCATCAGCGCGCGCTTCTTCTGCTTGCCGCTGGAAAAGGGGAGGTTGCCTTCGCCATCGCCGCCCCAAATCAAGGGCAGCCAGTCTTCGCCGGGGCGCTCGGCCAGCGGCGTGGGCGTGAGCAGCAGGCCGGCGAGGAAGCCGTCGAGCGCCTCGATGTTCATCACCGCGTCGCCGGGCAGCTCGACCAGCAACTCGTCCAGCGCCATCAGTTCGTCGTCCGACAGCGGCAGGAAGTCGGAGGCGGGGTTGTATGAGGGATATTGCATGTCTGTACTCAGCCGGGACGGCCGTGGCGGCTCTTGGGTTTCTTGGCGTCGAACTCGGCCAGCTGAGCCTTCAGCAGGTTCATCAGCACGCGGGCGTTGCCCTCGGTCATGCTGATCAGCGTGCTGGGCTCGATGCCCTCGATGGGCTGCTTGGGCGTGACCAGCGCATCGACCTTGAACACCATCAGCCCGTTGATCGTGTTCGACGCGGCCTTGAACTTCTGGATTTCGACTTGGTGGATCTTCATGGGGCGCATTGTCCCTCCAAGCTAACGGCTAGCCTAGACGTGGCAGACTTGGGGGCATGAAAGCACTTCCCCTCCTGCTGCTCGCCGCCAGCCTGACTGCGGCCATCCCCGCTGGTGCGCAGACTGCGCCCAAGCCTATTTACAACGAGCAGGCCGACGCCCGCGCCGAGCTGAACATGGCCTTGGCTGAAGCGCACGCGCAGAACAAGAACGTGCTCGTGGTCTTCGGCGCCAACTGGTGCCCGGACTGCCGCGCCCTGGCCGGCAAGATGGGCACGGGTGCGCTGGCCAGCCACGTGGACAAGCGTTTCGTGGTGCTCAAGGTGGACGTGGGCCGCTTCACCAAGAACGTCGATCTGGCCGAGCAGATGGGCGTTCCGCTGAAGAAGGGCATCCCGGCCGTGGCCGTGCTCAAGAACGATGGCACCGTGGCCAGCGCCACCAGTGGCGGCGAACTGGCCGACGCGCGCGGCATGGGCGATGACGCCGTGCTCCGAGTGTTCGAAGGGCTCAAGGCCCGCTGAGATCGAAGGCCGCGCGCAGCCACTCGATGCGCTCGCCTTCGATGGCGGTCACATCGAAGCGGCAGGGCGGCGGCGTGCTCATGGGCTGCAGGTAATGCTGGGCCGCGTAGATGAGGCGCCGCTGTTTGGTGGCCGTGATGCTGGCCGCAGCGCCGCCGAAGTCGGCGCTGGCGCGGGCGCGCACTTCCACGAAGACGTGCGTGCCGTCGCGCTCGCGCCGGATCAGGTCCACTTCGCCGGCGCGAGCACCCGGGCCGGCGGCGACCCGATAATTGCGCTCCACCAGCCGCAGGCCCTGCTGCTGCAAATGCGAGAGCGCGCGTGCTTCGCCTTCATCGCCCAATGCCTTGGGAGCGCTTTTCTTGAACATCGAGACCTTACCGCTTGCTCAAGCCGCCGCCGCTGCGGCAGGCGGACAGCAATATCCGGCCAGCACGCTCTACGTGGTGGCCACGCCGATCGGCAACTTGGCCGACATCAGCCTGCGTGCGATTCACGTGCTGAACCTGGTGGATGCCGTGGCTTGCGAGGACACGCGCGTCAGCGCCGGCCTGCTGCGCCATCTCGGCCTGCACAAGCCGCTGATCACCCTTCATCAGCACAACGAGCATGAGGCCAGCGCTGCGCTGATCGGGCGGCTGCTAGCGGGCGAGCGCATTGCCTATGTGAGCGATGCGGGCACGCCGGCCGTCTCCGACCCTGGCGCCGTGCTGGTGGCCGCTGTCGCCCAGGCCGGCTTGCGCGTGCTGCCGATTCCCGGTGCGAGCAGCGCCGTCGCCGCGCTCAGCGTGGCGGGCGATGCGGCTTCGCAAGGCTTTGCCTTCGTGGGCTTCCTGCCGACCAAGGCGGCAGAGCGGCGCACGGCGCTGCAGGCGCTGGCCGGCCAGGCGAGCAGCCAGGTGATCTTCGAGGCGCCGCACCGCATCAAGGACTTGATCGCGCTGCTGGCTGAGGTTTGCGCGGCGCAGCGCGTGACGGTCTGCCGCGAGCTGACCAAGCAGTTCGAGACCGTGCACACGGCCCTGGCGGCCGAGCTGCCGGCCTGGCTGGCCGCCGATGCGCAGCGCGAGCGCGGCGAGTTCGTGCTGGTGCTTCACGCCGCACCGCCTGTTCGGGATGAAGGCCTGCCGGCCGAGAGCCTTCGCGTGCTGAGCTTGCTGATGGACGCCCTGCCGCTCAAGCAGGCCGTGGCGCTGACGGCTGAAATCAGCGGCATGAGCAAGAACACGCTATATGACGAAGCGCTCAGAATGAAGAAGGCCCGCGAGACCTGAGTCCCGCGGGCCGCCTGCAGCGCTGAGAAGCTCAGTTCGCCGTCTTGTCGTTGTGCTTAGCCGCGGCGATGTCCTTGCTGGCGCGGTCCTGCTTGCGGGCCAGTTGGCGGCGCTCCTTGCGGGTCATCTTGCCATCGGCCTTGTCCTTGGCTTCGGTGGCGTCGATGCGGGCTTGCTGCTTTTCCAGGCCTTGGGTTTCCTTGGCGGTCAGCTGGCCGGAGGCGGCGCCGTTGGCGATGCGTTCCTGCTGCTTGGCTTCGCGCTTGTCGACCACGGGCGTGGCGGGGGCGGCCGGCGCAGCAGTCGTCTGGGCCAGGGTGAGGCCGGACAAGGCAACAAGAGTGGAGGCGATGATCAGCTTCTTCATGGCAGGGTTTCCTTTCGGTGGGGGCTTGGGGCTAACGCCAGGCTTGCGAGTACAACGACGGCCTTGCCCCCGCGGCCTACAGTTGCTTTGTAAAAATCTGTTCTGACAGTTTTGTCAGCGAGCCGACAGCGTTGCGTTGGCGCTGCCCCCCTAGAGTGCGCTCATGAAACGATCTCTGTTCCTCGCTCCTGCGCTGCTGGCCCTCACGGCCTGCGCGATGGCGCCGACCTATGTGCGGCCCGAAGTGCCCACCGCCGCGACCGGCTTTGAAGAAGACGGCGCATGGCGCCAGGCGCGTCCCGGCATGGCTGATGACCGCTCGCCCTGGTGGCAGGCCTATGGCGATCCGCAGCTGGACGATTTGGTGAAGCGCGCCATCGCCGCCAACCTGACGCTCAAGGGCGCCGAGGCGCAGCTGCGCCAGTCGCAGGCCCTGGCGCAGAGTGCGGCGTCGAGCTGGTGGCCCACGGTGGGTGTCAACGGCCAGGCCACGCGCCAGCGCGCCGCGGCCCTGTCGGGTGCGCAGACCTACGACACGCGGGCCGGCGCGCTGCAAGCGAGCTGGGAGCCCGACTTCTGGGGCCGTGTGCGTTCCAGCGTCGATGCGGCCGACGCCACGGCGCGCGCCAGCGAGGCCGATCTGGCCGCGGCGCGCCTGACGGTGCAGGCTTCGGTGGTCAACCTGTTCGCGCAGATCCGCGTGAACGATGCCTTGATCGAGGCCCTGCAGCGCACTATCGAGGGCTACGGCAAGGCGCTCAAGATTGCCCAGTCGCAATTGCGCGCTGGCGTGGCCACGCCGGCCGACGTGGCGCTGGCGCAGAGCACGCTGGCCTCCACGCAGGCCCAACTGGTGGACGTGCAGCTGGCACGCAAGCAGAGTGAGCATGCGCTGGCCGTGCTGCTGGGCCTGGCACCGGCGGACTTCCATCTGCCTGCCGCCGCGCTGACGCTGAATTTGCCCGTGATGCCCCCGCAGCTGCCCTCGCAGCTGCTGGAGCGTCGCCCCGACATCGCCGCCGCCGAGCTGCGCGTGCAAGCCGCCAACGCGGAGATCGGCGTGGCGCGCGCGGCCTGGTTCCCGCACCTGGTCTTCAACGCCAGCGGAGGCGGCACGGCCCTGGGCCTGTGGGCCAGCGCGCCGCAGCGCGTCTGGGCCCTGGGCGCGGCGCTGACCGGCACGCTGTTCGACGGCGGCCTGCGCAGCGCGCAAAACGCACAAGCCGTGGCGGCCTTCGACCAGCAGGTGGCCAGCTACCGCCAGACCGTGCTGGGCAGCTTCCAGGAAGTCGAAGACAACCTCGCGGCCCTGCGCGAGCTGGCGGCAGAGCGCGAGCTGCAGGACCAGGCCCTGGCCGCCGCACGCGAATCCGAGCGCGTGCTGCTCAAGCAATACCAGGCCGGCACCAACACCTATGTGGCCCTGATCAACGCCCAGGCGCTGTCGCTCAATGCCGAGCGCACCCTGGTGCAGCTGCGCGGCCGCGAATTCGCTGCCAGCGTGGCCCTGACCAAAGCGCTTGGCGGTGGGTACACCAGCAGCCAGGCCAACACGAATAACTGATCGAATCCCATCACCGCCATGTCCATCTCCCTGAACAAGCAAACCCTTGCCATCGCCGCTGTCCTGGCCTTGGCGGCGGCCGTGCCCGCTGCGCGCCATCTCTTCGTCGATGAGGCCAAGGCCGCGGCCAAGCCCGACGCGCGGGCCGTGCCCGTGCGCGCGGCTGCCGTTAAGCAGGAGGCGCTGCCCGTTGCGCTCACCGGCATCGGCAACGTGCTGGCCGCGCAGAGCGTGACCTTGCACAGCCGCATCGACGGCCAGCTCGACACCGTGTTCTTCAAGGAAGGCCAGGACGTGCACGTCGGCGAGCTGCTGGTCAAGCTCGACGACCGCGTGCTCGTCGCCCAGCTGCAGCAGGCCGAGGCTCAGCGTGCGCGCGACGAGGCCCAGCTCAGCAATGCCGAGGCCGATCTGCAGCGCTACCAGGGCCTGGTCAAGGACGCTGCCGCCACGCAGCAGCAGCTCGACACCCAGCTCGCCCTGGTGCGCCAGCTGCAGGCCACGGTGCGCAACGACGCGGCCGCGATCAATGCGGCGCGCGTGCAGCTCAGCTTCACCCGCATCACCGCGCCGATCAGCGGACGCGTCGGCGCACGGCTGGTGGACGTGGGCAATATCGTCCACGCTGCCGATCCGGGCGGCCTGCTGGTGATCAACCAGATCGACCCGATCATGGTGCAGTTCTCGCTGCCCGAGGCCAACTTCCAGGCCATCAACGCCGCGCTCAATGCGGCGGGCAAGAAGGGCAAGCTGGCAGTGCAGGCCGTGGACCGGGAGACGCATCAGGCCCTGGCCGACGGCGAGCTTTCCCTGCTCAACAACCAGATCGATACCACCACCGGCACGGTGCAGCTGAAGGCGCGCTTTGCCAACCCGCAGCACAAGCTCTGGCCCGGCCAGCAGGTCGATGCGCGCCTGGTGCTGCGCATGCAGGACGACGCGCTGACGGTGCCGCCGGCGGCCGTGCAGCGCAGCCAGCAGGGCTTGTTCGTCTACGTGATCGAGAGCGATGGCGTGGTGCGCGCCCAGCCGGTGAAGGTGGCCGAGATCGACGACAAGCGTACGCAGGTGCTCGACGGCCTGAAGCTCGGCGAGCGCGTGGTGACCGACGGGCAGTACCGCCTGATGCCGGGCGCCCACGTCACCGAGGTGGCTGAGAACGCCGGCAAGGGCGGCAAGGCCGGCAAGGACGCGGCTTCTGCGGCCTCCGCAGCGTCGTCCGCATCAGGGGTTGCGCAGTGAGCATTTCCGCAACCTTCATCAAGCGCCCCATCGGCACCACGCTGCTGGGCCTGGCGGTGCTGCTGATCGGCCTGGCGGCCTGGCCGCTGCTGCCGGTGGCGCCGCTGCCGCAGGTCGATTTTCCGACCATCCAGGTGACCGGCCGATTGCCCGGCGCCAGCCCCGAGACCATGGCGGCCAATGTGGCCCAGCCGCTGGAGCGGCAGTTCTCGCTGATCCCGGGCCTGACGCAGATGAGCTCGGTCAGCTCGCTGGGACAGACGCAGATATCGCTGCAGTTCGACCTCGACCGCGCCATCGACGGTGCAGCGCTCGACGTGCAGACCGCCATCAACGCGGCCACCGGACAGCTGCCCAAGAACCTGCCCAGCCCGCCGTCCTTCCGCAAGATCAACCCGGCCGACACCTCGATGGTGATCTATGCCGTGCAGTCCGACGTGCTGCCGCTGACCGAGGTGAACGACTACGCGGACAACGTGCTGGCGCAGCAGATCTCGCGCATCAAAGGCGTGGGCCTGGTCAACATCTTCGGCCAGCAGAAGCCGGCGGTGCGCGTTCAGATCGACCCGGCGCGGCTCAAGACGCTGGGCCTCTCGCTGGAAGACGTGCGCGGCGTGATCGCCAACGCCACGGTCAGCGCGCCCACTGGCAACATCGACGGTTCGAGCCAGTCCTTCAACGTCTACACCAACGACCAGATCCTGCGCGCCAAGCCCTGGAACGATGTGGTGATCGCCTACAAAGCCGGCGCACCGATCCGCATCCGCGATATCGGCGTGGCCATCGACGGGCCTGAGAATGTCAAGTTGGCCGCCTACGGCTATGCCGGTGCCGGCGCGGCCAAGGACAACAGCATCACGAACGGGCGCACCATCCTGCTGGCCATTAGCAAGGAAGCCGGCGCCAACGTGATCGAGACGGTGGACCGCATCGAGACGGCGCTGCCCCGGCTCAAGGCCTCGATCCCGCCCTCCATCAGCATCAACAAGCTGATCGACCGCACGCAGACCATCCGCGCCTCGGTCAAGGACGTGGAGTTCACGCTGCTGCTGTCCATCCTGCTGGTGGTGGCGGTGATCTTCGTCTTCCTGCGCGACGTGGCGGCCACCATCATCCCCAGCGTGACCGTGCCGCTGGCGCTGTTCGGCACCGCGGCCATCATGTACACGCTGGGCTACAGCCTGGACAACCTCTCGCTGATGGCCCTGACCATCGCCGTGGGCTTCGTGGTGGACGACGCCATCGTGATGCTGGAGAACATCTACCGGCATATCGAAGAGGGCCTGCCGCGCATGGAGGCGGCGCTCAAGGGCGCGGGTGAGGTGGGCTTCACCATCGTGTCGATCTCGGTCTCGCTGGTGGCGGTGTTCATTCCGCTGCTGCTGATGGGCGGCATCGTGGGCCGGCTGTTCCGCGAGTTTGCGGTCACGGTGACGCTGACGATTGCCGTCAGCGTGGTGGTCTCGCTGACGCTCACGCCGATGCTGTGCTCGCGGTTCCTCACCAACACGCACCAGGCCAAGCATGGCCGCATGTACATGGCCTTCGAGCGTGGCTTCGACATCATGCTTTCTGGCTACCGCCGCGGCTTGGAGAAGGTGCTGCTGCACCCCTTCATCACCCTGATGAGCTTCCTGGCCACGGTGGCGGCCACGGTGGCGCTGTTCATCTACATCCCCAAGGGCTTCTTCCCGCAGCAGGATACGGGCTTCATCGGCGGCCAGGCCATTGCCGGCCAGGACACGTCCTCGGAAGCCATGTTCCAGCGCATGCGTGACGTGGCCGAGGTGGTGAGGCAGGACCCAGACGTCTCGGCCTTCGGCGTGGCGGTGGGCAATTCCACCTTCAACCAGGGCAATCTCTTCATGGGCCTGCGCCCCATCGACGAAGGCCGCAAGGCCACGGCCGACGAGGTGATCACGCGGCTGCGCCCCAAGCTGGCCAAGATCCCCGGCGTGACCCTGTACATGCAGGCCGGCCAGGACGTGAGCGTGGGCGCACGCCAGTCGCGCACGCAGTACCAGTACACGCTGACTGACACCAATCTGGACGAGCTCAACGAATGGGCGCCGCGCATCACCGATCGCCTGGCCAAGCTCAAGGGCCTGACCGACGTGACGAGCGACCAGCAGAACGCCGCGCCCATGGCCAGCGTGACGATCGACCGCGAGCGCGCCTCCACCTACGGCATCACGCCCGCGCTGATCGACGCCACCATCTATGACGCCATCGGTCAGCGCCAGGTGGCCCAGTACTACACGCAGCTCAACAGCTACAACGTGGTGCTGGAGGTGACGCCGGAGATGCAGCGCGATATGCAGCTGTTCGACAAGCTCTACGTCACCTCGCCGACCACCGGCCAGCAGGTGCCGCTCTCCACCTTCGTGAAGATCGACACCACGCACACCGGCTACCTGGCCATCAACCACCAGGGCCAGTTCCCGGCGGTAACGGTGTCCTTCAACCTGGCGCCGGGCACCTCGCTCGGCGATGCGGTCAAGGCCATTGAGAAGGCGCAGACCGAGATGCAGGCGCCGGCCACGCTCTCGGGCAGCTTCCAGGGCACGGCCCAGGCCTTCGGTGATTCGCTGCGCACCCAGCCCTACCTGATCGCTGCGGCGCTGATCGCCGTGTACATCGTGCTGGGCCTGCTGTACGAGAGCTTCATCCACCCGCTGACGATTCTCTCGACCCTGCCTTCGGCCGGCGTGGGCGCATTGCTGATCCTGATGGCGGGCGGCTACGACCTCTCGGTGATCGCCTTGATCGGCATCATCCTCTTGATCGGCATCGTCAAGAAGAACGGCATCATGATGGTGGACTTCGCGCTGCATGCGGAGCGCGACCGTGGCATGTCGCCGCGTGACGCGATCTTCGAGGCCTGCCTGCTGCGCTTCCGCCCCATCATGATGACCACTATGTGCGCGCTGCTCTCGGGCCTGCCGCTGATGCTCGGCCACGGCGCCGGCTCCGAGCTGCGCCGGCCGCTGGGCTTTGCGATGGTGGGCGGCCTGCTGCTCTCGCAGATGCTGACGCTGTTCACCACGCCAGTGGTCTACCTCTACCTGGACCGCGCCCACCATTGGTACGTGAAGCGTGCCGAAGCCCGGCGCGCTCGCAAGGCGGCCAAGGCCCAGGCGGCTGCATGAAGGTGCTGATCGTCGAGGACGAGCGCAAGATCGCCGACTACCTGCAGCTCGGCCTGACCGAGCAGGGCTGCACGGTCGATCTCGCCTTCGACGGCATCGACGGCCAGCACCTGGCCGTCCACCATGACTACGACGTGATCGTGCTCGACGGCATGCTGCCTGGCCTGGACGGCTTCGAGGTCCTGCGCTCGCTGCGCGCGGTCAAGAACACGCCGGTCATCATGCTCACCGCCCGCGACGGCGTGGAAGACCGCGTGGCGGGCTTGCGCGCCGGGGCCGACGACTACCTCGTCAAGCCCTTCTCCTTCGTGGAGCTGTTTGCGCGGCTGCAGGCGCTGACGCGCCGCGGGCGCACGCAGGAGGCCACGCTGCTGCGCGTGGGCACCCTTCACATCGACCTGATCGCCCGCCGCGCCACGCGCGAAGGCCAGCGCATCGAACTGACGGCCAAGGAGTTCGCCCTGCTGGCCCTGCTGGCGCGCCGCCAGGGCGAGATCCTCTCCAAGACCACCATCGCCGAGCTGGTGTGGGACATGCACTTTGACAGCAACACCAATGTGGTCGAGGTTGCCATCAAGCGATTGCGCGCCAAGATCGACGCGCCCTTTGCCCATCCGCTGCTGCACACCATCCGCGGCATGGGCTATGTGATGGAAGAACGTGAAGCGTAATTCGATCGCCTGGCGACTGGCAGCGATGTTCAGCGTCGCCGCCCTGGCCGGCTTCGTGCTGATCGGCGTGGTACTGCACGAGGTGATGAGCAAGGAGCTGGCGCGACACCAGCGTGCCCAGGTGCAGGCGCGGCTCGAAGACCTGCGCTACTTGCTGGAGAAGGGCCGCGCGACCGATCTGTATGAGCGCACGCGGGCCAAGATCGAAGCCATCTCCAGCCGCAACGGCACCCGCTATTGGCTCTGGAGCGAGGACCCGGCCTGGCGCTACGGGACTGACGCCGAGCGCATGTTCGCGCTGGTGAAGGGCCACCCGGACGTCGTCAGCGTGGAGCTGCCCGGCGATGAGTCACCGACGGCAATGATGGGTCTGGACCTGCCGGCCAACAGCCTGCGGCCTGCGGTCAGCCTGATGGTGGGCGTCAACGGCGAGCTGTTCCAGCGCACGCGGCGCAGCTTTGCGCGCCAGCTCGTGCCCATCGTGCTGGGCGGGGCGGCCTTGGTTGCGACCCTTGGCTACTGGATCGCGCGCCTGGGGCTCAAGCCGGTGCTGCGGCTCTCGCGCCAGGCCCAGCGCATCGGCCCCGGCTCGCGCGGACAGCGGCTTGAAGCCGCGGCCTTGCCGGTGGAGCTGGCCGATCTGGGCCAATCCTTCAACGCTGCGTTGGGCCGGCTCGAAGACGCCTACGTGCAGCTGGAGAGCTTCAACGCCGACGTGGCGCATGAGCTGCGCACGCCGCTGGCCAATCTGATCGGCCAGACCCAGGTGGCGCTGTCGCGCGAGCGCGATGCGCCGGCCCTGTACGAAGTGCTTCAGTCCAATCTCGAAGAGCTGGAGCGCCTGCGCGCCATCGTGGCCGACATGCTCTTCCTGGCCCGCGCCGAGCAGGGCGCCCAGGCGCAGAAGCGCGTGCCCAGCTCGCTGGCGGCGGAGGTGAGCAAGACGGTCGAGTTCTACGACATGCTGCTGGACGACGCGGGCTTGACGGTCGAAATCGACGGTGACGCGCAGGCGGTGATCGAGACCTCGCTGTTCCACCGCGCCATGAGCAATCTGCTGCAGAACGCGATCCAGCATTCGCCCACCGGCAGCGTGGTGCGCGTGCGCATTGCGTCGCAAGGCTCGGGTGCCCAGGTGTCGGTCAGCAATCCCGGCGCCGACATCCCGCACGAGAAGCTCGCGCGCCTGTTCGACCGCTTCTACCGCGTGGACGCCTCGCGCCCCAACAGCGACGCCAACCACGGCCTCGGCCTGGCCATCGTCAAGGCCGTGGCGCTGATGCATGGTGGGCAGGTACACGCGACTTGCGAAGGGGGATTGGTGACGGTCGGGTTCAGTCTGGCCTGACTCCTACAATCCCCGCATGATTTCACGCGAACCCACCCTGGCCCGCCTGGAGGCGGCACGCAGCAAACTGCTGGAGCCCTTCGGCCTGACCGACGCCACGCTCGCCAAGGCCTTGCGCCTGATCACCGAGCATCGGGTGGATGACGCCGACCTCTACTTCCAGACCACGCGTGCCGAGGGCTGGAGCCTGGAGGAGGGCATCGTCAAGAGCGGCTCCTTCAGCATCGACCAGGGCGTGGGCGTGCGCGCCGTGGCGGGCGAGAAGACCGCGTTTGCCTATTCCGACGACATCTCCGAAGCCGCGTTGCTGGATGCTGCACGCACGGTGCGTTCCATCGCCGCAGCGGGCCAGAGCAAGCGCGTCAAGGTGCCGGGCACGCCGACGATTCCCGGCAGCCGCTCGCTCTACGGCGACGCCGACCCGATCGCCAGCCTCGACAGCACAGCCAAGGTCGAACTGCTGGGTCGCGTTGAGAAGATGGCCCGCGCCAAAGACCCGCGCATCGCGCAGGTGATGGCCGGCGTGGCCGCTGAACATGAGGTGGTGCTGATCGCCCGCGCCGATGGCACGCTGGCGGCCGACGTGCGCCCGCTGGTGCGGCTGTCGGTCACCGTGATCGCCGAGAGCAATGGCCGCCGCGAGGTGGGCAGCGGCGGCGGGGGCGGGCGCTTCGGCCTCGCCTACTTCACCGACGAGATGATCGCCAGCTATGTGGAGCAAGCGTGCTCGGCCGCGCTGACCAATCTCGAATCGCGCCCCGCACCGGCCGGTGAGATGGTCGTGGTGCTCGGCCCGGGCTGGCCCGGCGTGCTGCTGCACGAGGCCGTCGGCCACGGGCTGGAAGGCGACTTCAACCGCAAGGGCTCCTCGACGTTTGCCGGCCGCATCGGCCAGCGCGTGGCCGCCAAGGGCGTGACCGTGCTGGACGACGGCACCATCGCCGACCGCCGCGGCTCGCTCAACATCGACGACGAAGGCTGCGCCTCGCAGCGTAACGTGCTGATCGAGGACGGCATCCTCAAGGGCTACATCCAGGACGCGATGAACGCGCGCCTGATGAAGGTCGCTCCCACCGGCAACGGCCGTCGCGAAAGCTATGCGCACGTGCCGATGCCGCGCATGACCAACACCTACATGCTGGGCGGCGACAAGGTCCCGCAAGAGATCATCGCCAGCATCGACAAGGGCCTCTACGCCACCAACTTCGGTGGCGGACAGGTGGACATCACCAGCGGCAAGTTCGTCTTCTCCGCCAGCGAGGCCTTCTGGGTCGAGAAGGGCAAGATCCAGTACCCGGTCAAGGGCGCGACCCTGATCGGCAACGGCCCGGATGCACTGACCCGCATCAGCATGATCGGCAACGACATGCAGCTCGACACCGGCGTGGGCGTGTGTGGCAAGGAAGGCCAGAGCGTGCCCGTCGGCGTGGGCCAGCCGACGCTGCGCATCGATGGGCTGACCGTCGGCGGCACCGCCTGATCGAGGGGCCAGGCCCGGCCTTTTGTGAATATTTGGGCTGCCCGGCTGCCCCTTCTGGGCCCGGCCAACACCACAATGGCGCGACCATAACCGCAGGTTTCGTGCACCCCTTCGGCGTGCAAACCCAGCGGGCGGGGATGCCATGTGGTTTGTCTGGGGCGCGGTAGGCGCCGTTGCGGGTTGCGTCCTGGGAGTCTGGCTCGACAAGGGCGGTGAGCTGATCTTCCTGCTGAGCCTGGCGGGCATGGTTGGGCTGCCTTTCCAGATGCGCCGCGCCAGCGCAACGCCTGCGGCGAACGCTGAAATCGAATTTTTGCAGCGGCAGATGAAGGTGCTCGAGGAACGGGTGCAGCATCTGGAGAGATCGCGCCCGCAGCATTCGGCGCCCGTCTCGGCGCCGGTGATAGAGGTTCCGCGCCCAGCCGCGCCGGCTGTCGCGGTGGTTCCGGCTCCGCCGCCCAAGCCGTCCGTCGAATCGACGCCTTTGCCGAAGCCGATTTCAGTCCCTGCGGCGCAAGCGGTCGAGCATCGAGAAATGGTGACGGCTGCAGCACCTGCTCCCGCAACGCCGCGCCCCGCTCCGGCGCCCACGCCACGGCCTGTCGCATCCCCGCTCACGCTGCGCCAACGGCTGCCCGCACCTCTTGCGAGCCTGATCTTCGACGGCAATGTGCTGGTCAAGGTCGGTGTGCTGATTCTCTTCATCGGCTTGAGCTTCCTGCTGCGTTTTGCGGCCGAGCACATCAGCGTGCCCGTGGGCCTGCGCTATACGGGCGTGGCGATGGTGGGCGTGGTCCTGCTGGCCCTGGGCTGGCGCTTGCGCGGCAAGCGGCGCGACTACGCGCTGGTGTTGCAAGGCGCGGGCATCGGCGTGTTTGATCTGACCATCCTGGCCGCGATGAAGTGGCACGAACTGCTGCCGCCCGAGATCGGCTTTGCCGCGCTGCTAGCCGTGGTGCTGCTGAGCGCGGTGCTGGCCGTGGCGCAGGACGCACCGCTGCTGGCCATCGTGGCCGCGCTGGAAGGTTTTGCCGCGCCGGTGCTGGCGTCCACCGGCCAGAACCGGCCGATCGGCCTCTTCACCTACCTGCTGGTGCTGGATGTGGGCATTGCCGTGGTGGCGTGGTTCAAGGCCTGGCGCGTGCTCAACCTGATTGCGCTGACGGGCTCTTTCACGCTGGCTGCCGCTTGGGCACAGCGTTATTACACGGACGAGCAGTACGGCACTGTCCAGCCCTACCTGATCGCCTTCTTCCTGCTGTTCACCGCCGTGGGTGTGATGTTCGCGCGGCGCTCGCTGCTCGATACCCGCGGCGACACGGAGCAGACGTTGGCGGCACGCGCCGTGCAGGCCCTGCAGCGGGTCGGCCGGGTGGATAGCACGCTGGTGTTCGGCGTGCCCATGGTCGCGTTCGCGCTTCAGTACCGGCTGATGCAGCTCTTCGGGCAAGGCGCAGCGCTGTCGGCGATGGCCATGGCCGCCTTCTACCTGCTGCTGGCGCGCGGCGTGTTTGCCTACCATGCGCGCGGCCTGGCGCTGCTGGCCGAGGCCTATGCCATCGTGGGCGTGATCTTCGGCACCCTGGCCGTCCCGTTGGGCCTGGAGGGCAAGTGGACGGGCGTGTCGTGGGCCGTGGAAGCGGCAGGCATGTACTGGCTCGGCGCGCGCCAGCAGCGGCCCTATGCGCGGGCGTTTGCCTTCGCCGTCCTGGGCGGCGCGGCGATCAAGCTGCTGCAGGCCACGCACTTTAGCGATGCCATCGGTGTGCCGCTGTTCCAGGGCACGGTCATCGGCCCGCTGCTGTTTGCGGCAAGTGCCCTGGTGATGTGGGCGGTGCATCGGCGCCAAGCCGCGTCAACGCTCGATGGCTGGGAGGCGGCGCTCGGCTCGCTGCTGCCCTGGCTGGGCGTGGCCGCATTGACGCTGCTGGTCTGGCAGACCCTGGTGCCTCCCTGGGCGGCGGTGGGTACGGCGGGGCTGGCGCTGGTCTGCTTTGCACTGGCGCAGCGCGACGGGCTCGCGGCCCTGGGGCCTGTCAGCGGCGGCCTGCATGCGCTGGCCGTGGCGAGCTTTCTGGTGGGCATACGCGAGGCCGACCCCTCGCTGGGCGGCGGCGCCCTGGGCAGTGGCGCGACGGGCGCGCTGGCCGCTGGCCTGATCGCTGCGTCCGTGCTCGGTCGCGCGCTGTGGTCCATGCGGGCGACCTTGCGACAGGCCCGCCACGAGGGGCAGGAGTTGCCGCAATGGACGCCGGCCTCCATCGTGGCCGTACTCACCGGCATCGGCCTGCTGCACCTGGCCACGCTGTTCGAGTTGAGCCTGGCGCAGGCCGCTTTGGTCTGGGCGGTGAGCAGCCTGCTGCTGCTGCGCACGGCCCTGTGGCTGCGGCACGGCCCGCTGGTGGGCCTGAGCGGCATGCTGGCCGGCGTCGCCGCGCTGATGTGCCTGTATGTGCACCTGATGATCACGCCGGACGCGATGCAGCCGCTCACGCCTTTTGCGCATCTTCATTTCATCACCGAGGTGGTGCTGGGCCTGTGTGCGCTGCTGGCTGGCGCAGCCGTGCAGAACGCGGCTGCACGCATCCGCGGCGCATGGTTCGTGCAGCCGCTGATGCAATGGCTGCTCCTGCCATGGGGCCTCGCCTGGTGGCTGGGTGGCATGACGGAAGAGATCCTGCGTGTCCTGCCGCTGCAGGGGCTGGAACGCTATTCGCTGGCGGCGTTGCTCGCCTTGCTGCTGGCGACCTCCCTGCTGATGGCCCTGGCTGCCCGCTGGCGCACCTGGCCCATCCTGGGGCGCTGCGCGCTGGCGACGCTGCCGCTGCTGATCTGGCTGGTCCTGCGCTTCGGCCTGCCCGCGGATGCACGTGGCATGTTCGTGCCTTCCGCCGATCTGGGTTGGCTGCTCTGGCCGTTGGCGCTGGCCTGGCATTTGCGCTTGCTGGCGCTGCAGGAGCACTGGGTCGCGCCTGCACGACTCGCGGGCCTGCATGTGGCGGGCTTCTGGTTCTTCCTGCTATTGGCCGCGCGCGAATGCCAATGTCGCATGGCCGGCCTGGGCGGCGAGAACTCCAGCTGGCAAGCCTTGGGCTGGGTGCTGGCGCCTGCCCTGGCCTTGTGGGGTGTGAGGGCGCGGGCATTGCAGCTACGTTGGCCCTTGCGGGCGTTTACGCGGGCCTATCAGCTCATTGCCAGTGCACCGGTCGCGTTGTACCTGCTCATCTGGGTTTGCGTGAGCAATGTTCAGGGCTCGGGCGACGCGACGCCGCTTCCCTATGTGCCGGTGCTCAATCCGCTTGAACTGGCGCAGATCCTCGTCCTACTGGTGCTGGTGGTCTGGCAGCGCGAATGGATGGGGGCAAACAAGCTTGCCGCGCCCGTCCTGGGCGTCGTCGGCCTGGGGCTGCTGACGGGTATCGTGCTGCGCAGTTGCCATCACTGGGCTGGCTTGCCGTGGGAGGCTGGGGAGCTGTTCCACTCCTTCCTCGCGCAGGCGGCCTTGTCCATCGTCTGGGCCTTGACCGGCGTGGCGGTGATGGTGCTGGGCAATCGGCGGCATTGGCGTGCGGCCTGGATGGTGGGTGCGGTCTTGCTCGGGGTGGTAGTGCTCAAGCTCTTCTTCGTTGATTTTGCCGACCGGGGCGGGCTGTTCCGCATCGTGTCCTTCATGACCGTCGGCGCCTTGCTGCTGCTGGTGGGCTGGTTTGCGCCGGTGCCGCCAACGCAGGGAGCTGCTGGGCCGCGGCGCGAGGAGGTTGCATGAGAAGCGCACGCCTCCTCGCATGTATCGCATGGGCAGCGGCGCTGCCTGTCCATGCCCAGGCGCCAGCGACGCAAGCGCAGATCGTCGTGGGGGGCGCCGGGCCCTACCACCGCCTGAGCTTGCCCCTGGCCTTGTATGGCCGCGTGAAGGAGGGCGATCTGAGCCTGCTTCGCGTGCGCAACGCGGCAGGGGCCGCGGTGCCTTTCAGTTGGCTGGATGAAGACTCGCAGGCCGAGCCGCAGACGCGCTCGCAGGCGGTGCCGATCTTCCCGCTGCCATCCCTGACGGAAGGTGCGACGCCGAGCGTGCTGCTCTCGCTGCGTACAGACGGCACGGTGATGCTCACAGGTCGTTCTTCCGCGGGCGCGCATGACGACGCCGCGCAGTGGCTGATCGACGCGAGCCAGGTCAAGGGCGCCTTGGTGCAGGCGCATTTCGAGATGGCACCGCAGGCGCGCGGCGTCTTCCCCTTTGCGCTCGACGCGAGCAACGACCTGGCGCATTGGCAGACGGTGCGCAGCGATGAGCAACTGCTGAAGCTGGATCACGCTGGCCAGACACTGGAGCGCCTGGATCTGGACTTGAGCGGCCAGCGCGCGCGCTATCTGCGCCTGCGTTGGCTCAACCCCGGCCAGGCGGCCGCGCTGCGTTCGGTCCGCATCGACAGCGTGCGGACCGGCGAGCCGGCTTCGCCACTGGCTTGGTCGGCCCCCATCGCACCCGAGCGTTGCACGCCAGACTATTGTGACTATGCGATGCCTCGCGATCAGCCCTTGTACGGCCTGCGGATCGAGCTGGCCGACACCAACACGCTGGCGCAGGTCGCGTTTGCAGGCCTGGTGAACCCGATTGCGGCGGTGCCGCAGCCAAGGCATCGGCACAACCCGCTGCACGCCTTGCGCCATGCGCAAGGCCCGAGAACATCGGCGGCAAGCGGGCCCGAAGAAGTGGCGCTGACGGAAGTCCTGGTGTACCGCTTGAGCCAAGCCGGTGGCGAGGCCCGTTCCCCGCAGGTCGAACTGGATGGCCAGGCCTACTCGTGGCTGCGGCTGCGCGCCCACATCGATGCGCTTGGGAGCAAGCCGCCGCGCCTGATGGTCGCTGGCATGCCGCGCAGCCTGGTTTTTCTGGCGCAGGGGCCAAGCCCATATTCGCTGGATTGGGGCGGGCGCCGTGGGGACGCCGATGGCGCCCTGCCCATGGCCACGTTGATGCCTCGGCGCGACATGCTGCAGCCGGTCATCGCCGACAATGCGAGCCTGGTGCTGCCGGCGCTTCCAGCTTCTTTGCCCATGCCGCAGGCCAGCGCTGCATCGCCCGTTGCGGCCCCAGCCGCCAGCAAGTATTGGCTATGGGGCGTGCTGGGTGCGGGCCTGGTTCTGCTGGCCTTCATGGCTCGCTCAGTGACGCGCGGCCTGGCAGCACCGCCATCCCGTGACTCCTCTTCTTGATCGCCGTGCGTCCCCTGCCCAGCCTGCTGACCCTCTCCAACGCGCAAGTCGCCATCGAGGCCCTGGCCACGGTGGCGTTTGCCTATTCGGGCCTGATCGTCGCGGCGCGCAAGCGTCTCGATGCCGTGGGCGTGGTGATGGTGTCGTGGCTGGCGGCCTTTGGCGGCGGCACGTTGCGCGATATCCTGCTGCAGCGCCGGCCCTTCTTCTGGGTCGAGCATGCGAGTTGGCTGTGGGCGCTGCTGGGCCTTTGCGCTGCGGCCATGCTGTTCCTGCGGCAGCGGCACTTCATGCTGACCGAGCGTGCGCTGCAGTGGCCCGATGCGCTGGGGCTGGGCCTCTTCACTGCGGCTGGCACGCAGTTCGCGCTGGCCGCGGGCATGGACGGCATCGTGGCGGTGCTGATGGGCATGGTGACGGCCGTCTTCGGCGGCGTGTTGCGCGACATCGTCTGCAACGACATCCCGCGCGCCTTCAGCGATCACCAGCCTTACGCCAGTTGCTCCTTCGTCGGCGCCTGGGTCGTGGTGGGCTGCGATGCCGCCGACGCGCCCGACTGGGTCGGCCTGCTGGCCGGCGCGGGTGTGGCTTCGGCCTTGCGTGGCCTGGCGCTGTGGCGCGGCTGGCGCCTGCCGAGGTGGCGGCCGGAGGAGTGAGGCTTTCGCAGCGGCGAAGGCTGGGTCCGGCTTGCGTGCTACATTCGATTCCATGCTGTCGCCGTCCAAGTTTTTTGCGCACCTTTGGTTTTTCTCGCACCGCCCCGGCGGAGGAGAGGCCCGCGCTTAAACAACAAGCAGCAGACCTGAATACCTCGAAACCGCCGGGCCCCAAAGCCCGGCGGTTTTTTTATGCCTGAATCGAACGAAGAAGAGGGAAATGCAGAGATGAACGCCAAGTCCACCGAACCCAAGGCCGAACGCTGGTACTCGCCGGCCGACAAGACCAGCGACACCGATGACCAGCGCATCCGCGACGTCACGCCGCTGCCGCCGCCCGAGCACCTGATCCGCTTCTTCCCGATCTCGGGCACGCCGATGGAGCGGCTGATCACCGGCACGCGCCAGAAGATCCGCGACATCATGCAGAGGAAGGACGACCGGCTGCTGATCATCATCGGCCCCTGCTCGATCCACGACCCGGCTGCGGCGCTCGAATACGCCCGCCGCCTGTGCGAGCAACGTGCGCGTTATGCCGACACGCTGGAAATCGTGATGCGGGTGTACTTCGAGAAGCCGCGCACCACGGTCGGCTGGAAAGGCCTGATCAACGACCCCTACCTGGACGAGAGCTACCGCATCGATGAAGGCCTGCGTATCGCCCGCCAACTGCTGCTGGAGATCAACCGCCTGGGCCTGCCGGCGGGCAGCGAGTTCCTCGACGTGATCAGCCCGCAATACATCGGCGACCTGATCTCCTGGGGCGCCATTGGCGCGCGCACGACCGAGAGCCAGGTGCACCGCGAGCTGGCTTCGGGCATCTCGGCGCCGATCGGCTTCAAGAACGGCACGGACGGCAATATCAAGATCGCCACCGATGCGATCCAGGCGGCGGCGCGCCCGCACCATTTCCTCTCGGTGCACAAGAACGGCCAGGTCGCCATCGTCGAGACCGGCGGCAACCCGGACTGCCATGTGATCCTGCGCGGCGGCAAGGCGCCCAACTACGATGCCCAGAGCGTGGCCGCGGCCTGCGCCGACCTGGTGGCCGCCAAGCTGGAGCCGCGGCTGATGGTGGACTGCTCGCATGCCAACAGTTCCAAGAAGCACGAGCGCCAGATCGAGGTGGCGCGCGACATCGCCGCGCAGATGAAGGCCGGCAGCCGCTCGATCTTCGGCGTCATGGTGGAGAGTCACCTGAAGGACGGCGCCCAGAAGTTCAGCCCGGGCAAGGACGACCCGGCGGCGCTGGAATACGGCAAGAGCATCACCGACGCCTGCCTGGGCTGGGACGACTCGATGCAGGTGCTGGACATCCTGAGCGGGGCGGTCAAGGCCGCAAGAACCTGACAAATGTCCCAGCAGTCGGCCTGACAAAATAGCGGCCCTTGAGATCGGCCGCCGCGCCCTCAATTGCAGGGCACGGCGGCTTTGCCGCTTTCACATTCCGAACCGTTTTTTCCTCGAAGAGCCATGAGCAAGCAAACCCATTCATTCCAGGCCGAGGTCAAGCAGATCCTGCACCTCGTCACGCATTCGCTGTACTCCAACAAGGAAATCTTCCTGCGCGAGCTGGTGTCCAACGCATCGGACGCCTGCGACAAGCTGCGCTTTGAGGCGCTGGACCATCCGCAGCTGTTCGAGGATGCGCCCAATTTGGAGGTTAGGGTCAGCTTCGACGAAGCCGCGAAGACCGTGACGATCAGCGACAACGGCATCGGCATGAGCGCCGAGGAGGCGATTGCACACCTAGGCACCATCGCCAAGAGCGGTACGCGCGAGTTCATGGCCAAGCTGGAAGGCGACCAGAAGAAGGACGCGCACTTGATCGGCCAGTTCGGCGTGGGCTTCTATTCGGGCTTCATCGTGGCCGACCGCATCACGGTGGAAACGCGCCGCGCCGGCCTGCCGGCAGAGCAGGGCGTGCGCTGGACCTCCGAAGGCACGGGCGATTTCGAGATCGAGACGATCGACAAGCCCGGCCGCGGCACCGACGTGATCCTGCATCTGCGCGAAGGCGAGGATGAATTCCTCAAGACCTGGCGCCTGAAGTCCATCATCAGCAAGTACTCGGACCACATCTCCCTGCCCATCCTGATGCGCAAGGAGGAGTGGAAACCTGACGACGCTAAATCGGTGCTGACCGATGAATGGGAGTCGGTCAACAAGGCCTCGGCTCTGTGGGCGCGCAGCAAGAGTGAGATCACCGAAGAACAGTACGACGAGTTCTACAAACAGATCAGCTACGACACCGAAGCGCCGCTGGCCTACACGCACAACCGCGTGGAAGGCCGCAGCGAGTACACGCAGCTGCTCTACATCCCCAAGAAGGCGCCGTTCGACCTGTGGAACCGCGACAAGCGCGGTGGCGTGAAGCTCTACGTCAAGCGCGTCTTCATCATGGACGATGCCGAGGCGCTGATGCCGGTCTACCTGCGCTTCGTCAAGGGCGTGATCGACTCGGCCGACCTGCCGCTGAACGTCAGCCGCGAACTGCTGCAGGAAAGCCGCGATGTGAAGGTGATCCGCGAGGGCTCGACCAAGCGCGTGCTCTCGATGCTCGAATCGCTGGCCGACAGCGAAGACGCGGCCGAGAAGCAGAAGTACGCGGAGTTCTGGAAGGACTTCGGCCAGGTGCTCAAGGAAGGCATTGGCGAGGACCACCCGAACCAGGAGCGCCTGGCCAAACTGTTCCGCTTTGCTTCCACGCACGCGGACGAAGGCGTCTCGCTAGCGGACTACCTGGGCCGCATGAAAGAGGGCCAGGACGCGATCTACTACATCACCGCCGATTCGCTCTCGGCCGCCAAGAACAGCCCGCAGCTGGAGATCTTCCGCAAGAAGGGCCTCGAAGTGCTGCTGCTGGTGGACCGCGTGGACGAGTGGATGCTCTCGCATCTGTACGAGTTCGAGGGCAAGCCGCTGCAGTCCGTAGCCAAGGGTGCCATCGACCTGGGCAAGCTGCAGGACGAGGACGAGAAGAAGGCCGTCGAGGCTGCGGCCGAGCAATTCAAGCCCCTGCTGGAGCGCCTGAAGACCACGCTGGCCGACCGCGCCAAGGACGTGCGCGTGACCTCGCGCCTGGTCGATTCGCCGGCATGCATCGTGGTGGAAGAGGGCGACATGAGCGGCCACCTCGCGCGCCTGCTCAAGCAGGCCGGCCAGCAAGCGCCCGCGAGCCTGCCCACGCTCGAGATCAATCCCGAGCATGCGCTGGTCAAGAAGTTGGAGGGCAGCGAGCGTTTTGACGACCTGGCCCACATTCTTTTCGACCAGGCCGTGCTGGCCGAGGGCGGCTCGCTGGAAGACCCGGCGGCCTATGTGAGGCGCGTAAACGGCCTGCTGATCTGATCCCTGGTTGACCCTGAGCGCGGGCCTGCGCGCGCTGCCGATAATGGCCGCGTCCAGAGTCGTGTTCAGGGAGAACAAGGATGACAGTTGCCAAGCGCCACGGCCTCGCCGCGGTGTCGTTGTTCAGGGCTGTGACGGAGAGTCTCCTTCTCACGGCCCTTTGTGTTTGCGCGGCCGTTGCGGCGACGCCCAAGCCCGCATCCGCAGCAGCTTCGGCTCCGGCTCCGGCTCCGGCCGCCAAACCTTCCGCCAAGAAGCCGGCGGCCGCCGACAAGGCGAGCGACAAGGCGCCGGGCTTTGCCATTGCGCCCGCGCCGGCCTGGGTGCAGACCGTGGCCACGGACGCGCTGCCGGCCATTCCTGACGCGCCGCTGCAAGTCCTGCTGATGGACGACCAGACGCGGCTCGACCCCGCCGCCAGCCAGCGCTATTCGCACAACATCCGCAAGATCAATGCGAGCTCGGGCCTGGAGCAGGGCTCGCAGATCGAGATCGTCTTCGACCCGGTCTACCAGAAGCTGAGCCTGCACACGCTGGTGGTCTGGCGTGAAGGCAAGCGGTTGGACCGGCTCGACCGCAAGGCCGTCAAGCTCCTGCAGCGCGAGACGCAGCTGGAGAGGCAGATGGTGGACGGGCGTATGACGGCCTCCATCGTGCTGGAGGACCTGCGCGTGGGTGACCGCATCGAGTGGGCGTACACGCTGACGGGCGACAACCCGGTGTTCGAAGGCAAGTTCGTCGATACGCAGTGGATGAGCTCCAGTCGCGGCCCGGTGGCGCTGGTGCAGCGCCGCCTGCTCGCGCCTGCTGAGCGCAAGATCCTGCACCGCGTGGGCGTGGAAGTGGAGGCCAGCGAGCAGCAGCTCGATGGCGGCTGGCACGAAACCATGGTTCGCCGCCGCTCGGTGCCGCAGGCGCATTTCGACGCGCAGATGCCGCCCGAGGACTACTTCGCGGATCAACTGGAGTGGAGCGAATTCGCCAACTGGGCCGAGATTGCCGATTGGGCGGGGCGGCTCTTTGCACCGGCCTTGCAGGACCACGCGGCGCTGGCGGCCAAGGCCGAGGAGATCCGTGCAGCCACGGCCGCCCCGGCCGAGCGCATGACGCTGGCCCTGGATTTCGTGCAGCAGCAGATCCGCTATTTCGGCACCGAGGTCGGTGCCAGCTCCCACCGTCCGGCCCTGCCCGAGCAGGTGCTGCGCCAGCGCTTTGGCGACTGCAAGGACAAGTCCGCGATGCTGGCCAATCTGCTGGGCCAGCTAGGCTTTGAGGCGGTGCCGGCGGTCGTCTCGACCATCTATCGCACGCAGATCGACCGGCATCTGCCGAGCCCGCTGGACTTCGACCATGCCGTCGTTGCCGTGCGCCAGGGCGAGCACTGGCTGTGGCTGGACGGCACGCGCTCGCTGCAGACCGGGCCGGCCACCGTGCGCGGCAGCGCGGACCTGAGCCCGGCCCTGCTCGCACGCAGCGGCGAGACAGTGCTCACTGCGCTGCCGGCCGCGCAAGATCGTCTGCAGGCCGAAGGCACCGATACCTTCCACTTCACCAGCCTTGCCGAGCCGGGACTGCTGACCTCCGTCACCACCTACTACGGCGACATTGCCGAGAGCCTGCGTTCGGCCCGAGCGAGCCAGCCGGCCGACGCTTTCGAGGAAATGCTCTACGCCGAGCTCTTGCGCGCCTACCCCAAGCTGCAGCGCGAAGGCACGCCCCTGGTGGAGGATGTGCCGGGCCAGAACGCCGCGCGCGTGACGCTCAAGCTGCGCGTGCTTGACTACTGGCGCCTGTATGAGAACCGCCTGCTGGTGGGCGATGTCGCGCTGACGCTGCCGGTCATCGCGCTGCGCGTGCCCAGCATGGCGCCGCGCCAGCTCGCCACGCGCGTGGCCCTGCCTGGCAACTACCGGCAGCGGGTGCGCTTCGAGTTCGAAGAGACGATGTACACGCATGAGAACACCGTGCCCTTCAGCGAGAGCAACGGCTTTTTCAATCTGCAGGGGACCAACCGCAACCAGGCCAAGTCGACGCAGTACGACCTTGAGCTGCAGGTGAAGGCGCAGCGCGTGGAGGCTACGCAGTGGACGGCTTATCGCGATGCACTCACCAAGGTCTGGCCGCGCCTGTCCATGCAGATCGGGCTTCCGACGATCAGCGTCGACCACGCCGATACCTTGAAGAAGGGCAGCGACGACTTGAAGGATGCGATCCTCAAAGGCCGCGTCAAGGTGGCGACTGCCGTGCAGGCCGATGCGCGTTACCGGCTGCTGATCACGAGTCAGCAACTGGATTCCGGGCGCTTGCCACCGAAGCTGCGCGCGCAGGTGCTGGTGACGCGTGGCATGGCCTTCGACCATATCGGCCAGGTGGAATCGGCCCGTCAGGCCTTTGAGCAGGCGGCTGCTCTGGATGCCCAATCGTCCGATGCGCAGGCGGCCCTGGCCGTCAATGCCTTGATGCGCGGCGATGACTCGCAGGTCCTCAGTGCCGCGGGCCGCGCGCTCGAGCTCGCGCCCAACGATGGCGGGCCTCGCTACACCCGCGCGCAATCGCGCTACATGACGGGCGACTTCGGCGGCGCGGCCCAGGAGCTGAGCGATATCCTGAACAGTGGCGGCGATGTCGACCGCAGCTATCGCGCGGTCTGGCTGTATCTGGCCAAGCAGGCGCAGGGTCAGGACGGCAAGGCCGCAGTGGCCGATGTGCAGGCCAGCGGCGACACGCCGGCCTGGCCGTATCCGGTGTTGCGCCTGATGCGTGGAGAGCTCGGATTTGACGCAGCTCTTGCGCAGGCGCGCAGCGACCCGGCTCAGCGGCTCAACCGCGAGTGCGAGCTTTACTTCTTCGCCGCGGAGAAGGCGTTGCTCGACAAGAACCGTGAACAGGCCCGCCACTGGCTGGAGCAGAGCATCGGCACGGGCGTGGTGGAGTTCGTCGAGTACGGCCTGGCCCAGCGGGAGAAGGCACGTCTGGGCTCTTGAGCCCGCTCAGGCGAAGCTGTCGCCATCGAAGTTCACTTCCTCTTCATTCGGGTAGTGCGCTTGCGACGGCGTTGGCTCGCGCATGAGTTCCAATTGCTCGCGCAGCTTGGCCACCTGGTCGTTCCAGTAGTTGGGCGTGCCAAACCAGGGGAAGGCCAGCGGGAAGGCCGGGTCGTTCCAGCGCTTGGCCAGCCAGGCGCTGTGGTGGATCATGCGCAGGGTGCGCAGCGGCTCGATGAGGCGCAGCTCTCGGCGGTCGAAGTCGGCCACGGTCTCGTAGCCTTCGAGCACGCAGGCCAGTTGCTGGCGCATCGAGAGTGCATCCCCTGAGAGCAGCATCCAAAGATCCTGCACGGCCGGGCCGGTGACGGCGTCGTCCAGGTCCACGAAGTGCGGGCCGCCATCGGGCGTCCAGAGGATGTTGCCCGGGTGGCAGTCGCCATGCAGGCGCAGGGTCCGCAGATCGGGGATGCCGGCGAACGCAGCGTCGATGGCCGAGAGGCAGCTCTGCACGACGTCGAGCCAGGCCGGCTGGATCTCGAGCGGCACGCACGCGTGGTCCATCAGGAAGTCGCGCGCCATGCGGCCGGGCTCGGCGCTGTCCCAGCGCAGGCGATGCGCAAAAGGTTGGGCGCGGCCGACGTTGTGCATGCGGCCGAGTAGTCGGCCGATCCAGGTCAGCACCTCGGGGTCTTCCAGCTCAGGCCCGCGGCCGCCTTGGCGGCCCGTCACCGCGAAGCGTTGGCCATGGTCGTGGCGCAAGGTTGAGTGGCCCAGCATCCATGGCGCGGCCACTGGCACCTCGGCCGCGGCCAGTTCGGCGGCGAAAGCATGTTCTTCGAGGATCTGCGCGTCGGTCCAGCGATGCGGCCGGTAGAACTTGGCCACGGCCACGCGGCCATCTTCCAGATGGAGCTGCAGCACGCGGTTCTCGTAGGAGTTCAGCTGCAACATCCGACCGTCTGCGCGCAAGCCCGCGGCCTCCAGCGCGTCGAGCATGAATTCGGGGGTCAGGCCGGCAAAGCTGGCGTCGATCTCGGGAAGGGGCAGGGCACGGCTCATCGCCGGATTGTGCCCCTCGCCGCTTTGGGGCCTCGCTCGATGATCAGCGCGGCGTGCGGCCGCTGCCGTAGCGCGGGCTGTCAACGACCACGCCGACGATGTCGTTCGGCGCTTCGACCGGGTATTGCGAATCGCGGCCCAGCGGCTCGGCAAAGCTCTGGCTGTTGGCGAAGCCGGGCGCGACAGTGTGGCGGCCGGTGCGCGAGACCTCGGCGTTGCCGCCCGAGTCGTAGCGGCTCTCCGGGGCGAAGAAGGAATCGCTGAAGATGGTCGAGTCCTGCCAGAGGCTGGCGCGGCCCGTGCGCCCAGCACGGCGCGGCGCCTGGCTTGCTGCAGCCATGCTGCTGTACGCGCCGGGGATGGGCGCAGCCTGCGGGCCACGCGACTGGCTGTTGGAGTAGGGCACCAGCAGCTGCAGTTCGGCTGCGCTGGGCAGGTTGTCGATCGGGCAGCGCAGGTAGCGCACGCGGCAGGCGCCGAGCACTGATTGCTTGATCTGCAGATTGCGGCCGGAGATGCTGCGCTCGCTGTCCAGGTCGATGGCGGCCAGCACACGGCCATTGGGGCTGCAGATGGCGAAGGTCACGTGGATGGCGCCCAGCAGGTCGAACCAGTAGCGCACTTCCTTGGCTTCATTGGGCTGGCAAAAGCGCACCAGCGGCAGCTTGGCCAGGATCACGTGGTGCGGCAGGGCTTCCTTGAGCAGGCGGTAGACGCGCCGCTCGTCAGCCCCGAAGACCGGTCTTGCAGTGAGCGACCACTCCGTGGGCAGCGGCTTGGCCAAAGGACCTGAGCGGCGCAGTGCCCACAGGAGCACCAGCGCCAGAAGGCCGAAGCCCGCAGCCAGAGCGATGATCCAGGGGGTGGCGTTTTGCATGCCCAAGTGGGAAGCCTTGTTTAGAGGGATGCGCAGGGATTTCCACGCTGGAGAGGACTGTAGCCCATGGCTACTCCCTCGGCTTTGGGGTGTGCACGGCTTGACTCCCACGTTCGAGGGGAGTGCCGCTCAACAAGGGGGTTAGGCTTCCGAAGCTCAGGCCGCCTTGCCCGGGCCGAACAGCCGGGTCTTGAGCGCGCGCAGGTGAGCGCGCAGGCGGCGCAACTCGCGCAGATGCCGCTTGAACTGGAAGTCCACCTCAGCCAGATGGCGCTCCAGCGCCTCGTCCACATGCGAGGACACGGTGTCTGGCACCAGGCGCAGCCAGGCTTCGGATTCACTGCCGGCGCGCTCCACCTTGGCGCCAGCATTGCGGGCGATCTTCAGCATCGGCGCGTTTTCGCTCAGTGCGTGAATGAACAAGGTGTCGATGCCGCGATTGCGTGCATGCAGGGCCGCGCGGTCAAACAGCCGGCGGCCGATGCCACGGCCGCGCATGCTGGCGCTGACCGAGACGCCGAACTCGGCCATGGCCGGCCGACCGGGAAGCTGCGGAGCCGGGGCGTAGGCCAGATGCGCCATCGCCACCAGTTCCAGCCGGCGGTTGAAGATGCCCAGCACCTCGTCGCGCTCGAAATCGAGGCCGGCGACGTAGCGTTCAATCTGGGCGTCACCCGCCGCGTAGCCAAAGCGCAGGTAGCGGTCGCGTTCGCCCAGGCCCAGCAGGTGCCCGACAATCCTGCGGCGATGGCGCACGGCCAGCGGGCGGATCGGCACCCAGTCCGAGAGGGCGCGGCGCAGGCGGGCGATGGGGCCGGTAGCGGGGACAGCTTGAGGGGTCATGTCGGTAATAACCCTTAGTTTACCGCAAGATCGGAAGCATGTTGCGATGCAGCATAGCGCTTCAGCCCCATCCTTGCACGGACGGCTGCAGCCGCTTTCCAAACTGCGGGAAGCTTGCTACAATGGCAGGCTTTTCCCCGTACTGGCTGGGGGAAGAAACCCAAGAAATTGGACCGACATGAGAGGCTGTGCCCTGGTGGACCTGATGGGACCCGGGAATAAACAGCACCGATTGCGGAAATTTTAAACAGCCATTCAAGAGAGTTACTCATGAAGACCTTCAGCGCCAAGCCGGCCGAAGTGACGCACGAGTGGTTTGTGATTGACGCCACCGACAAGGTGCTCGGACGTGTTGCCAGCGAAGTGGCACTCCGTTTGCGCGGCAAGCACAAGGCCATTTACACGCCTCACGTCGACACCGGTGACTTCATCGTCATCATCAACGCAGACAAGCTGCGTGTCACGGGCAACAAGGCCACGGACAAGGTGTACTACCGCCACTCGGGCTTCCCTGGCGGCATCTACGCCACGAAGTTCAAGGACATGCAAGCCAAGCACCCGGGCCGCGCCCTGGAAAAGGCCGTCAAGGGCATGCTGCCCAAGGGGCCGCTCGGTTACGCCATGGTCAAGAAGCTGAAGGTCTATGCCGGTGGCACCCACCCGCACGCCGCTCAGCAGCCCAAGGCTCTGGAAATCTAAGGAACGACGATGATCGGAAACTGGAACTACGGAACCGGCCGCCGCAAGTCGTCGGTCGCTCGCGTCTTCATGAAGAAGGGCACGGGCCAAATCATCATCAACGGCAAGACCGTCGACCAATACTTCGGCCGTCAAACGTCGATCATGGTCACGCGCCAGCCGCTGCTGCTGACGAACAACGGCGAAGCTTTCGACGTCAAGGTCAACGTGCATGGCGGTGGTGAGTCCGGCCAAGCCGGTGCGATCCGCCTGGGTATCACCCGTGCTCTGATCGACTATGACGCCGCCCTGAAGCCCGAACTGAGCCGCGCCGGCTTCGTCACGCGTGACGCGCGTGAAGTCGAGCGTAAGAAGGTCGGTCTGCACGGCGCCCGTCGCAGGAAGCAGTTCAGCAAGCGCTGATCGGCGTCCGCCTGCAAAAGCCGCGCTCTGGCGCGACTTTTGCTCAAACCGACCGGAAGGGCGGTTTTGCCGAAAGGCCGCTTCAAAAGCGGCCTTTTGTTTTTGGGAGGACAATAGAGTCCAACGTCCCGAATACAGGAATCCCCGATGAGCGCAGTTCTCGAAACAACCCAAGCCGGCGCCGACGACATGCCTCCCGTGCCGCTGGTCTTTACCGACAGCGCCGCCGCCAAGGTGGCGGATCTGGTGGCCGAGGAAGGCAACCCCGATCTGAAGCTGCGCGTCTTCGTGCAAGGCGGCGGCTGCTCGGGCTTTCAGTACGGTTTCACCTTTGATGAAGCTGTCAACGAAGACGACACGCAGATGAGCAAGAACGGCGTCACCCTGCTGATCGACGCCATGAGCTTGCAATACCTGACGGGCGCCGAGATCGACTACAAGGAAGACCTGCAAGGCGCACAGTTCGTTATCAAGAATCCCAATGCCACGACCACCTGCGGATGCGGATCGAGCTTCTCCGTCTGAGCCTTTGTGCCCCAGCAAAGCCGCCACGTTTTGGCGGCTTTTGTTTTTTTACCTAGGCCGGATACAGGGCGCCCAGCAACCGCGGCCCGGCGGCGCCTGTAGCAGCCGGTAGATTGCCGGCCAGCCGGCGCGTGAAGCGCATGGCCAGCCAGGCGAAGGCGGCGCCTTCCACCTCCATGGCCGGCAAGCCGCGCGCGTCGGTGGGCAGCACCGCGCAGCCGGGTAGCAGCGCTTGCAGGCGAGCCATCAAGGTCTTGTTGAGTGCACCGCCGCCGCAGACGAGCAGCTCGGTCGGCGCTACGGGCAGGCTGTCCACCACGGTGCGGGCGGTCAATTCCAGCAGCGTGGCCTGCACGTCCTCGGGCTGTTCGTCACCGCTCAAGTAACGAGCCAGCCAAGCGCAGTTGAACAGGTCGCGGCCCGTGCTGCGCGGCGGCGGCAGGGCGAAATAGGGTTCGGCCAGCAGGCGCTGCAGCAGCGCCGGAATGGGCGCGCCGGATGCGGCCCAGGCGCCGTTGGCGTCATAGGCCTGGCGCAGATGCTCCTGCACCCAGAGATCCATCAGGCAGTTGCCCGGGCCGCAGTCGAAACCGGCGCCCGAGCCATCGGCATTGAGGATGCTGACGTTGCTGATGCCGCCAATGTTCAGCACGACCACGTCGCGATCCGCGCGGCCGAACACGGCGCGGTGGAAGGCCGGCACCAGCGGCGCGCCCTGGCCACCGGCGGCCACGTCGCGGCTGCGCAGATCGGCCACCACGTCGATGCCTGTCTGCTCTGCCAACAGTGCGGGGTTCAGCAATTGCAGGGTGTAGCCCGTGCCATCGAAGGCGCCGGGACGATGGCGCACGGTCTGGCCGTGGGCGCCCAGGGCGCAGATGTCGCCGGCCTGCAGCTTGCTGGCCTCCAGCAGTTGCGCCACCACGTCCGCATAGCAGCGGGCGACGCCATTGCCGGCCAGCGCGGCGCGGTGCAGTTCGTCCACGCCTTGGGGCTTGTTCAGCGCGAACAACTCATGCCGCAAGGGGGTGGCGAAGGGGAGGTGCTGGTGCGCGAGTACTTCGAAAGTCTCGCCATCGCGAGCCAGCACCGCATCGACCCCGTCCATCGAAGTGCCCGACATCAGGCCGATGAACAACTGCCCGTCCATGGGATGGAAATCAGTCGGCGCTGGTGCTGCCGCCGTCCAGCGACTCGGCCGCAGCCAGAGGCACCTTCATCGCCGCCAGGTTCTGCTGGAACTGCGCGCGGGCATAGTTGGGCAGGGTGACCGCTTCGGAGGCCTTGGCCATCACGCGCGGGTCCTTCTGTTGGCCGGCGACGCGGAACTCGAAGTGCAGGTGCGGGCCGGTGGCCCAGCCGGTCATGCCGACAGCGCCCAGTTGCTGGCTTTGCGAGATCTTCTGGCCCTTCCTGACGTCGATGCGGCTCAGGTGGGCGTAGACCGTCATGCGGTTGCCGCTGTGCTGGATCTGTACCACGTTGCCGAAGCCGTTCTGCCAGCCGGCGAAGGCCACCGTGCCGTCACCCACGGCGCGCACGGGCGTGCCCTTGGGTGCGCCGTAGTCCACGCCCAGATGCTGTTTCCAGGTCTGCAGGATCGGGTGGAAGCGCATGGCAAAGCCGGATGTCACGCGCGAGAAGGCCAAGGGGCTGCTCAGGAAAGCGTGTTGCTTGCTCTGGCCGTCGAAGCCGAAGTAGCCGCCCTTGCCGGTGACCTTGTCCTGGAACCACACGGCCGAGTAGCTGCGGCCACCATTCACGAACTCGGCCGCCAGCACGTGGCCGGAGGCGCCGTCCCAGGTGACGGGCTCGCCGTCGGCCGTCAATGTCTCGTAGACGAGCGAGAAATGGTCGCCCTTCTTGAGATCGCGGTGGAAGTCGATGTCGCCCGAGAACATCTCGGTCATCTGCGAGGCGATGCCGTCAGGGATGCGGGCCTCGTCCGTCGCGGCGTAGAGCGAAGTGCGGATGCTGCCGCTGCCCAGGCGAACCTCGGATTGCAGGGGCGCTAGTTCAAGCTTGGCGTGGAAGGTTTCGCCGTCGCGCGTGATGCTCAGGCGGCTGAACTGCTGCGAGGCGTCCGTGCCGCTGGGCGCGGGGTAGCGGGCCACCAGGGACTGCACCGAGCCATCGGCATTGGCGCTGACCTGCACCATCTTGCCGGCGTGACCCTGCAGCACCTGCTTGGCAACCGGGTCATTGCGCAGGAACTTGGCGGCTGCGGGATCGAAGGCGCCCATGCGCTTGAGCAGGGAGTCGGCCGTGTCGCTGGAGCGGGTCAGGTCGGCGCGGGAGAGCTCGACGTCAAAATCCGCCAGCGCGTTCAGCTGTTCGTCCAGCGGCTCTGTTTGCACCGTTTGCGTGATCAGACGCTGGGGAATGCTGCTGGCATCCGGAGCCATCGGCGCGATGCCGAAGGCCGTCACGGCAAAGCAGCCCAGGGCGCCCAGCAGCGTGCCGGTCATCGCCTTGGGATGGCGCGCCACAAACGCTTCGGCCTCAGCCAAGGTCTTTTTGAGCTCAAGCAGCCACTTGTTCACGCGATGCAGGTCCAAAATCTTTGTTCTGTGGCCAAAGTGCAGGACTTTGGCCTCAACTGGCTTCAAGCAGTGGCGGCGACTGCTCCACTAGAATTGCGGTTTCGTCCTACAGAATGAGGACGGGCGCTGAAAACGAAGCGCGAGTATAACGGCGCCATCCCAGCGTCAACGCCACGAAAACCCGATAGATCAAGGCTTTACGAAGCCTGAAGGCCTCCCCACCCATGTCTGCGAGCAAGCCCGAAACCGCCGCCCATCCCATCACCGACCGCGTCCTGGAGGCGCTGGCCGTAACCCGTCGCGGGGTCGAGGAACTGCTTCCGGAGGCTGACTGGACGAAGAAACTGGCCCGCTCAGAAGCCGCCGGCCAGCCCCTGCGCATCAAGTTCGGCATGGACCCGACGGCCTCAGACCTGCACCTGGGCCACACCGTGGTGCTGAACAAGCTGCGCCAGTTGCAGGACCTGGGCCACACCGTGATCCCGCTGATCGGCGACTTCACCACCACCATCGGCGATCCGTCCGGCCGCAACAGCACGCGTCCGCCGCTGACGCGTGAGGAGATCGAGGCCAACGCCAAGACCTATTTCGACCAGATCGGCCTGGTGCTGGACGTGGGCCGCGCCGAGGTCCGCTACAACAGCGAGTGGAGTGACCCACTGGGCGCGCGCGGCATGATCCAGCTGGCCGCCAAGTACACGGTGGCCCGCATGATGGAGCGCGACGATTTCAGCAAGCGCTTCGCTTCCCAGGCGCCGATCTCGGTGCACGAGTTCCTCTACCCGCTGATGCAGGGCTATGACTCGGTGGCGCTGAAGAGCGACCTGGAACTCGGCGGCACCGACCAGAAGTTCAACCTGCTGATGGGCCGCCATCTGCAGGCGGAATACGGCCAGGAGCCGCAGTGCATCCTGACCATGCCGCTGCTGGAGGGCCTGGATGGCGTGGACAAGATGTCCAAGTCCAAGAACAACTACGTCGGCATCACCGAAGCGCCCAATACCATGTTCGCCAAGGTGCTGTCGATCAGCGACGAGCAGATGTGGAAGTGGTTCAAGCTGCTGTCCTTCAGGAGCGAGGCCGAGATTGCCGGGCTCAAGTGCGAGGTGGAGGGCGGTCGCAACCCGAAGGACGCCAAGGTCTTGCTGGCCAAGGAAATCACGGCGCGCTTCCACAGCGCCGCTGCTGCGGACGCGGCCGAAGCCGACTTCAACAAGCGCGCCGCGGGCGGCATCCCGGACGAGATTCCGGAAGCGAGCTTGAGCGGCGCGCCGCTGGCCATCGGCAAGGTGCTACTGGGCGCCGGCCTGGTCGCTTCGGGCGGCGAGGCCACGCGCATGATCGAGCAAGGCGGCGTGAAGATCGACGGCGCCACGATCAGCGACAAGGGTCTCAGGCTGGAGGCTGGGACCTTCGTCGCTCAGGTGGGCAAACGCAAGTTCGCCCGCGTCACGCTGAGCTGACGATCAAGGTTGCTGCCGTGCAAACGGCAGCGGCTTCGTCATCACCGCCGACTTGTCGGCAATCCGCTTTTGCACTTCGGCAATGGCGCGCTCCAGCTGCGCGTCCTGGCCGAGGAAGCTGGCGTGCGGCGGGTTGTCCACCTCGATGTCGGGCGTCACGCCCACGCCCTCGATGATCTGGCGGCCGTCCTCGGGCGTGATCTGGGCAAATTCGGCAGCGCGGGCGATGCCCTTGTCCACCAAGCGGTTCTGATCCGACAGCCAGACGCCGGCGCCAGCCGTGCGCTGGCCGATGACGGGGCCGAGCTTGAGGCGTTTGAAGCCTTCGGTGAAGGTCTCGCCGTCGGAATAGGTCATGCCGTTGGCAATCACCACCATCGGCCCGCGCACGGCCTGCTGCATGTTCGTGCTGTAGGGCGCGCCAGTGGGGGCGCGGTCCTGCCAGTACATCCATACGCGGCGCATCAGCGTGTTGAGCACCCAGCTGTCGATATTGCCGCCGTTGTTGTAGCGCACGTCGATGATCAGCCCGTCGCGGTCCACCTGCGCGTAGAACTCGCGCGCGAACTCGGCCACGTCGGTGCCCACCATCGCGTTCAGATGGATATAGCCGATTCGGCCTTGGCCGAGCTGCTGCACACGCTGCGCGCGGCTGCGGCTCCAGTCCTCGTACTGCAGCTCGCGTTCGCGCTGCGCACCGACGGGCTTGACGATGCGTTGCTGTTCCACGCCTGCGCGCTGGAAACTGATCAGCACCTGGTGTCCGGCCTGGCCGCGCAGCAGCTCGGAAATATCCGGCACTTCAGCGGTGGCGCGGCCGTTGATGGCCGTGATCAGATCGCCTTCGCGCAGGCCCACCTCGGCGCGGGCAAGCGGGGCGCGCAGCTCGGGAAGCTCGGGGTCCGTCAACGCGATGTGCTCGACGCGGAAGCCGCCGGCCTGCTTGCTGAAACGCGCGCCCAGGCCGGCCGGGGCGGGCGTGGCGGGGCCGCTGGCGAGGTCGGTCGTGCCGATCTGGCTGTGCAGGATGCCGAGCTCCGCCGTCATCATGCCCAGCACCTCGCTGAGCTCCGCGCGATCGGTCACGCGCTCGACCAGGGGCGCGTACTTGGCGCGCATGGCCGGCCAATCGACGCCGCGCATGGCGGGGTCGAAGAAGGTGTCGCGGTGCATGCGCCAGGCGTCGGCGAACATCTGCCGCCATTCCTGCCTGGGATCGACGGCGATCTGCCAGTCGCTCCAGCGCACGGTGGCGCGTGCCAGCTCGCCAGGCAGCTTGGGCGCGGCATCGACGATGAGGATCTCGGAAGCACCGTCACCGGCACCGCGTTCCAGCATCAGCTTCTTGCCGTCGGCGCTCAGGTCATAACGGTGTACATCGGCGGCAACTTGCTCGGCCGAGGCGCCGCTGGCGTCGATGGGCAGGGTCTTGAGCGCGTTCCTGCCTTCGCCGCCTGGCTCCAGCCACCATAGGCGCTTGCCGTCCGTCTTCAGCGATTGGTATTTGCCGGCAGGCAGGGGCACCTGATAGAGGCGCTCCTCCAGGCCCGTGAAGTCGATGGCGAGCTTGGCCTCCTTCTTGGCGTCCTTGGCTGCATCCTTCTTGTCGCCTGCGTCCTTGTCCTTCTTCTCCGACGCTTCCAGCTCATCGGGCGCCGCAAACGGCCAGCGCTGATCGGCTTGCAGGGCCAGGGCATAAACGCGGGTGCGGCGCTCGAAACCCGGGCCCATGTCGCGGTCACCCCAGACGGAGGAGGAACTGCCGGCCTTGAACTCGCGGTCCGACAGGAAGTACAGCCAATGGCCATCGGCCGAGAAGGCTGGCGCCGACTGCTGGTAGCGGTCGCTTGCAATCGGTACGGCCTGGCCCTTGTCGAGGTTGTAGAGGTAGATGGCCTCGCGCGCCGTCGAGTTGCGCACGCGTGCGTAGGCAAGGTTGCGGCTGTCGGGCGACCAGGCCAGGTCGTCGTAGTCGCCGTGGCGCGGCAGCTGGTCGATCTGCCGCGTGGCTTCTGCGCCGCTGGCAGCCTTCAGGTCGGTCAGGAACAGCCGGCCCTGCTGGTCGCTGTGCGCCAGATAGCGGCCGTCGGGCGAGGGCAGCAAGTCCTTGCGCAGGCTGGTCGCGCCATGCGTCAGCTGTTCGGGCTTGGACAGGCCGTTGGCCGCGAAGCGCCAGACCTCGACCTCGCCACCAAAATCGCAAAGGCCGAGCACCTGCTTGCTGTCGCTGCTGAAGACGGCCTGCCGGCAGCGTCCATCGGCCGGCTGCGGCAGCTCGGCGCGTCGCCATTCGCCCGGGCCTTGCGTGGCCAGGTGGCCGCGGCTGCTGATGACGACGGTCTTGCCATCGGGCGCGAAGCTCACGTCGCTCAGATAGTCCTGCGGTTTGGCAATGAAGCGCTCGCGCTGCGGGTCTAGATCGCCGCCAAGCTCGATCTTGAGCAGGCTGTCCTGATTGCTTGCAAGGTCCAGCACATGCACGTCGGCGCCGAGGTCATAGGCGATGCGCGTGCCGTCGATGCTCGCGCTGCGGATGTCCCAGCCTTTCGCCTGCGTGTGTTGGCGCAGGTCCTGGCCGCGCGCATCCACCGACCAGATGTTGTAGCTGCCATCGCGGTCCGACAAGAACGCCACACGCGCAGTACCGTCCGCGGCCACATAAGGCATCGGCCGGCGATCGTTGTTGCCCTCGGCGACGAAAGGCCTGGCCTCATCCTTGCCCTTCAGATCGAGCACCCACAGCCGTGCCAGCGCGCCGCCGCGGTAGTGGCGCGCGTTGTCGCGGCTCTGGCTCAGGCCCAGGCGGGTGAAGTACAGCCAGCGGCCATCGGCGCTCAGTGCGCCATCGCTGGCCTGGTCCACCGGCAAAGCGCGGCGTGCCAGGGTCTGCGGGTTGATGGCGTAGAGCTGCACGCCGGGCTGGCCGTTCTGCGCCGGCGCGGTGACGAGCACTTCGCCGCTGGCCGCAAAGCCCCAGACCTTCACGTAGAGCCCGTCCCACGTCAGTCGCTTGGGCAGGCCGCCGCCGATCGGCATCAGATACGCGTCGCCGTTGTTCACGCCGGCGCTGCTGTCGTACTGCGCGACGAAGGCCAGCCATTGCCCGTCGTGCGAGAGTGCCGGCGAGGTTTCCAGACCGGCATGGGTGGTGAGCCGCACGGCGGCGCCGCCTGCGCGATGGACCTGCCAGAGATCACCTTCGGCAACAAAGACCACTTGATCGCCACGCAAGGTCGGCTGGCGGTAGAAGCCGTTGATGCCGGCTTGGGAGGCAAGAGAGGCGGCCAGCAGGGCTGCGCCCAGGGCGCAGCGACGCAGCTTGAAAAATACGGTCATGGCTTGCAGCGGTGAAACAGAGACCGCTCGATTGTCTGCGGCCCGATCCGCTTCGCGCCGTGTCGCAGGTCATTGGGGGAAACCTGAGGTCGCCCCGCTGCGTTCAGCGGTTAGCAACTCCGCTCGCCACATGGCCCGAAGGCACATGGACGCTGGCATTGGCGATATGGCCGGCCTGATCGTCGAAGAAGAAGTCGGGCTCGAACTCGCGCAGGAATTCGCCCTTGGGCAGGCCGCCGAGGAACATGGCCTCGTCCACCTCGATCTGCCAGCCCATCAGCGTGCGGATGGCTCGCTCGTGTGCGGGCGCGCTGCGCGCGGTGACGAGGGCGCTGCGCACGCGCATGGGGCCGTTCTGGGCATGCTGCAAACGGTGCAGCGCTTCGAGCACGGGCTTGAAGGGCCCTGCGGCCAGCGGCTTGCCGGCTTGCGCCAATTCATGAGCTTGGAATGCGGGCAGGCCCTCGGCCTGGTAGATGCGCTCGGCCTCGTCGGAGAAGAGCACGGCGTCGCCGTCGAAGGCAATGCGCAGCTCGTCGGGATGGGCCATCGAGGCGCGCGCAGCATGCGGCAAGACACGCGCCGCGGCCACGCCGGCCTCCAGTGCCGAGCGCACGTCGGCTTCGTTGGCCGAGAGGAAAAGCTGCGCCTGCAGCGGCCTCAGGTAGCGCCACGGGCTCTGCCCGCGCGTGAACACGCCGCGCTGCACATTGAGCCCGTAATGCGCGGCGGAGCGGAACACGCGCATGCCCGAGATCGGGTCGTTGCGCGAGAGCACCACCACCTCCACGCGCTGATCTCCCGCCTCGTTGAAGCGCAGCAGCTTCTGCGCCAGCGAGAAGGCCACGCCGGGCTTGGCGGGCACGTCCAGGCGCTGCTGCTGCAAGGCCATGTAGGCGCGGTCGTCGCCTTCCTCGAAGAGCTGGTTCTCTTCCTCGAAATCAAACAGCGCACGAGAGGAGATCGCGACGACGAGTTGACCGTCTAGTGTGGTTGCCATGCGCTGATCGTAGCGGCGTATTTGGCCGTCTGCCGGACCGCTTCCAAGGACGGCCGCGGTGAAACGTGGCGGGTCAATCCCGGCACGTTTCACGCCCCCTTTGGGGGCGGTCCACGTACCCGTGGACCGGGGACCCTATTTCACCCAAGTGTTCAATTGGATGATCGGCAGCATCACCGACAGCACGATCAGTAGCGCGATCACGCCCATGGCAACGATCAGCAGCGGCTCCAGCAGTGTGGCCGCGGTGAGCGCGCGGCGCTGCACCTCGCTGCCAAGCTGGCGTGCGGCACGGCCCAGCATTTCGGGCATCTTGCCGGTCTGCTCACCGAGGCGCGCAAACATGGCGAGCAGGCCAGGAAAACGCTTCTTGCCTGCCAGCGCCGAACCCAGCGGCGCGCCTTCGCGCACCTGCACCAAGGCATCTAGCGCATCGGCGCGCATGGCCGCGTTGGAGAGCGTCTCCGCCGCGGCCTGCAAGGCCTTGAGGATGGGCACGCCGGCGGCAGCCAGCATGGCCAGGGTGCCGGCAAAGCGCGCGGCGTTGTAGCCCCGCGCAAGGCGGCCGATCAAGGGTATCTTGAGGAAGGCCGCATCGAAGCTCAGGCGAAACGCCTCGCCGCGCAGCAGCAGCCTGAACAGCGCGAACACGCCGCCGAGCATCAGCAGCATCAGCCAGCCCCAGTGCCGCAGAAAGTCGCTCAGGGCCAGCATGACGACGGTCAGCAGCGGCAGGGCGCGCTTGGAGCTGGAGAACACGGTGGCGATCTGCGGCACCACATAGCTCATCAGGAAGATCACGATCAGCAGCGAGATGACCGAGACGATGGCCGGATAGGCCATGGCGCCGACGAGCTTGCTGCGCAGCTGCTGGCGCTCTTCTAGGTCGTCGGCCAGGCTCTCGAGCACGGCGCCGAGCGCGCCGCTTTGCTCGCCGGCCGATACCACGGCGCAATAGACGTTGTCGAACTCGCGCGGTGCATGGGCCAGGGCGCGGGCCAGCGTCGCGCCGGCATTGACCTCGGCCTTGAGCTGGGCGATCAGCTCGCGCTCGCGCGGCGCTTCGGCTTCATCGGCCAGGGCCGACAGCGCACGCTCCAGCGGCAGGCCTGAGCCGACCAGCCCGGCGAGCTGGCGCGTCCACACGGCCAGGCCGGTGGTGCTGAAGGCGCGGCGCGCGAAGCGGCTGGCGCCCTGCGCCGGGTCTTGCGAGGCCACGGCCTCGACGGCCAGGGGCACGAGCTTCTGCGCCCGCAGCTGGGCCCGCGCGGCACGCGGGTTGTCGGCCTCGATCAGGCCTTTGCTGGACTGGCCGGATTCGGTGAGGGCGTCGTAGCGGTAGGCTGGCATAACTTCTTATTCACGCCTCATTCGCGAGTGACGCGCAGCACTTCTTCTTCCGATGTGATGCCCTCGGCGATCAAGCGTTCACCGTCTTCGCGCATATTGCGCAGGCCCGCTGCCTCCGCGGCGCGTCGCACATCGGCCTCCTGTGCCTGGCGGTGGATCAGCTCGCGCACCTCGGCGTCGGCGTTCATCAGCTCATAGACGCCGGTGCGGCCCTTGTAGCCCGTCTGCGCGCAGGCCGCGCAGCCCACCGGGTGCCAGCGACCGTTTTCATCCTGGCGCTTGCATGCCGGGCAGAGCTTGCGCACCAAGCGCTGGGCCAGCACGCCCAGCAGGCTGGAGCTGAGCAGGAAGGGCTCGACGCCCATGTCCACCAGGCGCGTGACGGCGCTCGGCGCATCGTTGGTGTGCAGCGTGGCCAGAACCAGGTGGCCCGTCAGCGAGGCCTGGATGGCGATCTGCGCGGTTTCGTAATCGCGGATTTCGCCGATCATGATCACGTCCGGGTCCTGGCGCAGGATGGCGCGCAAGGCCTTGGCAAAGGTCAGATCGATCTTGGCGTTGACCTGGGTCTGGCCGATGCCGGGTAGCTCGTATTCGATCGGGTCTTCGACGGTCAGCACATTGGTGGTGGCCGTGTCCAGGGTCTGCAGCGACGCATAGAGGCTGGTCGTCTTGCCCGAACCGGTGGGGCCGGTGACGAGCACGATGCCATGCGGCTGGTGCACCAACTGCTTGAAGCCGGCCAGCACCTTGCCGTCCATCCCGAGGCCTTCGAGCGTGAACTTCGATTCGGTCTTGTCGAGCAGGCGAAGCACAGCGCGTTCGCCGTGGGCGGAGGGCAGCGTGGAGACGCGCACGTCAATCGCGCGGCCGCCGATGCGCAAGCTGATGCGGCCGTCCTGCGGCAGGCGCTTCTCGGCGATGTCGAGCTCGGCCATGATCTTCAGGCGCGAGATCAGCGCAGCGTGCAGTGCGCGGTTGGGCTGCACCACGTCGCGCAGGCTGCCGTCCACGCGGAAGCGCACGCTGCTGGCGCGCTCGTAGGGCTCGATGTGGATGTCGCTGGCGCCGTCCTTCGCAGCCTGCGTGAGCAGGGCGTTGAGCATGCGGATGATGGGCGCGTCGTTGGCGGCTTCGAGCAGGTCTTCCACCGCCGGCAGGTCCTGCATCATGCGCGAGAGGTCCACCGCGCTCTCGACCTCCCCCACCACCACGGCGGCGCTCGATTCGCTACCGGCGTAGGCGGCGTTGATGCGCTCAAGCAGCACGTTAGAGGGGCTGAGCTCCATGCGGTCCACCGCATAGGCGCGCTGCACTTCGCCGAGCGCGGCCAGGCTCACGTCGGCGCCGGCCCACAGCGTCAGCTGCTCGCCGTCGTCTTCGAGCAGGAGCGCGTTGGCCTTTGCGAACGCATAAGGCAGAACGTATCTCATTGCTGCGGATCCGAAGCCGGCTTCTTGACCGGGCCCGCGGGCGCCGGCGGGATCACCGGCACGCCGGTGTCGGGCAGGCCGACCGACTTGGCGGGCTGGGTGGCCTGCTGCAGCGCGCGGATGGCGTCGTAGCGGTCCAGCGTGACCTGGTCGGCGCTGGGCTGGTCGCGCAGCACGATGGGGCGAAGGAAGACCATCAGGTTGGTCTTGATGCGCGAGCGCTGCTTGCTCTTGAACAGATTGCCAAGCAGCGGGATGCTGGACAAGCCAGGCACACCGTCTTCGCTGTCGGCATATTCGTCCTTGAGCAGGCCGCCCAGCACGAGGATGGAGCCATCGTCCACCGAGACCGTGGTTTCGACCGCGCTCTTGTCCGTGGTCGGGCCGTTCGTGCTGGTGGCCGTGGCCGCCACCACCGAAGAGTTTTCTTCGTAGACCGTCATCCGCACCGTGTTGCCTTCACCGATCTGGCTGCGGATGCGCAGGGTCAGGCCCACGTCCTGGCGGTCCACGGTCTGGAAGGGGTTGACCGTGCCGGAGGAAGAGCCGGTGTTGGTGAAGGAGCCCGTCACGAAGGGCACGTTCTGGCCGATCACGATCTTGGCTTCCTCGTTGTCCAGCGCCACCAGATTGGGCGTGGACAGCACGTTGGCGCCGGTCTGCCCTTCGAGCAGATTGGCCAGCGCGCCGAGCGTGTAGACGCCACCGATGTTCTTGAGAATGGCCACGTTGAGGCCCGTGGGAGCCGGCGTGGAAGCCAATGCCGTGCCGATGGCGGTGGTGCCGGTGACGGTGGCCACTGTGCCGTTGACGATATTGCCGATGCCCGTGCCGAAGTTCGTACCCACGCCGGTGATCGTGCTGTCGCCCTTGTTGCCGAACAGGTTCTGCCACTGGATGCCGAACTGGCCGGCCTTGGAGACGTCGATCTTGACGACCATGGACTCCACGTAGATCTGCGCGCGGCGGCCGTCGAGCCGATCGATGGTGTTGCGGATCTCGCGGTACAGCGGCGGCGGCGCGGTGATGATCAGCGAGTTGGTGGCCGGGTCGGCCTGCACGAAGCCGCCTGTCGAAGGCTGCAGCGAAGCTGCGACCGGGCTCGTGCTTTGCGCGGAGGCCGCGCCGCCCGTCGCGCTGTTGCTGCCGAGCGTGTTCTGCGTTGCATTGCCCGAAGTCTGCGCGCCGCTCGGCGTGCCTTGGGTGCTGCTGCCTGAGCTGGATCCGGAGCTGGAGCCGCTGCCGAAGGCCGCGCGCAGCACGGTGGCCAGCTTGATGGCGTCGGCGTTCTTCAAATGGACGACGTGGACGTTGTTGTCCGAGCCGGTCGGCTGGTCCAGCTGATCCACGATGGCCCGCACGGCGGCCAGGCGGGCTTGGTTGGCGGCGCGCAGGATCAGCGCATTGCTGCGCGGATCGGCCAGCACGCTCAGCGTGCCCGCCACGGGCACGCCGGGCTGCGCGTTCGCTGCGCCGTCGGCCAGCTTCTGCACCAGCGGCGCCAGGTCCGAGGCCACCGCGTGCTTGAGCGGCACCACCTCGATGCCTGTGCTGGCCGGCGTGTCCACCGCGGCGATGATCTTGGCGATGCGCTGCAGGTTTTCCGCATAGTCGGTGATGACCAGCGTGTTGTTACTCGGGTTGGCGTTGATCGTGTTGTTGGGGCTGATCAGCGGACGCAGCACGGCCACGAGGTTGTTGGCGCTGTCATGCTCGATGTGGAAGATCTGCGTCAGCATCTGGTCGCCGCGCTGGGTCGTTCCCTCCACCGCCACCGAGCTCGCCTGCAGCTTGGCCTCGGCCTCGGGCACCACCTTCATCAAGCCGGCGTTGTCCACCACCACATAGCCTTGCGCGCGCAGGGCGGCGAGGTAGTTCAGGTAGGCCTCGTGCACGGGCAGCGGCTGCTCGCTGTAGACGGTGATCTGGCCCTTGACGCGCGGGTCGATCACGATCTGGCGGTTCAGCATCACGCCGATGGCGCGCGAGACGGCTTCGATGTCGGCGTTGACGAAGTTCAGCGTCACCGGCGTGCTGGCCTTGACCGCAGGCTTGGGTGAGGCGGCCATCGCCAGGTTCACCGCGACGCTCAGCGCCAGCAGCAGGGGAAGTCTCTTCATCGTCATGTTCATCCGATCGAAATGATCGAGCGCGCACCCTGGCGCAGCCCGATGATGTTCAGCAGATTGTCCAGCGCCGCCTCGCGGCCCGGAGCGGCGCTGGCTTCGCCGCGAAAACTGGCGCCGTTGGCACCGAGCACGCCTACGCCTTGCAGCTGCAAGTCGCCTTCCTGCGTGCTCAATTGCAGCGCGCCGGCGCGCAGGCTGAATCGGTAGTTGCCCAGAGGCGAAAGTGTCGAAACGCGTGAGCTCAGGCCAAGCAGATCGAGGCTCAGCTCGCCGTCCTGGCTCCAGCTCTGCGCGGCCCAGCGCAGGCGCAGATCGCGGGTCTGCATGCGCAGGGCGCCGCCCAGCTGCAAGGTGTTCCAGGGCGTGCCCAGGCCGCTCAGCCAGGCGGCGGGCCAGCGGGCCTGCCAGTCCGGCTTGTCGATCACGCTGAGCTCCAGCTTGCGCCAGCCCGGCTTGATCAGCAGTTCCAGGTCGCCGTTGATGCAGCAGTCCTGCCGTGCCTTCAGGTGCATGGACAGGCCTTGCCAGCCCAGCGTCCAGTGCAGGCGGCCGGGCAGGGCCGCGGCATCGCGGCTGCCGGGGCCTCCGGTGAGCACCAGCACGGCGCTGCCGTTCCATACGCTGCCGCGCGCGTCGGACAGCAGCAGGTGCTGGCCTGTGGCCGAGGCCAGCTCTGCGGCCAGCCAGCTCGCCGGCGCAAAGGCAAGTAGCGCGGTAAGCGCGCCGAGTGCGGCGCCGGCCCAGGCCCAGCGCTGAAGCTTCATGGCGCAGCCCCTGGCAGGTCCAGCGTGATGCTGCCCAGATAGCCGCTCGCGCCGCGCTGCAGCTGCGCTTGCACCGGCCGCGCGCGCGCTGCGTGGCGGGCCTCGCTCAGCCAGGCTTGCAGCGCTTCGCTCTCCACGCCCTTGAGCGTGAGCACGGCGCGGCCGTTGTTGACGTTGAGCTGCGCCAGCGCACCCAGGCGCAGCGTCGCGGCCTGTAGCGCCTCTTGCGCCTGCGCCGTGGAAACCGGCGGCACGGCACGCAGATCGCGCGCCTCGGCGGCTTGCGCCTGCATCTGCTGCAGATCCTGCTCGACTTGATCGAGCTCGGTCGGCGTGCGGGCCAGCGTGCGCCATGCCGGCTGTACGGCGATCCACCAGACCAGCAGCAGGCCCAGAGCCCAGGCGGCGATGCGCAGGTATTGCTGCTCGCGCACTTCAAGCGCGGCGAAGCGAGCCTTCAATTCGGTCACCATGCTCATGGCCGGCCCTCCATCGGCGAGAGCACCATGTGGCCGTCGCGGTTCGTGAGCTGCCATCCCGAGCTGCGCAGCTGGTTGCTGAACTGCTCGATCTGCGCGCCGCTCCAGCCACTGCTCGACAGCGTGAGCTGGCCGGGCTCGAAGGCCACGCTTTCGACCGGGCCGCGCTCGGCCGGCCAGTTGGCGGCGGCGGCGGCCAGCAGGGTCTCGAAGTCGCGGCGGCCGGGCTGGCCTGCGCTGGCGCGCAAGGTCTCGGTCTCGCGGCGCATCTGCGCGGGGGGGTCGAGCACGGCGCGCACGCTGGGGTAGGTCTGCGTGAGCACGCCACTGAGCGCCGCGCGTTGCGCGCTCAGCTCGTGTTGCTGCTTCCAGGCCATCAGGTTGAGGCCCAGCAGGTTGATGGCGATGAGGCCGATCAGGCCCCAGCGCACGGGGCGCCAGCCGGGCGTCATGAACTCGCGCCAGATGCGGCCCAGGCGCTGCAGGCCGCGGGTGCGCGGCGCCAGGTCGAACTGGCGCAAGTTCCATTCACTGGCCAGTGCAGCCAGAGCGCGCTGTTCCTCGGTCCGCACCTCGACCTTGGCGCCCAGCCATGCCTCGGCCCGGGCCGCGCTGGCCGGCGCGGCGGTCCAGGCGCCGGCGTCCACGACAGCGGGCGTGATCAGCTGGCGCGCCAAGGCGCCTTCCAGGCTCAACGTGACCACGCCATCGACCTGGCTCCAATGCAGCTGGTCGGCATCGAAATGGCCGACCGACGAAGCGCCGGGCCAGGACAGGGGCAGCACGCGATCGACCGTCACGCGGGCCTCTTCCAGCGCGGCCAGTTGCTGGGCGAGCCAGGGGCGCGAGCACAGGGCCAGCCAGGCCAGATCGCCACCGCCGGCTTGCGGCTCCAGCGCGAAGTGCATCTGCTCGGCGTCGGCCAACAGCTTCTCTTCCAGCAGGCCGACCAGGGCCTGGCGCATCTGGCGGCCGGCGCGCGGCAGCTCGGCGCGCTGCCAGGCGACGTCTTCATCGGCCAGCACGGCCACCACTTCGGTGGCGGGGGGCAGGGCATGCGGCGCGCTGCGCCCGCGCTCGCTCACCTGGCGGCCGTCGGCGCTGAGCAGCCAATCCAGCTCGGCGCTGGCGTTGGGCGTGGCTTCGCCGCGTCCTTGGGGACGCAGGCGGCCGCGCGGCGGCAGGAGGAGGATCAGGGTCGTCATGAGGCGGCCGATTCTAGGGTGCGGACGTTGCTGTCTCGCTCAGGCGTTGCCGGTCGAGCACCAGCACGTTGAGGCCGGAGCGCTGCAGCAGCGAGCGCTGCACCAGCACATGCTGGTCGAGCCGCAGTCGGCCGGTGACATAGAAATAGTTCGACGTCGCGCTGGCACGCTCGGCCGTGACGACGACGCCGCTGGGTAGGTATTTGCCTGCATCCGTCGGGTTTATCAGCGGCGAACTCTGGCGCGCCTGCACCAGGCGTTCGGCCGAGGCCAGGTCCATATCGTCGAAGAGCGCGGCAATCACCTCGCGCGGCGCGGTGTTGAGGTTGACCGGGGTGGTCACGGGCAGGAGGGTCAGCAGCGGTTCCAGCTTGGCCACCACCTCGGGCGGCAGGCCGAACCAGCTGAGCTGCGCGATGGTGGCCGGCGCTAGCGGCGCGTCATCGGCCAGCGGCGTGGCCAGCGCGGCGCGCAGCTGGCGGATGATCAGATCGGCCGTGCCGCCGGGCACGCCCGCGAATTCGCAGATCCGCGCCAGCGTGCGTTGCTCAAGCGGCGGCACGGGCGTTGTAGCGGTCAGATTGCGCAGGTTGTAGCGCGCTTGCGCATCATCGATTCGGCCGGACAGAAAGGCCTCGGGTCCTTCATCGTCGCTGCTACCCCCGCCGTCCTTTGCCGCAAGAAAGGTGGAAAGCCGCGTCTCGGCCAGCGGCACGGCCCAGGGCTCGCCTAGATGGTCCGAGTTCTGCTTGGACATGTTGCTGACCATGTCTTCCCGCAGGATCAGCCGCGCCCAGTCCAGCGCGCCCTGCAGCATCCAGGCGCCTTGCACGCGGGCGCGCTCGCCAGCCTCCACCTGCACCGCGCGCTGTTGCCGCCAGGCCATGGCGCCGGCCAGCGCCGCCACCAGCGTGACGATGATCATGGCCGTCAGCAGCGCGGCGCCTTGCTGACGCGCCTTCATGATTGCGCTCCGAGCAGGGCGGTCTTGGTCAGCTTGCCTTGCAGGGCGGCGCCGGGCGCGAACTCGATCACCATGCGCACGCCGGTGGGGCCCTGCGGGGGGGTGCCTGGCGGCAGCGAGCCGTTGCCGCTGGACTGCGCATTGCTCCAGCTGTTGCCGCGGTAGAAATACATCTGCCAGGTGTCGATGCCTTCCAGCACGACGATGCGCTGGCTGTCGCCATTGATGAACTGCTGGCTGCGCTCGGCGCTCGCGCGCAGATCGGCCACGCTCTGCACCACCGGGCCGGCCCAGCGGTAGAGCTGGCCCTCGCGCAGGGTCCAGGCCACCACTTGCAGGCCTTGCGCTTGGCGCCGCGTGAGGCGCAGGCTGGCGCCGTCGAAGGCCAGCTCGGGCACGGCGCCGTTGCTGTCCTGCGCGGCGAGCAGGTCCTGCTCCCATTGCTGCAGGACGGTCTGCAGGCGCACGCTGCGCTCCAGGTGCTGCTCGGCGATGTCGCGGCTGGTCAGCAGGGTGTCGATGCCGCGCCAGGCGAGCAGGGCCATCAGCGTGAGGATGACCAGGGCCACCAGCACTTCAACCAAGGTAAAGCCGCGTGATTTCATGGGCTTCAGTAGCGGCTCAGGATGGTCGAGAGGCTCAGCTGTACCACGCCGTTAGCGTCGCTGATCTGCGCATCGACGCGGCGGAAGTTCGGGTTGGGCGTGCCGATGACGATCTGCCGGCCGGTGTAGATCTGGCCCAGTTGCTCGCAGCTGAAACGCGTTTCGCCCGTGCCCGGGAACTGCTTGCCCAGCCGCAGATCGCTGAGCTGGTTCTCGGCGCACCATTGAGCGGCCGTCACGCTGGCCAGGCGCTCGGCATTGCTGGTCAGGGCGCCCGCGGCCTTCATGCCCGCGCCCAGCGTGATGGCCACCAGGGCCAGGGCCACCAGCACCTCGATGAGAGTGAAGCCGCGCTGCTGCTTCATGGCTCGTTCTTCAGCTCGAAAGGCGAGAGCCCGTCGGTGGCCAGTGTCACTTGGCGGCCCGCCAGCGTGAGGCGCACGCGCTGCGCGCCGATCAGCGGCTCCGGGCCGAGCACGATACGGTCGGCGCCCAGCACCTCGGCCTGGACCGGATCGTCGAGCCAGCGATCGGGCATGACGACGCCGGGCGGCAGGCCCATGAACCGAAACTCCGCGCGCTCCGGTACCGGCATCCATTGCACCGGCAGGCCGTCGGTGCGGCTTTCGATGCGGGCCATCTCCAGCAGCGCGGCCAGGCGTTCGGCCTCGCGTTCAAGCTGGGACTGCGTCGGGTCCCGCAAGGCCGGACGCACAGCGGCGACTGAGATGGCGATCAGGGCGATGACGACCAGCAGTTCAATCAGCGTGAAGCCGCGTGCAAGGCCGCGAGAAACCTTCATTTACTGCCAGGAGCCGATGTCGGCGTCGCGGCCCTCGCCGCCGGGCTTGCCGTCGGCGCCCAGGCTGTAGACATCGATCTCGCCCTTGATGCCCGGGTTGGCGTACTGATAGGGCTGGCCCCATGGGTCATTGGGCAGCTTGTCGAGATAGGGGCGCCAGTTGGCGGGAACGGGGCCGCTGGAGGGCTTGTGAACCAATGCGTCGAGGCCCTGGTCAGCGGTGGGATAGCGCTGGTTGTCGAGCTTGTAAAGCTTGAGCTGCTGCATCAGCGCGGCGACATCGGCTTTCGCCGTGGTGACGCGCCCGTCTTCGAGCCGGTCCATCACATTGGGAACGATGACGGCGGCCAGCATGGCGATGATGGCCAGCACCACCAGCATTTCAATCAGGGTGAAGCCGCGCGAGATGCGGGAGCGGCGCGCAGGGGAGACAGTCATGGTGATGCAGCGAAAGCTTCTTGGGTGGCGTGCATCATAATCATTGCATGTTGGCGAGAACGATGGCTTTTGTGGTTTGGGGATTGCTCGCGGCTTGCGCCGTGTACTGGGGCCTTCAGGGCCTGGCACATCCCCTGCATGTGGCGGCAGCACCTGTGATGGGGCCGCCTGGTGGCGCGAGCGATCTCTCGCGCCTGCTGGGGGCCCGGCCGGCCGCGGCTGTTGCCGTGCAGCCCGGCGTGGAAAGCCGCTTCCAGCTGCTCGGCGTGGTGGCCCCCAAGATCGGTGGGCAGGACGGCGAGCAAGGCCTGGCGCTGATCGCCGTGGACGGCACGCCGCGCACTGTGCGCGTGGGCGCGGTGGTGGATGGTGACTGGCGCCTGCGTTCCGTGGACCGCCGCTCGGCGCGCATTGCGCAGGGCGAGCAGATTGAGGCGACGCTCTCGCTGGCAGCACCCCAAGCCGCGGCGACAGGCAGCCTGCCGGTTCCGGCGATGGCTGGCATGCCTTCGCCGCAAGTGGTGCCGCCCATGCCGGCGATGCCGCAGCAACAGCCGGCGGAAGCACCGCCGCAATCCAACAGCGGCCGCCCGGAGCGCTAACCCGCCTGCATCACGGTGTCGCCGCTGAACCGGCCGCTGTGGGTGTCGGGCACTTCGCTCGGGTCGCTCAACAGCGCGGTGGCACTGCGCAGCATCGGGCAGGCCAGGGTGGCGCCGGTGCCGTCGATGCTTTCCATGCCCAGCTCCAGCAGGGCCGAGGCGTGGAAGGTGGCCAGCGCCTCGTCGAGGCCGCGATGGCTGCTGCTGCGGCAGAAGAGGGCGTAGTCGGTGACCGGCGGCGCGATGCGAACGGCGACCTTGAGCGCCGCGCAGGCGGCGATGCCGTCCACCAGGATCAGGCTGCGCTTGCTGGCGGCCACCAGCATGGCGCCGACCATCACGGCAATCTCGAAACCGCCGTAGGCGGCCAGCACTTCCATCGGGTCGATGAGATCGCGATGGCGCAATTGCGCAGACTGCATGACGGCGAGCTGCTTGGCGAGCAGGTCTTGCCGCATGTCGGGGCCGGAGACGACGAAGTCGCGCAGCGGCACGCCTTCGAGCTGCGAGAGCACCAGTGCGGCGGCTTCCTCGGAGCCGTGGCCCATGCCGGCGCAGGCCAGTACGTTGCCGGGCAGGTGGTCGATGATTTCCATGCCCACGCGCACGCCGGCATGCGCCTGCTCCACCGTCATGGCGCTGCCGGTGCGCGAATTGCGCGTTCCATGCGCGATCTTGCGGGCCAGCAGGCGCGAGCGCGGTGGCAGCGATTCAGCCACGCCGCAATCGACCACCAGCAGGTGCATGGCCTGTGCACGCGCGATGGCCGCCAGCGGCAACTGGTGGGAAAGCGCGAGCTGGACCTGTTGGCGCGTGCTGTGACCGAAGCGCTGCTCGATGCCATCCACGGCGAGGCCATGGTCGGCGGCGAAGAGCACCAGGGTGGGGTCGTGAAAGCGCGGGGCCAGGCTGTCCTGCACCAGGCCCAGGCGCACGGCCAGAGGCTCCATCTCGCCAAGACCGCCGGCCAGCGCCACGCGCTGCGCGATGCGCTCGCGCAAGGCCTTTTCCAGTTCAGGGTTGGCAGTGGGCGAGATCAGGGATTGCTGGATGGACATAGGCTGGCATTGTCACGCCGCCAACGGCGCGCTGTCACCGCTGGCGTGCCCCCTACAGAAACAGCTTGTAGACAGGGTTGTGGGTCTCGTCCACGAAGGGGTAGTTGAGCGAGGCGATGAATTCCTTCAGCGCAGCGCTGTCGCGGCGCGGTACCTGAAGACCGACGAGAATGCGGCCGTAGTCGGCGCCTTGGTTGCGATAGTGGAAGAGGCTGATGTTCCAGTCCGGGTGCATGCTGGACAGAAAACGCATCAGCGCGCCGGGCCGCTCCGGGAAGATGAAACGGTAGAGGCGTTCGTTTCTGGCCAGCTCGCTGCGGCCACCGACCATGTGGCGCACATGCTGCTTGGCCAGCTCGTTGTCGCTGAGGTTGACGGCGGGGAAGCCATGCTTCTCGAAGCTGCGGGCCAGGCGGTCGGCTTCATCAGCTTTGCTGATGCTGATGCCGACGAAAATGTGCGCGGCATTTGCCTCGGAGATGCGGTAGTTGAACTCGGTCACGCTGCGCGAACCCAGCAGTTCGCAGAAGCGCTTGAAGCTGCCGCGTTCCTCGGGCATCGTCACCGCGAACAGGGCCTCGCGCTGCTCACCCACCTCAGCCCGCTCGGCGACAAAGCGCAGGCGGTCGAAGTTCATGTTGGCGCCGCTGGTGATGGTGATGAAGGTCTTGCCCTTGCAGCTGTTCTGGGCCACGTATTGCTTGATGGCGGCCACACCCAGGGCGCCCGAGGGTTCAAGCACGCTGCGGGTGTCCTCGAACACATCCTTGATGGCGGCGCAGACGGCATCGGTGTCCACGAGCACGAATTCATCGACCAATTCGCGCGCGATGCGGAAGGTCTCCTCGCCGACGAGCTTGACTGCCGTGCCGTCACAGAACAGGCCTACGTCGGTCAGAGCCACACGCTTGCCGGCCTTGACCGAGCGGGCCATGGCGTCGGAGTCGCGCGTCTGCACGCCGATCACGCGGATCTCGGGACGCAGTGCCTTGATATAGGCCGCGATGCCCGAGATCAGGCCGCCGCCGCCGATGCCGACGAAGACGGCGTCGATGGGGCCGGGATGCTGGCGCAGCAACTCCATGGCGATGGTGCCCTGGCCGGCGATCACATCCGGATCGTCGAAGGGATGGACGAAGGTCAGGCCCTGCGCCTTCTCCAGTTCCAGTGCACGGCCGTAGGCATCGCTGTAGCTGTCGCCATGCAGAACGACCTCACCGCCGAGGGCATGGACCGCGTCGATCTTGACCTTGGGCGTGGTGATGGGCATCACGATCACGGCGCGGCAGCCCAGGCGCTTGGCCGAAAGGGCCACGCCTTGCGCATGGTTGCCGGCCGAGGCGCAGATCACGCCCTTGGCCAGAGCCTCGGCGGAGAGATGCGCCATCTTGTTGTAGGCGCCGCGCAGCTTGAAGCTGAAGACCGGCTGGTCGTCTTCCCGCTTGAGCAGCACCTTGTTGCCGAGCCGCTTGGAGAGACTGCGCGCGGGTGCGAGCGCCGTTTCGACCGCGACGTCGTAGACCTTGGCGTTGAGGATGCGCTGGAGATAGCTGTTGGCGCTAGGAATCAGCGCGGGTTGGCGAGCCGTGCCCTGGGCGGATGAGGTCGGGGTCTTCTTGCGGGCGGCGCCGGCCATGCATGTCTCCTTTGTGCAGCGCCGCATGATAAAGGGCTGCAAGCGTGGGCGCGCAGACGAAAAAAAGCCCGAGATCCAGGGATCTCGGGCTGAAATCCACCATGGAGGCGGTGGAGGAGACAAACGGTGCGAGGGGAAAGACCTCAACCCCTTCGGGTTGGCAGCGCTTTCAGCGCCCGCATGCATAGAATTCTAGCGCCAGCTATGCTGCGCCGCAATATTTATTCGTTCAATTGTTTTTGGGAACCGAGATGGAATGCACGGTCAACTGGATGGGCGCCGCGGGGATGGCCTTTGTGGCGGAAACGGGCAGCGGGCATTTGCTGACCATGGATGGCGCGCCGGACGGTGGCGGACGCGACCTCGCGCCGCGGCCCATGGAAACCGTGTTGGCGGGCACGGGCGGCTGCACGGCCTATGACGTGGTGCTGATCCTCAAACGGGGACGCCATGAGGTCAGCGGCTGCCAGGTCAAGCTCACGGCCGAGCGGGCGCCGGTCGATCCCAAGGTCTTCACGGCGATCCACATGCACTTTGTGGTGACGGGGCGCGGGCTCAAGCAGGAAGTGGTGGAGCGTGCGGTGGCGCTGTCGCACGAGAAGTACTGCTCCGCCAGCATCATGCTGGGCAAGACGGCAGCAATGACGACCTCGGTCGAGATCGTCGAAGGCTGAATCGAGGGCCTGTTAACGCTGCGGGGGTCGGCTCGCGCAGCGCTCACCGGCCCTAGATGTAGTGGGCGGTGCGGGTCATGACGCGCGCTGCGAGGCGCATCAGCCCGCGCACAGGTGCCGGTAGAGGCACGCCGCCGGCGGCCAGGGCTTGCTGAGCGTGTCTGGCCTCGTCGTCCTTCATGCGGGCGACGATCTCGCGTGATCGCAGGTCTTCCGCAGGCAACTGATCCAGATGGCTGGCCAGATGCTGCTCGACCTGCCTCTCGGTTTCCACGACGAATCCCAGGCTGAGCTTGTCGCCGGCCAGGCCGGCCAGGGCACCAATGGCAAAGGCGCCGCCGTACCAGAGCGGGGTCAGATAGCTCGTGTGCGTGCCGAGTTCGGCCACGCGCTGGCTGGTCCAGGCCAGATGTTCGCGTTCCTCCTGTGCTGCATGTTCGAAATGCGCACACAGCCCCGGGCTGCGGCTGACCAGGGATTGCGACTGGTAGAGCGCCTGGGCACAGACTTCGCCCACATGGTTCACCCGCATCAGGGCGCCTGAGAGTCGGGCCGACTGCGAAGACAGAGGGGCTGGTTCCACCCTGAAGCCAGGCAGCAGACTCGCGCCATGAACGCCCAGCACGGTCTTGAGGCCTTGATCGACGCTGGACAGCAGTCGATCCAATGGCGAGAGGGAGTTGTGCAAGGGGGGGGCTGGCATGGCGAGGGCGTGTGACGCAAGGGCCTGCCCAGTTTAGCGAAGCGCTGTATCGACGCTTCCGACTGTCCAACTCCTACCAGTCTTCGAGGAAACTCCCATCCGCGATATGACGTATTTGTGATAGGGCGCCACGTTGCAGATGGGCAACGAAGAACCTCAATTTATGCGTCTTGGCTTTGCCAGGAGCCATTCGTCTGGTGCAATACGTCTCAACTTCCGTTGAAGGGGGTTGGTCCCTTGCGCTGTCTTGCAGCTTGCCGGGGCCTCAACGAATACTTAGGAGTCATCTAATGAAGAAATCTCTTGTTGCATTGGCCGTGCTGGGCACCTTGGCTGGCACTGCTGCAGCGCAGTCGTCCGTGACCGTGTTCGGCGTGTTGGACGTCAACGTGCGCTACAACAAGGCTAACGGCCAGACTTTGTGGAGCGAATCGACGGACGGCAACCAGTCCAGCCGTCTGGGCTTCCGTGGCGTTGAGGACCTCGGCGGTGGCATGAAGGCCAGCTTCTGGCTTGAAAGCGCCCTGAGCGCCGATGCTGGCACCGGTGGCAACACCGGCGCGTCGCCGAACAAGTTCTTTGACCGTCGTGCCACCGTCAGCCTGTCGGGTGATTTCGGTGAAGTTCGCCTGGGCCGCTCCAAGACCGGCGAGCGCACCATCCTTGACGATTTCGATCCGTTCGGCACCATCGGTGTTGGCAACGTGATGAACACGTACAGCACGCTGGGCAGCGGCCTGAACACGAACACGACCTGGAACCGTTCGGACAACCAGATTGCCTACATCCTGCCGGGCAACCTCGGTGGTTTCTATGGCCAGATCGACGTGGCGCCGAGCGAAGGTGCAGCCACGGTCAACAACAAGTACTACGGTGGCCGTTTCGGCTACAAGCAAGGCCCGTTGAACGTGACGGCTGGCCTGTCCAGCAACTACGGTGCTCCTGGCGTCGCCAAGTACACCATGGGCACGCTGGCTGGTTCGTACGACTTCGAAGTGGTGCAAGCCCAGGCTTTCTATTCGCAGACCAAGTTTGGTTCGCGCAAGCAGAGCCTGATCACCCTGGCGGCCTTGGTGCCCGTGGGTCAAGGCCAGTTCAAGATTGCCTACACCATGAACAATGCCAACAACACGGCCGAAGGTGCTGGCTTCTATGACTCCAAGCTGCTGGCAGCTGGCTATGTCTACAACCTGTCCAAGCGCAGCGCTCTGTACACCACGGTTGCCAAGCTGACCAACGACGGCAAGGGCAAGCAAGTCGTGAACGGCTCGCCGGCTGCTGCTGCTGGTGGCAATTCGGGCGGCTTCGAAGTGGGCATGCGCCACAGCTTCTAAGCAGTTTGGCCGACGGGGCTTGCACCCCGTCGCCAACGAAAGCCGCCTTCGGGCGGTTTTTTTTTGGCTCTGTTGCCACGTGGCTCAGGGCTTTCCCCTTTGATGGCCAAGGGAGTCTTGGTCATCATCGGCGCTTCATTCACCTGCGCACGCCTTCCGTACAAACGAATTCACGCATCCATGCTGGCCTTCGTCTTCCGCCGCCTTGTTCAGGCCAGCTTGGTGATGCTCACGGTGGCGCTGATCGCCTTCACGCTGTTCCAGTTCGTGGGCGACCCGGTCAACAACATGCTGGGGCAGGACGCTACGCCCGAGCAACGCCAGGCGCTGCGGCGCGATCTGGGCCTGGATTCAACGGTTCCCGTGCAGTTCGCGCGTTTCGTCGGCAACGCGGTGCGCGGCGAATTCGGTATCAGCCTGAAGCAGGGCCAGAAGGTGGCCACGCTGATCAAGGAGCGCTTCCCGGCCACTCTGGAGTTGTCGGTGACGGCCGCCCTGCTTGCCCTATTGGTCGGTGTGCCCTTGGGCGCGCACGCGGCACTCAAGCGAGGCCGAGCCAGTTCGCAGCTGAGCATGTTGCTGTCGCTGCTGGGCGTCTCGTTGCCGACATTCGAGATCGGCATCCTCATGATCCTGGTGTTCTCGGTCTGGCTCAAGTGGCTGCCCAGCTTCAGCCGCGGCGATGTCGTGTCGCTGGGCTTCTGGAGCACGGGCCTGCTGACGCTTGACGGCTGGCGTCATCTGCTGATGCCCGCGTTCACGCTGGCCGTTTTCCAATTGGCGCTGATCATGCGTCTGGTGCGTGCCGAGATGCTGGAGGTGCTGCGCGCCGACTACATCAAGTTCGCGCGCGCCCGCGGCCTGAGCAATCGTGTCGTGTACTTCGGCCACGCGCTGCGCAACACCCTGGTGCCCGTCATCACCATCACGGGTCTGCAACTGGGTTCGCTGATTGCCTTCTCCATCATCACCGAGAAGGTCTTCCAGTGGCCTGGCATGGGCCTGCTCTTCATCCAGGCTGTCGAGTTCGCCGACATCCCGGTGATGGCGGCCTACCTGTGCCTGATCTCGCTGATCTTCGTGCTGATCAACCTGCTGGTGGATCTGCTTTATTTCGCGGTTGATCCGCGCCTGCGCGTCGACGGCAAGCTGCATTGACGATGGCCGCGTTCCAAAGCTTCTTCGAGGGTGATGTCTGGTGGTCCTTCCGCCGCTCGCCCTTGGCTATTGCAGCCGCTCTCATCCTTCTGATTTGCCTGTTCTGCGCGGCCTTTGCCGAATGGGTGGCGCCGCACAACCCCTTCGATCTGGCTTCGCTGGAACTGATGGATGCGCGCCTGCCGCCGCAATGGCTGGACGGTGGCTCTACCAAATACCTGCTGGGCACGGACGACCAGGGGCGCGACCTGTTCTCCGCGCTCATGTACGGCGCACGCATCTCGCTGATCGTGGCCGCGGCCTCGGTGCTGCTTTCGTTGCTGATCGGCGTGAGCCTGGGCCTGCTGGCCGGCTTCGCGGGTGGCCGGGTAGACGGACTCATCATGCGCGTCTGCGATGTCATGCTGTCCTTCCCCTCCATCCTCGTGGCCCTGTTGATCGATGGCATCGGCAAGGTGCTCTATCCGAATGCGCCGGGGGGGCTGGCCTTCATCGTGCTCATCCTGGCAATTGCCATGTCGGGCTGGGTGCAATACGCGCGCACGGTACGTGGCTCCACGATGGTCGAGCGCAACAAGGAATACGTGCAGGCGGCGCGCGTGATCGGCGTGCGGCCCTGGCGCATCATGTTCCGTCATGTGCTGCCCAATGTGATGGGGCCGGTGCTGGTGCTGGCCACCATCCATGTGGCCGCGGCCGTCACCATCGAGGCCACGCTGAGCTTCCTCGGTGTCGGTGTGCCGCCAACCACGCCTTCGCTGGGCACCTTGATCCGCGTCGGCAACGATTTCATCTTTTCCGGTGAGTGGTGGATCGTCATCTGGCCCAGCATCGCCTTGGTGACGATCACCCTGTCCGTCAACGTGCTGGGCGACTGGTTGCGCGATGCGCTCAACCCGAGGTTGCGATGAGCGCCGCGCCGGGCCGCCCCAAGCAAGCTCGCTCCCCCACGGGGGACAGGCCGAAGGCCGAAAAGGGGGCATCCATGACCACGGCTCTGCTTGAAGTCCGCCGTCTGCGCGTCGAAATCCCGACGCGTCGCGGCACGTTGCTGGCGCTGGACGACATCTCCTTCGACATCGCAGCGGGCGAAATCCTCGGCGTGGTCGGTGAATCGGGTGCCGGCAAGTCGCTGACGGGCTCGGCCATCATCGGATTGCTCGATCCGCCTGGTCGCATCGCGGGTGGCGAGATCCTGCTGCAAGGCGAGCGGATTGATCATCTTCCCTACGAGCAGATGCGCCGAATCCGCGGCCGCCGCATCGGCGCCATTTTTCAGGACCCGCTGACCTCGCTGAACCCGCTGTACACGGTGGGCCGACAGTTGATCGAGACCATCCAGGCGCACCTGGGCTTCAGTCATGCGCAGGCCCGCCAGCGCGCCATCGAGCTGCTGGAACAGACCGGCATTCCCGCCGCGGCCCAGCGCATCGACCAATATCCGCACCAGTTCTCCGGCGGCATGCGCCAGCGCGTGGTGATCGCCCTGGCTCTCGCGGCCGAGCCGCAGTTGATCGTGGCGGATGAACCAACCACGGCGCTGGACGTCTCGATCCAGGCGCAGATCATCAGCCTGTTGAAGAGCATCTGCAGACAGCGCGGCGCGGCGGTCATGCTGGTCACACACGATATGGGCGTGATCGCCGAAACCTGTGATCGCGTGGCCGTGATGTATGCGGGTCGCGTGGTCGAGATCGGTCCGGTGGCTGAAGTCATCCATCACCCGGCGCATCCGTACACACGAGGCCTGATGGGTGCGATCCCGGCTATGGATGAAGACCGCGAGCGCCTCTCGCAGATCGAGGGCTCGATGCCGCGGCTGAACGCCGTTCCTGCGGGATGCGCCTACAACCCGCGCTGCGAGCATGCGTTCGCGCGCTGCCGTGAACAGCGGCCCGAACTGGCGCCGGTGGCCGGCACGCAAGCCGCTTGCTGGCTGCACGAGGAGCGCGCATGAGCCTCGTCGAAGTGAAGGACCTGTCCAAGACCTTCGAGGTCTCGGCGCCGTGGCTCAATCGCATCATCGAAAACAAGCCGCGGCAGTTCGTGCATGCCGTAGATGGCGTGAGCTTTGCCATCGAGCGCGGCAAGACCCTGGCCTTGGTGGGCGAGTCCGGCTGCGGCAAGAGCACCGTGGCGCGCCTACTCGTCGGCCTGTACGAGCCCACGCAGGGCACGGTGAGCTTTGACGGCCAAGATGCGGCCCAGGCGTTTGCAGGGCAGGGTGAGCTCCCCCTGCGGCGGCGCATGCAGATGATCTTCCAGGATCCCTATGCCTCGCTGAACCCGCGCTGGAAAGTGGCCGACATCGTGGCCGAGCCGTTGCGCGAACATGGCTTGCTGAACGAAGCCGGCGCGGTGCGTGAACGCGTTGGCGAGTTGCTGACTTCGGTCGGACTCACGCCGACTGACGCCGACAAGTTCCCGCACCAGTTCTCAGGCGGCCAGCGCCAGCGCATCTCGATTGCACGCGCCCTGGCCACGGCGCCAGAGTTCCTCGTGTGCGACGAGCCCACCTCGGCACTCGATGTCTCGGTGCAGGCGCAGGTGCTCAATCTGATGAAGGATTTGCAGCGCCAGCAGGGTCTGTCCTATCTCTTCATCTCGCACAACCTTGCCGTCGTGCGCCATGTGGCCGACCAAGTGGGCGTGATGTATCTGGGGCGCCTGGTGGAATGGGCCGAAAAGGCGCAGATCTTCGCTACGCCGCGCCATCCCTATACGCGCATGCTGCTCGACGCGATTCCCGACATCCACATGACGGGCCGCGCCCGCACGCCGGTGCAGGGTGAGGTGCCCAACCCGCTTTCACCGCCGGGCGGCTGCAGCTTCCACCCGCGCTGCCCGCACGCCAATGAGCGTTGCAAGCAGGAGCGGCCGGCAATGCAGGACTTTCAAGGCATCCGCATCGCCTGCCACGCGGTCATCGAGGGGCGCCTGTAGCCTGAGAAGCGGGCGCTGAAGCAGCGGTCGCGGCCTTGGCTGGCCTATCCTTGGGCAAATAGAGCGGCCCTTTCTGGCCGCAGCCGACCAGGAGGACTAGCAGCAACCCTGCCGCCGTCAGGCGCAAGCTCCGGGGCTCTACACTTTTGCTTTTCATGCCGAAAGTTTAGCTGCCATGCCCGCCGTGACCCCGCTCAGTGATGCCGAATACCACGCCAAGTCGCATGCGGTGCTCTCGGGCATCGAGGCCTGCATCGACCGATGGCTCGATGAAGACCTGATCGACATCGACACCCAGCGCAATGGCGGCCTGCTGGAGCTGTCCTTCCCCAATCGCAGCAAGATCATCATCAACACCCAGCCGCCGCTGCATGAGCTGTGGCTCGCCGCCAAGGCCGGCGGCTACCACTTCGCGTATTGCGATGGCCGCTGGGTCGATACGCGCGAGGGCACCGAGTTCTTTGCGCTGCTAGCGCGCGAGGCCAGCGCGCAAGCTGGCCTCACACTGAAATTCAGCTGACCTTCAGCGTTTGAAGAGATCGAGGATGCTCTTCTTTTCCTCGTCGCTGGTCGGCGGTGGCATCTTGTCGTTGGTCAGCGCACGTACGCCCTGATCGTGTGAGTACTCGTCAAAGTACCACTCGCCGTTGACGTTGACCACGCCTTCGGGCGGCGGGATTTCCGCGACCGGCACATTGCGCAGCGCGGTCTGCATGTACTCGATCCAAACCGGCAGGGCCAGGCCGCCGCCGGTCTCGCGATCGCCGAGCTTGCGCGGCTGGTCGTAGCCGATCCACACCACGGCCACCATCTGCTGCTGGAAGCCGGCGAACCAGGCATCCATCGAATCATTGGTGGTGCCGGTCTTGCCGTAGAGGTCGGGGCGCTTGAGCGAGGCCTGCGCCTTGGCGGCTGTGCCGCTGCGGGCGACCTCCTGCAGCAGGCGGTCCATGATGAAGGCGTTGCGCGCGTCGATGGCGCGGTTCCCTTCGGCTGGAGCCAGCTTGGGTGAGGTGTAGAGCACGCGGCCGCGGTCGTCCGTGACCTTGTCGATCAGCTGTGGCGCGATGCGAATGCCGCCGTTGGCGAAGACGGCATAGGCCTGAACCATCTGCATCGGCGTGACGGAGCCGGCGCCCAGGGCCATGGTCAGGTAGGCCGGATGCTTGTCGGCGTCGAAGCCGAAGCGGGTGATCCAGTCCTGCGCGTAGCGCACGCCGATGCTTTCAAGAATGCGGATGGAGACCATGTTCTTGGACTTGGCCAGCGCTTCGTGCAGCGGCATCGGGCCTTCGAATTTGCCGTCGTAGTTCTTGGGCTCCCAGGGCTGGCTGCCTGTACTGCCCGCGTCGAAGAACAGCGGTGCGTCGTTGACGATGGTGCTGGGCGTGAAGCCTTTCTCCAGCGCGGCCGAGTAGATGAAGGGCTTGAAGCTCGAACCGGGCTGGCGCCAGGCCTGGGTCACGTGGTTGAACTTGTTCTTGGCGTAGTCAAAGCCGCCCACCATGGCGCGCATCTGGCCGTTCTGCGGATCCATGGCGACGAAGGCGCCTTCGACTTCGGGCAGTTGGGTGATGGTCCAGCTCGGCTTGCCCTCCTTGTCGGTGCCTTGCTGCACGACCCGGATCACGGCGCCGCGCCGGATGCGGGTCTTGGGGTTGCCCTTGTCGGAGAGGCCCGAGGTGGCCGGCTTGAGGCCTTCGCCGGTCAGCGTGAGCGTCTCGCCACTCTGCAGCACGGCCTCGACCTTCTTGGGTTCGGCCGAGAGCACCACCGCGGCCAGCAGCTCGTCATTGGCCGGATGGTCGGCCAGGGCCTCGGCCACGCGGGCGTCGAGGTCAGCGGGCGAGGCGGGCAGGTCCACATAGGCCTCCGGGCCGCGATAGACCTGGCGTTTCTCGAAATCGAGGATGCCGCGGCGCAGCGCGTGATAGGCCGCGGCCTGTTCGTTGGTATGCACGGTGAGATAGACATTCAGCCCGCGCCGGTAGGCCTCCTCGCCGTACTGGCTGAAGATCAGCTGGCGCGCCACCTCGGCCACGTACTCGCCATGCGCGGGCGAGCTGATCACGCTCTTGAGCTGCAGCTTCTCCGCCTTGGCGGCGTCACGCTGTTCCTCGGTGATGTAGCCCGTGTCATACATGCGTTCGATGATGTACTGCTGGCGGATGCGCGCACGGCGAGGGTTGTCGATCGGGTTGTAGGCCGACGGGGCCTTGGGCAGGCCGGCCAGCATCGCAGCCTCGGCGATGCTGAGTTCCTTGATCGGCTTGCCGAAGTAGATCTCGCTGGCCGCGGCGAAGCCGTAGGCGCGGTGGCCGAGGAAGATCTGGTTCATGTAGATCTCGAGGATCTGCTGCTTGCTCAAGGCATGTTCGATCTTGAGCGCGAGCAGGATCTCGTAGATCTTGCGGGTGAAGGTTTTTTCGGTGGAAAGGTAGAAGTTGCGCGCCACCTGCATGGTGATGGTGGAGGCGCCCTGGCTGCGCGAGTCGCCCACATTGGCCAGGCCGGCGCGGACCACGCCCAGATAGTCCACGCCGCCATGCTGGTAGAAGCGCGCGTCCTCGATGGCGAGCACGGCATCCTGCATGACCTTGGGCATCTCCTTGATCGGCGTGTAGCTGCGCCGCTCTTCGCCGAACTCGCCCAGCAACTCGCCTTCGCTGGAGAGCACGCGCAAAGGCAGGCGAGGGCGGTAGTCGGTCAGGCCCGAGATGTCGGGCAGATTGGGATAGGCGACGGCCAGGCCGAGGCCAAGCAGCAGCAACCCGCTGACGAGACCCGCCAGTGCAATGCCCATCAGCCACGCCAAGGCGCGTCCGAGGAAATGGACTGCGGGATGCCGGGGGGCGGCACGGGATTCGGAAGAGGGGCGCTTGGCGGTTTTGTTTGGGGTGTCGCTCATGGGCGGCTGTTTCATCCGCGAGGCGGTGGGCCTTCAGACGACTGCAAAGGTGGCCGATTATAGGAAGCGGCAAGTGCAACGTTGGGCGCGCGATACACAAGCATCGATTGCCAGCACTAGCGTGCTTTTGTTCATTCCATTTTGGGGCGGGTCGGGTGCATGCTCGTGTATGGTACGCAACGCCAAGTTACTTGCTGTGACCCAAAATCCTTTGGGCCACAAGGACTTTGCTGATAGCATTTAAGTAGTTTATTAATTGGTAATGCGCCAAGAATGCGCGTTAGGGTGCATGAGCGAGTGCACAAAAAGGGATGGGCATCATGGGACTACTTGATGTACTGATGGGTCGCAAGCATCCGCCCATGATTGGCCTGGATATCAGTTCATCCAGTGTCAAGCTGGTCGAGCTGAGTCAGTCTAAAACCGGTGAGTTCGTGCTGGAGCGTTTTGCGTCCGAGCCGTTTGAAAAGGGTTGGATTGCCGACGGCCAGATCGAGAAATTCGATGAAGTGGCCGATGCCGTGCGCCGGGTCGTGGCGCGCAGCGGCAGCCGCACCCGGGACGTTGCGCTGGCCATGCCGCAGTCGGCCGTGATTACCAAAAAGATCATGCTGCCCGCGGGTTTGCGCGATGAAGAGATGGAATTGCAGGTCGAGGTCGAGGCCAATCAATACATTCCGTTTTCGCTTGATGAAGTGAGTCTGGATTTCTGCGTGATCGGCCCGAGCCCGACTTCGGTGGGTGACGTGGAAGTGCTGATTGCGGCCTCGCGCAAGGACCGTGTCCAGGATCGCCAGGGCCTGGCCGAAGCCGCCGGGCTGAAGCCCGTCGTGCTGGATATTGAATCTCATGCTTCGCGCATGGCGATGGGCCGCCTGATCGCCAGCCTGCCCAATGAGGGCAAGGATGCGTTGGTGGCCTTGTTCGAGATTGGCGCAGATACCACGAGCCTGAAGGTGCTGCGCGACGAGGAAATGCTTTACGACCGCGACCAGGCTTTTGGCGGTTCGCAGCTGACGCAATTGATCTCGCGGCAATACGGGTTTTCCTTTGAAGAAGCCGAAACCAAGAAACTCGCGAACGACCTGCCCGAGGATTACGAGGTCTCGGTGCTCAATCCCTTCGTGGACGGGCTTTCGCAGGAAATCGGCCGGGCACTGCAGTATTTCTTCACCAGCACGCCGCATCACAAGGTGCATTACGTGATGCTGGCCGGCGGGACAGCGACATTGCCCGGGCTGAAGGAACGCGTGACCGAGCTCACAGGTTTTGCTTGTATGGTGGTGAATCCCTTCGACAATATGTCCCTGGGTTCGGCCGTGCGTGAACCCAAGCTGCGGCGTGAAGCGCCCGCATACCTGACGGCGTGCGGCTTGGCGATGCGGAGGTTTTTCCAGTGATTCTGATCAACCTGCTGCCGTACCGGATCGAACGGCGCAAGCGCCGCAAGCAGGCGTTTTTCGCCGGTTTGGGTTTGGCGGGCCTGGTTGGCGCGCTGATCGTGATCGCTGGCTATGTGCTGCTGCAATACCTCACCCTCGAACAACAGCACCGCAATCAGTACCTGAGCACCGAGATTGGCAAACTCGAGTTGCAGATCAAGGACATTGCCAATCTGCGCGCGGAGATCGATGCACTCAAGTCGCGCCAGAAGGCCGTCGAAGATTTGCAGACGGACCGCAACACGCCCGTGCATCTGCTCAATGAATTGGCCAAGTCAGTGCCGGAAGGCGTCTACCTGACGGCCATCAAGCAAACCGAGAAGGTTGTCAACATCACGGGCATCGCCCAGACCAATGAGCGCGTGTCGGAGCTGTTGCGAAATGTCTCCCGGGACAACGAATGGCTGGAAAAGCCCGTGCTGGGTGAAATCAAGGCAGCCAACCTGACGACCACCGGGCGCGAACAACGTCGCCTGTACGAGTTCACGATGCAGATTTCCATCAAGGCGTCGCCTGCGGCAGAGGCGCCCGGAGCCAAAGCTTCCGGCGCTGCGCCCGCCAACGCACCTGCTCCCCGGACTTGAGGTCAGCCATGGCAAGCAAATCCATCAACCTCAAGTTTGATTTCAACGCTTGGTTCCAGGCGTTCTCCGAGCAATTCCAGGGGCTGGATCCCAAGGAGCCGGGCCAATGGCCCATGGCACCCAAGATTGCTTCCGCCATCGTCGTGGCGATTGTCGCCATCGTGGTGGGCTGGTTCTGTCTGCTCTCTGATGAGAGTGCTGCGCTCGATGCGGAAAGAGCCCGGGAGCCTACGCTCAAAGCCGACTTCACCAACAAGCTCGGCCAGGCCGTCAATCTGCCGGAGTTGCGCAAGCAAAAGAGCCAAGTCGAGGAGTATGTGACGCAGCTCGAAAAGCAGCTGCCCGGCAAGGCCGAGATGGACGCGCTGCTGTCCGACATCAATCAGGCCGGTCTGGGCCGTGGCTTGCAGTTCGAGCTGTTCCGCCCCGGCCAGGAGGTCGTCAAGGATTACTATGCCGAGCAGCCGATTTCGGTTCGGGTCACGGGCCGTTATCACGACATCGGCTCTTTCACGGCGGACATCTCCAACCTCTCGCGCATCGTCACGCTGCACAACCTGATCGTGACCAACGTGAACGCCAAGGACGTCGGAACCGGCACCCTGAGCATGGACGCCACGGCGCGCACCTACCGCTATCTGGACCCGACCGAAGTGGCTGAGCAGAAGAAGAGTGCGGCCAAGGGAGCCAAGAAATGATGCGCCCCAGCTCCCCCCGCCTGCTTTGGGCTGTGTTGCTGGCCTCGTTGATGGCCGGCTGCTCGGGTGATATCGACGAGTTGCGGCAGTGGATGGAGCAGCAGCGCCACGATGCGCGCCCGAGCGTCAAGCCGCTTGAGCCGCCCAAGAAGTTCCTGCCCGAGCCCTACACGGCGGCCCAACTGGTCGATCCCTACAGCACGCAAAAACTGAGCGTCGCAATCAAGCAGGAAGCCGCCCAGCCCAACTCGCTGCTGACGGCTGAAATGAACCGCCGGCGCGAGCCGCTGGAGGCCTACCCGCTCGACAGCATGAGCATGGTCGGCAGCCTGACGCGCAAAGACCAACGCTACGCGCTGCTGCGTGTGGACAACCTGCTCTACCAGGTCAAGGTGGGCGACTACCTGGGCCAGAACTTCGGCAAGATCATGAAGATCAGCGAAACCGATATCACGTTGCGAGAAGTCGTCCAGGATGCTGCTGGCGAATGGATTGAACGCACCAGTACCCTCCAGCTTCAGGAGAAGGGGCGATGAGAACACTGCAGGAGAATTCCTCGATGCGCGCTTGGGCCAGCAAGAAGACGAGGGCGCTGCTGGCAGCGTCCTGCCTGAGCCTGGTGGCAGTTGCACCAGCCTGGGCGCAAACCGCAATCAAGTCGATCACCAGCGTGCAGCAGTCTGGCGCCGAGATGGTTCGCATTGAACTGTCCGAGCCCCTGGCCGCGCTGCCCAACGGCTTCACGGTACAGACGCCGCCGCGCATCGCCATAGACCTGCCGGGCGTGGTCAGCGACCTGGGGCGGCAACAAGTCGAGATCAACCAGGGCAACCTGCGCTCGGCCATCGTCGCGCAAGCGGGCGACCGCACCCGCGTGGTGCTCAACCTTCGCCAGGCTTCCGGCTATCGCGCGCAGCTGGACGGCAAGACTCTGCTGCTGTACCTGGACTCGAACTCTACAGTTGCGGCCCAGGGCGCGGCCGAAACTACGCATTTTGCGCAGAGCCAGAACAGTACGACGCAGGCCCTGCGTGACATTGACTTCCGCCGCGGCAACGACGGCGCAGGCCGCGTCATCGTGAACCTGCCCACCGACCAGGTGGGCGTGGACATCCAGCAGCAAGGACAGAACCTGGTGGTCGAGTTCCTGCGCTCGCAGGTGCCCGACAGCCTGCGCAAGAAGCTGGACGTGAGCGACTTCGGCACGCCGGTGCAGATGATCACCACCGACCAGGTGGGTGATCGCGTGCGCATGACCATCCAGCCCAAGGGCAGCTGGGAGCACAGCGCATACCAGAGCGACAACCAGTTCGTGCTCGAGGTGCGCCCGCAAAAGCTCGACCCCAACAAGCTCGTGGCCGGCCCTGGCTATGCGGGCGACAAACTCTCGCTGAACTTCCAGAACATCGACGTGCGTGCCTTGCTGCAGGTGATCGCCGACTTCACCAACTTCAATGTGGTGACCAGCGACACCGTCACCGGCAGCGTGACCTTGCGCTTGAAGGACGTGCCCTGGGACCAGGCGCTGGACATCATCATGCAGGCCAAGGGCCTGGGCCTGAAGAAGTCCGGCAACGTGCTCTGGATCGCGCCCAAGGATGAACTGGCCGCCAAGGAAAAGCTGGACCTCGAATCCAAGCTGCAGATCTCGCAACTGGAACCCTTGCGCACGCAGTCCTTCCAGCTCAACTACACCAAGGCTGCCGACGTTGCCAATGGCTTGACCGGGCAGAGCACCAGCGGTGGCGGTGGCGGCAATTCCGGTTCGACGACGAACACGCGAATTTTGTCGGCGCGTGGCAGCGTGACTTACGAGACGCGGACCAACCAGCTCTTCGTCTGGGATGTGCCGTCCAAGCTCGAAGAGATCCAGGCCATGATCGCAAAGATCGACATCCCGGTGCGCCAGGTGCTGATCGAGGCGCGCATCGTGGAAGCCAGCGACACCTTCGGCCGTTCGCTCGGTGTCAAGCTCGGCGCCAACGATCTGCGCGGCCAGCAAGGCGGCATCCCGGGCTACAAGCTGGGCGGCAGCAACTACATCGCCTTTGGCGGCAACTACAACGCCGTGGGTTCTCAGACCGCGCAGGGTGCCACGTCTTCGTATTCCGACACCCAGTTCGTTAATCTCCCGGCCAACGTGGCCGCCGATGCCTTTGGCGGCGCGACGGCAGCAAACGTGGCCCTGTCGCTGTTCAGTGCCACGGCCAACCGCTTCCTGAACCTGGAGCTTTCGGCACTGGAGGCCGACGGCAAGGGCAAGATCGTCTCCAGCCCGCGCGTCATCACGGCCGACCAGACCAAGGCCGTCATCGAGCAGGGCGAAGAGATTCCTTACCAGCAGGCCACTTCGAGCGGCGCCACCTCGATCTCGTTCAAGAAGGCCGTGCTCAAGCTTGAAGTCACGCCGCAGATCACGCCCGAGGGCAACGTGATCATGTCGGTGGATGTCAACAAGGACAGCCGCGGCACGCTGACGCCGCAGGGCTACGCCATCAACAACAAGCATGTGCAGACCCAGGTGCTGGTCGAGAACGGTGGCACCGTGGTGATCGGCGGCATCTACACGCAGGATCAGGAAGAGAGCGTTGACAAGGTGCCCTTGCTCGGCGACGTCCCCTTCCTCGGCAATCTGTTCAAGAGCACGTCGCGCACGGCGATCAAGACGGAACTGCTGATCTTCCTGACGCCCAAGGTGGTCAGTGAGCGCGCCGCAGTACGCTGAGGACGCAAGATTTGCATCAAGCGTCGGCGCGCGCCGACAAAGTGGGAGTAAGTAGAGATGATCAAACTGGATTTCTGGAGTCGGCGAGTCGGCAACTTGCTGATGGGCGTTGCGCTGGCGGCCGTGTTGACTGCCTGCGGTGGCGGTGGTGGCGGCGATGCAGGTTGCTCCGTGTTCAACTGCAATGGCTCGGCATCCAGCCCGACCGGCGGGACCACGGCGACGACCACCTTGACTGTTTCGATATCGTCTGCGACCGTGACCGCGGCAGCGCCAGGGACGGTCAGCGCAGTGTTGAAGGATTCCTCCGGGAATGCCATGGCCGGTCAACTGGTCACTTTCACCACCAAGCTCGGCCTGGGCGTTTTCAGCGCCAATTCGGCCCTGACTGACTCCTCGGGCACGGCGACTGTCACGGTCGCTCCGGCCTCGTCCAGCTCCAACGGCGCTGACTATGTGGTCGCTACCGCGACGGTGGGTACCGGCACGAGCAACCAGTACACTGGCCAGGTCGGCTTCACCACGACTGCCACGGCCGTGCCGGCGGCTTCCTTCACCTTGAGCCTGTCGACGCAGACGATCACTGCGGCTGCGCCGGCGACGGTGATGGCGACCTTGACCAGCGCCTCGGGTGCGCCGATCAGCGGGCAGGTGGTGAGCTTCACCACCGCAGCCGGCCTGGGCCGCTTCAACGGCAGCTCTGCCCTGACAAACAGCTCGGGCGTCGCGACGACGACCATGTATCCCACCAGCAGTGCCAGCGCTGGTGCTGATACCGTCACCGCGTCGGTCACGTCGAGCGGAACCTCGCTCAGCGCAACGGCGGGCTACCAGGTCAATGCGACCGCGGTGACCATCACCTCGTTCACGAGCGATCTGGCCGCAGGCTCGTCGCTCGCTGCGTACGGGCAGGCGAATCTGAGTCTGGCCATGGGCGGTACCGTGCCTTCGACGCCGGTGAACGTTTCCATCACCTCTCAATGCGCGGCCATGGCAACCGCCAAGGCTACCTTGACGCCTGCAACGCAGAGCACGAGCACGGGCGCTGCGTCCTTCACCTATCTGGACAAGGGCTGTGGCGCGCTGCAAGGCACGGATACGGTGACCGTCACGGCGGGGTCCGTGACTCAGACGCTGTCGATCCCCCTGACTTCGCCCTCGGTTGCGACGATGACCTTCGTGTCCGCGTCCCCGTCGACCTTGTTCCTCAGTACATCGGGATCTTCGCCGCAGTCTTCGGTCGTGACCTTCCAATTGAGCGACCAGAACGGCAGCGGTGTGCCGAACAAGTCGGTCACCTTGAAGCCGACCACGACGATCGGCGGTCTGACCATGGACGGCCAGTCGGCCCCGGTGACCAAGCAGACCAATTCTCTGGGCCAGGTCTCGGTGCAGATCAATTCCGGCACCGTGCCGACGCCAGTGCGGGTCGTCGCCACCTATACGCCGACCTCGGGTGCGCCGATCAGTTCCTCGTCCAGCAATCTGTCCATTGCGGTGGGGTTGCCGTCGCAGGCCAGGTTCTCGTTGTCGCAGGCGTACGCCAACATCGAGGGCTATAACACGGACCTCACTCCCAACACCTACACCATTTTTGCCGCCGACCGTCTTGGCAATCCGGTGCCCAGCTCCACCTCGTTCAATGTGGTGAGCACCATGGGGCAGGTGCTGACGCAACAGGCCACGGGATCGTCGGCTTCCATCTCTACGGTATCGGTGGCATCCGCCACCGGGGGACAGCGTCCGAACCATTGGGATGGCCGAGTGACGACGATGGCCTATGCCATCGGCGAGATGGCATTCACCGACACGAATGGTGACAACGCCTATACCGCAGGCGAGGATTACCAGGACTTGGGTGACCCTTACCTGGACCCGAAGTTCCGCGGCTATTTCGACTCGAGTCTGCAGACCTTCCCGTTCGGCAATGCCGCGAGCTGCCCGTTGCCGACATCGATCAACTACTACCTGTTTGACGAAGTGTCAGGCGCTGCACCTACCTCCGGCACTGCCTACCAAAGGCCTACGGTTCCCGCCGCACCCAACACCTGCCGCGGCAGCTGGGGTCAGGCCTTTGTGCGCTCGGCTGTGCAGACCGTCTGGTCAACATCAAACTCGCGTCCCAGCTGGGGCCCCACGATGCCGGCCGGCAGTCCCGGTGTTGCCTATGCGGCCAGTTCGGCTGCTTGCCCGGCGAGCCGCACTCTGATCACGGGATACGCTGCAACGACGGCCGGCACCGCGACAACCAGCACGGTTTATGACGTCAATGGGACAACCTTGTATGGCTCGGCCTCCTCTGGCACGCTGTCCTTCTATGTGTCCGACGCAAACGGCTATGCCTACAACCCGATGGCCAGTGGCACGACGGTCACGGTGACAGCTGCGCCGAGCGCCGCCTTGTCGGCATCGATCGTGAGTGGTGGCCAGGTGGGTAACTCTTTGGTGCCAACCCCGGTCGGCGCTGCATGGTCGTTCAATTCGGGCTTCACGTCGGGCACGCTGGTGTTCAACATCACATCTCCCACCACAGGGACCACCACGGCTGTCTCGATCGTTTTGAACGCCGGGACAGCACCGGCCGGCTGGGTGACGTGTCCCTGAGGATCGCCCTTGTTGGCATGCCCGGCGGAGGCAAATCCACCGTCGGGCGCCAGCTGGCGCGACAGCTCGATGTGTATTTTGTTGACTCAGACGCGGAAATCGAACAGCGGATCGGGGAGCCGATCCGCTCTTTTTTTGATCGCGAGGGTGAAGACCGGTTTCGCGACATCGAGGCTGAAGTACTCACCACTCTGCTGAATATCCAGCGCGAGGCCGTGATTGCTACGGGTGGGGGCGCGGTGCTGCGCGACGCCAACCGCGAGTTGCTGCATGCACAGTCCACCGTGCTCTATTTGCGTTCGACGCCGGAAGACCTGTTCCGCCGACTGCGACACGATACGCAGCGCCCTCTGCTGCAGGTGCGAGACCCGCTGCAAAAGCTGCGTGAGCTCTACGTGCAGCGAGATCCCTTGTATCGCCGCTGTGCGCATTTTGTGCTTGAGACCAGCCGCCCTTCGGTGCACGGCCTTGTCAACATGGCGCTGATGCAGTTGGAACTGGCCGGCGTGATCCATCCGTCACGTGTGGCTGCGAAGGTCGGTGCCGAGAAACAGCTCTGACGCGTGCCCGTACACTCCGGGAATGAGCAGTGTGCAAGCCGTTTCCATCGCGCTCGACGAGCGCGCCTATGACATCCTGATCGGCCCCGGCCTGCTGGACGCGCCGGCGTCCTGGCAAGGTCTTCCCCGCTCCAGCCGTGCTGTCATCGTCACGAACGAGACGGTGGCGCCGCTCTATCTTGAGCGCTTGCGTAGCCAGTTACTTCAGCAGCATGCGCAAGTGGACGCGGTGATCCTGCGCGACGGCGAGCAGCACAAGGATTGGGCCTCGCTCAACCAGATCGTGGATCACTTGCTTGGCACCGCCAGCGACCGCAAGACCGTGCTCTATGCGCTCGGGGGTGGCGTTATTGGCGACATGACCGGCTTCGCAGCGGCCATCTACATGCGCGGCGTGCCCTTCGTGCAGGTGCCCACCACGCTGCTGGCCCAGGTTGATTCCTCGGTGGGCGGCAAGACGGCGATCAACCATCCGCTGGGCAAGAACATGATCGGCGCCTTCTACCAGCCGCTGCGCGTGGTGGCTGATCTTGATACGCTGGATACCTTGCCGCCGCGCGAGATCGCTGCGGGCCTGGCCGAGATCATCAAGTACGGCCCGATTGCCGATGCCGCCTTCCTCGACTGGATCGAGGCGAACCTCGATGCGCTGCTGGCGCGCGACAAGACCGCACTGGCCTACGCCGTCAAACGCTCCTGCGAGATCAAAGCCTGGGTTGTGGGCCAGGACGAGCGCGAGGCCGGCCTGCGCGCCATCCTCAATTTTGGTCACACCTTCGGACATGCGATCGAGGCGGGTTTGGGCTACGGCGCGTGGTTGCACGGCGAGGCCGTGGGCTGCGGCATGGTGCTGGCCACCGATCTCTCGGTGCGCTTGGGCCTTACGACGCCAGAGTTGCTGCCTCGCTTGCGCCGCTTGATTGAGCGAGCCGGCCTGCCGGTCAGGGCGCCCCGCATGCCCGACGAACGCTGGCTGGAACTGATGCGCGTGGACAAGAAGGCCGAGGGCGGCGCGATCCGCTTCGTGCTGATCGAGGGCCTCGGCCGCGCCGGCATGCATGCCGCGCCTGACGAGTTGGTGGGCGAAGTCATTCGGGCCCACAGCGACTGACGATGTTCGCCACGCCGCTTGCTCCCTACGCCAGCGACCCGCGCCAGACGCGCGGCCGTCGCCACCCGGAGCCCGCGGCGCCTACGCGCAGCGACTACCAGCGCGACCGCGATCGCATCGTCCACAGCACGGCCTTTCGCCGCTTGGTCTACAAGACGCAGGTCTTCCTCAACCATGAGGGCGATCTGTTCCGCACACGGCTGACCCATTCGCTCGAAGTGGCGCAGTTGGGCCGTTCCATAGCGCGCACGCTGCAGCTCGACGAGGATCTGGTCGAAACAATTGCCCTGGCCCATGACCTCGGTCACACGCCCTTCGGCCACGCCGGCCAGGACATGCTGGACGATTGCATGAAGCCGTATGGCGGCTTCGAACATAACCTCCAATCCCTGCGTGTCGTTGATCTGCTGGAGCAGCGCTACCCAGCGTTCGACGGGCTCAACCTGACGTTTGAATCGCGCGAAGGCATCCTCAAGCATTGCTCGCGCCGCAACGCCGAAATGATCGGGGCGAACGAGCCGGATGGTGTGGCTGCGCGCTTCCTGCTTGGCCTGCAGCCGAGCCTTGAAGCCCAGCTATGCAACCTCGCCGATGAAGTGGCCTACAACGCGCATGACATTGACGACGGTGTGCGCTCGGGCTTGATCGAGCTGGAGCAGTTGGAAGGGGCGGTGCCCCTGGTGCGCCGCCATATGCGCGAAGCCCTCAAGGACTTCCCCGGGCTCGCCGGCAAACGCCTGCTCTTCGAAACCATCCGACGCATGCTGACCGCGCAGGTCTACGACATCATCGATGCCACCGGCGCGGCACTGCGTGAGGCCCAGCCGGCGGATGCATCCGCGGTGCGTCTTGCTGCCAAGCCGCTGGTCCGCTTCAGCGCCGAGATGCGCGAAGCCAGCACCGTGCTCAAGCGCTTCCTGTTTGCCAACCTCTACCGCCATCCGCAAGTGACCGGCACGCGGGGCCGGGCGGAAGAAGTGTTGCGCGACCTGTTCGCGCTCTACATCGGCGACGCCCGGCTGCTGCCAACCGAGTTTGCCAGCCAGGCCGATCATCCTCGCGCCGTGGCCGACTACATGGCCGGCATGACGGATCGCTACGCCCTGCGTGAGCATGAACGTCTGACCGGCAAGCAGCTCTTCTGAGCGAGTTCTTGGCCGCCGCCTTGTGCCGTTCAGGGGTCTGACCCTATAATTAGCGCCATGGCCAGACTTCCTCGACTGGCGCTGGACGGCCAGCCCCACCACCTGATTCAACGCGGCCTCAACCGCCAGCCCTTTGTGGCTGACGATGTGGACCGTCAGCGCTTCCTGGCCGAACTGCGCGAGAGCGCGGCCCTGCACAAGGTGGCCGTTCACGCCTACCTACTGATGGACAACCACCTCCATCTGCTGGCCACGCCTGAGGCAGGTGAAGGCTTGTCGCTGATGATGCAGTCCCTGGGGCGGCGCTATGTTGCGGCGTTCAACAAGCGCCACGGGCGAAGCGGCACCTTGTGGGATGGGCGCTTTCGCGCTGCGCCGCTGGAAGCGGACGCTCACTTGCTGGCCTGCATGCGCTTCATTGAATCGATTCCGCAGCGCAATGCCGGCTTTCATCTCGCACCGGAGGACTATGCATGGTCGAGCGCAGCCCACCACCTGGGCCGGCGCCGCGATCCGCTGGTGGTAGATCATGCGCTGTTCTGGGCGCTGGGCAACACGCCCTTCGAGCGCGAAGCTGCCTGGCGCGCCTGGCTGGAGCAGGGTGTGTCGGACCACGAGGCATGCAGACTGATGGACTCTGCCCACAAAGGTTGGCCGCTGGGAAGCGCCAGCTTCCTGCAACAGTTGAGCGAGCAAAGCGAGCGTCCCGTGACGCCACGCAAGCGAGGCCGGCCGCCGCGCCAGGTGCCATCCGAGTAGCTCCTGGATTCACTATGTCCCCATTTATCGACGATCTCGTCGATGACGAATAAGCACAAAGGGTCTGACCCTTAATAGTTTGCCTTGTGTTGCTTGCTGCGGCGCAGTAAATTTCGACACTCCACGCTATCCAGGAGTGCGCCGTGAGCCTTCCCACCTCTCTTCCCAGTTCCGCCGGCCAGATCGAACGGGAGATTCAGGATCTCAACGCCCAGGGCCTGTACAGCTCGCAGAACGAGAAGGACGCTTGCGGCCTCGGCTTCGTGGCGCACATCAAGGGCTTGAAGGCGCACAACATCGTGCAGCAGGGTCTGAAGATTCTTGAGAACCTCGATCATCGCGGCGCCGTGGGTGCCGACAAGCTGATGGGCGACGGCGCCGGCATCCTGATCCAGATCCCGGACGACTTCTACCGCGCTGAGATGGCCCTGCAGGGCGTCGAACTGCCGCCGCCCGGCGAGTACGGCGTGGGCATGATCTTCCTTCCGAAGGAGCACGCCTCGCGCCTGGCCTGCGAGCAGGAGCTGGCCCGTGCCATCAAGGCCGAAGGCCAGGTGCTGCTGGGTTGGCGCGATGTGCCGGTGGACCGCGACATGCCCATGTCGCCGACCGTGCGCGAGAAGGAGCCGGTGATCCGCCAGGTCTTCATCGGTCGCGGCCCCGACATCATCGTGCCCGATGCGCTTGAACGTAAGCTCTACGTGATCCGCAAGACGGCGTCGAGCGCCATCCAGGCGCTGCAGCTCACCCACAGCCGCGAGTACTACGTGCCCAGCATGAGCTGCCGCACCGTCATCTACAAGGGCCTGCTGCTGGCGGACCAGGTGGGTACCTACTACAAGGACCTGGCCGACCCGCGTGTGGTCTCGGCCATCGCCCTGGTGCACCAGCGCTTCTCCACCAACACCTTCCCCGAATGGCCGCTGGCCCACCCCTACCGCATGGTGGCGCACAACGGCGAGATCAACACCGTCAAGGGCAACTTCAACTGGATGCGCGCCCGCGAAGGCGTGATGAAGTCGCCCGTGCTCGGTGACGACCTGCGCAAGCTCTATCCGATCAGCTTCGAGCACCAGAGCGACACTGCCACGCTGGATAACGCCGTGGAACTGCTGACCATGGCCGGCTACCCGCTCGCCCATGCCGTGATGATGATGATCCCCGAGGCCTGGGAGCAGCACGAGCAGATGGACGAGCGTCGCCGCGCCTTCTACGAGTATCACGCGGCCATGATGGAACCTTGGGACGGCCCGGCCGCCATGGTCTTCACCGACGGCCGCCAGGTCTGTGCCGCACTCGACAGAAACGGATTGCGGCCCGCGCGCTACTGCGTGACCGACGACGACATGGTCGTTCTGGCCTCCGAGAGCGGCGTGCTGCCGATCCCTGAAGCCAAGATTGTCAAGAAGTGGCGCCTGCAGCCCGGCAAGATGTTCCTGATCGACCTGGAGCAGGGCCGCATCGTCGACGACGAGGACCTCAAGAACCAATACGCCAACGCGCGCCCCTACCGCCAATGGATCGAGAATGTACGCGTCAAGCTCGACGACATCGATCTGGCGGATGCACCCGCGCTGCCTTTCGAGACTTCGCTGCTGGACCGCCAGCAGGCCTTCGGCTACACCCAGGAAGACATCAAGTTCCTGATGGCGCCGATGGCCGCCAATGGCGAAGAGGGCATCGGCTCCATGGGCAACGATTCGCCCCTGGCCGTGCTGTCCTCCAAGGACAAGCCGCTCTACAACTACTTCAAGCAGCTCTTCGCGCAGGTGACGAACCCGCCGATCGACCCGATCCGCGAGAACATCGTCATGTCGCTGGTGAGCTTCATCGGCCCCAAGCCCAACCTGCTGGACATCAACGCGGTCAACCCGCCGATGCGCCTGGAAGTCAGCCAGCCGATCCTCGACTTCAAGGACATGGCCCGCCTGCGCGCCATCGAGTCGCACACGCATGGCAAGTTCAAGTCCATCGCACTCGATATCACCTACCCACGCGAGTGGGGCCATGAAGGCGTCGAAGCGCAGCTCGCGTCGCTGTGCGCCTCGGCCGTCGATGCGATCAAGACAGGCCACAACATCCTCATCATCAGCGACCGTGCCTTGAGTGCGAACCGCGTGGCCATCCCCGCGCTGCTGGCGCTCTCTGCCGTTCACCACCATCTCGTGCGCGAGGGCCTGCGCACCACGGCCGGCCTCGTCGTCGAGACCGGCAATGCGCGCGAGGTGCACCACTTCGCCGTGCTGGCCGGTTATGGCGCCGAAGCCATCCACCCGTACCTGGCGCTGGAGACGCTCGCCAATCTGCACGCCGAGCTGCCTGCGGACATGAGCACCGACAAGGCCATCTACAACTACATCAAGGCGGTGGGCAAGGGTCTCTCGAAGATCATGTCTAAGATGGGCATCTCCACCTACATGTCCTACTGCGGCGCGCAGATCTTCGAAGCCATCGGCCTCAAGCCCGACTTCGTGGAGAAATACTTCCGCGGCACGCCCACGCAGGTTGGCGGCATCGGCGTGTTCGAGGTGGCCGAGGAAAGCATCCGCCTGCACCGCGCAGCATTCGGCACCGACCCTCTGCTGGAAGACATGCTCGAGACCGGCGGCGAATACGCCTGGCGAGTGCGCGGCGAAGAGCACATGTGGACGCCCGACGCCATCGCCAAGCTGCAGCACAGCGCGCGCAGCGGCAAGTTCGAGACCTACAAGGAATACGCGCAGATCATCAACGACCAGAGCAAGCGCCACATGACGCTGCGCGGCCTGTTCGAGTTCAAGTTCGACCCCGCGCAGGCGGTGCCGCTCGAAGAAGTCGAACCCGCTGCCGAGATCGTCAAGCGCTTCGCCACCGGCGCCATGTCGCTGGGCTCGATCAGCACCGAGGCGCATGCCACGCTGGCCGTCGCGATGAACCGCATCGGCGGCAAGAGCAACACGGGCGAGGGCGGCGAAGACCCGGCGCGCTATCGCAATGAACTCAAGGGCATCAAGATCACGGCCGGCACCAAGGTGTCGGACGTGATCGGCTCCAAGGTCATCGCGGTGGACTACGAGCTCAAAGAAGGCGACTCGCTGCGCTCGAAAATCAAGCAGGTCGCTTCGGGCCGCTTCGGTGTCACCACCGAATACCTGGTGAGCGCCGATCAGATCCAGATCAAGATGGCCCAGGGCGCCAAGCCCGGCGAGGGCGGCCAGCTGCCAGGCGGCAAGGTGACCGAGTACATCGGCATGCTGCGTTACTCGGTGCCCGGCGTGGGCCTCATCAGCCCGCCGCCTCACCACGACATCTACTCCATCGAAGACCTGGCCCAGCTGATCCACGACCTGAAGAACGTGAACCCGCGTGCCGACGTGTCGGTCAAGCTGGTCTCGGAAGTCGGCGTGGGCACCATCGCCGCGGGTGTGACCAAGGCCAAGGCCGACCACCTCGTGATCGCCGGCCACGACGGCGGCACCGGCGCCTCGCCCTGGTCCTCCATCAAGCACGCCGGCACGCCTTGGGAACTGGGCCTGGCCGAAGCGCAACAGACGCTGGTGCTCAACCGCCTGCGCGGCCGCGTGCGCGTGCAGGCCGATGGCCAGATGAAGACCGGCCGTGACGTCGTCATCGGCGCGCTGCTCGGTGCCGACGAGTTCGGCTTCGCCACCGCGCCGCTGGTGGCCGAGGGCTGCATCATGATGCGCAAGTGCCACCTCAACACCTGCCCGGTGGGCGTGGCCACGCAGGACCCGGTGCTGCGCGCGAAGTTCTCGGGCCGCCCTGAACATGTCGTCAACTTCTTCTTCTTTATCGCCGAGGAAGCGCGCCAGATCATGGCGCAGCTGGGCATCCGCAAGTTTGAAGACCTGATCGGCCGCAGCGATCTGCTCGATACCAAGAAGGGCATCAGCCACTGGAAGGCCAAGGGCCTGGATTTCGGCCGCGTCTTCCACCGCCCGAACGTGCCGGCCGATGTGCCGCGCATCCATGTCGAATCGCAGGACCACGGCCTGTCTCGCGCGCTGGACGTCAAGCTGATCGAGAAATGCCTGCCCGCCTTCGAGAAGGGCGAGAAGGTGCAGTTCATGCAGGAGGTGACGAACGTGCGCCGCTCGGTGGGCGCCATGCTCTCGGGCGAGCTGATCCGCCGCCGGCCCGAGGGCCTGCCGGACCACACCATCATGATCCAGATGGAAGGCACGGGCGGCCAGAGCTTCGGCGCCTTCCTCGCGCAGGGCATCACCTTCTACATGATCGGCGACGCCAACGACTACACGGGCAAGGGCCTGTCGGGCGGCCGCATCGTGGTGCGTCCGTCGATCGATTTCCGCGGTGACGCTACGCAGAACATCATCGTCGGCAACACCGTGCTTTACGGTGCCACGCGCGGCGAGGCCTTCTTCCGCGGTGTGGCGGGCGAGCGCTTTGCGGTGCGGCTGTCCGGTGCGTCGGCTGTCGTCGAAGGCACGGGTGACCATGGTTGCGAATACATGACCGGCGGCACCGTCGCCGTGCTCGGCAAGACGGGCCGCAACTTCGCGGCCGGCATGAGCGGCGGCATTGCCTACGTCTTCGATGAAGACGGCGGCTTTGCCAAGCGCTGCAACACCTCGATGGTGGCGCTGGAAAAAGTCGTCTCGTCGACCGAGCAGGAAGCCACGACCGACAAGGCCGTCTGGCACCACCTGGGCCAGGGCGAGCAGCAGACCGACGAGGCCATCCTCAAGAAGATGCTCGAAGACCACCACCGCTGGACCGGCAGCGCACGTGCGCGCGCCATCCTCGACAGCTGGAGCGAATCGCGCGGCAAGTTCGTCAAGGTCTTCCCGCACGAGTACCGCCGTGCGCTGGGTGAGATCCATGCGGCCAAGGCCACTGCCAAGACCATTGCCGCCGCCAAGGCCACGGCTTAAGGAAGAAGAATCATCATGGGAAAAGTCACCGGCTTCATGGAGTACGAGCGCCTGGAAGAGGGCTACGCGCCCGTCACCACGCGCCTGAAGAACTACAAGGAATTCGTGATCGGCCTGGACCAGGCCGGGGCCAAGCAGCAGGCTGCGCGCTGCATGGATTGCGGCACGCCGTTCTGCAACAACGGCTGCCCGGTCAATAACATCATTCCTGACTTTAACGACCTTGTGTACCGCGGCGGCGATGCCGATTGGGCCAACGCCATCCGCGTGCTCCACAGCACCAACAACTTCCCCGAGTTCACCGGCCGCATCTGCCCCGCGCCGTGCGAGGCGGCCTGCACGCTCAACGTGAATGACGACGCGGTGGGCATCAAGTCCATCGAGCACGCCATCATCGATCGCGCCTGGTCCGAGGGCTGGGTCAAGCCGCATGTCGCTCCAGTGAAGACCGGCAAGACGGTGGCCGTCATCGGCTCCGGCCCGGCCGGTCTGGCCGCTGCGCAACAACTCGCGCGCGCCGGCCACAGCGTCACCGTGTTCGAGAAGAACGACCGCATCGGTGGCCTGCTGCGCTACGGCATCCCTGACTTCAAGATGGAGAAGAGCCACATCGACCGCCGCGTGGAGCAGATGCTGGCTGAGGGCGTGACCTTCAAGACGGGTGTGCTCGTGGCCGATCTCGGCGAAGGCAGCAAGGTCACCAACTGGGCCAAAGAGAGCATCAGCCCGGCTGAGCTAACGGCGCAGTTCGACGCCGTGTTGCTGGCCGGCGGCGCCGAACAATCGCGCGATTTGCCCGTGCCCGGCCGCGACCTGGCCGGCATCCATTTCGCGATGGAATTCCTGCCGCAGCAGAACAAGCTCAACGCGGGTGACAAGCTCAAGGGCCAACTGCGTGCCGACGGCAAGCATGTGATCGTCATCGGCGGTGGTGACACCGGCAGCGACTGCGTGGGCACCAGCAACCGCCACGGCGCCAAGAGCGTCACCCAGTTCGAGCTGCTGCCCCAGCCGCCCGAAGTGGAAGACCGCCCGCTGACCTGGCCTTACTGGCCGATCAAGCTGCGCACCTCCAGCAGCCATGAAGAGGGCTGTGATCGTGAGTTCGCCATCGCCACCAAGGAGTTCATCGGCGAGAAGGGCAAGCTCACCGGCGTGAAGACGGTGCGCCTCGAATGGAGCGGCGGCAAGATGACCGAAGTGCCGGGCAGCGAGCAGATCCTCAAGGCCGACCTCGTGCTGCTGGCCATGGGCTTTGTGAGCCCCGTGCCGGCCGTGCTCGATGCCTTTGGCGTCAGCAAGGATGCCCGCGGCAACGCCAAGGCCACGACGGATGGCGCAGGCTGCTACAAGACCAGCGCCGAAAAGATCTTCGCCGCCGGCGACATGCGCCGGGGCCAGTCGCTGGTGGTTTGGGCCATTCGCGAAGGACGCCAGGCGGCACGGGCGGTGGATGAGTTTTTGATGGGCGAGAGCAAGCTGCCGCGCTGATCGGCAACATCCCACAAAGAACAAGGCCCGCTTTGCAGCGGGCCTTGTCTATTGCGGGATCGATCAGTTCTTGACCGGGATCTCGCGCCAGTTCAGCCGCGTATAGCCGGGCATGTTCAGCTTAGGCAGGCTTTGCGGCGGGGACACTTTGCCATCGTCGGAACCGACGTAGAGATCACCCGGCGAGAGCACCCGCAAATCGGTGACGACTGCCGGCGTCGCCATGTAGGCCACGTTGTTCGGCAACTGGCTCTGGCCGCTGCCGAGGTCAATGACGTAGACGTTGCTCTGACCCGAGGTGTTGCAGGCGGCGTTGGAGCCGGCCACCGAGGGCAGCAGGGACGAGAAGATCACGCTGCCCAGGAAGCTTGAGGAGTCGGTCACCACGCGCCAGCCTGGCGAAGCGGTCGTGCCCACATCGAGATACCAACCCATCTCGGTGGCGAGGTTCAGCACGATCGGCTGCGTCAGGTCGGTCAGATGATGCAGATTGCCGCGCCGGATCGGGAAGGTGATGCCGGCGGGCAAGTCCGCTGCCTGGCTGGGATGCGAGGCCATGCCGTCCATGATGGCGTAGTAGCTCTGGATCTGGCTGCTGCCCACATCGCTGGAGGCCAGCAGGCGGCCGGTGCCCACAGTGACCCAACGCTTGTTGGTGCCTGGCTGCACCACGATCAGGGGCCGCGAAGTCACGGACTGTGCCGCGCCGGCGCTGTCCGTCAGTTGGGCGAGCTTGGTCGGGCCCGGATAGCTCCCCGAGGTGGCCGTCATGTCGAAGCGCCACAGATTGCCGAGCAGGTCGCCGGCGTAGACCGAATCCGCGGTGAAGTCCGTGATATCCAGCAGGAAGGGCTGGATCTGCGCCATGCCGGCGGGTGCAGAGGTGGTGCCAGTACCGGTGCTGATCTTTTCCAGCAGGGCGCCTGTGCGCGGGTTGACGAGGTAGAGGTAGGCGATGCCGCTGCTGTTGTTGTAGCCCGATGCGAATATCACGACCCAGCCATACTTCTTGGTCTTGACGATGGCGGGCTGTCCGTACGTATAGCCCAGGTCGGCGTCGGTGAACTCCCACAGCACCTTGCTGGCCACGGAGGCTTCGTTTGTGAAGGTGGCCGGGTTGGTGATGTCGATGGCATAGAAGCTCTTGCCGCCCTTGCCGAGTCCGCCGACCAGGATGGTGCGCCAGTCGGTGCCGGTACCCCCCACTGTCTTGCCGAAGTCCAGGTCAGCAGACACAGGGGTCGCATCCACATAGTAGTGATGGACGAAGTTGGGGTTGCCCAATGCGGCCAGGCCATCCGTGTTGGGCGTGTTGTTGGGGCCGGCATAGATGGCACTCGGTACGTAGGCAAACAACTCCTTGCCCGCCGTCGAGCCTGTCAAGGACCCATCGATGGCGTGCAACATGCCGTCGTTGGAACCGACGAAAAGCATGGTCGTACGCGTGGAGTAGGTCGTCTTGAACGCTGCGTAGCCATAGTTGGTGTCTTCGGAATAGGCGGCCGCGGGGGGGGCCACCGGCAACACCTTGCTGTCGACGATGTCGCCGAGCAGGCTCGAGCGCGTCCGATAGGCCTTGGAGCTACCCGAGACCGTCGAGTTCTGCTCCTGCGAGCGATCACCACGCACGTAGTTCAGGTAGTCGCTGCTGTCGTTGCCGGAGCGGTAGCTGGTGTCCAGCGTGCCCAGCTGGGTGGTGCCCAGGCTGGCACTGCGGAAGGGCACGCCGGCCTTGGTCGCCGTGTTGTAGGTCACGATGAAGCGGCCTGTGTCCCAGCCCGTGCCAGTCGCCTGCGTGGCCAGCTTGGTCGAGAAGCGCCAGGCTTCGACCATGGTCGGCGCGGCTCCGCTCGTGGACAGCGTCGTGGTACTGGCCACGAGTTCACCGCTCCAGTCTCTGGCATCGTACTGGGTGGCATAGCTGCCGAGGCTGGTATTGACGACCTGTGCCGAGGAGGTGGAAAAGGAAGTCGTGAAGGCCTTGAGCTTGGACGCGATGCTGGCGAACGCCGACGTGAGGCCGTTGATCATCAGATCGGGTCGGTCGGCCGTGTAGTAGTTGTCGGGGCGCAATTGCGAGCCCACGGTGTCGGTCGAAGCACCTGTATGCCACCAGGACTGCGGAATGTCCGCGGTCTGTGCGTAAGGCTGGAAGCCGTCGGGCACAGTGAAGCCGCCGTACTTGGTGGCCAGGTAGTACTGGTTGTTCGAATAGAAGCCGCTTTCCAGCACGTCGACCCAGTAGGTCTGCACCGACTGCCGGCCCAGGGTCTTGGCATTGTTGGGATCGTCCGGGCGGATGTCCGTGGTGTTGGCGTCATAGGCCAGGCCAGCGATCAGCGCACCGTTGTTGTTGCAGCAGGTGGGGTAGTTGTACTTTGAAGCAAGGCTGGAAATGCCAGCCATGGTGCCGACGATATTGGTTGCATTGCCTGCATCCACGGACGTGTCGCTGGTGACCGAAGACGGCTTCGTCGGCTCGTTGCTGGAGGGCGAAGTGTTGCCCGGCACGTTGCGGTCCGCGTGCGTGTTCTCGTCGCCGATGCCGAGGATGAAGTTCTTCTGGCAGGCGTAGAGGATGGGGTCGTCCCAGTTCGTGATGACCGGGAAACCGTCCACGTACGTGGTGATGTTGGCCGTGGTGGCCGAGGCGTTGGTCTGATACTTGTTGGTCCACTCGGGCACGTTGCCGAGGTTGCGGTAGTAGCGCAAGGCGGCGTAATAGAGCTCGCTGACCGGGTCGTAGGTCTTGTAACTTTGCGAAATCTCGCCGAACTTGTTCAGATAGTTCATCACCCCGCTGTTGCCGACGGGGACACCATAGGCGCTCGCCGTGGTGCTGGCATCGGTGGGGTCGGGATTGGCGACCATGGTGCCATCGGCAGCCGACCATTCGGCGGCCGGATTGGTGATGGGATTGGCTCCGGGCACCGGTTGGGTTGGGCCCACGTAGGCCATGCGTGCGCGCAGCACGCCGCCGTCACGCTTGATGTCGCTGTCGTTCAGATAACCGAAGGCGGCGAAGCGGATCCGGTCCGAGTACTGCTGAATCAGCCCTTCAGGCTTGTAGGAGGTGCCGTACTGCTTGCAGTTGCTTTCCAGGCCGCCCGCACCAGAGCTGCTGTCGCAGACCTTGACGCGCGCATAGATGTCGTAGTTCGCTCCGCCGCTGACCGATTGGGGCGAATTGCCGTTCATGAACACGGAGTTGCTGACGAAACTGGATCCGTTGACGATGCGGAACTTGTTGGCCATGCTGGCCACGTGAACGCTCAGGGTGCTCCAGTTCATGGGCGTGGCGCCCGAGATCAAGCTGCTGCCGGTCATCGTCCGGTCGGGAGCCGTGCCGCCCTGGCCGCTGGCCCAGGCGCGCTCCAGAATCGTCGTCGTCGCGTCGTCTTGCGAGCGATAGCCGCCCGTCAGGGCCCAGCGGAAGGGGTCGATGGTCTGCATCGTCGCCCAGTTGAGGAAGTTGCCACTCCACTTGCTTGAGCAGGCATGGTTGGTCGCCAGGCCCGCGGGCTGGAAATAGCCGGTGGCCGGTGCCGTGCCGTTGTAGACGTAGGTGTAGCACTTGGCCGGATCGAAATAGCCGAGGAAGGTGCTCGCGGTTGAGTAAGCCACCGACGGATAGGCCACGCCCAGCGCGGTCGGGAACTCCACCGACAGGGTCAGCGCCAGATTGCCGGGAATCGATTGCACCGTCAGCACCGGCTGGTCGGACAAGGCTGTTTGTGCCAATGCGGGCATGCTGGCCAGCAGGCTGCCGACGGCAAGCAGCTGGTTCAGACATGAGACGCGAAGGAGCTTCTGCATGGTGTGACCTCAGGTGGTGAAGGTGGACTGGTAGAACGCCTGCGCATTGCGCGGGCCAGTCACTTTGATGGTCAGGCGGTAGACAGCCTGCGGAACGATGAAGTACTCGGCACTGGGCGGCGTGCTCTGGCTGCTGCTCCCGGACTTCGAGACCGGCGTGCTGCCGACCATGCAGGTACTGTCGCTGGGAGGGCCCACTGAGCTGCACAAGCGGTCGATCACGTAGCGCACTTTGATGCCGATGTCGTTGCCAAATTGATCTGTATTGATGTCATTGGCAGTCGATCCCACGAAGCCGAAGGCCTGTTCATCCCCCACCAGCGCGTTGGGGATGCCCTCGGGCGTCGTCGGCAGCATGACGGCGCTGTAGTTCAGTCCGACGTTGCTGCTGCCGCGCGCAGCGTCGGAGGCCAGCACGCCGGTCTTCAACAAGGTCTGCACCTTTACGAGCGCGCGCGTGCCCTGGTTGGCCATGTCGCGCTTGAAGCCGTAGCTGCCCGCGGCCGTCGAGGCGGCATTCATCGAGCGGATCATCGCCACGGCGCCGATCATCAACACCACCAGGGTGATCAGGGCGACGACCATGATGACGCCGCGTTGGCGGCGCGGCAGGCTGGGGTGGTGCGGCATCTTCTTCATGGCGTAGGCTGCGGGGCAAGCTTGAATGCGACGGGCAGGGTGTTCTTGTTGGGTAGCAGCAGCGCATTGCGCAGCGGGATGGTGATCTCGATGACCCGCATTCTTTCCAGACGCTCTGTGTCGGAAAGCGTTCGCGTATAACGCGGGTCATTGGTCAGGTCAGCAAACATCGTCAGGGTGGGCGGCGAAATGGCGTCCTTCGTGACGTTGCCGGTGCTCTTCTCGATGCGATCGGCGCGGATGAACATGCCCACGCGCACGGCGCGGATGCGGGCGAGGTGCTGCTGTGCATTCTGGCTGCCGTCGGTGAGCGCACCTACCGTGTAGTTGGCATCCGTCGGCTCGACCCAGGTGTCGACCACGCCGTCATCGTCGCTGTCAATGCCATAGAGCGCACGCAGATCCACCACGCCACTGGACTCCAGCTGAGTATTCTGCGTGCCGTCAGTACGCAGCAGGTCGTAGCTAACCAGATCGCTGCCGAGGATGCCGTAGAGCGTCATCTGCGGCGGGTTGTCGGCGCCATTGCCCAGATTGAGCACGCTGCCATCGCCATAGTCCGTGACAGACGCGCTGTTGACCGTGGCGGCGTAATAGCTACCTCCCAGTGCCAGCAGCGAACTGCCGCTGTTGAAAACGTAGTTCGAGGCGACCTGGGTGAGCAGGCAGGGCTTGCCCGCCTCGATCATCAGCAGCATGTCCTGTGCGCGCAGGCCCACGGTGCTCAGCAGCCCCAGCTGTGCAGTCGCGGCCGCGCCGGGCTTGATGCCGATGGCGGCCTCGCCCACGCCCGACGTGCCGCTGATGACTGCCAGTACGTCCGAGCCGCCAGCGCCAGCTCCAGCATGGATCAGGAAGGGGATCATTCGCACCTGTTGTGGCACCGAACTGAACGGTGCAGGAAAGGCTGCTGGGCTCGGGAGGATCTGCCCACCGCGCGAGGCATTGAGCGTGCAACCCAAGACCTGCTTGTAGCTCTGCAGATAGCCGGAACCGGCACTGCGAGCCGCTCGATCCATGTCGTAGGCGACATAGCCGGCGTTGAGCGAGAGGGCATTGGCAGAGCCATTCTGGCGCTTGCCGCTTTCGAAGCGCGCGGTCACCGTCATCAGTGCCAGCACGATGGCCATGCCGATGACCATGGACACCATCAGTTCGACCAGCGTGAAGCCGGACTGGCGCGGAAACAGGGCGTGGTGTTTCATAGCGGCAGGACCACGTCGGTGAAGTAGTTGTGCTGCATGGCTTCGCTCGGCTTTTTCCAAGTGACGGTGATGCGGGCCACGGTGCCGTTGATTGCGACCGTGCCGGCGCCCTGGGGCAAACCAGCCGCAGTGATACGTTGGTTCCACTTGTCTTGGTCACTTTGGCTGACATTGATCGTGCCGTTGATCCACATCGTGGTCGCCATCTCGTTGGCCATCATGGCAGCGCGCTGGCTGTCCTCGGTGCTGACGTTGGCCTGCGTGCTCTTCACCAGCAGGGTCAGCAGGCCCAGGATGCCGAAGGTCACCAGCAGGATGGCCGCCAGGACCTCGATCAGCGAGAGGCCGGCCTGGCGGCCCAGGCGGTGGGGATGGGGGTGTTGTGCTGCGGTCTTCATGAGGCTGGGCAACCGTCAGGAGTGCTGTTTGAATAGGTCTTGATGGGGTCGCACATGCGCACGTTGCCGCCAGGTTCGACCCGGACCTGCAGGTTCCGGTCCGCGCCGGTCAAGCTGTAGGTGTACGCAGGGACCGGCACAGTACAGGCCGTGCCTCCGATTCCGGGGTCGGCCACGGCCACTGGGCGGCCATTGGTGCCAAAGCACACGGCCGTTGGGCCGCTGGCAATGTTGTCGTTGTTGGCCCCATCGCTGACCGTGCCGCACTTGACGACGGCGACGGGATCGCCGGTGACAAGAGGGATCGTCTTGATCACCCAGTAGCTGCCGTTGGCGCTGGCATTGGGCGGCGTCGAACAGTCGGTCTGGCCTGAGCGATAGAACACCACGCGGCGAAAGCGGCTGATCGCTTCCGCCTGGGCCACACGAAGATTGCTGCTCATGCTGTCCGCCACTGTGCGCACCTTGGAGTTGGCGATCCAGGTGCGGTAGGCGGGCACGGCCATGGCGGCCAGGATGGCGGCAATCGCCACCGCCACCATCAGCTCAAGCAGGCTGAACCCGCGGCTGAGGGGCTTGGCGCTCAGCATGTGTCGCCCTTCTTGGTGATCCACTTGGTCGAGCAGGAGGTCCAGCCGGCGGGCGCGACCGTGGTCTTGGTGTTGAGGTAGTTGATCGTGAAGGTAAAGCCATAGGCATTGGTGCCGGTGTTGCCTACTGCTTTCAGCGTGTAGGTCGTGGAATCCGGGGTGCCTTGGCAAGTGATGGTGAACTTGCCGAAGGCCGGAGAGGGGCTCGCATTGCAAGGCGCGATGAAGGTACCAATGTTTGCGTAGGTACGGTTGTCCTGGTAATAGCGCTCCATGTCCGCCTGCACGGCCGCCAGGCCTGTGGTGGCGTCAGCCAGCGAGCCACGGATGACGTAGTCCTTGTACTGCGGGACCGCCACGGCCGCGATGATGGCGACGATGGCGACAGCGATCATCAGCTCAATCAGGGTGAAGCCGTTCTGGACGTTGCGTGTGATCGCCTGGCGCGATGGGAAGAACATGGAAGGGCTCCTTCGGACTTTGTTGCCTGAATTCTGGGCCGCGGGGGCGCATGGGGTGCCGCCGCTCATCTGCCTGTCAGCTGCGTTTGTCGGTTAGGGGTCGCGAAGTGTGAAGTACTGCCACTGTTGTGAGGCTGCAGAGCAAGGCCTAGAGGTTTCCCCTATGATGTTCATTTCGTGATCCCGGCCTTCGGCCTGGCAATGGCTGATGGCCCTACAGAACAATCCGTCTTCAGGCGTTTCAGGCGCCACCCCGCCCTTGATCGAGCTGCGTGATGTCACTTGCGGCTACGGTGGGCGCACCATTCTGGAAGGCGTCAACCTGAAGCTGGAGCGCGGCCACGTGCTGGCGCTGATCGGCACGTCGGGTGGCGGCAAGACCACCATCCTGCGTCTGCTGGGCCGGCAGATCCGGCCGACCCACGGGCAGGTGCTATTTGACGGGCAAGACCTGGCGCCGCTCAGCCTGGACGAGCTCTATGCCGTGCGCCGGCGCTTGGGGCTGTTGTTCCAGTTCGGGGCGCTCTTCACCGATCTTTCCGTGTTTGAGAACGTCGCCTTCCCGCTGCGCGAGCACACACAGTTGCCCGAGTCGATGATCCGCGATCTGGTGCTGATGAAGCTCAACGCGGTGGGCTTGCGCGGCGCGCGCGATCTGATGCCCAGCGAGGTGTCGGGCGGCATGGCGCGGCGCGTGGCGCTGGCGCGGGCGATTGCGCTGGACCCAGAGGTGGTGCTCTATGACGAGCCCTTTGCGGGCCTGGACCCGATTTCGCTTGGCGTGGCGGCGCGCTTGATCCGTGACCTCAATGATGCGCTGGGCCTGACCAGCGTCATCGTCTCGCACGACCTGCACGAGACCTTCGGCATTGCCGACCGTGTGGCCATGGTGGCCAACGGCCGCGTGGTGGCGCAGGGCACGCCGGCCGAATTGCAGGCCAGCGAGGACCCGCTGGTGCGCCAGTTCGTGCGCGCCGAGCCCGATGGCCCCGTGCACTTCCATCAGCCGGCACTGCCCGTGAATGAAGACTTCGGGGTGAGTGCATGAACGCGCTGGTGAAGTTCCTGGCCCGCGTCGGCGCGGCCACCCGTGGCGAGCTGGCGGAGACTGGCGGCGGCGCGCGTCTGTTCGTGCAGCTGATCCTGCGCTCAGGCACGGCCCTGCGCCGCTTCCGCCTGGTCAGCGATCAGGTGTTCTTCCTGGGCAATCGCTCGCTCTCCATCATTGGCGTGTCGGGCCTTTTTGTCGGTTTTGTGCTCGCTTTGCAGGGCTATTACACGCTGCAACGCTACGGTTCGGCCGAGGCGGTAGGCTTGCTGGTCGCTTTGAGTCTGGTGCGTGAATTGGGCCCGGTGGTGACGGCGCTGCTGTTTGCCGGCCGCGCCGGCACGTCGCTGACGGCCGAGATCGGCTTGATGAAGGCCGGCGAGCAGCTCACCGCCATGGAGATGATGGCGGTGGACCCGGTGCGCCGGGTGCTGGCGCCGCGCTTCCTGGGCGGGATCATCGCCATGCCCTTGCTGGCGGGCGTGTTCTCGGCCGTGGGCGTGATCGGCGGCTGGCTGGTAGGCGTGGTGCTGATCGGCATCGACGCCGGCGCCTTCTGGTCGCAGATGCAGGGCGGCGTGGATGTGTTTGCCGACGTGGGCAACGGCGTCGTCAAGAGCCTGGTCTTTGGCATCACCGTGACCTTCGTGGCCCTGCTGCAGGGCTACACCTGCAAGCCCACGCCCGAGGGCGTGTCGCAGGCGACCACGCGCACGGTGGTGGTGTCTTCTCTGGCGGTGCTGGCACTCGATTTCGTGCTGACCGCGATGATGTTTTCGATTTGAGAGCCTGAGGGTACAAGGGATGGAAAACTCCAAACATGACGCGTGGGTGGGCTTCTTCGTGCTGCTGGGTGCAGCCGCGTTGCTCTTCCTCGCACTCAAGGCCGGCAATCTGCTGAGTCTGAACTTCGATGCGACCTACGCCGTGCAGGCGCGCTTTGACAATATCGGCGGCCTCAAGCCGCATGCGGCAGTCAAGAGTGCCGGTGTGGTGGTGGGACGGGTCGAGTCCATCGTCTTCGACGACAAGATCTTCCAGGCGCGCGTCACGATCAATCTGAACAAGAACGTGGCCTTCCCCAAGGACAGCACGGCCAAGATCCTCACTGCCGGCCTGCTGGGCGAGCAGTACATCGGCCTGGAGCCGGGCGCCGACGAGAAGAACCTCGTGGCCGGCGACACGATCAAGCAGACCCAGAGCGCCGTGGTGCTGGAAAACCTGATTGGCCAGTTCATCAACAGCAAGGCGGCCGATCTGGGCTCCAGCAATGGAGCCAAACCATGAGCGCGCTGCGAAACCGTTGGATTGCGACGGCGTTGCTGGCCGTGAGCCTGGTGGTGAGCGGCTGCTCCACCATCGACACCCTGCGAGGCCGCAGCTCGCAAGGCCAGCGCCTGGACCCGTGGGAGACCTGGAACCGCAAGGTCTTCAACTTCAACGAAGGGCTGGACGAACACGTGCTCAAGCCCGTGGCCACGGCCTACAGCGACTTCGTGCCGCAGCTGGTGCGCACCTCCATCAGCAACTTCTTCAACAATGTGGGCGATGCATGGTCGGCGGTGAACCTGGTGCTGCAGGGGCGCTTCGAGCCCGCGCTGATGCAGGGCTTCCGCTTCTCGGTCAACACCTTCCTGGGCTTTGCGGGTTTCGTGGATATCGCTTCCGAAGCCGGTATCGAGCGCAATCCGCAGGATTTGGGCCAGACCTTTGGCCGCTGGGGCTTCGGCACCGGTGCCTACATCGTGTGGCCGCTGTTTGGGCCCTCTTCGGTGCGTGACTCGCTGGCCCTGCCTTGGGACCGCTGGGCTTCACCGGCGCTGGCCTTCGATGATGGACGCGACAAGATCGCCATCTACACGGTGCAGACCATCAACACGCGCGCCAATTTCCTGCGCGCCTCAGACATGCTCGAAGGCATTGCGCTGGACAAGTACACCTTCTATCGCGATGCCTATCTGCAGCGCCGCGGCAGCTTCAGCGATGACGACGAGGCCGAGGTGCTGGTGCCCGACAGCCCGGCGAGCGCGCCGGCCGCCGCTGCCAGCGCACCTGCTGCGGCCAGCGCACCTGCCGAGGCGGCCAGCGTACCCGCTGTTACAGCTAGCGCGCCGGCCCTGTGAACCTGACGCGGCGTGGGCACGTTGAGTGCCTGCGCTGCTTTCAACAAGAAAGGACTTTGAAGATGACCAGCAAACTCAACCGTACCTTGCTCGGCCTGGCCTTGAGCTGCTCGCTCGGCCTGGCCCATGCCGCCGATGCCAGTGCACCGGACCTGCTGATCCGCCAGCTCTCGCTGGAGACCATCGAGGCCGTCAAGGGCGACAAGGCCATCCAGTCCGGCGATGTGAGCAAGATCGTGACCCTGGTGAACACCACAATCCTGCCGCACGTGGACTTCCAGCGCATCACCTCCACCGCGGTGGGCCGCTACTGGCGCCAGGCCACGCCCGAGCAGCAGCAGCAGTTGCAGGATGAATTCAAGAACCTCCTGATGCGCACCTATGCCGGCGCGCTCACCCAGATCAAGGACCAGAACATCGCCATGAAGCCGCTGCGTGCAGCGCCTGGCGACACCGAGGTGGTGGTTCGCACGGAGATCCGTGGCAAGGGTGACCCCGTCCAGCTCGACTACCGGCTGGAGAAGGTCGGCGCCGAATGGAAGATCTTCGACGTGAACATCCTGGGCATCTGGCTGGCCGATCAGTACAAGAACAGCTTCTCGCAGGAGATCGGCGCCAACGGCATCGACGGCCTGATCAAGGCACTGGCCGACCGCAACAAGAAGGCCGCCGGCGGCGGCAAGTGAAGCAGCTCATGCTGAAGCTGCCCAACAGCGCCCGCATGTCCGGGGCCGGCCAGGTCTGGGCGGCTTTGCAGGCCAGCCTGCGTGCCGAGGCCATGCAGATCAAGAACGCGGCGGGCAGCGCGATGACCCTGTCCGCTGCCGATCTGCAGGACTTTGATTCCTCGGCCCTGAGCCTGCTGCTCAGCGCCGAGCGCCTGAGCGTGGATGAAGGCGTGGAGCTGAAGATCGTGGACGTGCCTGCCAAGCTGCAGGAGCTCGCCCGGGTCTATGGCGTGGCCGATCTGCTCTGGCCCGCCTCAACTAAGCTCGCGTAGCGCTTGCTGCGCAGATTGCGCTTGATCTCCTGCAGCATGGGCCGCAGCTTCGGGCCCAGGCGCAGGGCGACGCCGGTGGTCAGGATGTCGATGGCCGTGAGGTGAAGCAGGCGTGACACCATCGGGCTGTAGCGGTCGAAGTCCTCGGGGTGGTCTACGGCCAGCAGCACCTGGCCCGGGCTCTGGCCCAGGGCTGCGAGCGGCGAGCCGCTGGCGGTGATGATGATGGTCGTCGCGCCCTTCTTGCGGGCGATCTCCGCAGCATCCAGCAGGTCGCGGCTGCGGCCCGAATTGCTGATGATCACCGCGCAATCGCCGGCGCCGAGCATGGTGGCGCTCATCAGCTGCACATGGCCGTCGCTGCAGGCGGCGGTGTTGACGCCCAATCGGAAGAACTTGTGCTGCGCGTCCTGCGCCACGATGCCGGAGTTGCCGACGCCATAGAACTCGATGCGCTTGTCGTGCTGGGCCGCTTCGGTCAGCGCGACGATGGCGCGCTCGAAGGCGTGGCTGGCAGCGTCGTTGCGGTAGTGGAGCAGGGCGGCGACGGCGTTGTCCACCACCTTCACGATCAGGTCGCGCGGCTTGTCGTCTTCTTCCACGGCCCGGTGCACGAAAGGCACGCCTTCGTTGACGCTGCCCGCGAGCTTGATCTTGAAGTCGGCCAGGCCGTCATAGCCCACGCTGCGGCAGAAGCGCACGACCGTGGGCTTGCTCACATGCGAGCGATCGGCCAGCTCGGCCACGGGCAGCGAGGCGAAGGCACGCGCATCGGCCAGCAGCAGTTTGGCCACGCGCTGTTCTGCCGGCGGCAACGCAGGCAGAGCTGCCTTCACGCGCTCAAGAATGCTCATTCCTCTTCCGCCCAGGCAAAGCCATCACGCGCCACGAGGGCGCTGGCGGCTGCCGGGCCCCAGGAGCCGGCGTTGTAGTGGCGCGGACCGGTCGTGTCGGCGGCCCAGGCTTCGAGAATGGGCTCGACCCAGCGCCAGGCTTGTTCCTGTTCGTCACTGCGCACGAAGAGGTTGAGGCGGCCGGCGATGGCATCCAGCAGCAGCCGCTCGTAGGCGCCCACGCGCATGGTGGCAAAGGCCTTGTCGAAGTCCAGGTCCAGCGAAACCGGCGTCAGCGCCTCGCCGCTGGCACCGCCCTTGCTGGCCAGCAGTTGCAGCTCCAGGCCGTCCTCGGGTTGCAGCTTGATGATCAGCCGGTTGGGCTGGCTGGTGCCCGGGAAGATCGGGTGCGGCACGGGGCGGAAGTTGACGACGATCTGCGCGTCGCGCCCGGGCAGGCGCTTGCCGGTGCGCAGGTAGAAGGGCACGCCGGCCCAGCGCCAGTTCTGCACCTCGGTCTTCAAGGCCACGAAGGTCTCGGTCTGGCTGTCGGCCGGCACCTTGGCCTCGTCCAGGTAGCCGGGCACGGACTTGCCTTCGACATTGCCGGCACGGTACTGGCCGCGCACCACGTCGCGTGCCACGCTCTCGACGGTGAAGGGCTTGAGCGAGCGCAGCACCTTGAGCTTCTCGTCGCGGATGGCGTAGGCGTCATTGGTAGGCGGCGACTCCATGGCGATCATGGTCAGGAGCTGCAGTGCGTGGTTCTGGATCATGTCGCGCAACGCGCCGGTCTGGTCGTAGAACGGGCCGCGCGTGCCCACGCCCAGGCTTTCGGCCAGGGTGATCTGGATGTTGGCGATGCTCTCGCGGCGCCACAGTGGCTCGAATAACGCGTTACCAAAGCGCAGCGCCATCAGGTTTTGCACCGAGGGCTTGCCGAGGTAGTGGTCGATGCGGAAGGCTTGCGCCTCGCGGAACACCGAGCGCACCACCTGGTTGATCTCCTGCGCGCTGGCGAGGTCATGGCCCAGCGGTTTTTCCAGCACCACGCGCACCTTGTCGTGGTTGAGGCCGGCCGCGCCAAGTTGCTGGCAGATCTGCGTGAACAGATGCGGGCTGGTGGCGAGGTAGAGGACGACGGTGTCGGCATCGCGCTCCGCCAGCCACTCCTTGAGCTTGCCGTAATGTTCGGGCTGCGAGAGGTCCATGCGCGTGTAGTGCACGAGCGCCGCGAAGCGCTCGAACTCCTCGTCGTTCGGCCGCTTGGAACCATCGACTTCCTGAAAGCGTTCCTTCAGCCAGGCGCGGTACTTCTCGTCGCTCTGGTCGTCCCGCGCCACGGCGAGGATGCGTCCGCCGGCGGGCAGCTTGCCATGTCGGAAAGCCTGGAACAGCGCAGGCATCAGCTTGCGCCAAGTGAGGTCGCCGGTGCCGCCGAAGAATACGAGATCGAATGACATGCCTGGAGGGCTTCTGCGAGCCGAGAGTTCGTTCTGGGAAAGGCTTGATGTAACGAAGTTACTGGAATTATGATGCACGAGTTTCTTCTGCCGGTCAACTTCGGATGCACCGGCCTTTTCCGTGTTCGTCCGCGTTCTGCGCGGGTTCTAATACCGCTTGTCACCGATCCAGCCTGGCGTTTCCATGAACCAACTCGACCAACTCAAGTCCTTCACCACTGTCGTTGCCGACACCGGCAATTTCAAGCAGCTCGCGCAATTTGCGCCACGTGATGCGACCACCAATCCCTCGCTGATCCTCAAGGCCTTGCAGTCGCCCGACTACGCACACCTGCTTGAGGAAGTGGTCGCAGCGCACAAGGGCAAGGCCATCGACGCGGTCGTCGACGAGGTGCTGGTGCGCTTCGGCCTTGAGATCCTCAAGGTCGTGCCGGGCCGTGTTTCGACCGAGGTCGACGCACGCCTGTCCTTCGACCGCGCAGGCAGCGTGGCGCGCGCGAAGCGCATCATGGCCCTGTACGAGAAGGCCGGCATCGGCCGCGATCGCGTGCTCATCAAGCTGGCTTCCACCTGGGAGGGCATCCAGGCCGCTGCTGAGCTGGAGCGTGAGGGCATCCATTGCAACCTCACGCTGCTGTTCTCCTTCTGCCAGGCCGTGGTCTGCGGTGCCAATGGCATCCAGCTGATCTCGCCCTTCGTGGGCCGCATCTACGACTGGTACAAGAAGTCGGCCGGCAGCAGCTGGGACGAGGCCGCGATGGCTGGCGTCAACGACCCCGGCGTCAAGTCGGTGGCGCAGATCTACAGCTACTACAAGAAGCATGGCATCAAGACCGAGGTCATGGGCGCGAGCTTCCGCAACATCGGCCAGATCCAGGCCTTGGCCGGCTGCGACCTGCTGACCATCAGCCCCGATCTGCTGGCGCAGTTGCAGGCCAACGAGGCGCCGCTGGCGCGCGCGCTCGACGCAGGCGCGGCCCGCGACGCCGACATCCCCGCCGTTTCCTTCGACGAGGCGGGCTTCCGCTTCGCCCTCAACCAGGACGCCATGGCCACCGAGAAGCTGGCCGAAGGCATCCGCCTGTTTGCCATCGATGCCGGCAAGCTGGACCAGATGATTGTGAGTCTCTGATGCAGTACCCGCGTTGTGACCAGGCGCCCAGCTGGGAGCGCCTGGCCCGCCACTTCATGGCCCAGGGCCGGGATTTCGACATCCGCGATGCGTTTGCACAAGACGCGCTGCGGTTCGAGACCTGGTCGCTCCAGGCGCCCGAGGTGTTTGCCGACCTGTCCAAGAACCGCATCGACGAAGCGACGCTGGAGCTGCTCCTGCAGCTTGCGCGCGAATGCGGCCTGGAGTCACAACGCGAAGCGCTGTTCAGCGGCGCCCCGATCAACATCACCGAAGGCCGCGCCGTGCTGCACACGGCCCTGCGCGCGCCGGCCGGCCTTGCACCGCACAGCGACGAGGTGCAGGCCTCGCTCGAAGCCATGCTGGCCTATGCCGAGCAGATCCGCAACCCTTCCAGCAGCGGCATCTGCGACGTGGTGCACATCGGCATCGGCGGCTCCGATCTGGGGCCGGCCATGGTCGTCGGGGCGCTGCAGAGCTTCTGCAAGCCGGGGCTCAAGCTGCACTTCGTCTCCAACGTCGATGGCCATGATCTCGCCTCGGTGCTGGACGACCTCTCGCCGGCAACGACGCTCTTCATCATCGCCAGCAAGACCTTCACCACGCAGGAAACCATGGCCAACGCGCTGGCCGCGCGGGCGTGGTACCAGGCGGCGGGCGGCAGCGACGTGGCGCGCCACTTCGTCGCCACCAGCAGCAACACCCTCGCAGCGCGGCAGTTCGGCATCACCACCAGCTTCGGCTTCTGGGACTGGGTGGGCGGGCGCTATTCGCTGTGGTCGGTGATCGGCCTGCCGATCGCCATCGCCATCGGCGCGGACAACTTCCGTGCCTTTCTGGCCGGTGCGCACGCGATGGATCAGCATTTTGCTAACACCTCGCTTGAGCGCAACCTGCCGGTACTGCTGGGCCTGATCGACATCTGGTATCGGAACTTCCATGGCTTCACCAGCCGCTCGGTGGCGCCCTATCACCAAGGCCTGCGCCGCCTGCCGGCCTATCTGCAGCAGCTGGAGATGGAGAGCAATGGCAAGGGCGTGGACGTCGAAGGCCATGGCCTGGGCTACGCCACCAGCCCCGTCGTCTGGGGCGAGGCCGGCACCAATGGCCAGCATGCCTACTTCCAGATGCTGCACCAGGGCACGGACGTGATCCCGGTCGAGTTCATCGCGGTACAGAAGCCCAAGTTTGGCGAGCACATCCGCGGCGAACTGGCTGTGCGACTGGCCGATCAGCACCAGAAGCTCTTGGCCAACTGCCTGGCCCAGTCGCAGGCGCTGATGCAGGGCAAGCGCTATGAGGAGGCGCTGGGCGAGAAGGCGCCGACGGCGTCGAACACGCTGGCGCCCGAGACGCTGGCGCGGCACCGCAGCTTCCCCGGCAACCGTCCGAGCACCACGCTCGTGCTGGACAAGCTCACGCCCAGGTCGCTCGGCGCGCTGATCGCCATGTACGAGCATCGTGTCTTTGTGATGGGCGCGATCTGGGGCATCAACAGTTTTGACCAATGGGGCGTGGAACTGGGCAAGGCCTTGTGCAACAGTCTGCTGCCACGCCTGGCTTCGGGTGATGCCGAGGGGCTGGACGCTTCGACGGCTGGATTGCTCAAGCACCTGCGAACATGAATTTCGTTTTTGATTTCGGCGGCGTGCTCTTCAACTGGCACCCGCCGCGGCTGCTGGCGCGCGTTTGGCCGCATCGTGTGGCCGACGAGGCTCAGGGCCGCGAGGTGGCGCTGCAGTTCTTCCAGAATTACGGTGAAGACTGGGGCGCTTTCGACCAAGGGCTGATCGGCGCTGACGAGGTCATCGTGCGCATCGCCGCGCGCACGGGCTGGAGCGCCGAGGAAGTGCGCCAGGTGGTCGAAGCCGCGCCGGCAGAACTCACGCTGCGGCATGACACGGTGGCCCTGATCGAAGAGCTCAAGCGTGCTGGCCACCGGCTCTTCTATCTCTCCAACATGCCCGGTCCTTTTGCGGATGAGCTGGAGCGTGTGCATCCGCTGCACGAATGGTTCGAGACGGGTGTGTTCTCCAGTCGGGTCAAGCAGATCAAGCCGGGCGCCGACATCTTTGCTACCGCCGTGAGCCGCTTTGGCGTGCCGGCGCAGAGCCTGCTGTTCCTGGATGATCATCCCGCCAATATCGCGGCCGCCCGCCAACATGGCTGGCAGGCCGTCCAGTTCAGCGATGCTGCGCAGGCACGTAACGCGTTAGTTGAGCTGGGTCTCGTCGGCGTCTGAGGGCGATCCGGGTTTCCCGGGCGCCTTCACCCCCTCGGGGGGGGGGACCTGGTCATCGACCAGGTCCTCGGGGCCTTCTGTCGGCGGCGTGGCTTCCACGCGGAAGCTCTCGCTGGCCCAGGCGCCGAGGTCGATCTGGCGGCAGCGCTCGCTGCAGAAGGGCCGCCAGCGGTTGCTGGGTGCAAAAAGGCTCGGGCCTTTGCAGGTGGGGCAGGCCACCGTGAGGATCTTCGGTTCACTCATGCGCACAAAGTCAATTCGAAGCTGGCCTCCTGCTGGGCTGCCAGCTTGAGGCGGCCTTCTTCATCCTGGCGCATCAGCCGGATGGAGATCATCAGCCGATGGCCGGAGATTTCAGGGATGAGCCCCAGGCTCGGGTCGATGCGCATGCGCAGCAGCTGGTAGACGCGGCCAGCGGCCAGGCTTTGCTGGAACTGCCCGTTACTGACGGCCACCTTGTGCGGCGTGCCGGAGTCGCGCAGCAGGCTCAAGAGCACCTTGAGCGCCTCGGCCAGCGGCATCAGCGTCTGCGTCCAGTGCATCAGGTCGCCACGGCGCTGCGCAGGCGGGAACTGCTGCCAGGTGTAGTAGGCCGGCAGGTCAAATTCGCAGGTGCCGCCGGGGATGCTGATGCGGCTGCGGATGCTCATCAGCCACTCGTTGGTGGTCAACGCCGCGCCGGCCTTGCCCTGCACGGCGTTGAGGCCGTTGAAGGCGTGCTCGATGCGGCCGACCACCTCGTCGAGCACGCTCTCGGCGATGGCCGGGTTGCCGCGGTAGCTGTTGAGCTGGGCCTTGTGCCGCTCCAGATCCTTGAGCAGGTCGGCCTTGAGATCGGCGCGCGAGGACACGTCCATGATCTCAAAGATCGTCACGAGCGCAAAGTGGTGATCGAGCGGGGTCTCGCGCGCCATCAGCTGACCGAGCCGGTCGAACAGATGCTCCAGACGCAGCATCGTGCGGATGCTCTCGTTGAACGGGTACTCGTACAGGACCAAGGCGGGCGTCCAATTGTGTGCGGTGATGGCCGCGATTGTTTCACAGCCTTGGGCCTGATCCGCCCGCGCGGGGGCGCTATTTCAGCCAGAGTTCAGCGAGGGCTTGCACCTGCAGGCGCAATTGGGCGATGGTCACGCCGCCGTCGTTGTAGATGATCGCATCGGCGGCGGCACGGCGCTGCTCGCGCGTGGCCTGCTGGCGGATCACGGCCTCGACGGCCTCGCGGGTCCAGCCGGAGCGGCGCATCACGCGCTCGACCTGCGTGGATTCCTCGCAATCGACCACCAGCACGCGCTCTACGCGCTCGCGCCAATGGCCGGACTCGACCAGCAGGGGCACGTCGAAGATCACGGGGCCCTGTGCCGCGTCGGCCTCGGTGCGGGCCTGGATGCCGATCAAGGGATGGAGGATGGCTTCGAGCTGCCGCCTGGCGGCCGGGTCGTGGAAGACCCGCTCGCGCATGCGCACGCGGTCCAGCGCGCCGTCAACACCGATCATGTCCGCGCCGAATTTCGCCGCGATGGCGGGCAGGGCCGCGCCGCCGGGCAGGGTCAGCGTGCGCGCAATCGCGTCGGTGTCCACGAGGGTGACGCCCAGTTCAACCCAGAGCGCGGCAACCGTGCTCTTGCCGCTGCCGATGCCCCCGGTCAGGCCGATGCGCTTTACGCCCATCCCATCCAGCCAAGCACCCGCTCTGTGCCGGCAAACAGCACGACCATGCCACCGCCAGCGAGGAAGGGGCCGAAGGGCACATAACGGCCTTCCCGCAGGGCGGCGTTCATCTTCATGGCGATGCCCACCACCGCGCCCACGGCCGATGCCGCCAGCACGATGGGTAGCACCATCTGCCAGCCCAGCCAGGCGCCGAGGGCGGCCAGCAGCTTGAAGTCGCCCTGGCCCATGCCTTCCTTGCCGGTGGCCAGTTTGAAGAGCCAATAGACCGACCACAGCGACAGATAGCCCAGCAGCGCGCCTTGCACGCTGCTCGCCAGAGGAATCGTCCAGCCCATCAGCGCGGCCAGCAGCCCGGCCCACAGCAAAGGCTGGTTGATGATGTCGGGCAGCAGGGTGGTGTCCCAGTCGATGCCGGCCAGAGCCACCAGGGCCGCGAAGAAGCCGCACCACAGCAGCGTTGCAGGCTGCGCGCCGAAGTGCCAGGCCAGGCCTGCGAAGCCGAGTCCGGTGAACAGCTCGACGAGCGGGTAGCGGGCTGAGATGCGGGCTTTACACGACGAGCATTTGCCACCGAGGCGCAGCCAGCCGAACAGCGGCAGGTTCTCATGCCATGCGATCTGGTGGCCGCAATGCGGGCAGCGCGAGCGCGGCGTGGCGATGCCCAGGTGCGGCAGCTTTTCCAGGCGCTCGCTGAGACTGGTGGCCGAGGCCGTCAGCTTGCCGGCTTCCGTGGCGGACAGCCCGCTGACCCGCGCCAGCTCGGCACCGTCGCCCAGATTGCCCAAGGCCTCAGCCAGCCACTGCCGCTCCAGCATCAGCGGCAGGCGATGGATCACCACGTTCAGGAAACTGCCGACGCAAAGCCCCAGCAGTCCCAGCGCCCAGGGGGACAGGAGCATCTCGTATTCAAACGGCATCAGACGACTTGGCCCAGCTTGAAAATCGGCATGTACATGGCGACGACGATGCCGCCGATGATGACGCCCAGGAAGACGATGATGAAAGGCTCCATCAGGCTGGACAGGCCCTTGACCGCCTCATCGACCTCGTCCTCGTAGAACTCGGCGGCCTTGGACAGCATGTGGTCCAGCGAGCCCGATTCCTCGCCGATGGCCGACATCTGCAGCACCATGGTAGGGAAGATGCCGGTGGTTTGCATGGAGGTGGTCAGTGCCGAGCCGGTGGAGACATCGCGCTGGATCTTCTCGGTGGCTTCGGTGAACACGGCATTGCCCGAGGCGCCGCCCACCGAGTCCAGCGCTTCCACCAGCGGCACGCCGGCGGCAAACATGGTCGAGAGCGTGCGGGTCCAGCGAGCCACGGCCGACTTGTAGAGCAGATCGCCGAAGATGGGAATCTTCAGCAGGAGCCGGTCCATGAACTTCTGCATCTTCTCGTTGCGCTTCCAGGTCTGCAGGAAGAAGTAAATGCCGCCGCCCAGGCTGGAGAAGATCAGCCACCACCATTTGACGAAGAACTCCGACATGGCGATGACCATCAGTGTGGGCGCGGGCAGGTCGGCGCCGAAGGATGAGAACACGTCTTTGAAGGCCGGCACCACGAAGATCATGATCACGGCCACGACGACGAAGGCCACCACCATCACCGCGATCGGATAGGTCAGCGCCGACTTGATCTTGTTCTTCAGCGCAACGGTCTTTTCCTGGTAGATGGCCAGGCGGTCGAGCAGGGCTTCGAGGATACCGCCCGACTCGCCGGCTTCCACCAGATTGCAGTAGAGCGCGTCGAAGTAGAGCGGGTGCCTGCGGAAGGCGGTCGAGAGGCTGGTGCCGGTTTCCACGTCACCGCGGATGTCGTTGAGCAGGCTGGTCATGCGCGGGTTGGTGGAGCCGCGGGCCACGATTTCAAAGGCCTGCAACAGCGGCACGCCGGCGCGCATCATGGTGGCGAGCTGGCGGGTGAAGACCGCGATGTCCTTGGCCTTGATCGACTTGCCGCCGCTGGTGCGGCGCTTCTTGATCTTGTTGACCAGGATGCCCTGGCGGCGCAGGGAAGCGCCGACCACGGCTTCGCCGCCGGCACGGATCTCGCCCTTGACGATCTTGCCGTTGCGGTCCTTGCCCTCCCACTCATAAACCGTCTCTTTGACGTTCTTGGCCAATGCGCCGGTCGCCATATCACCTCTCCTGCTGCAGCTGATGAACGCGCAGCATCGTTATTCGTTGGTGGCTGAAAGCACTTCTTCCAGGGTCGTGACACCGACCTTGACCTTGACCAGGCCCGACTCGCGCAGGTCGCGCACGCCATCTGCGCGCGCCTGCACGGCGATGTCCATGGCCGTACCCAGTGACAGGATGATGCGTTGCATCGGCTCGGTGATGGGCATCACTTGGTAAAGGCCGACCCGTCCCCGATACCCGTTGTTGCAATTGGAGCAGCCGACGGCGCGGTAAGGCTTCCAGCTTCCGTCGATCTCTTCTTCCTTGAAGCCGGCGCGGATCAGGGCATCGTGCGGGAAATCGGCCGGCTGCTTGCAGTTCTCGCACAGGCGGCGCACCAGGCGCTGCGCGGTGATCAGCAGGATGCTGGAGGCCACGTTGAACGGCGCCACGCCCATGTTCAAGAGGCGCGTCAGCGTCTTGGGCGCATCGTTGGTGTGCAGCGTGCTCATCACCATGTGGCCGGTCTGCGCGGCCTTGATGGCGATGTCGGCGGTCTCCAGGTCGCGGATCTCGCCGACCATGATGATGTCCGGATCCTGGCGCAGGAAGGACTTCAGCGCGGCCGAGAAGGTCAGGCCCGCCTTGTCGTTCACATTGACCTGGTTGATGCCGGGCAGGTTGATTTCCGCCGGGTCTTCCACGGTCGAGATGTTCACGCCGGGCTGGTTCAGAATGTTCAGGCAGGTGTAGAGCGACACCGTCTTGCCTGAACCGGTCGGGCCCGTCACCAGCACCATGCCGTAGGGGCGCGTGATGCAGGCGAGCAGGCGTTCCTTCTCGATCTTCTCGTAGCCCAGGGCCTCGATGCCCAGCTTGGCCGAGGACGGATCCAGGATACGGATCACGATCTTCTCGCCGAACAGCGTGGGCAGCGTCGAGACCCGGAAGTCGATCGCCTTGCTGCCGAACTTGAGCTTCATGCGACCGTCCTGCGGCACGCGGCGTTCGGCAATGTCCAGGCGCGAAATGACCTTGATGCGCGAGGACAGCTTGTCCTTGATCGCAATGGGCGGCTGCGTGATCTCGCGCAGTTCGCCGTCCACGCGGAAGCGCACCCGGTAGTGGTACTCGTAGGGCTCGAAGTGCAAGTCCGACGCGCGCATATTGATCGCGTCCACCAGCATCTTCTGCAGGAAGCGCACCACCGGCGCGTCTTCCACATCGGCGATGTCGGCCTCTTCCTCGGGCGTCGCCGGTGTGTCCTCGGCGATGTCGAAATCGAACTCTTCGCCCGCAATCGAAGCCAGCGTCTCCGCGGCCGTGACCGCCGTGCCGTGCAGCATCTTCGTCAGCTTGTCGTGCTCGACGATGACCCACTCCGGCTGCAACTGCGTGGCGAACTTGATGCGCTCCACCACCTCCTGGTCGGTCGGATCGGCGCCGCCGATGAAGAGCCGGCTGCCGCGCCGCGCCAGCACCACCACCTGGTATTGCGTCGACAGCTTGGCGTCGATCACATTCTTGGGCAGGCGCTGCGGATCCATCGCATTGAGATCCAGCACCGGCAGGGCCAGGGCCGTGGATAGCGTGTGAGCCAGATCAGCCGCCGTGACCACCCCGCCGCTGATCACCGCGCTGACGAAGCTGATCTTCTTCTCACGCGCCTGGCGCACCAGATCCTCGGCCACCTTGGCCTGGAGCTTGCCGGCATGCACGAGCATGCGGGCCACTCCCGACAAGGCGGACTGAGGCGGTTCGGCCAGGGTCGTTTCCACTGAAATAGGCGTTAGGAATCTGGGTTGCGGGACTCTAAGGCGGATTGTGCGCGCATGGCGCCACACCGGTGGAGGCCGGAATCCTCACTGTAAACCCGTCCCTGCGGGAGCTGCCCGCATCAAGCGTGGCTTTTGCCCTCTTTTACCGGGTCGCTCACGAGGCATTGGGGCTCATACAACAGTCTGCAGCGCCAAGCTGTTGAGCAGGGCTGCGCGCTCGGCGCTGCGGCCGGGGTCTGCCCGTCTCGGTGCCGTGCCGGCTGTCCGTGTGGCTGTTCGGCGCGACGCCAGAGGTCAGAATCGGGGGGATGGGGGCAGGGCTGCCGGTATCTGCTAGCTTCACAAGCCCGGCAACGCGCGAAACCTATCGTACATGTTGAATTGAATTGACCAAATAATCAGTGATTTCGCCATAAAATAGAAATATTTGCCATAACATGTTTTACATGTTGGATGGCCATTCATAAGCTTCAACTCACGGATGACCCGATCATGGCCCTCACACCCGCGCTCAGCCTCATCGAACGCCCGACCCTGTCGGCACAGGTGGCTCGGCATTTGCTGGATCTGATCAACCGCGAGCAACTGCGCCCCGGCGACGCCGTGCCCAGCGAGGTGCGCATCGGCCTCGATCTGCAGGTCAGCCGTGGCAGCGTGCGCGAGGCCTACCGCACCCTGGCGGCGCTGGGCATCCTGGAGATCGAAGGCGGGCGCAAGCCGCGCCTGCGCATGATCGAACCCAGCGCGCTGGCGCAGGTCTTCGACTACGCGCTCAACACTGCGCAGGTGAGCCTGGCCCATGTGCTGGAGACGCGCCGCGCCATCGAGCTGCAGACCGCGCAACTCGCGGCGCGCTACGCCACCGATGAACAGCGCCAACGCCTGCGCGACCTGGCTGCGCAGATGCGAGCCTCGCTTCGCGACCCGGTGCGCCGCGTCGCCTGCGACTCCGGCATCCACCACCTGATCGCCGAGGCCAGCGGCAACCCGCTCAACAGCCTGCTGCTCGGCGCGCTGGGCACGCCGGTGGAGGCCTCGGCCCGCATGCACCTGGCCGAGACGCGAACCGAGCCCGAACTGCAGCGCGCGATCGACGCGCATGACGCCGTGGTCGAGCGCATCTGCAGCGGCGATCCGCTCGGCGCTCAATCGGCCATGTCCTATCACTTCGACCTTGCTCTGGTGCAGGTACGGCGCCAGATGTCAAGCAGCCCCTAGCCAAGGCCCTCCATGCTCCCCCACACCGATTTCTCGGTCGCTCCAGAGGCGATCGAGCGGGCTCTCTCACGCCTGAAATCCCTCTGAAGCCCTATGCTTGCCGCACTCAGGAAAACCGGCTTCACGACATGGCACATCCGCGCATCCACGCCGCCGTTCTTCTCACGCTGCTCTGCGCCGGCCCGCTTGCCTGGGCGCAGGATCGGGTCGCCCAGCTGGTCGGCCAGCTGGAGCTGGACAAGTACAAGGCCACCATCAAGGGCCTGACGCAGTTTGGTGACCGCCGCCAGGGCACCGAGCGCAACCGCCGCGCGCTGGACTGGATCGAGGCCCAGCTCAAGTCCTATGGCTGCACGAACACCGAGCGATTGCAATACCAGTTCACCGAGCCGGCGCAGCGCACTTATGGCCGCTCCGCAGCGTCGCAGCCCGCGCTGGCCGGCGGCCCGGCGGGGCAGGGCGGCAGCACACTGTTCGGCCAGCGCGCGCCCACCGGCGTCAACACCGACGCCATGGCCCAGCCCGACGAGCGCCTGCGTGAGCTCAACGCCGAGCCCACGCCCGTGGGCACCTCGATGCGTGAGGACGTCTACTGCACCAAGGTCGGCAAGACGCACCCTGAGGAGATGTACATCGTCGGCGCGCACATGGACGGCATCGGCTGGGGTGAAGCCGCCAACGACAACGGCTCCGGCACGGCCCTGGTGATGGAACTGGCGCGCATCTTCAGCGGGCCGGGCGTGGAGACCGAGCGCTCCATCCGTTTCGTGCTCTGGAACAACGAGGAGACTGGCCTCAACGGCGCTGCGGCCTACGTGGAGCAGCGAAAGGGCCTGCAGGGCATCGAGTCGCCCAAGGGCTCGGGCAGGTACCCCGAGCCGAAATGGCTGGGCATGGTCCAGCACGACATGATGATGTTCGACCACGGCATGCCGGTGCAGCAGTTCGATGCCAAGGGCCAGCCGCTACTGGATGCCAAGGGCCAGTCCATCTATGCGCCGCCCAAGGAACAGCGCGCCGAGGCCGACGTCAACATCGAGTTCCAGGCCAATTCAAAGCAGGCTGATGGTGCCGCCAAGCTGGCCTGGTTTTTCCGCTCGGCCAACGACAAGTACGCGACGAACTACCCGGCGGCCGTGGGCTTTCACATGACCAACACCGACTCCACGCCCTTCATGGACATCGTGCCCGCGATCTCGCTGCGCGAGAACGAACGCGGCCAGCAGATCGGCGCGGGCTGGAACCCGCACTGGCACCAGCCCACCGACCTGTATGTGAACTACTCGGACAAGGATTTCCTGCTCGGACTCAATGCAGCGCAGACGACGCTGGCGGCGATTGCTCAGCTGGCGGGCGTGATGCCGGCGCGCCCCTAGGCCAGCACAGCGGCGGCAAGCCCGAGGTGAAACAGATCGACGCGCGCGATCGCCAGCCACTCCTGTTTCCTCGCTTCGCGAGTAAAACTGCCCTCTTGAAATCATTTTTGGCGCTCCTACTTTCGAGGCGACCGGCCGGATGCCCCGGCCGGCGAACACCTCTGAACGGAGAAGGCCATGTTTACTTCATTGCTCAGCCATCCGAACAGCCTGTTCGGACAATTCGACCGCCTGCAGCGAGAGCTCGACGATGTGTTCTTCGGGATGTCGTCCTTGCCCAGCAGCATTCGCTCGGTCGCAACCGGCACCCAGCCGCAGCTCAATATCGGCCGCACGCCCCAGAGCATCGAGGTCTACGCGTTTGCGCCCGGCCTGGATGCCAGCAAGATCGAGGTTACCCTCGACCGCGGCGTCTTGCGGCTGACTGGCGACCGTCTGGCGCAGAAATCCGGCGCCGAGCCGCAACGCCTGTACGCCCGTGAGCGGCCGACCGGGCGCTTCGATCGAACCGTCGCGCTGCCCGACGATATCGATCCCGACCAGATCAAGGCGAGCTACCGCGACGGCGTGCTGCAGGTCAGCATCGCGCGCCGCGAGACCGCCCAGCCCAAGCGCATCAGCATCCAGTGACAGCGGATAAGAAAGGAGCCAATCATGAACAAGGAGATCACTCGAAACGACAAGCAACAGGTGGCAGCGGACGACGCCAACGAGCGGGCTGTCGCTCCCCTGGTCGACGTGTTGGAAGACGAGGCGGGCATCACCCTGTTGGCCGACATGCCGGGCGTGCCTCGCGATCAGCTGGACTTGCGGGTTGAGGGCGACGCCCTCCACGTCGAGGGTCGCGTGCAGCCGCAGACGCCGGAAGGGCTCGAAGCCATGTACGCGGAATTGCGCGTCCCGCGCTATCGCCGCAGCTTCACCTTGAGCCGGGAACTTGATACCACGCGGATTGACGCGAACCTCAAGGATGGCGTGCTGACCTTGCGCATTCCGAAGCAGGCTCATGCCCAGCCCAGGCGCATCGCCGTCAGCGCTGGATGACAGGAGGGCCGAAACCATGACCACGCTTGCAGAACAGTTGAAGCATGGCGCCGGCCAAGCCTGGGAGTCGCTGTCGGAGGGGTGGCGAGAGCTCGGAGCTCGCGCCAGCGGCGCGTTGACGCGCTTTTGGCCGGGCTCGCCGGAAACGCCGGCTGCGAATGAAGAGTCCAACTCGGACCGCCTCGATGAGCCCTGGTTTTCGCCAACCCGATGGTCGTTCATGGCCGCCGACGTGTACGCTTCGAACGACAAAGTCGTTGTGCGAATCGAAGCGCCCGGCATGCGGCGGGAAGACTTTCGCATTGAAGTGACATCGCCGGAATTGCTCAGCGTCTCTGGCCAAAAGCGACACGAGCGCGAGTTTGCCGGTCCTGGCTATGCCCTCGTGCAATCGGCGTATGGCAATTTCGGGCGCGACATCCGGCTGCCTGTGCCGGTGGACGTGGAGCGCGCCAAGGCGACCTACGAAGCCGGGGTGCTGCGCATCGAACTGCCCCGACGCGAACTCGCCTCCGGCCGTCGCATCGAAGTCCGCGCGGCCTGACTCTGGCTTGCACGGGCCGGAAGTCGTGTGCATCGCCAGTGGCGCCGTGGGTGGCGCTGCTGGCGATCTCGACAGACCTTGAAATTTTTGAGGCAGCTGCTAAAAATTCGGATCGTCTGTACGAGTTCCGATCTGCCCGTCATGATTCTCGACATCATCCGGCAGCAGGTGGAGATCTTGCGCAGGCCCTTGGCCGCCGTCGTGCTCAGCACGCTCCCGCGCAAGTCTTCGCCCTCGCTGCTGCTGCTCCATTGGCACGGCTTCGCAGCCGACGAGCGGCCACAGCCGCCACCGGCAACAGGGATCCAGCGCTTGCAAGTGCCCTTGCCCAGCTCGGCCTTGCAGCTCAGCCGGAACTGGTCGCAGCTGGAAGAGCTCGACCAGGAGATGCTCGACGCCGCGTGGCAGCTGGGCGCGTGGAACCTTGTACGGGAGGAGCGTCGCGCCTGCAACCAGGTTGGCGCTTCGACATGCGAGGCCGTGGCTTGCCGCCAGGCTTTCGGCGACAACCCGCTGGAACCCGCCGACGAGGCTCATCTGGTGGAGGACGCACCCGATCGCGGTGCACTTCGGGACGCCGCAGCCCGGATGGGCTACGTTCGCTGGCTCTTCCGACCCGTGGCGGATGGCTTGTGGCGCGGCGCGGGGCCGGACGACAGTCTGTTGGCAGACGGTGGTCGGCGACCTCCTTGCCCGGTGGCGCCGCGGGCTGCAGTGGGCACGCGCGTCTCGCTCAGCAGCTACCAACTTGGGCGGATCGACGGCATCGTGCTCCCCTAGATGCTCTGCAGACGGGCGTTGAAATTTCCATCGCAGGAGGGTCTTGAAATCTTCTGAGCGGCCTCTAGATCGCTGATCGGCTGGGCTTGGATGCAATGGCAACGATTGCCGATGCGTCCGTCCCGCCAACATTCATTTGTCAATCATCTGCTATTTGATAGGAGACCAAGATGCAAATCCGTCCCCTCTATGACCGGATCATTGTCAAGCGGATCGACCCGCTGCGTCAGACCGCATCCGGCATCGTCATCCCCGATACCGCGGCCGAGAAGCCCGAACAGGGCGAGGTCATCGCCGTCGGCACCGGCCGCCTGCTGCAGGACGGCTCGGTGAGACCGCTGCAGCTGCAGCCCGGCGAACGGGTCCTCTTCGGCAAGTACGCGGGCCAGACCGTCAAGCTCGACGATCAGGAACTGCTGGTCCTGCGCGAGGAAGACGTTCTGGGTGTCATCGGAAGCGGCGCTTCCGCCGCAACCCTCAAGGCCGCCTGAGCACGGCCGTCCATCTGTCAACTTCAAGGAGATTCAAGGAGAAAGCAATGGCTGCCAAGGAAGTTCATTTCCGTGATGAAGCTCGTGCCCGCATCGTGAAGGGCGTTAACGTGCTGGCTGAGGCCGTCAAGGTCACGCTCGGTCCCAAGGGCCGCAACGTCGTGCTGGAGCGCAGTTTTGGCGCGCCGGTCATCACCAAGGACGGTGTCTCGGTCGCCAAGGAGATCGAGTTGAGCGACAAGCTCGAGAACATGGGCGCCCAGATGCTCAAGCAGGTTGCCGCCAAGACGGGCGACGTTGCCGGCGACGGCACGACGACCGCCACGGTGCTGGCCCAATCCATCGTGATAGAGGGCATGAAGCTCGTGGCCACAGGCATGAACCCGATGGACCTCAAGCGCGGCATCGATCGGGCCTGCGAAGCGGTGGTGACTGAGCTGAAGAGCCTGTCCAAGCCCTGCTCGACCAGCAAGGAGATTGCCCAGGTCGGCGCCCTCTCGGCGAACTCCGACCCAGCGATCGGCGATTTGATCGCCCAGGCCATGGAGAAGGTCGGCCAGCAGGGCGTCATCACGGTTGAAGATGGCAAGTCGCTGGAAAGCGAACTGGATGTCGTCGAAGGCATGCAGTTCGATCGCGGTTACCTCTCCCCGTATTTCATCAACACCCCCGAAAAGCAGAGTGCGGTGCTGGATGAGCCGGCCATCCTTCTGTGCGACAAGAAGATCTCGAACATCCGTGAGCTGCTCCCCGTGCTCGAAGAGGTCGCCAAGGCCGGGCGGCCGCTGCTGATCGTGGCCGAGGAGGTCGAGGGCGAAGCGCTGGCCACGCTGGTGGTCAACAGCATGCGTGGCGTGCTGAAGGTGGCCGCCGTGAAAGCACCTGGCTTCGGCGATCGCCGCAAGGCCATGTTGCAGGACATTGCCGTGCTCACGGGCGGCACCGTCATCGCCGAGGAAACCGGCAAGCAGCTTGACAAGGCGACCTTGGCCGATCTCGGCCGCGCTCGTCGCGTCGACATCCACAAAGACGCCACCACCATTATCGATGGCGCCGGCGACGCTGCGCAAATCGAGGCTCGTCGCAAGACGATCAGCGCGGAAATCCAGAACGCCACGTCCGACTACGACCGCGAGAAGCTGCAGGAGCGCCTGGCCAAGCTCTCGGGCGGCGTCGCCGTGATCCGCGTGGGCGCAGCGACCGAGGTCGAGATGAAGGAGAAGAAGGACCGTGTCGACGATGCCCTGCACGCGACGCGTGCCGCTGTCGAGGAGGGCATCGTGCCCGGCGGCGGCGTTGCGCTGCTGCGCGCCCGGCGCGCCCTGGACGGCCTGCGCGGCGGCAATGCCGACCAGGACGCAGGCATTGGCATCGTGCGTCGCGCTCTCGAAGCTCCGCTGCGCGCGATCAGCGCGAACGCCGGCGACGAGCCTTCGGTGGTGATCGACCGTGTCATTCGAGCCGAAGGCAGTCATGGCTACAACGCTGCCACGGGTGCGTATGGCGATCTGCTGGCGATGGGTGTGATCGACCCGACCAAGGTGACCCGCACAGCGTTGCAGAACGCCGTGTCCGTCGCCGGGCTGATTCTCACCACCGACGCCACGGTGGCGGAGAAGTCCAAGGAAGCCAAGGCGACCTTGCCTGCCGAGACAGAGTTCTGAGATGAGCCAGCCCTCGACTTCGCGCTCTGAAAGGTTCGCGTTGTGGGCGGGCCTTCGGGAAAGAGCTCCAACTGCGGCGAACAAGGCCGCCCGACGCGGGCGGCAGACGCCAGCGTTGCTCCAGTCATCACGGCTTTGCGCCAAGGAGCTGGATGCCTTGCGGGACTGGTTGGCCGGATCGTCAGCATTACGACCTGACGAGGCTCGCGAGCTGTTGGAGCGGGCCATCGGACAGCATCAGTTGGTCAACGAACCGGCCTTGCACTGGCGAGCCGTCAAGGCACGCATCGCCGGTGATGCCAACTGGTCGCCGATGGGCTTCAAGCTGATCCTCGATTGAGGAGCTGGCTTCTTTCATCGCGGGCGTGCGCGCCTGGTCGCCTTGCGCACCAGGCGCGCCCTTTGTCGAAGGTGAAGAACTGAGTCCCGAAATGCAAGAAGCCGCGGAGTCCGCGGCTTCTGCAATCCTTGATGAACAAGGGAAATCTGGCCGGGATAAGAGGATTCGAACCTCCGGCCTCTACGTCCCGACCTCAGACATGAATGTCTGAGGTCTGCATGACGCACCCTTTCAAGCCCTTGTGCAAAGACGATATCGCTGAGGTTCAGGAGTCTCTCGGTCCGCACCATCGAGAATTGGGTGGGGGAGGGCAAACTCCCGCGGCCGGTTCATTTTGGGGAACCGCGTCTATTGGCATCCGGCTGTGTTCTTTGAATGGCTGGACCGGCATTTGAGGAACGAGACGGCACTCCTTTCTGTGGAGGAAGCAGACCCGAAGACCGCTTCCCTTGCCGAAGACACTCGGTCTGAGAAGAAGGTTGCGAGGGCACCCAAGGCGTTTGGCAGCGCTGCCGAGCGGGAGTTGGCCAAGCTGCGAGCGCAGTCACAGGCCAGCGTCGCGTTCTCGTTGTCTTGATGTCAAGCTGGCCAGAGGCGGTGCCGGTGATTCGGAAAATATCGGCCAAGGAAGATATTTGTTCAATATATGCCAAGAGCGATATCTTGCGAATATCTTTTAAAAAAGATATCTTGTAAATATCGCCTAGGGCCGATAAGCTGACGCTATGGACTACCCTGTTGCCCTCTCCAGCCAAGTCAAACAGTACCTGCGCTCACTGCGCAAGTCACGAGGTTTGACTCAGTCGGACCTTGCCAAACGCCTCGGCGTTGGCCAGTCGCGAGTGGCGGACATCGAAGCGAATCCTGGGTCAGTCAGCGTCGACCAACTGCTCCAGGTTCTTGCCGTACTCAACGCTCAACTGGTCGTGCGAGACGCACACACCCTGCCAATGGATGCGGCAGCAAGCGACCCTCGGAAACGGAAGACGTCGACGCTCACAGACACAGAGACTGCGGACGCGCCTCGCGACCAAACAGACCCTCCCAAAGGGCAGTGGTGAACAACGTGTGCGCGAGAGCTCTTCATGGCTGACAAGCTAAGCGAACTTTGGGTATGGATGAACGGCGAGCACGTGGGCGTATGGCATCGCGGCCGAACCGGAAACCATCGCTTCACCTACGAGGCCGCTTGGCTGAACTCGCCACGAGTGCGCCCTCTGTCCTTGTCGATGCCCATTACGCCTGACAGGACCGTATCGGGGGATGTCGTCTCCAACTACTTCGACAACCTGCTGCCTGACGACGAGCAGATTCGCAAGCGCGTTGCGGTGCGGTTCAAAACGAACTCCATCGACGCTTTCGAATTACTGCAAGCGATAGGGCGAGACTGTGTGGGTGCCGTCCAGCTGCTGCCGCCCGAGACCGCGCCTACAGGCTTCGACCGTATCGAGTTCGAGCCCATGAGCGATGCGGCCGTTGAGCAGCACTTGCGCGGCGTCGTCAGCACTCCTGGACTTGGCGGAGAAGACGATGTCGAAGACTTTCGCATCTCCATCGCCGGAGCACAGGAGAAGACGGCGCTGCTTCGTCTGGACGGCCAATGGTGCAGACCTCTTGGCGCCACTCCAACAACGCACATCGTCAAACTGCCTTTGGGGCTTGTCGGCGGGCTTCGGCTAGACCTCACGCACTCTGTCCAGAACGAGTGGCTCTGCGCCCAGTTTCTGCGCGAACTCGGGCTTCCGGTGGCAGAGACCGAGATGGTGCGATTTGGCGAGCAGCTGACCCTGGTCGTCGAGCGCTTTGACCGCGCTTGGGCGACGAGGCCGACTGACGGGCAACGCTGGATTGCCCGCTTGCCGCAAGAGGACCTCTGCCAGGTCTTGGGCCTTCCACCTGCAGCAAAGTACGAAAGCCACGGCGGACCGAGCATGGTGCGGTGCACCCAAATCATGCTGGGGAGCCAGGCGCCGAAGGTCGACGTCTCCAACTTCCTGCGCACGCAACTGGCCTTTTGGCTCTTGGCTGCTACGGATGGGCATGCCAAGAACTTCTCCATCTTTCTGCTTCCCGGCGGGCGATACCGAATGACCCCGCTCTATGACGTCATCTCGGTGTGGCCGGTCGTTGGAAACGCCGCCAATCAAGTGCCATGGCGGGCGGCCAAACTGGCAATGGCTATCCGGTCCAAGAACGTGCACTACAACCTTCACAGCACCCAGGCACGCCATTGGCATGGCGTCGCCGAGAAGTCAGGGGTGGCGGATGTATGGGGCGACATGCTGATGCTGTCGCAGCGCGTGGAGCCGGCGATAGCCGCGATACAAGCACGGTTGCCGGCGGACTTTCCTACGCGAACTGCAGACGCTGTGTTCGAGGGAGTCCGAACGCAGTTGAAGCGATGGAAGCAGGGCTTAGACGCCCTCTAATGGGCGGCAGCGGTTGGGGCCAGGCCCCGGCTGAGCCGGCCTTGGGGGCGTCGATTAAAGCCTATTAAAGACAATTAAAAGTAAGCGTGGCCTCAAGGCCCCATTGCGCCGAAGTCAGGAGCTGAGCACGATCCGGTGACGGCACCCACGCTTGGATGTGTGCACGTAACCCGTAGATGCACACATGGACAAGCGAGTCAGCAAGCCCCGAGACGTTCGACGTCGGCATACCGAGGAGTTCAAGCAAGCACTGGTGCAGCGAAGCCTGGAGCCTGGCGCATCGGTGGCGGCCATCGCCCAAGAAGCCGGCGTCAACGCCAACCTGCTATTCAACTGGCGACGGCTGCGGTTGCGGGCGCAGACGCCAGCCTCCGATGCCAAGGCCGCGCCGGTCTTGCTGCCTGTCACCGTGGTTGCAGCAGTTGATCCCGTAGCGACTGCGGTGCCGACGCCATCGGGTCCACCGCCGCGCACTGTCCCGTCCGGCATCATCGAGATCGACATCAACAGCGCCCGTGTCCGCCTGCTTGGCGCGATCGATGAGGCCGGCATCCGCATCGTGCTGCGCGCCTTGGCCAGTGCCCAATGATCGGTCTTCCTACTGGCACCCGCGTGTGGATCGTGGCTGGCCACACCGACATGCGCAAGGGCTTCGACGGCCTGGCCGCGCTGGTGCAGACCGCACTGGCGGAGAGCCCGTTCAAGGGCCACGTCTTCGTCTTCCGAGGTCGGCGTGGAGACATCATCAAGGTGCTGTGGTTCGACGGCCAGGGCCTGATGCTGCTGGCCAAGCGCCTGGAGCGTGGGCGCTTCGTCTGGCCGCAGGCCACCTCGGGCAGCGTGTCGCTGACACCTGCACAGTTGTCGATGCTGCTGGAGGGCATCGACTGGCGCATGCCGGTGCGAACGCATCAGCCGGAACTGGCTGCATAGCTGTGTGATTGTGACGGCTGCGGGGCAGTACCAATGGGCAACGGCAAGCCGATATCGCAGACTAGATTCCTGTGTCGACGCCCACCCATCCGACCCTCACGATCGACTCGCTGCTGCGGGTCATCGAGGCTCGCGACTCCGAGGTGGCGCTGCTCAAGCTGATGGTCGACAAGCTCAAGCTGCAACTGCTGCGCCGCGTGCGCTCTGAGTTCGGCACTTCCAGCGAACAACTCGACGCCCAGATCAACCTGATCGATGTCGGCAAGCCGCCAGCACCGCTTGCAGCCGCCGCACCCGCCAAGACCGCAGCGGCGAACGCGCCCGAGATTGACCGCAGTCTGCCGGCCCACCTGCCGCGCGAAGCGCAAGTTCACCGGCCCGACGTCATGGCCGCACACCATGACAGTGCCGGGCAGCGTTGCGGCTGCACGGCTTGCGGCGGCCGGTTGCGCCAGATCGGGCAGGACGTCTCCGAGCAACTCGAGTACGTACCCTCGCACTTCAAGGTGATCCGCCATGTGCGGCCCAAGCTGGCGTGCGTGAGCTGCCAGTCGATCTTCCAGGCCGCCGCACCGAGCCGGCCCATTGCACGCGGCATCGCCGGGCCCGGGCTGCTCGCCCATGTGATGGTCTCCAAATACTGCGACCACATCCCCCTGTACCGGCAGAGCGGCATCTATGCCCGCGATGGCGTGGAGATCGACCGCTCCACCATGGCCGGCTGGGTCGACCGCGGCGATCAACTGCTGGACCCGCTGGTGGCTGCGCTCGGACGCTACACGCTGGCCGGATCCAAGGTGCACGCCGACGACACGCCAGTGCCCGTGCTCAGCCCTGGCCTGGGCAAGACCAAGACGGGCAGACTGTGGGTGTACGTGCGCGACGACCGGCCGGCCGGATCGAAGGACGCGCCGGCGGCTTGGTACCAATACTCCCCCGACCGCAAGGGCGAGCATCCTCAAGCCCACCTCAAGAACTACCGCGGCATCCTGCAGGCCGATGCCTACGGCGGCTGGATCAAGCTCTACGACTCGGGCAAGGTGACGGAGGCCGCTTGCTGGGCTCATGCAAGACGGCCCTGGTGGGACTTGTACCTGAGTACAGGCAAAGCCGAGGACTCGATCGCCGCCCAGGCGCTGCGGCGCATCGCGTCGCTGTACGCAGTGGAGAAGGACATCCGAGGTCAGCCGCCCGACATCCGTCAATCCCAGCGCCAGGCCAGAGCCGGCCCGCTGCTCGACGAGATGCACGCCTGGCTGAGCAGCCTGGTTGGGCGTGTCTCGGCCAAGTCCGAACTCGCTCAGGCCATCGGCTACAGCCTGGTGCGCTGGCAGGCGCTGACACGCTACCGCGACGACGGGCGTATCGAGATCGACAACAACGCGGCCGAGCGCGCTCTGCGGGGCGTGGCCCTGGGACGCGGCAACTTCCTGTTCATGGGCTCGGACGCTGGCGGCGAGCGGGCTGCAGCGATCTACAGTCTGGTGGAGACCGCCAAGCTCAACGGCTTGGACCCCGAAGGCTACTTGCGCGAAGTGCTGGGCTGCATCGCCGACCATCCGATCAACCGTATCGACGAGCTGCTACCTTGGAACCTTGGCCGGCACGGCAAGGCCGCCGTCGACGTCCCACGCGCTGCATGAATCAGAATATCGATCCCAGGCTGCTGGAAGTCCTCGGCCAAGCCAGCAGCCTGCAACTGTTCCAGCTCAGCACGCTGATCGAGCGCATGCTGGCCGATCCGCGGCGCATCATCAAAGTCCGCGTGAACATGCACCTGGGGCAGACGGTGCGCTTCCTGGATTGGCGTGACGGCAGTCTGCGCGAGGGCCAGGTCGTGGCCATGAAGGACACGCAGGTCACGCTGCAGGATCTGCGCGAGCGCCGGGAATGGAAGCTGCCCTATGCGGCCATCGAGCCGCCGGCGCCGAACGCTCAAGCGCGGGCCGAGGCGGCGCAGGCCGCTCCACCGGCCGCACCCCGGCCAATGCGCAAGGACTTCCGCTGTGGCGAGAAGGTGGCCTTCGAGGACAAGCACCTCAATACCGTGGTCGGCACCATCGTGCGCATCAACGAGCGCACCGCCAGCATCGACCCAGGCGACGGGACCAAGTGGCGGGTGGGCTTCGCCCTGCTACGCCACGTGCTGGACATCTGAGGCGGCGCTGCGGTACGCCACAATGCCGCGGCACCGCACCGTGTGTATGACGCTGACTTCCCATGTTCGCCGCCCCGACCCCCGATGATCCCTTGACCGAACAAGAACTCGACCGACTCCACGATGTCCTTGAGACCGGCCCTGCAGCCATGAACCTGGAAGTGATGGACGGCTACTTCACGGCGCTGATCAGTGGGCCTGTGTTCGTGTCGCCGAACGAGGCCCTGCAGCAGGTGCTGGGCGAGGAGTTCGTCTTCGACGACAACGAGCAGGCCGGCGACATCATCGGCCTGCTGATGCGGCACTGGAACTGGATCGCCGCGGAGCTGCAGCGCACCGTCACGGAGCCGCACGTGTACCTGCCGGTACTATTGGAGGATGACACGGGTGTGGCGCGTGGCAACGACTGGGCGCGGGGCTTTATGAACGGCGTGCTGACGCGACCGGGGAGCTGGGACGAACTGCTCAACAGTGAGGAAGAAGGTGGCAGCCTGATTCCGATGATGATGCTGGTGCACGAGCATGATCCGGACCCCGAGATGCGAGCGCCGCCCATCGAGGGCGACAAGCGGCAGGACGTGATCACGGCCTTGATTGCCGGCGCCACCCGTTGTTATCGCTACTTCGAGCCGCACCGACGCGCCGGCGCCATCGAGAACACGCCCCTGCGCCGGCAAGCCCCCAAGGTCGGGCGCAACGAGCCTTGTCCCTGCGGCAGCGGGCGCAAGTACAAGCACTGTTGCGTCCAAAAGCTGCATTGAAGCGACGAATCCATGAACCCAGACGACTTCCCGCTGAACGCGAACGGGCCGGCCTACACGGCACGGCAGGAGCGCCACGGCGTGCCACTGGCCTATGTCGGGGGCAAGCTCGGCAACGCGATTGAAGAGCTCAATAGCTATGCGCGCAGCCACGGCCCAAGCGAGCCAGGGCAACTGGCTCCTGCGTCCAGATCACGGGCGGCAGGCCGATGCTCTGCAATAGCGAGTTCAGGAAGCCGATGGTGAGGCCGTACTGGCCGTCCGCTTGCAGCTTCTTGACCACCTTCGCCCAGAGCTGGAGGCGTTCTGCGTTGTCCAGGCCCTCGGGCAACTCGGCGGCGAGATCCATCGGGACGCTGTCGAGCACGCGACCAACCACGCGGCGAATGTCGTCGCCGTGGAGCAACGAGTGCTTGATCTGGTCTTCGAGATACGAGGCCAGCTTTGGGGTCAACTGCGTGAACTGCGGCCGATGGCGGACGCGGAGGGCTGCGAACCGCTGCTGATAGTCGGCAAGCAGCTCCAGCGTCTTCGAGATCGCGTGGGGACGGTCGCGGGTCTGTAGTGACCTGCGGTAAGCGTCCACGGCCATCTTGCCGTTTGGCAGCTTGGGCCAGTACGGGCGGATGTCCTCTGGGACGCCGATTCTTAGGTGGAAGATGCCGCTTTTCTCGTCGCGGCTAAGTCCAGTCGGTAGGGGCATGTCAGGCTCGGTTGTCGAACCGAATTGACATGGTGACTGGACAAGGTGATCGTCTTCTTTACTCGATGAACAGGGCATACACCCTATTGTCTCTATGAAGACGTCACTGAAATTCTGGTCGGGGTGAGAGGATTCGAACCTCCGGCCTCTACGTCCCGAACGTAGCGCTCTACCAGGCTAAGCTACACCCCGATTTGCAAGTCTGATTGCACGGTCCTGACTAGAAATTAGAAAGACCGCTCAATCGACTGAGCCGCAAATTCTAGCAGAGATTCTTGCCACTTGTTAAGAGGCAGCTGCGCCAGGCAGGCTTGAGCAGCCTCGGCTTCGGCACGCGCCGCGGCGCGGCTGGCGTCGAGTGCGCCGGTGGCGCGCACGATGGTGACGATCTCGGGCAGGCGTTCGACTTCGCCGTGCTCGATGGCATGGCGGATCAGGGCGCGCTGCTCGGCGGTGCCGCGTTCCATGGCGATCAGCAGCGGCAGCGTGGGCTTGCCTTCACGCAGGTCGTCGCCGATGTTCTTGCCCAGTGCCTGCGCGTCGCTTTCGTAGTCGAGCACGTCGTCGATCAGCTGGAAGGCGGTGCCGAGGTGGCGGCCATAGGCGGCGCAGGCGTCCTCGATTTCGGGGCTGGCATCGGCCAGCACGGCGCCCAGGCGCGCGCTGGCTTCAAATAGCTTGGCGGTCTTGTAGCGGATGACGCGCAGGTAACTGTCTACGCTGACGTCAGGATCGTGCATGTTCATCAGCTGAAGGACTTCGCCTTCGGCAATGATGTTGGTGGCCTCAGCCAGCACTTCCAGCACGCGCATGCGGTTGACGGAGACCATCATCTGAAAGGCGCGCGAGTATAGGAAATCGCCCACCAGCACGCTCGCGGCATTGCCGAAGAGCGCGTTGGCCGTCTTCTTGCCCCGGCGCAGCATGGACTCGTCCACCACGTCGTCATGCAGGAGCGTGGCCGTGTGGATGAACTCGACCACCGCGGCAAGCTCGAAACGCTCGGCCGAATCGAAACCCAGGGCATTGGCGAACAGCAGCACGAGCTTGGGCCGCATGCGCTTGCCGCCAGCGTGGACGATGTAGCCGGCGATCTGGTTGACCAGGGCCACGTCGGAGGTCAGGCGGCGCTGGATGACGGCATCCACCTCGCCCATCTGCGCGGCCAGCAAGGTCAGCACCTCGGCAAACGCGGCGGAGGGTTCAGCGGGGTGGTTGGGGACGGCAGACACGTGGCGGCTTTCCTGGAAGAGGGCGCGATTATAGGAAGCGAGCCCGTCCACCCGCTGGTCGTGCACGTCGATTTGGTGTTTTCCCTGGGCCCGTGCTATAGTCTTGGGCTCCGCATCTTTTGGGTACGGATAAGGGTGTCTGCCTTACTTTGTGGGGCGGGCTCATTCATTGAAAGGGCTGATATGTACGCGGTCATAAAAACCGGTGGCAAGCAATACAAGGTTGCTGCTGGCGAAAAGATCAAGATAGAACAGATTGCTGCGGAAGTTGGCCAAGAGATCGTGATCACTGAAGTTCTCGCTGTCGGAAGCGGCGCGGAACTCAAGATCGGCGCTCCCTTGGTTGCTGGCGCCAGCGTGAAGGCCACCGTTGTGGCTCAAGGCAAGCACGACAAGGTTCGCATCTTCAAGATGCGTCGTCGCAAGCACTACAAGAAGAGTCAAGGCCATCGCCAGACTTTCACCGAGCTGGAAATCAGCGCGGTGAACGCCTAAGCAGCCGCATCTTCTTCGCCAACCAAGTTTCAAGGAGCTGATCCATGGCACAGAAAAAGGGCGGTGGTTCCACACGGAACGGCCGCGACTCCAAACCGAAGATGCTGGGCGTGAAGGTCTATGGCGGCCAAGCGATCCAGGCAGGTTCCATCATCGTGCGTCAGCGCGGTACCAAGTTCCACGCTGGCACCAATGTCGGCATGGGCAAGGACCACACGCTGTTCGCGCTGGTGGACGGCACGGTTTCCTTCGCCGTCAAGGGCGAGCTGAACCGTTCGACGGTCATCGTCACGCCGGTCTGATCGGAGCCTAACGGCCGATTTGATCGCACAGGCGATTGATCTGAAGCCCCGGTTCGCCGGGGCTTTGTTTTTTACGCGGCGCATGCTGCACACCATTACCATCCAAGACCATGAAATTCGTTGACGAAGCCACTATCGATATCGTGGCCGGCAATGGTGGTGCCGGCTGTGCGAGCTTTCGCCGCGAGAAGTTCATCCCCTTCGGCGGCCCGGACGGCGGCGACGGCGGCCGCGGTGGCAGCGTCTATGCCGTGGGCGACCTGAACCTCAACACGCTGATCGACTACCGTTACGCGCGGCGCCACGAGGCGCGCAACGGCGAGGCCGGCCGCGGTTCCGACCAGTACGGCGCGGCCGCGGACGACATCGTCCTGCGCATGCCGGTGGGCACCATCATCACCGACCTGGAAACCGAGACGGTGATTGCCGAGCTGATCGAGCCGGGCGAGAAGGTGTTGCTCGTCAAGGGCGGCGACGGCGGCTTCGGCAACTTGCACTTCAAGACCAGCACCAACCGCGCGCCGCGCCAGAAAACGCCGGGCTGGCCCGGCGAGGCCAAGAAGGTCAAGCTGGAACTGCGCGTGCTGGCTGACGTCGGCCTGCTAGGCCAGCCGAACGCGGGCAAGTCCACGCTGATCACGGCCGTGTCCAACGCACGGCCGAAGATCGCGGACTATCCCTTCACGACGCTGCACCCGAACCTGGGCGTCGTGCGCGTTGCGCCTGAAAAGAGCTTTGTCGTGGCCGACATTCCGGGCCTGATCGAAGGCGCTTCGGAAGGTGCCGGCCTCGGCCATCTCTTCCTGCGCCATCTTCAGCGCACGCGCCTGCTCCTGCATGTGGTGGACCTGGCGCCGTTCGATCCCGAGGTCGATCCCGTCAAGGAAGCCAAGGCCATCGTCAACGAACTGAAGAAGTACGACCAGGCGCTGTACGACAAGCCGCGCTGGCTGGTGCTCAACAAGCTGGACATGGTGCCCGAGGACGAGCGCGCTGCGCGCGTCAAGGACTTCGTCAAGCGCTACAAGTGGAAGGGTCCGGTCTTCGAGATCTCGGCCCTCACCCGCGAAGGTTGCACGCCGCTGATCCATGCGATCTACGAGCATGTGGCGGCCGCGCAGCGTGTGCATGTCGAAGTTGACGTGCGTTTCGAACCGCAAGGCGAGGCGGGCGTCGAGGAATGAAAGACGCGCGGCGGATTGTTGTCAAGGTTGGCTCCAGCCTCGTCACCAACGAAGGCCGCGGGGTCGATGCCGAAGCCATCGCCAACTGGTGCCGCCAGCTCGCCGCGCTGATGCGTGAGGGCCGCGAGCTGGTGATGGTCTCCAGCGGCGCGATTGCCGAAGGCATGAAGCGCCTGGGCTGGGCCGAGCGCCCCAAGGAACTGCACGAGCTGCAGGCCGCCGCCGCCGTCGGCCAGATGGGCCTGGCCCAGATGTACGAAACCAAGCTGCGCGAGCAGGGCATGGGCAGCGCCCAGGTGCTGCTCACCCACGCCGACCTGGCCGACCGCGAGCGCTACCTGAACGCGCGCTCCACGCTGCTCACGCTCCTGAGCCACCGCGTGTTGCCAGTCATCAACGAGAACGACACCGTCGTCAATGACGAAATCAAGTTCGGCGACAACGACACGCTGGGCGCCCTGGTGGCCAATCTTGTCGATGCCGATGCGCTGATCATCCTCACCGACCAGAAGGGCCTGTACTCGGCCGACCCGCGCAAGGACCCGAACGCCCGCTTCATCAGCGAAGCCCAGGCCGGCACGCCTGAGCTGGAGCAGATGGCCGGCGGCGCGGGATCGAGCCTCGGCCGCGGCGGCATGATCACCAAGATCCTGGCTGCCAAGCGTGCGGCCGGTTCAGGCGCCTCTACCGTGATCGCCTGGGGCCGAGAGCCCGATGTGCTCTTGCGCCTGGCCGCGGGCGAGTCCATCGGCACCGCCTTGACGGCCAGTACGCCCAAGCTCGCGGCACGCAAGCAGTGGATGGCCGATCACCTGCAATTGCGGGGCGCCGTGGGCGTTGATGCTGGCGCTGCGGCCAAGCTCCTGAATGAAGGCAAGAGCCTCCTGCCTGTCGGCGTGGTGGAGGTGCAGGGCGAGTTCCACCGCGGCGACGTGATCGCGGTGCGCGATCCGGCGGGCCGCGAACTGGCGCGCGGCCTCACCAACTATTCAAGCGCCGAGGCGCGGCTGATCGCCCGCAAGGCTTCCAGCGAGATCGAAGCTGTGCTCGGCTATGTGGCCGAGCACGAGCTGATCCACCGGACCAACCTAGTGCTGGTCTGAGGAGCCGTCATCGGGCGCTTGCGAGGGCTCGGCAGTTTCGGCCGTGGCGGCAGGCGAGTGCGATCCGTCCTCGCGATGGTGCGGACGCATGCCGGCGCGCAGATAGCGGTTGTGGTGGTTCAGGCGCGGCAGGTAGCGCGCCAGCTCCGTCAGCGCCATCTCATACACGCCGCGCTTGAACTCGATCACGGCTTCAAGCGGCACCCAGTACTCGTTCCAGCGCCAGGCGTCGAACTCGGGATGGTCGGTGGCGCGCAGGTTCATGTCGCTGTCGCGGCCCACCAGCTGCAGCAGGAACCAGATCTGTTTCTGGCCGCGGTAATGTCCGCGCGCATCGCGCCGGATGTAGTGCTCGGGCACTTCGTAGCGCAGCCAGTCGCGCGTGCGCGCAACGATACGGACATGCTCCGCATGCAACCCCACCTCTTCGTGGAGCTCTCTGAACATCGCCTGCTCCGGTGTTTCACCGTGCTTGATGCCCCCTTGCGGGAACTGCCAGGAATGGGTGCGGATGCGTTTGCCCCAGAACACCTCATTGCGCTGATTGAGCAGGATGATGCCGACGTTGGGCCGGAAGCCTTCACGGTCGAGCATAATCAACCTCGATTCTTAGTTGATTCGATTATTGCATTGGGTCGCCGGTTCAGGCTGATCCTCGCTAACCCCAACATTCCCTGCCGTGCCGGCCGCAAATCGTCCGGCTGTTTGTGCCATGAAAGCCAGCCAGTTCTTCATCTCCACCCTCAAGGAAGCGCCCGCCGATGCCGAGGTCGTCAGCCACCAGCTGATGATGCGCGCCGGCATGATCAAGCGCCTGGGCGCCGGCATCTACAACTACATGCCCATGGGCCTGCGCGTGATCCGCAAGGTCGAAGGCATCATTCGTGAAGAGATGAACCGCGCCGGCGCCATCGAGCTGCTGATGCCGGTGGTGCAGCCGGCCGAGCTGTGGCAGGAGACGGGCCGCTTCGAGAAGATGGGGCCTGAGCTTTTGCGCGTGAAGGACCGCCACGACCGCGACTTCATCATCCAGCCGACCAGCGAAGAGGCGGTGACCGACATCGCCCGCCAGGAGCTGCGCAGCTACAAGCAGCTGCCCAAGAATTTCTATCACATCCAGACCAAGTTCCGCGACGAGCGCCGTCCGCGCTTCGGCGTGATGCGCGGACGCGAGTTCACGATGAAGGACGCCTACTCCTTCGACCGTGATGCCGAGAGCGCCGGCCGTTCCTACGAGAACATGTACAAGGCCTATAGCCGCATATTCGACCGCCTGGGCCTGGAATACCGCGCCGTGGCCGCCGACACCGGCGCCATCGGCGGCGACCGCTCGCACGAGTTCCAGGTCATTGCCGACACCGGCGAAGACGCGCTGATCTATTCGACCGGCAGCGACTATGCCGCCAACATCGAGCTGGCCGAGGCCGTGAGCCTGCTGGCCACGCGCGCTAACGCCACGGTTGCACTGACCAAGACGCCGACGCCGGGCAAGAGCACCTGCGAGGAGGTGGCCGCGCTCCTGGGCCTGCCCCTCACGCAGACCGTCAAATCCCTGGTGCTGTCCACCGATGAGCTGAGCGAGAAGGGCGACATCGTCAAGTCGCAGGTCTGGCTGCTGCTGGTGCGCGGCGATCATGAGGTGAACGAGGTCAAGGCCGGCAAGATCGAAGGCCTCAAGGGCGGTTTTCGCTTCGCCACCGTGGCCGAGATCGAGGATCACTTCGGCTGCAAGCCGGGCTACCTCGGCCCCATCAGCTTGAAGAAGCCCGTCAAGATCGTCGCCGACCGCACGGTCGCCAACATGGCCGATTTCGTCTGCGGCGCCAACGAGGCCGACTTCCACTACACCGGCGCCAACTGGGGCCGCGACCTGCCCGAGCCCGACCTCGTGGCCGACATCCGCAACGTCGTGGCCGGCGATCCCTCGCCTGACGGCAAGGGAACGCTCGCGATCCAGCGCGGCATCGAGGTGGGCCACGTGTTCTTCCTGGGCACCAAGTACTCGGCCGCGATGAACGCCAACTTCCTCGACGAAACCGGCAAGCCCAAGCCTTTCGAGATGGGCTGCTACGGCATCGGCGTCACGCGCATCCTGGGCGCGGCCATCGAGCAGAACCATGATGCCCGCGGCATCATCTGGCCCGATTCGATCGCGCCCTTCACGGTGGCGATCTGCCCTATCGGCATGGATCGCAGCGCCGAGGTCAAGGCCGCGGCCGAAGCGCTCTATGACGAGCTGAAGGGCTTGAGCATCGACGTGCTGCTGGACGACCGCGGCGAGCGCCCGGGCGCCATGTTTGCCGACTGGGAACTGATCGGAGTGCCGCACCGCGTGGTGCTGTCCGACCGTGGCCTGAAGGAGGGCCAGGTCGAGTACCAAGGCCGCCGCGATGCCGAGGCGAGCAAGCTCGCCTTGACCGACGTGGTTGCGCACCTCAAGGCCAAGCTGGCTTGAAACGCCGCGCGCTGTTGACGACCGCCGCCGCGCTGGCGGCAGCGTGGCCGATGCACTCGTTTGCCGGCGCGCAGGTGGAAGAGGCGCTGTCGGATTCCGTCCGGCTGGCGCTCTCCGCTGCTGTTGCCAACGGCGCGCCGCCCAAGCCGCATTTCGACGACATCGAATCGCGCCTGGCCTATCTGCGCTGGCTCGGCACCATGAGCGAGAGGCTCAAGAAGCGCCTGTCCGAGCCGCAGACCCGCATCGAGTTCCTGGAGACGCTCTGGTACGAAGCCACCCGCGCCGGCCTGGAGCCAGCCCTGGTGCTGGGCCTGGCGCAGGTGGAAAGTGGCTTCCGCAAATACGCCATCAGCGTGGCCGGCGCACGCGGCTATATGCAGATCATGCCCTTCTGGGTCAAGCAGATCGGCAACGGCGGCGACGCGGCGGTGCTCTTCCACATGCAGACCAATCTGCGCTTCGGCTGTGTGGTCTTGCGCCACTATCTGGACGTGGAGAAGGGCGACCTCTTCATGGCCCTGGGGCGCTACAACGGCTCGCGCGGGCAGACGGCCTATCCGAACGCCGTGCTTGCATGCCGCAGGCAATGGCTCATGCCGGGCGAGAAGTAGTCAGTCAGGCCTTCAGGCCGTTCCAGACCTTGGGCTCGGAGCCCTGCACACCGCAGAGTTCGAGCACCCGCTCGCAGCTTTCGTTCACGATCTCTTCCACGCTCTGCGGCCGGTGATAAAAGGCCGGCAGCGGCGGGAAGCAGATGCCGCCCATCTCGGTCACAGCCACCATATTGCGCAGGTGGGCGAGGTTGACCGGCGTTTCGCGCACCATCAGCACGAGGCGGCGGCGCTCCTTCAATGTAACGTCGGCGGCGCGGGTCAGCAGGTTGTCGCCGAAGCCATGGGCAATGGCCGCCAGCGACTTCATCGAGCACGGCGCCACCACCATCGCGGCCGTGGCAAAGCTGCCGCTGGCCACGCAGGCGCCCACGTCGCCGGGCGCGTAGGCAAAGCTCGCCTCGCGCTCAAGGGCATTGCGATCAAGGCCCAGCTCGTGATGGACGTTGAGCACGCCTGCCGGCGTGACGATCAGATGGGTTTCGAGGCCCAACTCTTTGCCTCGACGCAAGAGGCGCAGCCCGTAAGCCGCGCCCGTCGCGCCCGTCATGCCGATGACGAGCCGATGGGTCAAGCAGCGAGGACCTGTTGCAACTCACCGGCCTCGTACATCTCCATCATGATGTCCGAGCCGCCGAGGAACTCACCGTTGACGTAGAGCTGAGGGATGGTGGGCCAGTTGGCGTAGTCCTTGATGCCCTGGCGCACGCCCTCGTCTTCCAGCACGTTGAAGGTCTTGAGGTCCGTCACGCCGCAGGCCTTGAGGATCTGGATGGCGCGGCCCGAGAAGCCGCACATGGGGAACTGCGCTGTGCCCTTCATGAAGAGCACCACGCGGTTGCCCTTGACCAGTTCGTCGATGCGCTGTTGAACGTCGCTCATTGCTGTAATCCAGAAAATCCGATAGTTCCGGATTATCCCCGACGCTGGCCGGTGAGGTTCAGTACGAGTACGACAGGCCCAGCTGAAGCAAGGGCTTGTAGCGCATGTCGCGCAGCACGTCGTCCACGGCTGCTGCGCTGCTGCCCAGGCGCAGGCCACCCAGCGAGGTGCTGTTGACCACGCCCAGATCTGCGCTGAAGGACAGGCCGCTGTGCAGCGCATGGCCGGTGTAGCCGATGCCGAAGTAGGACATCGAGGCGGAAGAGTCGCTGAGATCCAGCCGCGGCGACAGTAGGCTCAGCGAACGCCGGCCCACGCTGACACTCTGATCGCCGCTGTTACCCAGTGCCAGGCCCGAACTGCTCAGCGCCAGCGAGGTCGGCCCCAGCATCATGCCGCCGCTCAGGCGCAGGCCGCCGCGCACGCCGCCCATGCCCGAACCGGTGAAGTAGTAGTCGCCCAGCAGATTGGCACCGATCACGCGCTGGCCGAGGCGCGAGCTGTCAAAGCCCAGGCTGGTGTCGAGATCGGAGAGCTGGAAGCGCGCCTGCCAGCGCGGGCTGCCGGTGTCCAGGGGCTTGAGGCGCAGGTCGTCGGCCAGCGCGGGCAGGGCTGCGGAACACGCAAGAGCCCACAGTGCGGTGCGAAGCAGTTGTTGCATGACGACCTCCTGGACAGCACCCGAAAAGCCTTCGGGGGAAGTTCATACTACTGCTGGGCATCGCACTTGTGCAGGCAATTTGACGGGCATTTACGCCGCTTGCAACGCTTTAGGTGGGTTCAGGCCCAGCGCCCCCCGCTTGCGCGGGGGTTGCCGCCCAGGTCGTGCCGCAGCGACAGCTCGGTGAAGCCGCGCGCCCGTAGCGCAGCGGCCACAGGCTCGGCCTGGTCATGGCCATGCTCCAGCAGCAGCCAGCCGCCGGGCGCCAGATGGGCCGGGGCTGCGTCGATGATGGCCGTCAGGTCGGCGAGCCCGTCACCGCCGGGCGTCAGCGCGGAAAGCGGCTCATGTTGCAGTGCGGGGAGATGCGGGTCGCCGCCGGCGATATAGGGCGGGTTGCTGACGATCAGCTCGAAGCGCCGGCCGGCCAGCGGTCCCAACCAGCTGCCTTGATGGAGGGTGACGACCAGGCCCAGGCGCTTCGCGTTGGCTTGCGCCACAGCCAGGGCGGCGGCACTCAGATCGACAGCGTGCACCTCGGCGCCCGGCTGGCCATGCCGGATCGCCAGTGCGATGGCGCCGCTGCCCGTGCCCAGGTCCACCACGCGCTGGCCGGGCAGCAGCAGCTCCAGCGCCCAGTCCACCAGCACTTCCGTATCGGGCCGCGGGATCAGCGTGTCGGGCGTCACCTGCAGCAGCAGGCCGTGGAATTCCTGCTGGCCGACGATGTACGCAAAGGGCTCGCCAGCGGCGCGGCGCGAGAGCAGGGCGCGCGCTTGAGCCTCGTCCACAGGCGCATCGTCGTGGCTGATCAGCCAGGCTCGGTCCTGCAGCAGTAGATGGGCGATCAGCAGTTGCGCGTCGAGCCGCTCCACGCCCAGCTCGCGGGCCAGGGCCAGGGCTTCGGCGACGTTCAAGCGCGGCCTTCCAGCAGCGCCAGCTGCTCGGCCGCCTGCGCGGCTTGCAGGCCCGCGATCACGTCGTCCAGATCGCCGTCCATGATGGCGCCGAGCTTGTAGAGCGTGAGGTTGATGCGGTGGTCGGTCAGCCGGCCCTGCGGGAAGTTGTAGGTGCGGATGCGGTCGCTGCGGTCGCCGCTGCCGATCAGGCCCTTGCGGGTGGCGGCCTCCTTGGCGGCGCGCTCGTTCTTGTCCTTGTCGCGCAGGCGCGCGGCCAGCACGGCCATGGCCTTGGCCTTGTTGCGGTGCTGGCTGCGGTCGTCCTGGCATTCGGCCACCAGGCCGGTCGGCAGGTGGGTGATGCGGATGGCCGAGTCGGTCTTGTTAACGTGCTGGCCGCCGGCGCCGCTGGCGCGGAAGGTGTCGATGCGCAGATCTGCCGGATTCAGCTGTACCTCTTCGGCCTCGTCGGGCTCGGGCATCACGGCCACGGTGCAGGCACTGGTGTGGATGCGGCCCTGGTTCTCCGTGGCGGGCACGCGCTGCACGCGGTGGCCGCCGGACTCGAACTTGAGCTTGCCGTAGACGCCATCGGCTTCCACGCGCAGCACGAGCTCCTTGTAGCCGCCGAGATCGGAGGCGCTCTCCGACAGGACCTCGGTGCGCCAGCCCTGGCGCTCGGCATAGCGCAGGTACATCCGCGCCAGGTCGCCGGCAAACAGGGCCGATTCATCGCCGCCGGTGCCGGCGCGGATTTCGAGGAAGGCGTTGCGCGCGTCGTCCGGGTCCTTGGGCATCAGCGAGAGCTGCAGTGCGTCGAGAAGAGCCGTTAGGTCGCTTTCCGCCGACTTGATCTCCTCGCGCGCCATCTCGGCCAGCTCAGGATCGTCGAGCATCTCGCGCGCGCCCGCCAGATCAGCCTCGCGCTGCCGGTAGCGCCGGTAGCCCGTCACCAGCTCCGACACCTCGGCCTGCTCCTTTGAAAGCGCGCGGTAGCGCTTCATGTCGGCGGCAATGCTGCCGTCGGCCAGGGTGTTGTCGAGTTCGGTGAGGCGGAACGCGAGGCGTTCGAATTGCTGGCGCAGGCTGTCTTTCATAGGGACTCTCGGGAAGCTTTCAAAGGGCGGGGCGGACGTCAAAGTCAGCGCCGCTAAAGCTCCGAGGGTCCCTTGCTGTTGCCGCGCAGGAAGAGGCGCGAGACGGTCTGGGCCAGCTGCTGGCGCTGCTCGCCTTCGCTGGCGTTGAGCTCGGCCAGCGTGCCGTGCAGCATTTTCTGCGTGAGGGCGCGCGAGAGCGCATCCAGCACCTCGTCCACCGGCGCGCCGCGCGAGAGCAGCTTGCGCGCGCGGGCGATCTCGATCTCGCGCCAGCCATCGGCCTGCGCGTTGAGGGCCTGGATCAGCGGCACCGTGTGGCGCCCGCCCAGCCAATGCTCGAAGCTCTGCACGCCCGTCTCGATGATCGCCTCGGCCTGCTGCACGGCAGCCTGGCGCTTAGCGCCGGCCGTCTGCACCAGCTGCGCCAGATCGTCCACGGTGTAGAGATAGACGTCGTCGAGTTCGGCCACTTCGGGCTCGATGTCGCGCGGCACGGCCAGGTCAACCATGAACATCGGGCGATGGCGCCGCGCCTTGAGCGCGCGCTCCACGGCACCCAGCCCGATCAGCGGCAGGCTGGAGGCCGTGCAGCTGATGATGGCGTCGAACTCATGCAATCTGGAGGACAGGTCGGACAGGCGGATCGCCTCGGCAGACAAGCGCGAAGCCAGCTTCTCGCCGCGTTCCAGCGTGCGGTTGGCCACCGCCATCGCCAGCGGCTGGCGCGCCGCGAAATGCGTGGCCACCAGCTCGATCATCTCGCCCGCGCCAACGAAGAGAACGCGGATCTTGCTCAGGTCCTCGAACAGCTGGGCCGCCAGGCGCACGCTGGCTGCCGCCATGCTGATCGAGTGCGTGCCGATCTCGGTCGAGGTGCGCACCTCCTTGGCCACCGCAAAGCTGCGCTGGAAAAGCTGGTGCAGGGTCGTGCCCAGGGTGCCGGCCTGGTCCGCCTCCCTGACGGCCTGCTTCATCTGACCCAGGATCTGCGGCTCGCCCAGCACCATGGAATCCAGCCCGCTGGCCACGCGGAAGGCATGGCGCGCAGCGGCGCCGTTCTCCATCACATAGGCGTGGTCGCGCAAGGCGTTGCTGCCCACGCCGCCCACGCCGGCGAGCCAGTCCACCGCCGGCTGCACCATGGCCACGTCGCCGGCCACATAGAGCTCGGTGCGGTTGCAGGTGGAGAGCAGGGCGGCTTCCGTCCCCTGGGGACGATGCGCCTGCATGCGCTCGCGGAAACCCAGCAGCGTGGGCGCGAGCTGCTCCAGCGTGAACGCAAAACGTCCGCGCAGATCGACCGGCGCGGACGTGTGGTTCAGACCGAGAGCAAAAACCGTCATGCCGTGATTGTAAGATTCCGCCCGCCCCGGCGTTGCCGAATGTCAATTCCCATGAGTCCCATCGACGCCTTCTGGCACGTTGCCAACCTCTTCGCCCCAGCCTGGGGCGTAGCCCTGCTCGTCGCTCTACTGGCCAAGCTGATCTGGCGTGCGGAGCTGAAGAGTGTGAGCTGGCAACGCATGGCCGTCTGGGGCGCGGCGGGCGGCAGCGTGGCCGTGGTGGCCGCCCTGGCCTTGCTGGGCCATGACGGGCGCATCGCCGGCTACGGGCTGATGCTAGTGGGCATCAGCCTGCCGCAGTGGTGGCTCATGCGGCGGAAGTAGCTTCTTCCGCCGTGATCACCTCGCCGCGCAGCGAATGCGCGAAGGCCTGCGTGATCCGCACGTCGATCAGCTGGTTCATCAGGCGCGGGTGGCCCTTGAAGTTGACGATGCGGTTGCACTCAGTGCGGCCCATCAGCTCGGCTGAATCCTTGCGCGAGGTGCCCGTCACCAGGATGCGCTCCGTCTTGCCGACCATGCTCTCGCTGATCCGCACCGCGTTGGCTTCGATCTCGGCTTGCAGCTCCTGCAGCCGACGCACCTTTTCTTCATAAGGTGTCGTGTCTTCCAGCGCGGCAGCCGGCGTGCCGGGGCGCGGGCTGAAGATGAAGGAGAAGCTCGCGTCGAAGCCCACGTCGCGCACCAGCTTCATCAGCTTGGCGTGGTCTTCGTCGGTCTCGCCGGGGAAGCCGACGATGAAGTCGCTGGCGATGCGGATGTCCGGCCGGATCGCACGCAGCTTGCGCACGATGCTCTTGAACTCGATCGCCGTGTAGCCGCGCTTCATGCCCATCAGGATGCGGTCGCTGCCATGCTGCACGGGCAGGTGCAGGTGGTTCACCAGCGCCGGCACCTTGCCGAAGGCCTCGATCAGCCGCTGAGAGAACTCGTTCGGGTGGCTGGTCGTGAAGCGCAGGCGCTGGATGCCAGGGATCTCGGCCGCGTATTCCAGCAGCAGTGCCAGGTCGGCCAGCTCTTCAGTGCCGCCCATCTTTCCGCGATACGCGTTGACGTTCTGCCCCAGCAGATTGATCTCCACAACGCCCTGGTCGGCCAGGCCGGCGATCTCGGTCAGCACGTCGTCGAACGGGCGCGAGACCTCCTCGCCGCGGGTGTAGGGCACCACGCAATACGAGCAGTACTTGGAGCAGCCTTCCATGATCGAGACGAAAGCCGAGCCGCCCTCGACTTTGGCGGGAGGCAGGTTGTCGAATTTCTCGATCTCGGGGAAGGAAATGTCCACCTGCGGGCGGCGCTGCTCATCGCGTGCGGCCAGCATGGCCGGCAGGCGGTGCAGGGTCTGCGGGCCGAAGACCACGTCCACGTACGGTGCGCGCTCGATGATGGCAGCGCCTTCCTGCGAGGCCACGCAGCCGCCCACGCCAATCTTCACGCCCTTGGCCTTGAGGTGCTTGACGCGGCCGAGGTCGCTGAAGACCTTTTCCTGCGCCTTCTCGCGCACCGAGCAGGTGTTGAAGAGGATCAGGTCGGCTTCTTCAACGTCGGCGGTCTTCTCGTAGCCTTCAGCGGCGCCGAGCACGTCGGCCATCTTGTCCGAGTCGTACTCGTTCATCTGGCAGCCGAAGGTCTTGATGTAAACCTTCTTCATGGGCGGCCCCCGTGACCGGCCAGGGCCGAGGCGTCAGGCAAAGAAGTGGGGCGTGTGGCGCTGGAATAAAACAGCGCGGCCGCCAGACGGGCGGCCGAGGCACAGCGGTGCATGGTATTTGTCCAGGGGCTGTGAAAGGGACGTCATTTTAGCGGAGAAGGCTCATTGCATCACGGCTTAGACCAAGTCTGCGTCTCCCAATCAAACTTCAGCTTCGCCGCCTCCTGCGGGTTGCGCGGCCAGAACTTGTTGGCCGCTTCTGCGGGATTGAGGATCCACACGTCCATCACCAGGCCGGAGCTTTCCTCAAGCCGGTAGTTGACGAGGTAGTGCGGGCCGACCAGGGAGCCGGGTTGCTGCAGCAGATTGGTATCGCCGAAGATGCGGCTGCCGGGCGCCATGCGTGCAGGCTGGCCGTTCAGCTGGATGTTGGGGAAGGCCAGCATCACGAAGTCGCCGCGCAAGGTGTTGGCGGTGAAGCGGCGGGCCACCTGGGCCTGGGCCGTCAGGCTGCAAGTGGCGGCCAAGAGGGTCGTCATGAAGGCCAGCAGGACTCGACGTTGCATGGTGGGGCTTCCGGTGTGCATTGCATGGAGTGAGCGGCCGAGGGCTTCGGCCATCACCGCGAAATCTAACGCATGTCGCGTGCGAGCCGAACACCGCTGAACTGCCACTGTGCATCCGGCGGGAAGAAGTTGCGGTAGGGCGCTCTTTCATGGCCGGCCGGCGTGGCGAAGGAGCCACCGCGCAGCACGTACTGCATGCACATGAACTTGCCGTTGTACTCGCCCACGGCGCCTGGTAATGGCTGGTAGCCAGGGTAGGGCGCGTAGCTGGATGAGGTCCATTGCCAGAGCTGGCGAGAGACCATCGAACCCGAGCGCGCCGCATGCTCCCACTCGGCTTCGGTGGGCAGCCGCGCACCGCTCCAGCGCGCAAAGGCCTCGGCCTCGAAGTAGCTCAGATGGCTGACTGGCGCCTGCGGGTCGCGTTCCACCAGGCCGTTCAGCGTGTGCTGCTGCGTGCCCAGCCAATACAGGGGGGCGCTGCGACCGGCGGCCTGCACCCAATCCCAGCCCAGGGAGAGCCACAGCTCGGGCCGCGCATAACCCCTATCCTCGACGAAGGCCTGGTAGTCGGCATTGCTCGACAGGCGCGAGGCCAGTTGGAAGGGCTCCAGCCAGACGCGGTGGCGCGGCGTTTCGTTGTCAAAGCAGAACTCGCCGTCAAGCGTGGGCTCGAAGCCCTGCTCGACCAGCCCGCCCTCGAAGCCTGGCCAGTCCATCGCGCCATTGGCTGTTGCCGGCTCCAAGGCGTAAGCCGTCCGGCCCGGCGTGGCGCGCAAGGCGTGCAGGATGTCGGTCAACAACAGCTCCTGATGCTGCTGCTCATGGTTGAGCCCCAGCAGCACCAGCGCGCGGAACTCGGGCTCTTGCGCATGGCGCGCGATCACGCCGGCCATGCGCTCGTCCACCTCGGCGCGGTAGCGCTTCACCTCGTCCAGCGTCGGCCTGGTGATCAGCCCGCGCTGCGCGCGCGCAAAGCGTTCGCCCACGCCCTGGTAGTAACTGTTGAAGAGCACGCGAAAGCCGGGATCAAAGGCCTTGAATGCGGGCTCGAAGCGCTCCAGCACAAAGGTCTCGAAGAACCAGGTCACGTGGGCCAGATGCCATTTGACCGGGCTCGCATCGGGCATCGACTGCACTTGCGCCTCTTCGGCCGAGAGCGGCGCTGTCAGCGCCATCGTGGCAGCCCGAACACGCGGATAGCGCAAGGCCAAATCACTCGTCATACGCCGGCTTCCCATGTTGGGCGATGATGCAGTATCAGCGATGTACAGAGAGAGGTTCGTGTGGAGTCTGCCGATCCGATATTTCTTGCCGATGTGCTGCACGGTCTGGCCCTGCCGCAGCGCGCCATCCCGCCGCGCTGGTTCTATGACCGCCAGGGCTCCGAGCTCTTCGAGCAGATCACCTGCCTGCCCGAGTACTACCTGACCGAGGCCGAGCGGCAGATCCTCTCCTGCCAGATGGGCCAGATCGCCGCCGTGCTCGGCCGCGGGCGCATGGTGGTGGAGTTTGGCTCGGGCTCGTCGAGCAAGACACCGCTGCTGCTCGCCGCCGTCGAACCCAGCAGTTATGTGCCGATCGACATATCGGGCGAATTCCTGCGCGAATCCGCACGATCACTGGCCGCGGACTTTCCGCGCCTTCCGATCCACCCGATTGCAGCCGACTTCACCGGCTCGGTGGCGCTGCCCATCGACGGTTGCGCGCGGCTGGGTTTCTTCCCGGGCTCCACCATCGGCAATCTCGACGAGGCGGACGCCGTCGACCTCCTGCGCCATTTTGGCCAGCTGCTGGGGCGCGAGGCGCTGCTGCTGATAGGCTTCGACCGTCGCAAGTCGACGGACATCCTGATCCCGGCCTACGACGATGCGCAGGGCGTGACCGCGCGCTTTAACCTGAACCTGCTGGCGCGCATCAACCGCGAGCTGGGCGGCAATCTGGACCTCGACGCCTTCGCGCACGAGATCCGCTGGAACGACGGGCGCTCGCGCATCGAGATGCATCTGCGCGCGCGCCGCGACCAGAGCTTCGAGGTGGCCGGCCGCGCCTTCCAGATGCGCGCCGGCGAGACGATCCACACCGAGAACAGCTACAAGCACCATCCGCGGGCTGCGGCGCTGCTGCTGCGCGCGGGCGGCTGGGAGCCGCTGGGCGAATGGACCGATGCGCAGCAGCAATTCAGCGTGTTCGCCGCGCACCGCGTGCCCTAGCAAGCCTGTCGGGCGCCGCCGCCATCGTCGCGGTAAAGCTGAATCTCGATGGTCGAATGCACGATCTCCTCGTGCACCGAAAGCCATTGCCGGACCTGGCCGGCGTCCAGCTGCGCGTCATGCGTGACCAGCGCCAGGGCGAGTGAGTACGCTGACCTGCCGACGCGCCACACATGCAGGTCCGTGATCAGGGTCTGGCTGGCGGCGCCCTGTTCGGCCACCACGTCGCGGATCTCTTGAACGACAGGTGCGTCCATCTCGCGGTCTAGCAATACCTTGCCGCTGTCCTGGACCAGGCGGCGCGCCCACAGCGCCACCACCACGGCGCCGACGACGCCCATCAGCGGATCCAGCCATACCCAGCCGTAAATCCAGCCGCCCACCAGGGCCGCCATTGCCAGCACCGAGGTGGCCGCGTCGGCCAGCACATGCAGATAGGCTGAGCGCAGGTTGAGATCTTGGCCGTGATCGCGGCCGTCATGATGAGTTTCGCCGTGTCCGTGGTGGTGGTGGTCGCCATGGTGGTGGGCTGCGCCGAGGATCAGCGCGCTGACGACGTTGACCAACAGGCCCAGCCCCGCCACCAGAAGGGCTTCGCGGTACTGGATGGGTTCGGGCGACAGCAGGCGCTCGATCGAACCGAAGAGCATCAGCGCGATGACCGCAAGCATCAATACCGCGCTGGCGAAGCCGCCCAGCACTTCGACCTTCCAGGGCCCGAAGGCATAACGCGAGTCCTGGGCGTGCCGCCGCGCCGTGGCGTAGGCAAAAGCGCTCAGGCCGATGGCCACCGCGTGGCTGCTCATGTGCAGACCGTCCGCCAGCAGGGCCATGGAGTTGTAGAAACAGCCGGCCGCGATCTCGGCCACCATGGTGGCGGCGGTGATCCACATCACCAGCCGCGTGCCGCTCTCCCCGGCCGGGTTGCCGCGGTCGAAAACATGCTCATGCCGCAGGGCGGCAAGATCGTGGCTGTGCATCGTGGCTCCTGTTGCTCTTGGCCGATTCTCGCGCCGAGTGCGAGGAGCCTCATGAGATATTGAGCGCATGGACGAACACAGCACATCTCAGGCGGCCCCGCCGACACGCGCCGAAGCCTTCGCCTACTGGTTCAAACTCGGCTTCATCAGCTTCGGCGGGCCGGCCGGGCAGATCGCGCTCATGCACGAGGAGCTGGTCGAGCGCCGGCGCTGGATCTCCGAGAGCCGCTTCCTGCATGCCCTGAACTACTGCATGGTGCTGCCCGGCCCCGAGGCGCAGCAGCTGGCCACCTACATCGGCTGGCTGATGCACCGCACCTGGGGTGGCATCGTGGCGGGCGCCTTGTTCGTGCTGCCTTCGCTGTTCATCCTGATCGCGCTGTCCTGGGTCTACATGGCCTACGGCGCGCTGCCGATGGTGGCGGGCCTGTTCCACGGCATCAAGCCGGCGGTCACGGCCTTGGTGGTGCACGCAGCCTGGCGCATCGGCTCGCGGGCGCTCAGGAACGCGTGGCTGTGGGCCATTGCCGCCCTGGCCTTCGTGGCCGTCTTCGCCCTCAACGTGCCATTCCCGCTGATCGTGCTTGGTGCTGGCATAACGGCGTACCTGGGCGGCAAGTTCGCACCTGACAAGTTCAAGGCCGGTACGGCGCACGGCAAGGCGAAGCAGGATTTCGGCCCTGCGCTGATCGACGACGACACGCCGCCGCCACCGCATGCGCGGTTTAGCTGGGCGCGTTTTCGCAAGGTGCTGGCCGTGTGCTTGGGGCTATGGATTGCGGCGATGGGCTCGCTGTGTGCGCTCTACGGCTGGGATGGCCTGCTGACCCGCATGGGCCTGTTCTTCACCCAGGCTGCGCTGCTGACCTTCGGCGGCGCTTATGCCGTGCTGCCCTACGTCTTCCAGGGCGCGGTGGAGCAGCATCACTGGCTCACGGCAGCGCAGATGATCGACGGCCTGGCGCTGGGCGAAACCACGCCCGGACCCTTGATCATGGTGGTGTCCTTCGTCGGCTTCGTCGGCGGCTGGGGCCAGCCGATATTCGGCAACCAGCTGCCCTGGCTGTCAGGCATCGTCGCCGCCACCGTGGTGACCTTCTTCACCTTCCTGCCGTCCTTCTGCTTCATCCTGCTGGGCGGTCCCTTCATCGAGTCCACTCATGGCAAGCTGAAGTTCACCGCGCCGCTGACGGGAATCACGGCCGCGGTCGTTGGCGTGATCGCCAACCTGGCGCTGTTCTTCGCCTGGCATGTGCTGTGGCCGCAGGGCTTGGGCGGGCACTTCGACATGGCCGCCGCCCTGATCGGGCTGGCGGCGGCCCTCGCACTGTTCCGCTTCAAGCTCAGCGTGATCGCCGTCGTGCTGGGTGCCGGGCTGGCCGGCATGCTGCTCAGCGTCTTCAGCTGAGCATCACAGCGGCGCGTAGTCGAAGAAGGCGTAGTCCGCCGGCCGCGCTGCGCCCGAGGTGTCGAAGGCCAGCATGCCGACAAAGGCGCCGGTGAACGAAGCATGTGGGCCGCGGCCGCCTTCGTCCGACACCACGCTGGCATCCAGCGGCGCGCCGGCCGGCTGCCAGCCTTGGCCCGCGTCGTAGAGGAACTGCAGGACGGCGCCGCGCACTTCGGCGGCGAGCTTCACCGCGCCTTGCGCCGGCAAGTCGATCAGCGGTGCGAATACCAGGCGGCAATCGGGCCAGTCGCCCAGGCAGGACATGACGCTCAGCACCCGGCCGCGCTGCTCGTGCCAGCTCACCGCGGCGAAGTGGAACTTGTTGCGGTTGTAGTAATGCGTGAGGCCCGCCGCCTGCTGGTAGGTGACGGGATCAAAGTCCACCACCGTCTCGGCGCGGAAGCTGTGGTCTTCCTGCCGGCGCGCCACCAGGCTTTGCTCGAAATAGCTGCCGACCGACTCGCGGCCATACAGGCGCAGGCCCGCATTCGTCAGTGCGAACAGACGGTCAGCATGCGGCGTGCGCAGCCACTGGAAGTCCAGCGGCAGGCTCTTGGCTTGCGTGAAGTCGTAGTGCACAGGCTCGCGCTCGATGCGCTGCGTGCTGGCGTCAGGCGCAGGCACGTCCACCTGCGGCACCACGCCGCCTTGCACGAGGTAGAGCCAATCGTCGTCGCGCCATTCGCATTGCTGGATGCAGGTCTCGCGGCCCAGGGCCGAGAAGGGCTCGCCTTTGGGGCCGGGCAGAGGCCGGCCGCAAAGGTGCGTGTGATAGACCAGCCCCTCCGGCGTCTCCACGATCTGGCCGTGGCCGGCGCGCTGCAGCGCTGCTTCGGGCGCGGCCTTGGAGGTGATCGGATGCACCAGCGGATGCGGCTCGTAAGGGCCAGCGATCGAACGCGAGCGTGCCATGTTGACGGCATGCTCATACGAAGTGCCGCCCTCGGCCGTGGTCAGGTAATACCAGCCGTTTCGCTTGAACAGATGCGGCCCTTCCACGAGCCCATGGCTGCTGCCGCGGTAGATGTTTCTGATCGGGCCGACGAGCTTGCGCTCTTTGGCGTCCCATTCCTGCAGCAGGATGCCGTCGAAGGCCGGGTGCGGTGCGTTGCCGCCGGGTGCGTCGTCGCGGTGGTTCCAGACCATGTTGACGAACCACTTGCGGCCGTCTTCTTCGTGGAACAGCGAGGGGTCGAAGCCGGAGGAGTTGACGTAGACCGGCTCGCTCCAAGGCCCTTCGATGTTCGCCGACGTCACGATGTAGTTGTGCGCATCCTTGAAGTTGCCGTCAAAGCGCTTGACGTCGGTGTAGACCAGCCAGAACTGGCCGTCGGCATAGGACAGGCAGGGCGCCCAGATGCCGCAGGAATCGGGGTTGCCGCGCATGTCCAGCTGGCTGGCGCGGTTCAGCGGCCGGGGCAGCAGGCGCCAGTTGACGAGGTCGGTCGAATGGTGGATCTGCACGCCCGGATACCACTCGAAGGTGGAGGTGGCGATGTAGTAGTCCTTGCCGACGCGGCAGATGGAAGGGTCGGGATTGAAGCCCGGGAGGATGGGGTTGCGGATCATGGATTTGAAAAGAGTTCAGCGGCCAAAGGCGGGTCGCTTGGGGTCGTACACAAAATCGGGCTTTAGGTAGCGCATGGCCATCGCATCGTCGCGTGCCGCGCCGCCCACCTTCTTGTAGAGCTGGTGCGCGGCCTCGATGCGTTCCAGGTCGGGCTCGATGCCCAGGCCCGGGCGGTCGGGCACGGCCACGGCGCCAGCCACGATCTGCAGGGGATCGCGCGTCAGCCGCTCCTCGCCTTCCTGCCAGATCCAGTGCGTGTCGATGGCGGTGATGCGCCCCGGCGCCGCGGCGGCGGCATGGGTGAACATGGCCAGCGAAATATCGAAATGGTTGTTCGAATGGGAGCCCCAGGTCAGGCCCCAGTCGGCGCAGAGCTGGGCCAGGCGCACGCTGCCCTGCATGGTCCAGAAATGCGGATCGGCCAGCGGGATGTCTACCGCGCCGAGCAGGCAGCTGTGGCCCATCTGGCGCCAGTCGGTGGCGACCATGTTGGTGGCCGTGGGGATGCCGGTGGCGCGCTTGAACTCGGCCATGATCTCGCGGCCCGAGTAGCCGTTCTCCGGGCCGCAGGGGTCCTCGGCGTAGGCCAGCAGATCGCCTTGGCCCCTGCACAGCGCAATGGCCTCGGCCAGCGACCAGGCGCCGTTCGGGTCCAGCGTCACGCGGGAATCGGGGAATCGCTTCTTCACCGCGGCCACGGCTTGCATCTCGTCCTCGCCGCGCATCACGCCGCCCTTGAGCTTGAAGTCGCGGAAGCCATAACGCTCTGCCGCGGCGGCAGCCTGGTCGGCAATCGCCTCGGCGCTCATTGCCGCCTGGTGGCGCTGATGGTGCCAGCCCTTGCCGCTGGCCGAGGTGGCCAGATAGGGCAGGTCGGTCTGCGTGCGGTCCCCGATGTAGAAGAGATAGGCCAGCATCGGCGCGCTGCCGCGCTGCTGGCCGTTGCCGAGCAGTTCGCACACGGGCACGCCCAGGTGCTGGCCCAGCAGGTCGAGCAGGGCGGCCTCGACGGCGGTGATCACGTTGTCCAGGCGCAGGTTGATCTCATGCGGCTGGCGCAGCACGGCGGCTTCGGCCTCGCTCGTGACCTGATGCGCCGGCCCTGCCGTGCCAGATGGATCGCCCACGATGCTCGCGCGGATGCGGTTGAGCGTGCGGTTGTATTTGCCCACCTCGCTGCCCACCACCAGCGAGCTGCTGCGTTCCAGCGCACGCAGGATGCCGTCGCCGCCGGGCACCTCGCCGATGCCGGTGCGGCCCGCGCTGTCCTTGAGCAACACGAGGTTGCGGATGAAGAAGGGAGCATGCGCGCCGCAAAGATTGAGCAGCATGCTGTCGCGTCCGGCGACCGGGATCACGCGCATCTCGGTGATGCGCGGACTGTCTCCTGCCAATGCCATGTGAATTCTTTGTTATGTCTTGGTGCATCTCGGCCTGGGAACAACCCCGAGGCGAACTGAATCGGTGCGCTCTAAGATGCACGCCCAAAAGGTAGCGCTACCATTCAGTTTGGAGGATTCATGCGTTTTCGTCAATACGGACGACTCTCGGGGCTGCTGGCTTTACTGGCCGCTTTGACTGTTCAAGCGGCACCGCAATCGGGAGAGCACTGGGTCAGTGCCTGGGGCAGCGCCCAAATGGTGCCTGACGGCGCCAACGCGCTGCCCGATGCGCAGTGGCGCGACGCCAGCCTGCGCCAGATCGTGCGGCTTTCCCTGCCCGCCAGCACGCTGCGTGTGCGCTTGTCGAACGTCTTCGGCACGGCGCCGCTGGTGGTCGATGCCGCCGCTGTGGGGCTCACGCGTCAACTCGGCGCACCCGATCTGCAGCCCGGCTCGGCGCGCGCCCTGCGCTTCAACGGGGAGACGAGCGCGATGATCCCGGCCGGCGCCGAACTGCTCAGCGATCCGGTCGAGCTGGGCGTAGCCGCTGGCAGCGATCTGGCCATCAGCCTGCACTTCCTGAACGAGCCGGCGCGGCAGACCGGCCATCCGGGCTCGCGCAGCAAGAGCTTCGTCGTCGCCGGCAACCAGGTGATGGGTGAGCAGTGGAAAGACGCGCAGGCCATTGAACGCTGGTACCAGATCGCCGATGTGGAGGTGCGCGCGCCGCAGTCCGTCGGCACACTGGCCGCGATCGGCGACTCCATCACCGATGGCTACGGCGTGCCCACCGACACCAACAACCGCTGGACTGACCTCCTGCTTCAGCGCATGCAGCGCGAGCACTATCCCGCCATGGGCATCGTCAACACCGGCATCGGCGGCGGCCGCCTGCTGCGCGACGGCCTGGGGCCGAACGCGGCGGCGCGCTTCGAGCGCGATGTGCTGACGCGTGCTGGCGTCACACATGCCCTCGTCTTCATCGGCGTCAATGACCTGGGCGTTCCGCACCGCAACGGCGAGGACGATGCGCCCTACCGCGCGCGCCTGCTGGCCGACCTGAAGCTGGCCTTCGCCAACATGGTCGAGCGCGCGCATGCGCAGGGCATCTGCGTGATCGGCGGAACGCTGACGCCCAACCGCGGCAGCGAGTACTACCACTTCAACGCCGACAACGAGAGTGATCGCCAAGCGCTCAATGCCTGGATACGATCCAGCGGCGTCTTCGACGCGGTGGCTGACTTTGATGCGGCCACACGCGACGCGGCCCGCCCCGACACCTACAGCGAAAAGGCAGAAAGCATGGATGGCCTGCACCCCGGCCCGGGTGGCCGCAAGGCCATCGCCGAGGCGGTTCCGCTCGATGCCCTGCAAAGCTGCAAATGGAGACACTCTTGAGCCTGCTGAACCGCCGCCAGATCCTTCCCTTGATCGCTGCCGGCCTGAGTGGCTGCCAGGCCATCGACCCCGCCACGTCCCCTACGCTAACGCGTTACTTCGGCGGCGGAGAAAAGCACCGCTACGCCAACCCGGTGCTGCCCGGCTTCCACCCCGACCCCAGCGTCTGCCGTGTCGGCAACGACTACTACCTCGCCACCAGCAGCTTCGAGTTTTTCCCCGGCGTGCCCATCCACCACAGCCGCGACCTGGTGCATTGGCGCCTGATCGGCCATGCGCTCACGCGCGAGAGCCAACTGCCGCTAATGGGCCAGGCCGCGAGCAAGGGCATCTTTGCGCCCACCCTGCGTTTCAGCGGCGGCGTGTTCTACATGATCACGACCAACATCGATGGCGGCGGCAACTTCTATGTGACGGCCACCAACCCGGCCGGCCCGTGGAGCGAGCCGTTCTGGCTCAAGGAGCCGGTCTTCGGCATGGACCCCTCGCTGTTCTTCGACGACGACGGCAAGGTTTACTACACGCGCCACGGCGGCGGCCGCAACGGCGGTGTCTACCAGGCCGAGATCGACCTCAGGAAGGGCCAGCTCGCGGAAGCGCCCAAGCTGATCTGGCCCGGCACCGGCGGCATCTGGCCCGAGGGGCCGCACCTGTTCAAGCGCGAGGGCTGGTACTACCTGCTGATCTCCGAAGGCGGCACCAGCTGGGACCACTCGCTGACCATGGCCCGCTCGAAATCGCCCTGGGGGACTTTCGAGCCGCACCCGGACAACCCGATCCTCACGCACCGCAACCTCTCCTTCGAGCCTTTGCAGATGGTCGGCCATGCCGATCTCGTGCAGGCCGCGAATGGCCGCTGGTGGCTGCTGCTTCTGGGCACGCGGCCGAACTCGGGCGCCACGCCCCTGGGGCGCGAGACCCTGCTCGCCCCCGCTGTGTGGGACGCGCGCGGCTGGCTCGTCGTCAACGAAGGCCAGCCGCTGAAGCCGGCGATGGAGGTGAGCGGCCTGCCGCCGCGCCAGGCCTGGCCACGCGAGCCGGTGCGCGATGAGTTCAACGCGCCTGTGCTGAACCTCGAATGGAACTTCCTGCGCTCCTCTGCCGACGGCCTGTGGTCCTTGGCCGAGCGGCCGGGCTGGCTGCGGCTCAAGGGAACGGCCACGACGCTGAACGAGAACGCCACGCCGGCCTTTGTGGGCCGCCGCCAGACCGCGCTGCGCCAGCGCGCCGCCACGCTGATCGACTTCGCGCCGCTGGCAGAGACGCAGGAGGCGGGCCTGGTGCTGCGCCGCGAGGAGGCCCAGCATGTGCGCCTGCGCGTGACCGGCCTTGCCGCCAAGCGCGTGGAACTCGTGAGCCGCCTGAGCGGTGAAGAGAAGGTGATCGCGCGCCTGGACCTGGGCGCGGCGGCCTTCGGCCCCTTGCAGCTGGAAGTGCAGGCCTGGCCCGATCGCTACGAGTTCAGCGCCGTCATCGGCGAAGGCCAGGCGCCGCAGCTGCTGGGCAGCCTGCCGGTGGCGGCGCTGTCCCTGCCGAACAGCTTCACCGGCGCCTATGTGGGCCTGTACGCGCAAGGCCCCGGCACCATGCCGCCGGCCGATTTCGACTGGTTCGATCTTGAAACGCTAACGGCCTGAGCCGGCGCATCCTGAAGAAGAAAGAGAACATGAGACTTCTGTTGTCTGCGCTCGCCTTGGGCCTTGCGCTCTCGGCGACCGCCACGGAGCTGCCGCATCTGCGCAAGCAGGGCACGGCCACCCAGCTGATCGTCGATGGCCAGGCCTTTCTGGCGCGCGGCGGCGAGCTGGGCAACTCCAGCGCCGAGCCCGACTACCTGCGGCCTTTCTGGCCCAAGCTGAAGGCCATGAACCTCAACACCGTGGTCACGCCGGTGTACTGGAACCTGATCGAGCCCGAGCAAGGCCGCTTCGATTTCGCCGGCATCGACGGCCTGCTGCACGATGCCAAGGCCAATGACGTGCATCTCGTGCTGCTGTGGTTCGGCAGCTGGAAGAACAGCATGTCCTGCTACGCGCCCGACTGGGTCAAGCGCGACGTGGCGCGCTTCCCGCGCTCGCGCGATGCCGCCGGCCGCAGCGAGGAAATCCTCTCGCCCTTTCACAAGGCCAATCTCGATGCCGACATCAAGGCCTTCAGCGCCTTGATGCGGCACTTGCGCGAGGTCGACGCGGGCCACACCGTGATCATGGTGCAAGTGGAGAACGAGATCGGCATGATCCCTGACGCGCGCGACCACAGCGCCGAAGCCGACAAGGCCTGGAACGCGCCCGTGCCGGCCGAGCTGATGGCCTATCTGGCCCGGCAGCGCGACACGCTGGCACCCGAGCTGCGTGCCGTCATGGCGGGCCAGCAGCGCAACACGGACACGTGGGAGCAGGTCTTCGGCAAGAGTCCGGCGGCCGAAGAGATCTTCATGGCCTGGCATTTCGCCCGCTACACGCAAGCGGTGGCCGCGGCGGGCAAGCGTGAACTGCCGCTGCCGATGTACGCCAACGCCGCGCTGATCCGCCCCGGCTACCAGCCGGGCCAGTACCCCAGCGCGGGCCCCTTGCCGCACCTGATCGACATCTGGCGTGCCGGCGCGCCCGCGCTGGATTTCATTGCCCCCGACATCTACTTCCCCAACTTCGTCCACTGGGCCGAGCTCTACACCCGCTCGGGCAATCCGCTCTTTGTGCCCGAGGCGCTGCGCAGCGTGGATGCCGCGGCCAACGCGCTCTACGCCTTTGCCGCGCGCGATGCCATCGGCTTCAGCCCCTTTGCCATCGAATCGAGCACCGAGCCCGGCGCCAGCTACCTCGCCGGCAGCTTCGACCTCATCCGCCAGCTCGCGCCGCTGATCGCGCAGAAGCAGGGCACGGGCCAGATGAGCGGCTTCCTGCAGGAGGCGATCGAGAACACCCAGCCGCAACAGGTGCGCCTCGGGAACTGGATCATCAACGCGAGCTTCGAGCGCAGCGCGCCGCCGCAGCTGGCCGACGGTCTCGCGGTCGTGATCGGCACCGAGAACTCGGCGCTCTCGGCCGACCGCCGCAGCGGTGCCGCGCCCGCAGGCGGCCTGGCCATCCAGCTCGGCGATGACGAATACCTCTTCGCCGGCATCGGCCTCACGCTGACATTCACCAACCGCGAGCCGGGCTGGCAGACGGGCCTGCTCAGCGTCGAGGAAGGCCGTTATGAGAACGGCCAGTGGAAGCACATCCGCTGGCTGGGCGGCGACCAGACGCACCAGGGCCGCCATGTGCGCCTGGAACCGGGGCGTTTCACGATGCAGCGCGTCAAGCTGTACCGGTATCACTGAGCTTGAATCACATGCTGCTGCGTTGTATTGCGCTTACGTTGAGCGTTATGTGTGGTGCCGCCCAGGCGCTACCTTCAGAGGTCTGGGCGAGCGAGAAGGCAAGCCCGGGTGCCATGGCGCTGGTCGGAGCGCCACTGATCGTCGCAGCCGAAGACTGGCCCGGCGTGCGCCGCGCCGCGGTTGATCTGCAGGCGGACTTCGAGCATGTCACTGGCCGCAAGCCGCTGCTGGCCGATGCCCTCAAGCCGGGCGAGTCGGCCGTCATCCTCATCGGCACGCTCGGCCGCAGCCCGCTGATCGATGCGCTGGTGAAGAGCCGCAAGCTCGACGCGAGCACGCTACGCGGCCAATGGGAAGGCCTGCTGATCCAAACCGTGGAGCAGCCGCTGCCCGGCGTGGCGCACGCACTGGTGATCGCCGGCAGCGACCAGCGCGGCACGATCTACGGCATCTACGAGCTCTCGCAGCAGATCGGCGTGTCGCCGTGGAACTGGTGGGCCGACGTGCCGGTGCCTCATCACGCGCAGCTGTTCGCGCCGGCCGACCTGCGCGCGGCCGACGCGCCAACCGTGCAATACCGCGGCATCTTCCTCAACGACGAGGAGCCGGCGTTGGGCGGCTGGGTGCGCAAGAACTACGGCAAGTTCGACCACCGCTTTTACGCACGCCTGTTCGAGCTGATCCTGCGCCTGCGCGGCAACCTGCTCTGGCCGGCGATGTGGCAGCCCGCCTTCTTTGCCGACGATCCGCTCAACGGCGCGGCGGCGGCGGAGTATGGCGTGGTCATCGGCACCTCGCACCACGAGCCGCTGATGCGCGCGCATCACGAGTGGGATGGCGCGCGCATGGGCGCCTGGAACTATGCGAGCAACGCGGCCACGCTGCGCGAATTCTGGTCCGGCGGATTGAAGCAGTCGCGCGGCACCGAGCGGCTCATCACCATCGGCATGCGCGGCGATGGCGACGAGGCCATGTCGGCCAGCAATGACATCCCGCTGCTGGAGCGCATCGTCCGCGACCAGCGCCAGCTGATCCAGGCCGAGCCCGACGCGGCCACCGCGCCGCAGGTCTGGGCGCTGTACAAGGAAGTTCAGAGTTACTACGAGCAGGGCATGAAAGTTCCCGACGACGTGACCCTGCTGTTTAGCGACGACAACTGGGGCCATCTGCGCCGTGTGCCCACGCTCGAGGAGCGCGCGCGCAAGGGCGGCATCGGCATCTACTACCACCTCGACTACGTGGGCGGCCCGCGCAGCTACAAATGGCTCAACGTCACGCCGCTGCCCAAGATCTGGGAGCAGATGCAGCTGGCTGCGGAGTCGGGCGCGAACAAGCTGTGGATCGTCAACGTGGGCGACTTGAAGCCGATGGAGGTGCCGACCGAGTTCTTCCTGAGCCAGGCCTGGAAGCCCATGTCCGCGGAACGCATGGACGGCTGGCTGCGGCAATGGGCCGAGCGCGAATTCGGACCCGCCCATGCGAGCGAGATCGCCGGGATGGTGGCGCTCTACGGCAAGTACAACGGCCGCCGCAAACCCGAACTGCTGAGCCCCGAGACCTACAGCCTCACGCACTACCGCGAAGCCGAGACCGTGGCCGGTGACTACCAGCGCCTGGCCGAGCGCGCGCAAGCGCTCTACAAGCAGCTGCCCGCCGCGCAGCGAGACGCCTTCTTCGAGCTGGTGCTCTATCCCATCCAGGCTTGCGCCACCGTCAATGAGCTGGAATACACGGTGGCGTTGAACCGCCTCTACGCACGTCAGGGCCGCGCGGCTGCCAACGCCATGGCTCAGCGTGCGCGCGAGCTGTTTGCGGCCGATGCGGCCTTGACGCGCCGCTACAACCGCGAGCTGGCCGGTGGCAAGTGGGAGCACACCATGGACCAGACGCACCTCGGCTACACCGCCTGGTCCGATCCGCCGCTCAACGCGATGCCCGCGGTGAGCGAGGTGCAGCCACTCGAAGTTGCAAGCATGGCCGTGGCGGTGGAGGGCAGCGAGGCCGCCATCGGGCCGAATGCAACGGCGACGCTGCACACGCTGGAATCGTGGAACCCGGGGCCGCGCCGGATCGAGGTCTTCAACCGTGGCGTCGGCACCTTCAACTACACCGCCAGCGCGGACATGCCTGGCATCGAGCTGAATCCCGCGCGGGGCAGCGTTCGCGAGCAGCAGGCGCTTGATGTGCGTGTGAACTGGGCCGCCGTGCCGCCCGGCTCGAGCCAGGCCACGATCGCGCTGCAGGGCGACGATGGCCGCCGCTTCTTCGTCAAGCTCCCGCTCCAGCATGCGTCGATGGACGGCGTTAGCGGTTTCATCGAATCCAACGGTGTGCTTGCCATCGAGGCCGAGCATTTCGCCCGCGCCGTGGCGCCGCCGGGCCGGCAATGGCTGCGCATTCCCGACCATGGCCGCACGCTCTCGGGCATGAGTACGCAGCCGCTCGATGCGGCCGTGCCCGCCATGCCCGACATGCATCTGGACTATCCGGTCCATCTGTTCAAGCCCGGCCCCGTCAAGGTGATCGCCACGCTGGCGCCGACGCAGAAGTTCCGCCCTGGCGCTGGTCTGCGTTTTGCCCTCTCCTTCGACGACGAAGCGCCGCAGATCGTCAACATGCATGCCGACGAATCGAATGCGGCCTGGGAGCGCAGCGTGATGGACGAGGCGGTGAGCTTCACCACCACCCATGTGCTCGCCAGGCCCGGCGCGCACACGCTGAAGTTCTGGGCGCTCGATGCCGGCGTGGTACTCAACAAGCTCGTGATCGACGCTGGCGGCTTGCAGCCCAGCTACCTGGGCCCGCCGGAGAGCCCGCGGCTTGGGCGCTAGAGTTCTGGGTGCAGGAGGAGCCACGCATGGACAAGGCCCCGGATTTCGACGTTGCCGCCGCACACCGCTACTTCGCCGCGTATTGCTTCAACCAGGCGTGGACGCTGATCGAGAAGCCGGACCGCACGGCCGAGGAAAACCTCCAGATGGTCGCGCTGAGCCAGGCTTCCATCTTCCATTGGTCGCAGCGCGAAGACTTCGACGATCAACGCCGGTCAGTCGGCTATTGGCAGGCCTCGCGCATCCAGGCCATCCTCGGCAACGCCGCTGAAGCGCTCCGTGATGCCGAGGTCTGCCTTTCCTGCAGCGCCGGCCTGAAGCCTTTCTACCGGGGCTATGCCCATGAGGCGATGGCCCGCGCCTGCGCGGTGGCTGGAGACGCCGAAGCGGCGGCGCGCCACCTGAAGACCGCGCACGAGTTTGCCGCCAGCGTCATCGTCAAGGACGCGCAGGCGCAGCTGCTGGCTGATCTGGCGCGAATTGAAGCCTGCGTGTGAGCGCTCCCTCGCACTGGATCAGGGAATTCGATCCCTTCAACGGTGCGGATGAATCAAGATGAGGCAGCGGCCCTGGCCCGGCTTCGTCGTGACGGAGGACTCTCGCAAGCGAGCATCAGGCTGGCGAACAAAAAAAAGCCCAGGGCGGGAGCCCTGGGCTTGAATCCATCGCAGGGGATGGAGGAGACAATCACTGTCCAGGTATTAGCAGGATGCGTGCCAGGTCCTAATGCCGAACATCGACGGCATGTCCGTTCGGATCACGCCCCCACAATCTCCAGCACCGCCGTCTGCAATCCGCGCAAGCTGTTGTTGCCCGTCATCAACTCGTAGAGCCCAGGTTCCACCACCTCCTGCATCTGCGCATTCCACAGCGCAAAGGCGCGTGCGTCGAGGGCGAGCCTGACGGTCTGCTGCTCGCCCGGCGCCAGGCTGATGCGTGCAAATCCGCGCAGCTGCTTGAGCGGCCGGGCCACCGAGGCCTGGCGCTGGTGAACATAGAGCTGCACAACTTCATCGCCCGCACGCTCGCCGACGTTGCGCACGTCAACCTCCACGGTCAGCTCAGGCTTCGCGTTAGGCACCCGCGCGCTTGAGAGCCGCGGCGCGCTCAGCTCGAAGCGCGTGTAGCTCAGGCCGAAGCCGAAGGGGAAGAGGGCGTAGCGATCCGGCCGGCGCGGCGGCTTGGCGTTGTAGAAGACGGGCACCTGCGCCACGTCGCGCGCCACCGTCACCACGAGCTTGGCGCCGGGGTTGATGTCGCCGAACAGCGCATCCACCATGGCTGTGCCGCCTTCCTGGCCGGGGTACCAGCATTCGAGCAGCGCGCGGCACTTCGCCGCCACGTTCACATAGCTGGGCGGCCGGCCATTGATGGCCAGCACGACCATCGGCTTGCCCAGGGCGTGCAGCGCGTCGAAGAGCTCGTTCTGCTCGCCTACCAGGTCGAGGCTGGTGCGGTCGCCCAGATGCTTGACGGCATAGCCCTCGCGGCTGGTCTGCTCGGTATCGCCCAGGGTCAGCAGAACGAGGTCGCTCTGGCGCGCCAGCGCCACGGCTTCCTGGATCAGCGCGCGGTTCTTCGCCGGGTCGGCCAGCAGCACTTCGTCGGCCGAGCGGTCCTCGCTCTGCGTGATGAACACGCCTTGCGAAAAGCTCAGCTGCGCCTGGCCTTGCAGACGCGCCTGCAGCGCCTCCATCAGCGAGATCTTGTGGCCCGGATCGCTGGAATAGCCGCCCAGCCGCGCAATATCGCTGCTGGGGCCGATCACGGCAATACGCGCGTGGGCGCCGACCTTCAGCGGCAGCAGGCTGCCCTCGTTCTTGAGCAGGCAGATCGAGCGCTGAGCGGCCTTCAGCGCCAGCGCGCGGGCCTCGTCGTTGTTGGTGATGCGCGCGGCCTCCGTCGCACTCGCGTAGGGGTTCTCGAAGAGTCCGGCGCGGAACTTCAGCGTCAGCATGCGTGCGCAGGCGGCGTCGATGTCGGCCACCGAGACCAGGCCCGCGCGTGCCAGGCGCGGCAGCTCGCGATAGGCGGTGCCGTCGGGCAGCTCGCAGTCCACGCCGGCATGCAGGGCGCGTTGCGCGGCGCCCGCATAGTCGGGCACCACGTGGTGCAGCTTTTGCAGCTCCTCCACCGCGTTGTAGTCGCTGACCACGGCGCCCGGGAACTTCCATTCGCCGCGCAGCACATCGTGGATCAGCCAGCGGTTGGCGTGCGAGGGCAGGCCGTCGATCTCGTTGTACGAGGGCATGACGGCAGCGATCTTCGTGCGCCGCACCACCTCGCGGAAGGGCGGGAAGAAGCTCTCGCGCAGCTCGCGCTCGCCGATCATGGCCGGACCGATGTTGGTGCCCGATTGCGGCTGGCCGTGGCCCGTCATGTGCTTGAGCGTGGCGAAGACGTTCTCGGGCTGCAGCGTGCCCGCGTCGCCGGTCAGGCCGCTCACCGCGGCCACGCCCATCTCCGCGCAGACATGCGGGCACTCTCCGAACGTTTCCTCGATGCGGCCCCAGCGCGGGTCGCGCGCCACATCCACCACGGGCGAGAGTGCCAGCTGCGAGCCATGGGCGCGCATCTCGCGGGCGATGACGCGGTTGACGTCGCGCACGAGAGCGGTATCAAAGCTGCCCGCCAGCGCGATGGGCACGGGGAAGCTCGTGGCGCCCGGCGCCATGTAGCCGTGCAGCGCTTCCTCGTGGAAGAGCACGGGGATGCCGAGCCGGGTCTGCCCGGTCGCCCATCGCTGGATGGCGTTGACGAAGGCGATGGTCTCCGCACCCTGGCGCGAAGTCTTGTCCAGCGGCTTGACGCCGCGCTTGTCTGAAGGGCGCGTGATCTGGCCGAAGCCGTTCGGGTAGGCGCGGGCCGCCTTCTCGGGCGAGAAATCCATGCCGCCGTCCACCATGATCTCGGCCTTGGCATCCCACAGCGCCCAGAGCTGGGCGATCTTCTCATCCAGCGTCATGCGGGCCATCAGGTCGGGCACGCGCAGCTCGATGGGCAAGGCGGCGATCTTGTAGGGCGGCGTGGGCTCGACGGCCTCCACAGCGGCGCGGGCCTTGAGCAAGGGCAGGGCGGGCAGGGCTGCGGCGGCCTGGAGCAGTCGGCGTCGTGAGGTCTTCATTGTTCTTGTACTTTCAAAGTCACGGCCTGGAGCTCAACAGAGTTGGAGCCGGCCATCAGTTCGATCTCGCCGGCCTCCTGCACGCGCTGCATCTGCTCGTTCCATAGCGACAGCTGTTCGGCGCTGACGCTGAATTCAAGCTGACGGCTCTCGCCGGGCTGGAGCTTGCTCACCCGCGCAAATCCCACCAGCTGCTTGACCGGCTCGGTGGTGGAGGCGGTCTTGTGATGCAGGTAGAGCTGCACCACCTCATCGCCGGCACGCGCGCCGCTGTTGCGCACACTGACGCTCACACGCGCCGCCTCGCCGATGCGGATGCTGGCGCTGGCCGGCACGGGCGCGCCGATCTCGAAGCGGGTGTAGGAGAGGCCCCAGCCGAAGGGAAAGAGCGGCTCGGTGGTGTCGAAGAGATAGCCGCGCCAGGCGGAAGGCTTGACGTTGTAGAACATCGGCAGTTGGCCCTCGTTGCGCGCCAGGCTCAGCGGCAGCTTGCCGCCGGGGTTGACGCGGCCGTGCAGGGCCTCGTCGAGCGCTTTTTCGCCATGCGTGCCGAGCTCGAAGCCGGCGAGCACGGCACAGGCCTGTTCCACCAGCGCGGTCAGCGCTTCGCTGGGCAAGGGCAGGCGGCCTGAGAGCACGAGCACATAGCGGCCCGCTGGCGGCTTGAGCCTGGACAGCGCTGCGGGCGAGGCGTCTGCCACGCGCAGCACGGGCATCGGACGGCTCTTGCTCAGCGGCAGCGCGCCATCGTTCTTCAGCAGCACGACTGCCTCGCGCGCTGCGCGTTCGGACGGGTTGGCGGGCGCTTGAGCCGGCGGCCCGCCTGGCTTGCCGGTCTTGTCGGTGAGCATGCTGATCGGTCCGAAGGCCATGGCGTCGAAGCCGGTCCGGCGCGCCAGCCGGACCGCTTCCTCCGGGCTTGCGGCGACGTGATAGGTCTCGATCAGAGCCTGCAAGCCTTCTGTGGAACCAACCACGGCACCCTTGAATTGCCCCTCCTGCCTGATCCTGCCAATCAGCGCGGCATTGCCGTGCGAAGGAATGCCGTCGATTTCGTTGTCAGACATCAGCAGGCCGCCCGGCTGGGCTTGCTTCGCCACCCGCTCGAACGGTGCGAGAAAGACCTCGCGCAACTCGCGCGGCGAGACTGGGATCGGCCCCAGATCGCTGCCCGCCGGCGGTAGCTGCGGGCCGGCCACATGGCCGACGACGGACCAGATCTGCGGCTTGCCCTTGGCTGGCGTCTGCAGGCCTTGAACAGCCGCAACGCCCAGCTCGCCGGTGAGAAATGGGTCCTCGCCAAAACCGGCCGACGCATCGCCGCGGCGCAGGTCCCGCAGTACGTCGAGTTCAGGCGTTAGAGCGGCCTGCTTGTGAGCGCGCGCAAGCTCGGCACCGAGCAGACTGTAGGACTGCTGCACCAGCTCGCGATCCCAACTGGCGGCCAGCGCGAGCGGGCGCGGCAGGCCGAGCCGAGCCTGGGCTTGCGCAACCTGGGATTCGTCGGCCCAGTACGAGATGCGGTCCGCATGGGCGTTGGCCAGCGTGGCCGCCAACAGCGCGGCAAACGCGAGACGGGAGCGGCCTGCCCCCCGGGATTTGGGCTTCAATGTCTTGTCTCCAATGGGCCGGGCCTGTGTGAGCCCGCTTCTCGTGTGCGGCTGCATGGGGCATGCTGCCGGCGGAAATGTAGCGCTACCATTCACTCCATGACAAGACCTGCCGAGACACAGGAACAGATATGACGACGTATTTCAAGGTGCTGGCATCGCTGCTGCTCCTGGCACTGGCTGCGCCTGCGGCCGCCGCGGCGCCCAGCCAGGCGGTGGAAGATGGCTACGAACTGTGGCTGCGCTATCGCAGCCTACCAGCCGCGGCGCAGGCGCAGATGCGCGCCGTCAGCTCGGCCGTGTTTCTGGGCGGCGACGCGTCGCCGATGTTGCAGGCCGCCGCGGGCGAGCTCAAGCGCGGTGTGGCGCAGATGAGCGGGCGCGAACCGGCACTCACGCAAGAGCTGCGCGACGGCGCCCTCGTGCTGGCCACGCCGGCCAGGCTGCCGGCGATCACGGCGCTCTCGCTGCCGCTGGCCGGCTTGGGGCAGGAAGGCTATTTGCTGCGCTCGGTCCGCCTCGAAGGCCACCCGGTCACCCTGATCGCCGCCAACAGCGAGCGCGGCCTGCTCTACGGCAGCTTTGCCTGGTTGCGTGCGGCGCAGACGGGCGCCGATCTGGCGCATCTGGACCAGCGCAGCGCGCCCAGGATCCAGTGGCGCATGCTCAACCACTGGGACAACCCGGACCGCTCGGTCGAGCGCGGCTACGCGGGTCTCTCGATCTGGGACTGGCGCTTGCTGCCTGACGCCCAAGATCAACGTTATGTGGACTACGCGCGGGCCAATGCCTCGCTGGGCATCAACGCCACCGTGCTCAACAACGTCAACGCCAAGGCCGAGGTGCTGACCGCGCCCTGGCTCAGGAAGGTGGCTGCGCTGGCCGATGTGATGCGGCCTTACGGCATCCGCGTGTTTCTCTCGGTGCGCTTCTCGGCACCCAGGGAGCTGGCCGGCCTGCCCAAGTCCGATCCGCTGGACCTGCGCGTGCGCGCCTGGTGGAAGGCCAAGGCCGACGAGATCTATCGGCTGATCCCGGACTTCGGCGGCTTTCTCGTCAAGGCCAATTCGGAAGGCGAGCCCGGCCCGCAGGACTATGGCCGCAGCCACATGGACGGCGCCAACATGCTGGCCGAAGCGCTGGCGCCGCACCAGGGCTTGGTGATCTGGCGCGCCTTCGTCTACTCGGAGATCGACCCGAGCGACCGCGCCAAGCAGGCCTACAGCGAGTTTGTGCCCGGCGACGGCAAGTTCGCGCCCAATGTGGTGCTGCAGGTGAAGAATGGTGCCATCGACTTCCAGCCGCGCGAGCCTTTCCATCCGCTCTTCGGCGCCATGCCGCACACCAACCTCGGCATCGAGTTCCAGATCACCAAGGAGTACCTGGGCTTTGCCACGCACCTGGCCTATCTGGGGCCGCTGTTCGAGGAGACGCTGCGCTCGGATACGCGCGCGGCGCCCGGCGCAACGGTGGCCCGCGTCATCGACGGCAATCTCTCTCACGACGGCCGGCCCACGCTGATGGCCGGCGTCTCCAACATCGGCAGCGACCGCAACTGGAGCGGCTCGCATTTCAACCAAGCCAACTGGTACGCCTTCGGCCGCATGGCCTGGGACCCGGAGCTCTCCGCTGAAGGTCTGGCGCGCGAATGGATCGCCCAGACCTTCAGCCGCGAGCCGCGCGTGATCGAGGCCATCCTGCCGATCATGATGGGCTCACGCGAGGCGGTGGTGGACTACATGACGCCGCTGGGCCTGCACCACCTGATGGCGACCAGCCACCACTACGGCCCCGGCCCCTGGGTGTCCGATCTGGCCCGGCCCGAGTGGAATCCGACCTACTATCACAAGGCCGACGCGCAGGGCATCGGCTTTGACCGCAGCGCCAGCGGCAGCCATGCCGTGAGCCAGTACGCGCCCGAGTTGGCCATGCGCTGGGGTGATGTGAAGACCACGCCGCTGGAGCTGCTGCTGTGGTTCCACCACATGAGCTGGGATGCGCGCTTGCCGACCGGCCGCACGGTGTGGGAAGAGCTGGTGCACCGCTACGACCGCGGCGTGCAGCAGGTGGTGGAGATGCGCCGGCAATGGGCGGCGCTTGCACCCGACATCGACCCGCGCCGCCACGCCGAAGTGGCGAGTTATCTGGCCATCCAGGAGCGCGAGGCGCGCTGGTGGCGCGATGCCTGCATCGCCTACTTCCAGTCGGTCAATCACCACGCCTTGCCACCCGGCGTGGTAGCGCCCGCATTGACGCTGGAGCAGTACCGGGCGATGCACTTCAGCTTCGCGCCGGGCCACGGCGGCTGAAGGCCGGGCCGCGGCGGCGGCTGTTGCTTTTCGACGCCGGATTTCTGCTATCCGGGATTGTATTGATTGGCGGCAGATCGGTTGTACGACATCATATAAATGGTTGCGCTAACAATTGCGCAATGCCCCAGACGCAACGCTGTTCAAAGTGGCCGCCAACGGCCCGACACAGGAGACAAGACATGCCTCATACCCCAAGGCCGCATCGCGGCGCGCGCACCCCTGCCTGGAAACGTCAAGCGGCCCTGAGTACGACCTTGCTGGCGGGCCTGATCAGCCAGGCCTACGCTCAACAAGCGGCCCAGCCGCCGGCCCCGGCCCCGGCCCCGCAGGCGCAGCAGCAGCAACTGGAAACCGTCGTGGTGACGGGGTATGCCGCCTCGCTGGCCAACGCGGCCAAGGACAAGCGCGACGCCACCGGCTTCATCGATTCGGTCTCGGCCGAAGACATCGGCAAGTTCCCCGACTCGAACATTGCCGAATCGCTGGCGCGCATTCCCGGCGTGCAGATCAGCCGCGACATCACCGGCGAGGGCATCAACATCCAGGTGCGCGGCCTTGGTTCGAGCTTCACCAAGCTGACGCTGAACGGCGCCTCCATCGCCGTCGCTTCGGCCAGCCTGGACGCGCAGAACACCAACCGCGAGGTGGACCTGGACCTGATGCCGGCCGACCTGTTCTCCAAGCTCACCGTCTACAAGAGCCCGACTGCCGGCCTGATCGAAGGCGGCAGCGCCGGCACGGTGGATATGCGAAGCGTGCGTGCATTCGACAGCCCGGGCAAGCGCTTCATCTTCTCGCTCTCGGGCACCGACATGACGGTGGCGGGCAAGTGGGGCAACAAGGGCACGGTTATCGCGTCCAACACCTGGGGCGGCAAGATAGGCCTGCTTGCCGGCGTGTCCTTCGCCGACAGCAAGGTGCGCACCACCGGCTTTGAAAGCGTGGGCTGGACCAATGCCAACCTGAGTGCGACGCAGAACACCTCGTCCACCCGCAACAACACCGGCGGCGGCAACTTCTCGGTGCCGGCCACCGTGCCGGCCAATGCCGGCAACGGGCTGGTGACGGGCGCCACCATCGACCAGGCCTTCCTGCTGGCCCACAACCCGGGCCTGACGATCACGCAGATCGACAACGCCTTGCTGCCTCGCCTGGGCCGCCATATGGACGAGCAGGGCACGCGCGACCGCCTCAGCGTGGTGCTGAATGGCGAGTACCGCCCGACCAGCGACCTGCGCTTCTACGTGGACACGCTGGCCGCACGCAAGAAGAACAACTTCAACCGCATCGACATGAACTGGGCCGTGCGCAACGGCGCCTCCATCCCGCTGAACATGTCGGTGGACGGCTCATGCGAGAACGGCTGCGTGGTGACCAAGGGCACCTTCGCCAATACGCAGTTCTTCCTGGAAGACCGGCCGGTCATCGAGACGACCAAGCTGTGGAACGTCAACCCCGGCATGGAATGGACCCTCAGCGACAAGCTCAAGCTCGACGCCCAGGCCAACGCCTCGCGCGGCACCTACAAGCGTGAGGCGCCCACCGTGCTGGTGGCCACCGCGCCGAGTTCGGGCGTGACGGTCAACTACGACAACACCGCGGGCAACATCCCGACCTTCACCTCGAACGTGGACGTCAACAGCGCCGCGCAGTTCGGCTGGAACGGCGGCCGCGTCAACGTGCAGGACGAGTTCCGCACCACCAAGACCCGGGGCGTGCGCAGCAACCTGAGCTGGGGCGACGAGAAGTTCACCGTCAAGGGCGGTGTGGCCTATGACGAGATCGACCGCGACATCCGCGCCACCGACAACTCGGGCGCCTGGCAGGCCGCCGTCTGCGGCAACAACCCGACGGTCTTCCTGCCCAGCCCCAACGGCGCACCGGCTTGCACGGGCAACAGCACGCCGGGCACCAACTCGGGCCTGTACCCGGCCATCGGCACGGGCTACACCAGCGGCCAGACCGGCCCGGTGCTGAACCAGGGCTCGCTGATCCCGAGTTCGGCTCTGGCCAACTACCTGATCCCCGGCCCTGCCGGCTTCATCCAGGTGGACTGGGCCCGTTTTGCCAAGGACTCCAACTACGCCAAGTACGAAGCCAGCGCGCCTGCCGTGACCTCCTCGGCCTCGGGCGCGGCGATCGGCTCGATCTACGAGAAGGCGACCGGCTTCTATCTGGAGACCAACGGAAAGATCGACCTGCTGGGCAAGCCGCTGCGCTACGACGCCGGCGTGCGCTACGTGCAGACCAAGCAGACCATCGGCGGCGTGACCACGACGCCGGCCGACCCGCGCAATATCGGGCCTGACGGCATCTCGGGCACGGCCGACGACCTCGGCGACGGCGCGCGCTATCCGGGCCTGATCAACTTCGCCTACCTGGACAGCAAGTACAACAACACGCTGCCCTCCGGTTCGCTGGCCTACAACCTGAGCGACAGCATCGTGGCGCGGACCTCGCTGTCCAAGACCATGACGCGCGCCAACCCGAACGCGATGCTGCCCGGCGTCAGCTTCAGCGACCCCTCGGCCGCCGGCGGTTCAGTGGGCAACGTCAACCTCAAGCCCTACATCTCCAAGAACTGGGACGTCGGACTGGACTGGTACAACGGACGTGACGGTTATGTGAGCCTGACGCACTTCGAGAAGCGCATCCAGGGCTTCACGGCTTCGCAGAACATCACCATGCCCTTCTCGGCGCTGGCGCCCTTCGGCATCACCTACAGCTCGATCACCGCGCAGCAGCAGGCGGCCATCGATGCGCGCGGCGGTCCCACCGCCGCCACCGTGGTGATGCAGCAGCAGGTCAACGTGGATGGCAACCTGAACATCCACGGCACCGAGCTCGGCGTGCAGCAGTCCTTCGACCGCTACCTGCCGATCAAGGGTTTCGGCCTGACGGGCAACGTCACCTACGTGCGCCAGAACTCGCAGGTGTCGGGCGCCGTGGCTCTGGGCGTGCCCAAGATCAGCAACAACCTGACGCTGTACTACGAGCGCAACGGCTACATGGTGCGCGTCTCCGAGAACTACTCGCAGGGCAGCCAGGTGGCGGGCAACAACCAGAACGGCGTGGCGGCGGCGGCCCTGTTCGTCGATCCCTACAAGCGCCTGGACCTGTCCACCCGCTTCGACCTGGAGACCATCTTCGGCATCGACCACGCGCCGCAGCTGTCCATCGACGTTAACAACGTCACCAAGTCCACGCAGCGGACCTACTTCCAGTTCACCAACGCGACGTACTCGGAGTACCAGCCCGGTCGTCTGATCACGGTGGGTCTGCGCGCGCAGTTCTGATAAAAACTGCAGCCTGAGCAGAAGGCGGGAAGGTGGCTCAGGCGCCTTCCCGCTTTTTCGCTCTGCATCGGCCTTCGGGAATTCCCGGTTCTGATCTAGGCGCCAGTCGCTAGAATGATCGCGCTACCATTGCGATGGTAATCGTTGATAAATGAAGCCTGACCGGCTCGCCAATGGAGACATTCATGCTGCATGCCCAAGCCCTGCTGATCGACTTTGGCCCGCTGGAAGCGCGCTGCGCTTGTGAGCGGAAGGACAGCTCGGCGAAGTGCTGATGCGAACCCGGGCGTGTTCGGCCGACACTCCGCTCATGCGCCGCGCATGAGCGCACGATTGACCGACCCCAGGCCACGGCATTGAACATGAACACCAGAATCAGCAGCAGCAACAGCGCCCGCGCGCGCAAGGTCGCCACCATTGCCGACGTGGCTGAGATGGCGGGCGTCTCCCCGATGACCGTGTCTCGTGTCGTCAACGGCGAGGCCAATGTGCGGCCCGCCACGCGTGAACGCGTCAACGCAGCGGTGGCCGCCTTGCACTACACGCCCAACCAGGCGGCGCGCCGCCTGGCGGGTGGGCAGCTGATCCGCATCGGCGTGCTCTACAGCAACCCCTCAGCCAGCTACCTCAATGAATTCCTGGTCGGCCTGCTCAACAAGGCCAGCCTCGCGCATGTGCAGCTGGTGGTGCAGAAGTGTGAGGCCGACGAGCATGAGCGCGAGGTGGCCGAGGACTTGATCGCCAACGGCATCGACGGCCTGATCCTGCCGCCGCCGTTCTGCGATTCGCGCACCCTGGTCGAGCTGATCGTGGCCAGCGAGGTGCCGGCCGTGGCCGTGGCCAGCGGCCAGCCCGACCCGCGCATTAACGCGGTCAGCATCGACGACCATTTGGCCGCGTATGAGATGACGCGCCACCTGATCAGTCTGGGCCACCAGCGCCTGGGCTTCATCATCGGCCACCCCAACCAGACCGCCAGCGCGCGCCGCCTGAGCGGCTTTCGCGCCGCCATGCTGGACGCTGGCCTGCGCGTGGATGAGCGCCTGGTGGCGCAGGGCATGTTCAATTACCGCTCGGGCCTGGATGCAGCAGAAGTCCTGCTGGCGCAGGACCCGCGCCCCACCGCGGTGTTTGCCTCCAACGACGACATGGCGGCCGCCACCGTCGCCATCGCCCACCGCATCGGCCTGGACGTGCCCAGCGACCTGACCGTCGCCGGCTTCGACGATGCGCCGCTGGCCACCACCATCTGGCCTGAGCTTTCGACCGTGCGCCAGCCCATCAAGGCCATGGCCGAAACCGCCGTCGATCTGCTGGTGCGCCAGATCCGCGCCGCGCGCGAAGGCGTGCCGGCCGATTGCGAGCAACTGCTGATGGACTCCGCGCTGATCCGCCGCCAATCCGACGCCGCACCGCGCCTGCGCCCCTCGGCACTGCCGCCGCGCACCAAACCCTGAACTCCTTCTCCCGTACAAGCAAAGGTTGCTGAGTGAATACATTGGGCATCGACATCGGCACCTCCAGCGTCAAGATCGCGCTGCTGGCCGATGAGGACCGCGTCATCGCCACCGCCAGCCGCGCACTGCAGGTCACCCGCCCCCACGCGGGCTGGAGCGAGCAGCGCGCCGAAGACTGGTGGACCGCCATCGAAGAAGGCCTCGACGAACTGCACGCCGCCGAGCCCGCCGCGCTGGCCGAGGTCGTGGCCATCGGCCTTTCGGGCCAGATGCACGGTGCCACGCTGCTCGATGCGCAAGGCCAGGTGCTGCGTCCCTGCATCCTCTGGAACGACGGCCGCAGCGGCCCGCAATGCGAGCGCCTCACGCGCGATTGGAAAGACCTGCACGCCGTGACCGGCAACCTCGCCATGCCCGGCTTCACCGCGCCCAAGCTGATGTGGGTGGCCGAGCATGAGCCCGACGTCTTTGCCCGCGTGGCCCAGGTGCTGCTGCCCAAGGCCTATGTGCGCTGGCGCTTGAGTGGCGAGTTTGCCGAGGACATGTCCGATGCTTCGGGCACGCTGTGGCTCGATGTGGCCCGGCGCGACTGGTCCGACGCCGCGCTGGCCGCCACCGGCATGCGCCGAGACCAGATGCCGCGCCTGGTGGAAGGCAATGCCGTCAGCGGAACGCTCAAGCCCGAGCTCAGCGCGCGCTGGGGTTTCAAGCGGCCGACGGTGATTGCCGGCGGCGCGGGTGACAACGCTGCCGGTGCCTTGGGCCTGGGCGCCATCCATGCGGGCGATGCCTTTGTTTCTCTCGGTACCTCGGGCGTGCTCTGGGCCACCACGGCTTCGTATGCGCCGGCGCCAGCGCGCGCCGTGCATGCTTTCTGCCACGCGCTGCCGGGCACCTGGCACCAGATGGGCGTGCTGCTCAGCGCCGCCGCTTCGCTGGCCTGGTGGGCCGGCGTGACCGGCATGGCCGAGGCCGATCTGCTGGCCGAACTGGGCTCCGATCCCGAGCCCTCCAGCTGCTGGTTCGGCCCCTACCTGAACGGTGAACGCACGCCGCACAACGACGCGAACGTGCAGGGCGGCTTCTTCGGCCTGAGCGGCGGCACGACCCGCGCCGACATGACGCTGGCCGTGCTCGAAGGCGTGGCTTATGCGATGCGCGATGCCCAGGAAGCCCTGGCCAGCGCCGGCACCCATCTGAAGGAAGCCGACATCATCGGCGGCGGCGCCCGCTCAGCACTGTGGTGCCAGACCATGGCCGACGTGCTGGGCATCACCCTGCACCAGGTGGCCGAGAGCGAGATCGGCTGCGCCCTCGGCGCCGCGCGGCTGGCCCGCATGGCGGCGGGCGAGCCGCTCTCTGCGCTGCGCAAGCCGGCCCGCCTGCGCAGCTTCACGCCGCGTGCCGAGCGCGCCGCCCGGCACGCGCAGCGGCACGCGCACTGGCAGCAGATCTATCCAGCCTTGAGCGGTTTCGCCAAGTACATTTGACAGCCCTCGCAACGAAGGGCGTGCAGGAGACAACAGGCATGAAGACCAACAAGAAATCTTGGGTGCTGGCCGCGCTGCTGTGCGGCGTCGCTTCGGCCGCCCTGGCCAAGGGCGACGTCATCGGCGTGTCCTGGTCCAACTTCCAGGAAGAGCGCTGGAAGCGCGACGAGGCCGCCATCAAGGCCGCTATCGAGGCCGCTGGCGACCGCTACATCTCGGCCGACGCGCAGGGCTCCAACGAGAAGCAGCGCGCCGACATCGACGCCTTGCTGACCAAGGGCGCCAAGGCCCTGATCGTGCTGGCGCAGGACGCCAGCGCCATCCTGCCGGCCGTCAATGCCGCGCGCCAGGCCGGCGTTCCCGTGCTGGCCTACGACCGGCTGATCCAGGACCCGAACGTGCTCTACGTCACCTTCGATAACTTCGAGGTCGGACGCATGCAGGCACGCGCGGTGCTGGCGCTCAAGCCCAAAGGCAACTACGTCTTCATCAAGGGCGCGCCGACCGATTCGAATGCCGACTTTTTGCATGCCGGCCAGCTCGAAGTGCTCAAGCCCGCCATCGCCAGCGGCGCCATCAAGGTTGTCGGCGAGCAGTACACCGACAACTGGTCGCCCGAGGTCGCGCAGCGAAACATGGAGCAACTGTTGACCAAGAACGGCAACAAGATCGACGCCGTGGTGGCCTCCAACGACGGCACGGCGGGCGGCGCCGTTGCGGCGCTGAAGGCGCAGAACCTGGTCGGCGTGCCGGTGTCCGGCCAGGATGCGGATCTGGCCGCGCTCAACCGCATCGCGCGCGGCGAGCAGACCGTCTCGGTCTGGAAGGACTCGCGCGAACTCGGCAAGGCCGCCGGCCGCTTCGCCGTGATGATGGCCGAGAAGACCAAGCCCTCGGCCGTCCCCGGCGCGGCCATCTGGCGCGACGGCAGCAAGAAGCTGCCCATCGCGGCTGTCTTCCTCAAGCCGCTGGCGATCACGCGCGACAACCTGGGCGTGATCATCGACGCCGGCTGGGCCACCAAGGCGCAGGTCTGCGCCGGCGTGAAGCCTGCCGCTGCTCCCGCGGCCTGCAAGTAAGAAGGCTTCAGTTCATGCGTTCGATGTTGGAAAAGGCGGGCTTCGATGCCCGCTTCAGCGCCCTTGTCCTGGCCCTCGCCGCCATCTGGCTGGGCTTGACCTGGGCCACCGATGGGGTGTTCCTGTCGCCTCGCAATCTCTACAACCTTTCGATCCAGACTTGCGTCACCGCCATCATGGCCTGCGGCATGGTCTACCTGATCGTGGCGCGTCAGATCGATCTTTCGGTCGGCTCGCTGATGGCCTGTACCGGCATGCTGGTGGCGTGGACGCAGACCAACTGGCTGGGCATCGACGGCAGCCTCGGCTGGATCGTTTCCATCTTCGTCGGCCTGTTGGCCGGCGTGGCGGTCGGCGTGTTCCAGGGCTGGTGGGTGGCGTACCGCGGCGTGCCGGCTTTTGTCGTGACGCTGGCCGGGTATTTGATGTACCGCGGCGCGGCCTTCCTCGTGGCCGATGGGCAGACGCTGGCGCCGCTGTCGGATGACTTCCAGCGCCTGGGCGGTGGCTTGCAGGGCTCCATCGGGCCGCTGTGGAGCTGGCTGCTCGGCGGCGTCGCCTGCGCGCTTCTGGTGATGCGCACCGTGGGCGCGCGGCGCTCGCGGGTCCGCTATGGCGCGAAGTTAGCCCCGCTGTGGGCCGACGTGCTCAAGGTGGCGCTGATCGGCGGCGCGCTGCTGGCTTTCGTGGCCGCGGTCTGCGCCTATCCCGACCCCACCAGCGAAGACGGCCACGGCAAAGGCCTGGGTCTGCCGGTGCTGATGCTGATCGGCATCGCGTTGCTGCTGGATCTGGTGGCGCGGCGCACGCGCTTCGGCCGCCATGTGTGGGCGCTGGGCGGCAACCCCGAGGCCGCGCTGCTCTCGGGCCTGCCGACCAAGCGATTGCTGCTGCAGCTGTTCATGCTGATGGGCGCGCTCTCGGCGATTGCTGCGGTGATCACCACGGCGCGGCTCGGTTCGGGCACTCATTCCATCGGCCAGATGGCGGAGCTCTACGTGATCGCGGCCACCGTCATCGGCGGCACCTCGCTGGCCGGCGGCACGGGATCGATTGCGGGCGCCATCGTCGGCGCGCTGCTGATCCAGACGCTGGACAACGGCATGGTGCTGCTGGACGTGAGCAGCGCCAAGCGGCAGATCTTCATCGGGCTGATCCTGATCGGCGCTGTGTGGTTTGATGGCCTGTACACCAAGGGAGCGAAGAAATGAGCGTGCTCCTTGTTGAAGTGAAGGGTGTCAACAAGAGCTTCGGCGGCATTCAAGCGGTTGCCAACGTCGATTGCGATCTGCACGAAGGCGAGGTCGTCGGCCTGCTGGGCCACAACGGCGCGGGCAAGAGCACGCTGATCAAGCTGCTCTCGGGCGTCTACCCGATCGACTCGGGCGAGATCCGCGTGCGTGGCGAGGCCCAACATTTCGAGAGTCCGCGCGATGCCCGTGCGGCCGGCATCGAGACCATCCACCAGACCCTGGCGCTTGCCGAGAACCTCGACGCGCCGAGCAATCTGTTCCTCGGCCGCGAACTGCGCACCGCCTTCGGCCTGCTCGACAGCGACCGCATGGAACACGAGGCGCGCCAGGTGATCCAGCGCCTGAACCCGAACTTCACCGATTTCCGCAAGCCGGTCAGCGCCATGTCCGGCGGCCAGCGGCAGACGGTAGCGATTGCGCGGGCGCTGTACTTCAACGCCCGCATCCTGATCATGGACGAGCCCTGCGCCGCACTCGGCCCGGCCGAGACGCGCATGGTGCTGGATACCATCCTCAAGCTCAAGAGCGAGGGCATCGGCATCTTCCTGATCAGCCACGACATGCCCGATGTCTTCGAGGTCTGCGATCGCGCCACCGTGATGAAGAACGGCGCCGTGGTGGACACCGTGAACGTGGCCGACGTGACGCCCGAGGACGTGCTGGGCATGATCATCCTGGGCCAGAAACCGAAGTCATCATCATGAGCCAATCACCGTACACGGCGCTGCGCTGGGGCCGCATCCTGCTGACCGGCGCGGCCGGCAATATCGGCCGTGTGCTGCGCCCGCGCATGAAGAGCTATTGCGAGGTGCTGCGCGTGTCGGACATCGGGGCGATGGACGCGGCGGGTGTTGGCGAAGAGCTGATGCAGGTCGATCTGGCCGATGCAGCCGCGGTGCATGCGCTGCTGGAAGGCGTGGACGTGGTGCTGCACTTCGGCGGAGTCTCGGTGGAGAAGTCCTTCGAGGACATCCTGCCCGCCAACATCGTGGGCGTCTACAACCTCTACGAGGCCGCGCGTCGCCATGGCGTGCGCCGCATCGTCTACGCCAGCTCAGCCCATGTGACGGGCTTCTACACCCAGGGCGAGGTCATCACGCCCCAGCATCCGGTGCGGCCAGACGGCTATTACGGCCTCTCCAAGGTCTATGGCGAGGGCCTGGCGCAGTTCTACTTCGACCGTTACGGCATCGAGACGGTGAGCCTGCGCATCGGCTCCAGCTGGCCCGAGCCGGTGGACCGCCGCATGCTGGCCACCTGGCTGTCCTACGAAGACCTGGAGCGGCTGATCGCGGCGGCGTTGAGCGCGCCCGTGGTGGGCCACACCATCGTCTACGGCGTGAGCGACAACGCCCGTGTGTTCTGGGACAACACGGCTACCGGCCATCTGGGCTTCCGCGCCGAGGACAGCTCCGAGCCTTTCCGCGCAGCCGTCGAGGCGCGCCAGCCCGGCATCGACAACAGCCGGCCCGAGGCCCGCTGCCAGGGCGGAGGCTTCGTCATCATGGGGCCGTTCTGCGACGCATGAACACCGCCGCGATCAGTGTGCGCGAGTTCGGCCGCATGCCGGCAGACGGCCGGCCGGTGCTGGAATACACGCTCGACAACGGCCGCGGCCTGCGTCTGTGCGCGCTTGAATATGGCGGCATCGTCAACCAGCTCTGGGTGCCTGACGCGCAAGGCCGCAGCGCCAATGTCGCGCTCGGCTTCGATGGCCTTGAGGACTATCTGGAGCGCAACCCGCACTTCGGCGTGATCGCCGGGCGCTACGCCAACCGCATCGCGCGCAGCCGCTTCATGCTCGACGGCCACAGCTATTTCGTCGATGACAATGACTTCGGCAACTGCCTGCATGGCGGCCGCGCAGGCTTCGGCCAGCAGCTCTGGCAGATCGAGCCGCAGACGGTGGAAGAGGGCGTGAGCCTGCTGCTCAGCCGCACCAGCGAGGACGGCGAGATGGGCTTCCCCGGCCGGCTGCAGGTGCAGGTGCGCTACACGCTCGCCAGCGCCGACAACAGCTGGCGCGTGGACTACGAGGCGCGCACGGACCGGCCCACGGTCTGCAGCCTCACATCGCACGTCTACTTCAACCTGGCCGGCGGCGGCAGCGCGATCGACCATGAGCTGCAATTGCTGGCCAGCCGCTACACCGAGGTGGATGAGCTCGGCATCCCGCTCCGGCACGAGTCAGTCGATGGAACGCGTTACGACTTCCGCCGTATGCGGCCCGTGGCCGATGCGCGCTTCGACCACAACTGGCTGCTCGACCATCCGCTGGACGGCAGCCTGCATCCCGCGGCGCATCTGCGCTGCGCCGCCAGCGGCCGCGAGATGACCCTGCTCACCACCGAGCCCTGCGTGCAGTTCTACGCCGGCAAGTGGCTGGACGGCAGCCTGCGCGGCCATGGCGGCGAGGTCTACGCGCAGGGTGCGGGCCTGTGCCTGGAGACCCAGCACGCGCCCGACTCGCCGAACCGCGCGACGGGGCCCGATTGGCCTTCGACGGTGCTGCGGCCGGGCGAGGTCTATCGCAGCAGCACCGTGCACCGTTTCAGCGCGGCCTAGCCTTTCCCGCGTACAGGAGTGCTGCACCCAGCAGCGCCACTCCCGCGGCCGCTGTCATCGCCTGCGCCGCACCCGAGAGATTGGCAGCGGCCACGCACAAGGCCCAGTTCGCGTTGATCCAGACCGCCAGCGATACGCCCAGCAGCGAGACCACCGCGCCCGAGATCAGCAGCGGCCGATGAGCGCGTCGCGTGTCCGTCGACCGGTCGATGTCCACCTGCACGAAGCGCCCGCGGAACCAGACCGCGAACAGCAGCCAGGACGCAATGTGCAGCAAGCCCGCGGCCACGAACACATACTGCTGCTTGCCCGTCCACTGCACCACCAGCGCGGCCAGCAGGGTCATGAACATGCCGCCCAGGCCGCCGGCCGAGGTGCCCAGGCCGACGACCGCCGCCGACACCTTGGCCGGGAACAGATCGGTGGCCGTGGTGTAGAGATTGGCCGACCAGGCCTGATGGCAGGCCGTGCACAGGCCGATCAGGGCCACGCAGACGATGAAGCTGTCGGTGTAATAGGCCACGATGGCGCCGGGCATGCACAGCGCGGCCAGGCCCATGGTGAGCATGCGCGCACGGCCCACGCTCCAGCCGCGGCCGATCAGCGCGCCCGACAGCCAGCCGCCGACGATGGAGCCCGCGCTGGAGCCGGCATAGATCAGCGCCACCATGCCGGCGCTGGCCAGCGGGTTCTGGCCGCGCTCATGGTCGAGGTAGGAAGGCAGCCAGAACAGGAAGAACCACCAGACCGGGTCGCTGAGGAACTTGGCGATCAGGAAGGGCCAGATCTCGCGGTAGCGCAAAAGCGTGGTCCAGGGCAGTTTGATGCGCTCGCCCGGTGCGGGCTGGTCGGCGCGGATGTAGGCCAGCTCTTCGGCCGAGAGTCTGGCATGCTCGTCCGGCGTCTGGAAATTGCGCATCCACACCACCAGCCAGATCAGGCCGATGGCGCCCACGGCGACGAAGGCCGATTGCCAGCCGTGCCTGGCGGCCAGCCACACGGTGACGGGCGAGGCGATCACGCCCAGCGCCGTGCCGGCATTGAAGAGGCCGGTGGCCAGCGCGCGTTCCTTCTGCGGGAACCACATCGCCACCGCCTTGATCGAGGCCGGGAAGTTGGCGGCTTCGGCAAAGCCGAGCACGAAGCGCATCAGCACGAAGCCGATCACCGAACCGACGAGCCCATGCGCCGTGGCCGCCAGCGACCACACCAGGAGCGCCGCGGCCATGCCCAGCCGCACGCCGAAGCGGTCAACCAGCAGCCCGATCAGCGAGGGGAAGGCCGCATAGGCGGCGGTGAAGGCAAAGGTGATCCAGCCGTAGTCCACATCGGTCAGCGCCAGGCCGCCTTGTTCCAGCGGGCGCTGCAGCGTAGTTTTGAGCACCGAGAGCGCGTTGCGGTCTATGTAGTTGACGGTGGTGGTGATGAAAAGAAGCCAGCAAATGGTCCAGCGGACGCGCCCTACGGTCATGATGAAACTTGTCTCCACGCAATACTTTTTATCGGCCGCCCAAAACGCGGCCCGGCACCATACCGCAGGGCATTCATGTTAGGTAACCAACTGGCGCACCCGGCCCGGGCGCGGGACAAAATGGCGTCCATGAGCGAGACCGAACGCGAGCCCGATCCCATGCCCCAGCCGCCGCCGGAGCCCGACCTCGACGCCTGCTGCGGCAACGGCTGCGACCCCTGCATCTTTGATCTTTACGATCTGGAGAAGGACCGCTATCGGCAGGCGCTGCGCGAATGGGAAGCGCGGCAGGCGCGGCACGTGCGGCCTGCGCAAGGGGAGGGCGGCGCCTGATCCCTGGCAAGCGCGCCGCAGATGACAGGCGCGTGACAAGCCCGAAAGCCACACCTCCCTCATTTGCGGGTCTGTACCGTTTGTCTAACGAGTTACTTGAGCTGACAATCCAGCCACAAGTCTCGGTCGTCGCCCTTTTCCGCGGGCGGGCCCGGGCCGGAGTGTCGCCATGATGAAAACCGTTTTTCGGTCCCTGGGTGTTGCTGCGCTTGTGCTGTCGGCTTCTGTTCCTGCGCATGCGGCATCAAGCACCTTCAGCTGGGACCCGGCTGCGGCCGGTCTGGCCGGCGCGGCCTTCACGGCCGACAACCTGCTGCTGTCGGACTACCTGACGGTCACCAACACTTCGGCCAGCACCTTCTCTGAAGCCGGCCTGCTGAGCATCACCGGTGCGCAGCTGAACGGCAGCGTGGCCGCCACGTCCGGCTTGAACAGCAGCTACGGCCTGTACATCGCCTTCAGCGGCACGGGCGTCACCTCCGGCGGCAATCCGCTCACGAGCGTGACCACGGGCAGCTTCACCTCGCTGACTTTCACGCTGTACGGCTACAACGGCACCGCGGCTTTCGGCTTCGCCGGAACCACGCCGACAACCACCGCCGCCAGTCCCATCGCGCTGGCCAGCGGCAGCCTGGTCAACGGCAGCGTGGTGACGCTGCCGACCGGCGGCAGCTTTGCGCCCTCGAGCACGGCCACGGTGAGCCTGGACTCGATCATCGCGGCGTCCTTCTTCTCGTCGCCTTCGCCGTTCTACAGCCTGGCGCAGATGTCGTTCACCAACACCAGCTCGCAGGTGGAGCTGTTTGCCAACGGCTTCATGATCGGCAACGGCGGCGGCACGGCCAACTTCGCTTCGCCCGTGCCGGAGCCGAGCACGCAGCTGATGCTGCTGGCCGGCGTGGGCGCCATCGGCTGGGTGGCTTCGCGCCGCCGACGCGCCGCCGCCTGAAGCCAGCGGCTGGCGGCAGCGCATCGGCGCGCGGTGCTTGCACAGCAGCTCAGTTCTTGAGCGACGAGGCCGCCTTCTCGATGAGGTCTGCCACCGCCTTGGGCTGCGACACGTAGACCGAGTGCGAGCCCGGCACCTCGACGACCGTGGCGCCGGCGCGCTGTGACATGGCGCGCTGGGCCGGCGGCGGGATCATCTTGTCGTCTTGCGCCACCAGATACCAGCTCGGCTTGACCTTCCACGAGGCCGCGCTAACCTCGCCCGCCAGGGCAGCAACACCCCAAGGCACCTGCGACGCGGCCATGAAGTTGGCCTGCTGAGCGGGCAGATCACCGGCGAACGAGGCTGCGAACTTGGCCTGATCGAGCAGCAGAAAGCCATCCTGCGGCGGCAGGATCGGCGGCACCGGTGCGCCCGGCACGGGATTGGCAATCAGCTTGGAGACCGACTCGCCCTTGTCCGGCGCGAAGGCGGCGATATAGACCAGGCCCGCCACCTTGGGGTTGTTGCCCGCTTCGGTGATGACCACGCCACCGTAGGAATGGCCGACCAGGATCACCTTGCCCGGCTTGGCGTTGACGATGCGCTGGGTGAAGGCGACGTCGTCGGCCAGCGAGGTGGTGGGGTTCTGGACGACGCTGACGTCGTAGCCATCCTTGGCCAGGATGTCGTGGACCTGCTGCCAGCCGGAGCCGTCAACAAAACCGCCATGGACCAGAACGATGCTGAGAGAGAGTGCGTTGAGCATGATGAACCTTCTTTCGATGAATGAAGTGGAGTGGAAGAAAACGTACTGCGGGGACGCTGCTGGACCCGGAGTGAACTTCAAAACTCGCTGTCCATGGAATATAATTTAAATGTCAATCATTTAAGTGTCAAGTAAATGATTGAAATTGGCCGCGTCGCTTTCGTGGTCTTGAATGGAGGCCTTGGGCGGGGATGAAATGTTGTCGGGCAAGGCCTTGCGCCATGACAGCCGGCGGCGAGTCGATTACCCTGCATGCCGAGCTCACCACCTCTTGCGCAAGACCATGGCCATGACCACGCCCATCCCCGCCACCCTGATCGCCGGTGACGGCATCGGCCCCGAGATCGTTGACGCCACGCTGGCTGCGCTGGATGCGCTGAAAGCCCCGTTCGAATGGGACCACCAGGTGGCCGGCCTGGGCGGCGTGAAGGCGCATGGCGACCCGCTGCCGCAGGCCACGCTGGACAGCATCCGCCGCACGCGGCTGGCGCTCAAGGGCCCGCTGGAAACGCCTTCGGGCGGCGGCTACCGCTCATCGAACGTGCGGCTGCGCGAGGCCTTCCAGCTCTTCGCCAATGTGCGGCCGGCACGCACCATCATCCCGGGCGGTCGCTTCGACAACATCGACCTGCTTGTGGTGCGCGAGAACCTCGAAGGCCTGTACATCGGCCACGAGACCTACATCCCGATTGATGGCGACCCGCACGCCGTGGCCATGGCCACCGGCGTGAACACGCGCCAGGGCAGCCGCCGCCTGCTGGAGCACGCCTTCGAGCTGGCGATTGCCACCGGCCGCAAGAAGGTCACCATCGTGCACAAGGCCAACATCATGAAGGCGCTGACCGGCATCTTCCTGGAGACCGGCCAGGAGCTGTGGGAGCGCAAGTACAAGGGCCGCATCGAGCTGGACGCCGTCATCATCGACGCCTGCGCGATGAAGCTGGTGCTCAACCCCTGGCAGTTCGACGTGCTGGTCACGACCAATCTGTTCGGTGACATCCTCTCGGACCTGGTGGCCGGCCTGGTCGGCGGCCTCGGCATGGCGCCGGGGGCCAACATCGGCGCCGATGCGGCGATCTTCGAAGCCGTGCACGGCTCGGCGCCCGACATCGCCGGCAAGGGTATCGCCAACCCGATTGCCCTGCTGCTCGCCGCGGCCATGATGCTCGACCATTGCCAGCTGTTTGATGAGGCCACGCGCCTGCGCCAGGCCATCGACGGCACGCTGAACATCGACAAGGTGCGCACGGGCGATCTCGGCGGCACGGCCGGCACGGCCGCGTTCACACAGGCGCTGGTGAGCCGGATCCGCAACGCCTGAGCGAGAGGAGGCTCAGCCTCGCCGGGAGGCCTCGATCGCCGCGATATCGATCTTGCCCATCTCCATCATCGCGTCGAAGGCGCGCTTGGCGGCAGCAGGATCGGGATCTGCGATGGCAGCCGTGAGCGCGCGCGGCGTGATCTGCCACGACAGGCCCCATTTGTCCTTGCACCAGCCGCAGGCGCTTTCCTGGCCGCCGTTGCCGACGATGGCATTCCACAGGCGGTCAGTCTCGGCCTGGTCATCCGTGGCGACCTGGAAGGAAAACGCCTCGCTGTGCTTGAATATCGGCCCGCCGTTCAGGCCCAGGCAGGGGATGCCGAGCACGCTGAACTCGACCGTCAGCACGTCGCCCTGCTTGCCGGCGGGGTAGTCGCCGGGGGCGCGATAGACCGCGCCGACTGCGCTGTCCGGGAAGGTCACGGCATAGAACTGCGCCGCTTCCAGGGCGGTGCCGTCGTACCAGATGCAGATCGTGTTCTTGGCGGTGATCGTCATTTCGCGCTGGCTCCAACTCGTGACCGATGCGTAGATGCTACCTGCACGGCCTCGGCGCTTTACCGCATACTGTCCGCACTATGCTGCGTCCTGCGCTTCTTCTTGTCTTGCTCGCCCTGCTCGGCGCCTGCGCCACGCCGGCCGACGATGCCCGCCTGAGCCTGGGGCGCAGCACCGTGGCCGAGGCGCAAGCCCTCTACGGCACGCCCACGCGGATCTGGCCCGAGCCGGATGGGGGCAAGACGCTGGAGTATGCGCAGCAGCCCTACGGCAGCCATTGCTACCTGCTGCGTTTTGACGCGAACGGCCTTCTGCTGGGCAAGCGCGACGGCCTGGCGCCCGCCGAGCGCGCCCGCATCGTGCCCGGCATGAGCGTGGAGCAGGTCCAGCGCATGCTGGGCCGCGAACGCACCCGCGTCGCATACGCCAACAGCGGCGAGGAGGTGTGGGATTGGAACGTGGAGCCCACCTTCTCGGGCACCTGGATGCGCTTCAACGTCCACTTCGTGAACGGCGCGGTGGCGCGCACCTCGGAGACCATCGTCGACCCGTCGCGCATGCGCTGGGCCTACTGAGCGATGGGTGGACGCTCGCGGCCATCGCCGGGGCTGCACATCAGTTCTTTACCTCGGGCTGGATCGCCGCGGGGCCCGCATGACCGAGACTTCGCCAGTTTTGTCAGCGATTGCCCGAAGGAAATCTGAAGATGGGTCTGCGTTCCATGTGCCGCCACTGCGCGCCTGGCGGCTTGCTCTGTGCCCTCCTGCTTTTTGCCGCCGGCTCGGCCCTGGCCCAGGGCGGCCCGCCCATGGTGACCGACGACCCGGGCACGCCCGGCAACGGCCATTGGGAAATCAACCTCGGCGCCATCTCCTCGCGCGATTTGAGCGGCCGCCGGGAACTGGCCGCGCCCGACTTCGACATCAACTACGGCTGGGGTGAGCACATCCAGCTCAAGGCCGACATCCCTTGGACCACCGCGCACGATCCCGGCCAGACCTCGCGCGCCGGCCTGGGCGAGGGCGACTTCGGCGTCAAGTGGCGCTTCGTGGACGAAGAGACGTCCGGCTACGCGCTGTCCACCTATCCGCAATACAGCCACGCCATGCTCGGCTCCTCCACGCGCCGCGGCATCACGGGCGCCGGCCATTCCTTCTTCCTGCCGCTGGAGCTGTCGGCCGACGTGGGCCACGGCTTCAGCATTGCCAGCGAGGTGGGACGCAACTTCGTTTCCGACGGCGGCAAGAACGAATGGGTCGCCGGCTTCGTGCTCCAGCACGACTGCGCAGAAGGCCTCGAATGCCTGGCCGAGATCCACCAGACCCAGGTCGCGCGCGAGCATCAAACGCTCCTGAACTTCGGGGTGCACTGGAAGCTGCAGCAGTCGCTCACCCTGCTGGCCGCGGCGGGGCGCGAGTTGGGGACGAGGACGGAGGAGCGGCTGCAGTCGCTGGTCTATGTGGGGCTGCAGTTCACGCATTGAGGGAGGGCGCTGGCGCGGCCGCGGTCGCGTGGCGGGAGCGGTCTGTCTGGCGTGGTGATTGCATGACAGGTGGCGCGAGCTAACCGTCGGCCTCTGGCATGCCGTAGGTTGGATGGAACTGTGCCTGCGCGATCCTCCTGGGCCCGGCGAAAGAGCAGCCTACGAAGCCGAGCGCGCGCACCTGGCCAACGCGAAGCGCGCCCTGCGCAAGGTGAACCAGATCCGCAAAGCCCAGCCCTCGCGTCGGCGTGTCCCGGGTGGCAGTCAGGAGAATATGGGTGACTGACCTGTTCTTGGCCGACGACGAGATTGCCGAGTTGTGCGCGCCGCTGACGCAGCCGGCTGCGCAGCTACGCAAATTGAAGGTTTTCCGTGAACCTCCCCGGCCGCCTTCTAGGCGGCTCTAGGCTGGGAGCTGACCTTCGGTAGCCCACGGCGAAGGATCGCGACCGAACCAAAGCGGGTATCGACGAACGTCAGCAAGCCGGTCGTTCAACACATTCAGGTCAAGCGGTTTGGGCTCCGCTTGCAGCCAGAGGTAGTTCAAACGGTAGACTCCCTCCATGCGCCGCTTGCTGGTCCTTGTGTTTGCTTTGCTTCTGCCGCTCCAGTTCGCCTGGGGTGTGGCCGCTGCATATTGCCAGCACGAAGTCTCGACCTCGCAAGGTGCCGCCGCGCACTTCGGTCATCATGAGCATGTCCACCATGGCGAGCCTAAAAAGCCTGCCGCCGGCAAGCTGGTCATCGACAGCGACTGTGGCGCCTGCCATGGCTCAGGCACTGCAGCGCCCAGCGTTGCAATCTCTGTGACCGACGCGCTACCCGTCATGGAAAAGGCCAGCGGCTCCCTGACGCTCGGCCATCCCTCAGCCCCCGGCGGTCCACCCGAGCGCCCTCAGTGGATCCGTCTCGCCTAGCCGGCGAGACACAAGACGCCCAAACAGCAGTCCCGTCTCGCCGAATCTTGGTTCAACCATGAGATTCGATGAGAACACTTCTATTGCCGCTCGGGCTGGCGGCTACGCTATTCGGCCCATTTCATTCGTTCGCCCAGACTGCAAGCGCAGCCACGCCGCTCACGCTTGAGCGAGCGCTTGAACTGGCGACTACCCACAGTCCCGCCATTGCGGCCGCCCGTCACGAGGTCGAAGCCAGCGACGGTGCCATCCGGCAGGCCGGCGCCTGGCGCAATCCGGAACTCAGCACTTCGATCGAGGACACGCGTCGTGAGACTCGCACGACGACCGCGACGATCAATCTTCCCGTTGAGCTGGGCGGCAAGCGTGCGGCCAGAGGTTCGGCGGCCGATCGGGCTCGCGACGTGGCGCAAGCGCAGCTCAGCGACGCGCAGGCCCAGGTCCGAGCCTCGGTCATCGCTGCTTACTTTGCCACACTGGTCGCACAGGAGCGCTTCAAGCTTGCAACCAACTCGGCGGATTTGGCGGAGCGCGGGGCCGAGGCCGTAGCGAGACGCGTGGCGGCCGGCAAGGTCTCGCCGGTCGACGAAACGCGAGCGCGCGTCGATCAGGCCAACACGCAACTCGAAGCGGCAGAAGCGGGTGCCGAGCTGCAAAGTGCGCGGCGCACCTTGGCCGCGCTCTGGGGCGACTACGAGCCTGCGTTCACGGCAGTACAAGGCGATATCGCGGCAACTCCCACCAGAGCTTCCCACGCGGAACTGGCCCAGCAGCTGGATGCCTCGCCCGCGCTGATGACCAGCCGGTTGGAAGCGGACCGCCGGCGCGCGCTGATCGAAGTGGAACGCAGCAAGGCCACGCCGGACATGACGGTCAGCCTGGGTGCCAAACGCAACAACGAACTCGGGCTGACGCAGGCGGTGATTGGCGTCTCGATCCCGCTGCCCCTTTTCGATCGCAACCAAGGCGCGATCTACGAGGCAGGCAAGCGGGCTCAACGGGCGGACGATGAGTACCAGCTCGCGCGGGCCCGTGCATTAACGGACTTGCAGCAGGCCTCCAGCCAGTTGGCGGTCGCTCGCACCTCGCTACAAGTCCTGCAGTCGACCGTACTGCCCGCCGCCCAGCGCGCCTATGACGCCGCGCGGCAGGGCTTCGAAGCCGGGAAGTTTGGTCTTCTCGATGTCCTCGACGCGCAGCGCGCCCTGCTGCAAGCCCGCACGCGCTACCTGAACACGCTGTCCGCCGCCTACCAGGCGGCCACAGCCATCGACCGCCTGCTCGGTCGCTAACCTCATTTCCCAAACATCATGGCAACAAGCAAGAAGCAACGCATCGCGATCGCGGTGATCGTCCTCGTCGGCCTGTTGGGAGGCGCGGCCGTCCTCATGACCAAGCCGCATCCAGTTGGAGAGGAAGCGCAAACCGGTCAGTCGGAAAGTAAGGCCCCCAACAAGGACGCCGGCAAGCATGCCGACTCAGCGCCTCATGGTCAGGAGAGCAAAGCCAGCAACGAAGCCCACTACGAAGAAATCCTCAAGCTGAGCGACGAGCAGGCCAAGGCCTCGGGCATCACCGTCCAGGTCGTCGGCGCAGGCAAGGTCAAGGCCGCTGCCGACTTCCCCGGCGAGGTCCGCTTCAACGAGGACCGGACCACCCACGTCGTGCCGCGCCTCGCCGGCGTGGCAGAGGCTGTTATGGCCGACCTCGGGCAGTTGGTGAAGAAGGGTCAAGTCCTTGCTGTCATCGCCAGCACAAGCCTGTCGGACCAGCGCAGTGAGTTGCTGACCGCGCAGCGGCGTCGCGACGCTGCACGCGTCAGTTTCGAACGCGAGAAGAAGCTCTGGGAAGACAAGATCTCGGCATTGCAGGACTACCAGCAAGCGCAGACGGCTCTGCAAGAGGCTGACATTGCCGTGCAGAACGCGGCACAGAAGCTGGCTGCCGTCGGCGCCACCCCTGCAGCCTCCGGTCTTAACCGCTTCGAAGTCTGCTCCCCCTTTGCCGGGACGGTAGTGGAAAAACATCTGAGCCTCGGTGAAGCCGTCAAGGAAGACGCCAGCATCTTTACCGTCTCCGACCTCGGCTCCGTCTGGGCAGAGTTCGCAGTGGCGCCCAAGGACCTGGCAACAGTGCGGGTCGGCCAGAAAGTGATCGTGTCTTCCAGCGCGTTCGACAGCAAGGCCGAAGGCACGATCTCCTATGTCGGCGCGCTGCTGGGCGAGCAGACCCGCACGGCGCGGGCGCGTGTGACGCTGACGAATCCCAGCGGCGCCTGGCGCCCCGGTCTCTTCGTTACGGTCGCGGTGCTCGGCGAAAACCAGGACGTCGCCATGACGGTGAGCGTCGAGGCGGTGCAGACCATCGAGAACAAGGCCGTGGTGTTCAAAGCGGTGCCAGGGGGTTTCGCGCCCACGCTGGTCAAGGTCGGGCGCTCAGACGGCAAGGCCGTCGAAGTGCTCGATGGCCTGAAGCCGGGCGACAAGGTCGCAGCCACCCACACCTTCGTGCTGAAGGCCGAGCTTGGCAAGGGCTCGGCCGAGCATGAGCACTGATCAGGCGGGATGACCATGTTTGAACGCATCATTCGCTTCTGCATCGAGCAGCGCTGGCTGGTCCTGCTGGCAGTGCTCGGCATGGCCGGGCTCGGCGCCTACAACTACACCCGGCTGCCCATCGACGCAGTGGTCGACATCTCCAACGTCCAGGTCGTCATCAACACCCAGGCACCGGGCTTCTCGCCACTGGAGACCGAGCAGCGCATCACCTATCCGATCGAGACAGTGATGGCCGGGCTGCCCGGCCTGGAGCAGACGCGCTCGCTCTCCCGCTACGGGCTCTCCCAGGTCACCGTGATATTCAAGGACGGCACCGACATCTACTTCGCCCGGCAACTGGTGAACCAACGCGTGCAGGAGGCCCGCGACAAACTGCCCGACGGCATCGCGCCGAGCATGGGTCCGATTTCCACCGGCCTGGGCGAGATCTACCTCTGGACGGTGGAGGCGGTCGAAGGTGCCAGGAAAGTTGATGGCACGCCGTACACGCCCACCGATCTTCGCGAGATCCAGGACTGGGTGGTCAAGCCGCAACTGCGCAACGTCAAGGGCGTCACCGAGATCAACTCGATCGGCGGCTTCGAAAAGCAATACGTCGTCGCCCCGAATCTGGAGCGGCTCGGCGCTTTCGGCCTGAGCTTGGCGGACATCGTCAATGCGCTGGAGAAGAACAATTCGAACCAGGGCGCTGGTTACATCGAACGCCGCGGCGAGCAGTACCTGGTGCGTGCGCCCGGTCAAGTGAAGTCCATCGACGACATCCGCGACGTCATCATCGGCACCGCGCAGGGTCAGCCGATCCGCGTGCGTGATGTGGCCGATGTGGAGCTGGGCCGGGAGCTGCGCATGGGCGCCGCCACGGAGAACGGCAAGGAGGTGGTGCTCGGCACCGTCTTCATGCTGATGGGCGAGAACAGCCGCAGCGTCTCGCGCGCCGTCGACAAGCAGATGGCCGCCATCAACAAGACGCTGCCGGCGGGGGTCAAGGCGATCACCGTCTATGACCGCACGACGCTGGTCGACAAGGCCATCAGGACCGTGCAGAAGAACCTCGTGGAAGGTGCGGTGCTGGTGATTGCGGTGCTGTTCCTCTTTCTCGGCAACATCCGCGCGGCGCTCATCACGGCCATGGTCATCCCTCTATCCATGCTGTTCACGTTCACCGGCATGGTGAGCTACCGCATCAGCGCCAACCTGATGAGCCTGGGCGCCTTGGACTTCGGGATCATCGTGGACGGGGCGGTCGTCATCATCGAGAACGCGGTGCGGCGTCTGGCTCACGCGCAGGCCCATCGAGGGCGCCCGCTGACGCGGGCGGAACGCTTCCATGAAGTCTTCGCAGCCGCCGGCGAGGCGCGCCGCCCTTTGCTCTTCGGGCAGCTCATCATCATGGTCGTCTACGTGCCCATCCTGGCCTTGACCGGCGTGGAAGGGAAGATGTTCCACCCGATGGCATACACCGTGCTGCTGGCCCTGCTCGGCGCCATGATCCTGTCGGTCACCTTCGTGCCGGCGGCCATTGCGCTGTTCATCGGTGAGCGGGTCGCCGAGAAGGAAAACAGGCTGATGGAATGGGCGAAGACCCGTTACGAGCCCGCGCTCCGGGCCTCGCTGGGCAATGCGCCGGTCGTCATCGCGTTTGCCGTGGTGTCCGTGCTGTTCTCGTTGGCGGTGGCGAGCCGCCTGGGCAGCGAGTTCGTGCCCAACCTCAACGAGGGCGACTTCGCCATCCAGGCCTTGCGCATGCCGGGCACGAGCCTCACGCAGTCGGTCGAGATGCAGAAGCAGGTCGAGGCGCGTCTGATGGCCAAATTCCCGGAAATCGAGCGCGTCTTCGCGCGCACCGGCACGGCCGAGATTGCGTCGGACCCGATGCCGCCCAATATCTCCGACGGCTACATCATGCTCAAGCCGATGGAGAAGTGGCCCGAGCCGCGCAAGACACGCGACGAGTTGCTGGCTGCCATCCGCGAGGAAGCCGACCAGGTGCCCGGCAGCAGCTACGAGTTCTCGCAGCCGATCCAGTTGCGCTTCAATGAGCTGATTTCCGGCGTCAGGTCCGACGTCGCGGTCAAGCTCTTTGGCGATGACAACGAGGTGCTCAATGCCACGGCCAACAGCTTGGCGGAAGCCTTGCGCAAGGTCTCGGGCGCCACGGAGGTGAAGGTGGAGCAGACCACCGGCCTGCCGATGCTGTCGGTCAATATCGACCGCGCCAAGGCCACGCGCTATGGCCTGAACATGACCGATGTGCAGGAGGCCGTGGCGACGGCGATTGGCGGACGCGAAACCGGCACCTTCTTCCAGGGGGACCGTCGGTTCAATATCCTCGTTCGTCTGCCGGAGAGCGTCCGCCAGGATGTTGACGTGTTGAGCCGCCTGCCGATTCCGCTACACAAAGGTTCCGGCACGGCGACCTACGTGCCGCTCGCCGAGCTAGCAACGCTTGAACTGGCGCCAGGCCCGAACCAAGTCTCGCGCGAGGACGGCAAACGCCGCGTCGTCGTCAGCGCCAATGTGACCGGCCGTGACCTCGGATCTTTCGTCCGCGATGCTCAGGCGGCTGTCGAGGCGGTGAAGATTCCACCTGGCTACTGGACAGCGTGGGGCGGTACGTTCGAGCAGTTGGAGTCCGCCTCCAAGAGGCTGCAGATAGTCGTCCCCCTGGCCTTGCTGATGGTCTTTGTCCTCCTCGTCACGATGTTCGGCAACATCAAGGACGGCATGCTGGTCTTCACAGGCATCCCGTTTGCTCTGACCGGAGGCGTCCTGACCTTGTGGATGAGGGGCATTCCGCTCTCGATCTCGGCCGCCGTGGGCTTCATTGCATTGTGCGGTGTTGCGGTGCTGAATGGCCTGGTGATGCTGTCCTTCATCCGGACGCTGCGCGATGAGGGTCGGAGCCTGGATGAAGCGATCTGGGAAGGTGCATTGACGCGGCTGCGGCCTGTGCTGATGACGGCGTTGGTGGCCTCGCTGGGCTTCGTGCCGATGGCGATCGCCACGGGCACGGGCTCGGAGGTTCAGCGGCCTCTGGCGACGGTAGTCATCGGCGGCATCTTGTCGTCCACGGCCTTGACGCTGCTTGTCCTGCCGGTGCTTTACCGCTTGGCGCACCGGCGCGAGGAGGCCGAAAAGTGCAGGCACCAAACATTCGAATGGAGGGGACGGCATGAGCAAGGAACACGATCACGACCATGGTCACAGCCACGAGGCGGCGAGCGAAGGTCATGGCGGTCACAAGGGGCATGACTACACGGCCGGCGCCAAACAGCGCTCGCTGACCATCGCGCTGGTGTTGACCACGGCCTTCCTGCTGGTCGAGTTGATCGGCGGCATCGTGACGCAGAGCCTGGCGCTGATCTCCGATGCCGCACACATGTTCACCGACACGGCGGCGTTGGCCATCGCCTTGCTGGCCATCCGCATCGCCAAGCGGCCGGCAGATGCGCAGCGCACCTTCGGCTACCACCGCTTCGAGATCTTGGCGGCGGCGTTCACGCGATGCTGCTGTTCGGCGCGGCGGTCTACCTGGAGGATGTGCTGAAGGAGTTCGTGTCAAAGACTCGGGTTCAGGCGCAGCGTCGTGCTTGGACCTTGATAGTTCAGTTCGAGTCGCTGGTGCAGAAGCTCACCGCGGAACTCAATACACCCAGCTGGGAGAAGGCGCGCGAGCTGATCATCATCACCGGCATGGACCCGAACGGCCGCTAGTCGGCGCCACGAATCTCGGCAACCGCCGTTGCTGCCGCTGGTCCAAACGCGATGAGCGACAGCAAGGTGCAGGAAGCCGACGTCCATCGAATCTCGGCATCATCTGGAAGCAGTCACTTGAAGAGCATCTTGAGGAGGCAGTCACTCGAAGGGTTTCGCCAACCAGCTTCGAGCAGTGACGACTAAATTACTGGCGAAGCTACCAAGCAATGATCGCTTTTGCTAATGAGACAACCAACATAGTGATGACCCCGCTGGAGAAGAAAACGCCCGTTGTCACAAGGAAGAACGAATCTCGGACTTTTCTCCTAGCCAGGAGCCACTGCGGCAGTGCCGCGGACGCAAAAAAATAACCTGCGAAAACGAGGTCCCATTGATCCAAATGGCCGGCGGGATGAAGAAGCAAGAAAACGTGCATCAGCGCAGGGTTAAGCGCGAAGGGAATCAGATATCGCCAGTAGCGCCGGAGTGCTTCGCGTGCAGGTAGCGGATGACTGGCATCGTGAGTTTCGCCCATTGTTCGACGGCGCCTTTTCAAAAATGGAACTTTGCCAAGTATTCGAGACTCAGCCTACCCTAGGAGCCCGCACGGCAGAACTCCGAATCTGAGTGCAAGGCCCGATGCGGGTTGGGGTGGGTAACGATAGATTGGCTGCATGCCGACCAGCTATCTGCCCTACGCGCCGGACCAACTGCTGCTTCTGCCGCACTCGCTG